>JACCDG011216471.1_pt1 | contig 28040 bp, 29 predicted proteins | sample 7442471 | NCBI WGS metagenome assembly JACCDG01 (sample SAMN15323444, study PRJNA562643) | freshwater metagenome | isolation source: river surface water | place: USA:Blue River Watershed | collected 2017-08-17 | reverse complement strand
TTCCTGCTGATGTCATGACTTTTTGCCAAAACTGTGAACGGTTATAGTTCTCCATGTCTGCTTTAGTAACCATGTTTTTCTTTATGGCTTCCAGCTCTTTCTCGACAGTATCGTTTACCTCTTTTTGAGCTTCTACGTCCTTTTCGTATTCGTTCTTGGTGACTACGGTGGTAGAGAGTTTTTCGAGTATGAGGTCTATCTTGCTTTCAACACGAGAAGAAGATATTTCAATAGCTGATATTCTTTGTTCGTGTAAGGCTAGTTGTGTTTCTTGTGATTTCTGTGTCATTTTGTTTGTTTCCTATAGGCCTGATGGTATTAGGGCTATAAATGACTGAGAACCCATTGTGCTACCCACATGGCGCACAGTGAGAGTTCCACCACCAGACTCCATTCTAAATCTCATGCTTAGGTCGGTAGTGCCATTAGCATCAAACTCGTCCTCAACTTGGTATGAACAATCGTAAGTTCCCGAACCAGTATGTGGCACACCGCCAAATCTTCTAAATGTTTTCAGTATAGTTGTCGCCCCCGATGCCGCTGCAATATGTATGCGACCAAAAATAGTTCCCGCAGACGTAACCCCCCAACTGAATGAGCCACCAGCATACATTCGCCACGCACCTTTCGGTGGTGTTATCTGTAAGGCATTAAAAGCTAAATATGTTGAGCCTGATGAGCCAATTGTATATGTCGTGTCTGCGTAGAGAATGGTTGCGATTCCCCACTTGCTGACATCACTCACCCATCCGTAAGGGTTAGCTTGTGTAGAATAAGAAACTGAAGTAATTCCGCCTGTTGTCGGGATAGTTACGCCCTCTGGTACTTGTACGGTTGCTGTAGTAGTGGATACGTTCATAACAAGTGCAACGGCTTTGGTTGTTTGTACGCCTGAATCTAATTGACCGTGAGGGGTTTGAGCCGTGTAACCAACACCACCTGTTGCTGTGAGGTTGTTTCCTGCACTTGATTGGTCGTTAGCTGTGTTATCTAAACTCCAAGCACCGATACAGTTAGTTTCTGAACCTGTAAGTTTGTAGGTAGCGTGTTGGCGAATAGTAGCTGCGGATAGTACAGCGTCAAAGACTGCTACGTTGGAGATGTAGCCTGGGAAGTATAGTGATGAATTACCCCCTAATCTACCAACTGAAAAATCTCCAGCAGCACCAGCTGTTGTGGGGTTCGTACCAGCGGTTACTGCTGCCTGTACTGGCACACTAATACCGTCAAAATAGATTACAACCGTTCCACCAGTCCAAGATGCTGCAACGTGTGTTTTTTTATTTAATGGTAGTGATTGGTAGGTTTGAATATATCGGTAGTTACCAACAGCTCCATTCCTAACTCCTGCTGTTACTGTGCCTGAAGATGTCATATATATGAATAGTGCGTTTGCTGCTGTTGCATCTGCCCTACCACAAATGCACGCATCTTGATAACTCGTAGGCTGTACTACTGCTTCTATTGTGAAGTTATTAGTAACTGTTCCTAATGTTCCTGTAGGTGAGGTTTTGGTGAAGTAATGTGATGAACCATTAAACGCTCCACCCATATAGCCATTCCCTGCTACTGTCTTTGTGAGTTCTAGTCTCATTCCAGGGGTTAGAGTTGAAGCTACTGTTGAACCGAATACAACGTCATAAGAACGGTTGCCAAGATAAGTGACTGTTGAGACTGCTGGTAGCCCACCACGTATCCAACCAGTTGTTATGGCAGTGTCTACTGAGGTGGAGCTTGCTTGCACTCTTACATCACGGATATTACCATTAGTTATAGTAGAAGCACCGTTTGCGACAGTCACAACCGCTAGCAGAATACCATATGTTGGAGGAGTACCATCGTCTGATGTGTTGCTAGTAGAGCGAGAAGTTACTAAAGTTGCGACATCATCACCAGCAAGATTTGGGTTGTTAGCATTAGTTGGGTCTATTTTAATGTATACCCAATCATATTTAGTTGAACCTGAGCTGTTAGCTGAGATAGTTACGTTCTGATTGGCAGAAAGGCGTACACGTAGTGACTGTTCTGCTTGGCCTGATGGCGTAGCATCAACATAAGCCACGCCAGAAGTAACTGCTACCGTCATGTCTGGTGTGCCTTGGGCGTTTACTGCGAAAGCTCCAGTCATTGGGGCTACGCTGTTGGTATTAGTATAGGAACCAACAATACCCTCGTTTACAAAGTCAGTGGCATAACCATTCGCCTCTTCACTTGTAGTCGGATGATTGTTAGAGCCTCCGTTTAGTGCGCTCACATAAAGTGCCATTATTTCATCTCCAGTTCTTGCTCGTTGTTAAATATCTCATATCTATTGTAATTATAACATCATATTATTGCCAATCCCACTCTTGTTGCGTAACTGGGCTATACATGATGTGCACCTTAAATTTAAATGTAATAGCATCTGCTAATGTTGCGGCTCCTGTATTCTGTATGAATATACCAATGCCGCTAAATGGTGGAGATGTACCATATGCCTGTTCAATGTTAATAAGAAAGTTCTTTATAGCACCAGCAGGAACTTCTTGGTATAGCGCCGACTTAGCGTAGTCCTTGGCATCATACCACTTGTTCCCATCATTTGGCCCACCAGAGTAGTTCCCATATACATTGAATACGTAATCCCTAAACCTACCAGTTGATATATCGCTGCTGTCATATACTGGTACTTTGATGTATAAATCGCTAGCTGGCCATGTTCCAGCTGCTACCGTTTCTTGCACCTCAACTACTTTGTATTTTCTTAAACCTTCATATCCAACAGCATACTGAGCCAATGGTATATTGCTAGAACTAATCATCGTAGTAAATCCTATAAATTATTGTTATTGGTCCATTGACACTATTTGTAAAAAACACACTATTCGTTGTTGCGTACCATGTTACATCTGGTGTTAATAAAAACCCATAGTGCCATGTTAGGAATGTTGCAATTTGTTGGTAGCTTCCCAATTCACTAGCACTTTTTTGGTATGCCCATACCTTCACCATTGGTGCATACCCCAAACCATGCACAACCTCAGTTGTTGCTGCGTTTATCGTTAGTTGTCCTTTTAATGCTATCTTTGCTGGTGGCTGGAAAGAAGCAAGAGTTGCCTTAGATAACGCCTTGGGGTCTATGTCGTTTATATTCATTGCTAAATTTCCATCAAGAATATTTTAACTTTATATATATCACCATATGGTGGAAAAATATCAGCATAGTACAAACGTATTTCTGTATCAGTGACGGTTACTGTTAGGTTGTCATTTAACCCACCCATTGGCACTAGTTCTATTTTCGTTCTGTCGTCATCATCTGGCATCCAAAGTTTTAGAAAACCATGATATGCCCATCGTCTAAGCGTGACTGGTAGCGCTTTATACCCAAGTGGGTTTGGTATTGTCTTCATACCATCATACGTACCGCCAGCACTGAGTGTAGAGTCTGCATTATTATACTCAGTGCTCACAATGGTAAGCACCTTCTCATATGGCGAGTAGTTAGACATTGCTACTTTATCTATATTTTCTAGTACTTTTTCTTGAGCTGTTGCCATTATATATCTACCACTATTTCTTTGTCAGTTGGTTGTACGCACTGCTTAATTGGTAGCTGTTGCACTTTATAGTTTGTTATCTCTGTTGTTGGCTGGTTGATAATAATAAAGGCTGCCGCAACATTAAGCACTGTAATGCTCAGTAGTACTATGTATGGTAAATGCTTCATTTATACCTCTAGTATATCAGTAAAGACATCATAGCCGTCTTTGGCAACTATAAATAGCGGTTCATCTGAATATTGAGGGACTATGCCCATAACAATAACTGCTCTGTTATTCGTATCATACACGACAATTTGTCCATCTTTAGTTCGTACATATGGCCCAGTATCATCGTTGACTTTTTGTGTAACGCCTTGTGTTCCATCGGCTTTTCTACCAGACTCTATGTCGTGTTGTAGTGGTGTTGCTGATGTTCTATTATCGCTGTTTATATCTACGTCATGTAACGCCATTAGTGTGCTCCCGATTATAATTGTAATAATTAGTAAACATATTCTTTTCACACCATATCCTCTTCTCGGGGAGCATTTGTCTGTATCGTTACCAGCTCCTTGCCAGTATTATGCACCAAAGTTGTTATACCAACAATACGTCTTGGACCGTTGAAGTTGATAATGCTGTCTTTTATCTTGATGTTGCGTATATCCCCTACACCAAAAGTTCCTAGTGGATAGGTCTTATCATCTACCGTTACATTTATTGGTGACGATTCTGGTGTCGCTAAGAAACGTAGGTCTTCAGCAAGTCGAGCGTCAAGTATGTTCTTATTTATAACGTCTGAGAACGCTGTAGAGCCTTCCATGAGGCCGTAGTTGTTTATAGACGTATTATCTCGCTTGTTTATGCGCAACAGCTTACCCTGCTCATCTGTAGCAAGACCATAGTAATCGTTTACCATACGTCTGCCATAGCGTGGTACATCGTAGTCAATGATGTTGCCATGAGTACCGTAGTCAAAGCCAATGTCATAGTTCTTGTTGCCAACAAACTTTTTAAAGTGAAAACGTAAGTCGGTATCTATATAGAAGTCGGCGTTAGAGACAGCACCAAAGCTCTTGAGAACGTGTAAGATGCTGTGGTAGTCGAACTGCATGATAACACTTGTGCTAAAGTTCCAGCCACCAGTTAGGGCAACCCCTGCTGTAGTAGTAAAGTTCTTCGGGTAGTTAGGGTTTTCTATTGTGCCTATCGTCATGCCGTCTATGGCGTACTCTGGCCCTACCTCTGCCAACATTTCGGTAATGATACTGTTTACTGCACCAGCCATCGTACCAGTCTCAAATCGGCGATAGTTGTTCTTGCCGTCACCCGTTACAACCTCAGCATCACGTTTTACACGCTTCTTGTCTAGGTAGAACAGATATTCATGTGCTGTTACCTCTATGTAGTTCTTGTTACGGCTTGGATTATCGGTGATTGCCCCTTGCCATACGATAGCTCCCTTTCTTCGTATGCGAATATGGTAGCGGTGCGGCTCTAATACATCCCCAGCATCAGCTAGCATTGGGTCATCTGTAGCTATCCTGAAGGTACATTGCCCATAGTGGGATAGCTCATTACTAAAACGTAGTATATGACCATCTCTGTTGAGTGGGTATGGGTTGATAACCTCAGCTACTTTAGCGAGTGAACGGTTTAGTATTTCAATCTGATATGCTTTAGCCATAGCCTATAGTGGCCAGCCAGAGCGGTATGCCATCACAGCATAGGCTCCTGTGCCAACACTTGTTCCTGTTAGAGTGATTACATTACCGCCAGGGTGCAATTTAAAGTAGGTGCTTGTATTGGTAACTTTACTCAGTACGCTATTACCATCAAGTTCAATCTGTAAGGTGTCTTTGTCATAGATGATGTTTAGAACATTCAGTGAGTTGGACAATGTTGTGCCTGAAAGCTCTATGTACTCACCAGTTGCACTGTTGGTAATTTTTGGGTTTGTAACTGGTCCATAGACAGTTATGCCAATTGGGTACACCGCTATGTCACCGTCATTATAGGCGTTCTCTGATACTGAATAGTAATTAGCCCCGAATACTGTGGGGTAAACAAAATCATAGACTGCTGTACCACCACCACCAGTTGGGTCTGATTGTTCAGTGCTCCACGTGCGTAAGTCGCCATAGATGGTCGGGTCTTTTATCTTGCATATAAGGCTGAATTGCTTTACAAACCCTGTTCGTGTACTCTCTACAATATTTACATACAATACTTTTAAAAAGATAGTGCGGTTGCCGTTAGCCTCTGACCATGTATATGGTACATAACCATCATCGGCTAAATTGTCGTCTTGCGAATATTCTAGGCTTGCTAGTTTGCGTAATGCCCGTAACCCATTGTCGTGGTCTGATTCGCTACCTGGGTACATTGTCCCATTTATAACATAGGCAGTCTTGCCAATCAGTGTTTCAAAGTCAGCAATACCATTCTCAAAGGGGATTGGTATATCTAGTTCTCGTATTTCACGCCTCTGTGGCGCTCGTGACTGTACTCTAAAATATGGTTTAACAGCTGTACTGTTGAAGGTAATCTTGTTGTTGTCTGTGCCAAGGGTTGCGACATCATAAAGGGACATTGTTATACCCTTTCTGTGCCAGAGTTAAACCTTCTACGTTCTTGTGCTATGTCTCGCTCTAGTGCAGTTCTCAGTGCTATTATCTCAGCCATAGATGTATCATTCTTCAAGAACCGATTAGCTTTTTGAGCACCTAAGCGTCTGAGTGTATTAAGATGCGCTAATTTAAGTATGTACTCAATGCGGTCTTCGGCAAGACTATCGGTAGTCGCTACTTGTTTTGTGCCTTTAAAGACGAGTGTTGAGCCATCAGCGAAAGTGTACTGGTACTCAGGAGATATTTTAACGTAGCCGTTTACTAACTCCCACGCATCACTACCAATTGGAGTCGGGAATGAAGTGCTTGCTTCTTTGTAATACAAGCCCTTTACTACCTTAATGCTGGCTGGTATGGCATATGAATAAGTGCTTGTACTGTAGGTCGTTGTTTCGTCCCATACACTTGCTGTGTTATAGGCATCTCGCCACGCCTCTTCTAGCGCTCGTGTTTTCTCCTCTGCCGTGAACGTAAAGTTGTCTGTGTCGTTCAAGTCTATGTTCAAATTTTCTAGTGCTGTTGCAAAATCCATTGTTGTTATCCTCTGTTGTTATTTTAACACTATCACTAGACTTTCTCTACTAATGTTCTTCTCTACCCAAACACTCCCGATTCCTACAGGAGTATCCGAGCTTTCTTACGGCAGCAGAAGAAGCTATTTAGTTTTCGTTTTAGCCAGTTCATACTGCTGTTCTTGTTGTTGGGGTTGTAGGACGGAGTTCTATGTCATCAAACCATGCGTCCATTATGAGAGTTCCAGCACCGTCGTTGCCTATAATTCTCACCTCTATAGATATTTTATTTGCGGTGCTTGAGGTAGTAACGCTAAGAGTATATTGCGTCCAGTCTGTTGTTGTTCGAATTTTCGTTGAGTCGGCTGTTGTGCCACCGCTTAACCTCATGAAAGCTCCAGATGCAGCGTCACCAGAAACCACATTAGTTTTCATCCAGAATGTAACGGTATAACTGGTACTAGGAGAACACGTTATGTATGGTGGGTTAGTGCCACTACCACTGGTTCCAAGACCTATCGTTGAGTTTACACCAGTTGTTGAAATCTTTAATGAGTAGCTGCCAGAGCGTTTAACCGTAGAGTCAAATTGTGCAGAAAAACTGTTCAGGTAGTTGAACGCCCTATATCCGAATAGCGTATTGCTACCAGAACCTGTGGCGCTTCCATCAACCCAGTTGCCACCAGTAGTCTGTGGCACATTAACTCTAGGTGCATATTCAAAATCCCCATTATAAACCAGATTCCCCCCAACAACTCCCCTCTTTTTCGTAGGTACGTCAGAAGTGAAAGTACCGTTTGTGATAGTGCCGTTGTTACCGTTGCCTGATGAGTCGTAGGCTGTAGTGCCAGCACCCTCTTGGAGGGGGTAGACGGCAGTTGCACCTGAGGGGACAGTTCCGTTTCGGTATAGGTCTGTTACTTGTTGCTGAGTCCAGGGAGTTGTGGTGTTCTCGAAGACGAATCCACTCATGCTGCCCTTCGTGTAGACACCAGTATATGAACGCTTAAAGAATGTCATATTCTGTCCTACGGCTACGCCCATCGTTCCAGTAGATGTGCCGCTATTTGTTAGCACGCCGTTGGTGTAAATGTTGCACACCCCTGATGGCAAGTATGAACAAGCTATATGACTCCATTGGCCCCTTGATAGTGGTGCAGATGGTATATCCAGTAACGAAGTTGGCCCATTATACACTCGTAATTTAAGAACATTAGCACCAGTTGTATTTCTTTGCAGCCCGAAACCATCAGTGAATCCTGCCGAGTTTATAGAAACGTAATGCTCAGTAGAGCCAGATACGTTAATCTCCGTTTTCACCCATAGCCCAAAGCAAAACCCACTAGGGTCTGGCACAACAGGCGATGTCATATAGCTACTCGTCCCATTAAAGCTCAACGAACTCTTGATGTCTAAAACCTTAACACGGTTGCTTGCTGCTGACCTATTAGTTGCTGCTGTTCGCGGCATGATGTTTCTCCTCTCTCTGGGAGGTCATTAAAATACCGTTGCTACGTTGAGTAGTGCTTTGACTTCGTTAGGTATGTCAGCTTTTGCTTCGGCTTCTTGAGCTTTGCCAGCTATGTATGCATCAACATACTTTCGCATGTACTCTTTTACGCTTTGTACTGAGTCTTTAGGAACGCTTGCTACTTTTACGCCTGTGTAGGTTTTGCCACCTACGACGAAAGTTACTACGGCGATTCCGGTGTCTTTGTTGTATGCTGTGATTTTGAATGTGTCCATTGTTTTATCCTATCTGTAAGAAATGCTTACGTTGACATCATTTGTGGTTGTGAAACCAGCGTATAAACCTGTTGCAAAACTAGCGTCCAAAGTCACCGTGAATGGTGCAAATGGTGTCGTAGTGAACGTGTGGTTGAATATCTGTGTGCCTGATTCCGCCGTGTTGTCATAAAGTATGAATGAGCCAGCGGTAGGTGCTGCATCGTTACAGCTAATTGTTACGGTGTGTACCAGTCCTGCACCTGTCTTGATAAGTGCGTCTGCTGTGATGACGGAGTTATAGCTGAAAGCCTGATTAACTTTTAGTACATCATTGGTGAGGTCTTCACCTGCTAACTTAGTTCCCTGTGATACGAGGCCGTATCCATTGCTATCTTCTTGTGCCAATGCTACTTGGTCTATTCCAACTGCATTTCTGCCCATTATGTTCTCCTAATTCTATTATTTATCATACTTGTATTATAACATTTTTACTTATTTACACTTGGTATACCGTATAGAGTGGGTCTTTTGTGGATTGAGCACCAAGAAGGCTCATCACCCCCTGTATATATTCAGCAACTTTAAAATACTCACTAGAGCCAGATGATTCAACTGCTATATCATAGATATATTTTAGGCGGTCAGTCTTTTCTGTTTCATTTGGTTCGTAGCTAGTACCAAAGATACCAGCTAATTTATAGGCAACCATCGGCTCTAGTGGCATATCAACATTTATTGTAGCTTGGTCGGTATTTACTGCACTATCTGCCACAACAGGCTCTTCAACATACTGCTTGGGGATGTTCTCTCTCTGTTGGGCTACAATTTGTTCTTCTGTCATACTGACCTTATTATTGCACTTTATTGTAATTTTTGCTACAGGTAGTTCAGTTTAATGGGGCGTTGTAAGTGTCGTGTTTCTCGCATACGCTGTTCATGAAATTCACCATTTGGTGGTATCGAGCGTTCCTTCTCATGGTAGTGCAGATTAGGTTGGATACTCTCATCTATATAGAACTTATACCCAAGTAGGTCTGCACGTTCTGACACAGAACAATTATCCCAACTCCAGCCCTGGTCATATTCTTCATCAAAGCCCCCAAGCTGGAATAGTGCAGTCCGTGGTGCTATTGCTACATTAGCTTCCCATTCTTTAGCCTCTATTGGCCGTAATCCATTCATGCCCGTATAGCGAGCATCAAACTTGCCATCTTCGTGAGTAGCGGTAGTTATGAACCCTCTTGCCGTTTCATTACGTGCTTTTACTAGCTTCTCAATAGTGTCTTCCTGCAACTCGATAAAGTCTTGGTAAAAGATAACGTGGCTGGCAGTTGGTGAGGTATGTTTCAGACCCCAATTAAGACTAGCGTTGAGGTTAGATGGGTAGCCGTCTTTCTTCTTTGGTGCTTGTAATAATAGTGGTTTAATCTTACTCGGACCGCATAGGTCTATAAAGGCTTGTAGCTTATCGTTCGGTTCTTCTGTGACAATAATCCAGCGAAAGTTACGTTTATGTTTATTGTAATAGGTTTGCTTATCAAGACTTTCGATTGCTAGTTGCTCCCAGCCAGTCCGTTTGCTGACAGTAACTATCTCAACTAACCGCTGTGTGTATCCTTGCGTTGCCATCATACTCCCCATTTCTCATCAAATAGTTTTTTATTACCTTCCATAGCCTGTTTTCTATCAACGTTCTTCATCGTTTCGCCACCGATATGGGCGACTTCGACAGTGCCAATTGTTCTGATTGGTATATCGGCAATGTTCCAACGCATGATTAAGTCATCATCTTCGTAATAGCCAACCTTAAACCTTTCATCGTATCCACCGACCTGTTCGTATACAGTTCGTGGCATACAGTAAAAAGCTCGTGGCATTTGGTCTACTTGTCCAGTTATCCTGGGGACGGTCACTGTTCCTTCATAACATAAATCTTTGAGTGAACCATTAAGCTGGACAGTATCATTATTAACTATGAATATGTAATCACCATGGGCGATACGTAATCCTCTATTGACTGCTTTGGCAAAGCCTATACCGTCATTATCTACAATAATCAGCTCATCATAGCCGACAAGACTGTCAACGCATTTTTGTAGTACGTCAATCATATGGTCATCATAGTTCCAGTGAGGTATAACTACGCTAATCATTTCTTTGCAACACATTTAAACTCAGGATGGCCAAAGCGCTCCTGTTTAGTCAGTACAAGTGGTATCAGTGATGGTGGTAGCAGTTCATTAGCCTCATCAAAGGCGGTGTAGTGTACAGTGTTTGGAGTATCTTCAGCTGGTGTAACACAGTAAAAGATACCATTATGAGCGAGTTTGAGCGTTACCAACCCCAGTAGTTCATCTACATTTATGATGTGCTCTAGGCTATGGTGCATGAAGATGTTTGGTAGTGAGTTGTCTTTGACTCCCCATAACCAGTCCACCATATCAGCTTTAATGGTTTTACCAACAGCTCTGTCTAGTTTATCGGCATTGATGTCAATACCAACCGTGCCAAAACCTAGCTGTCTAAACTTGCGTAGTGATGCGCCATCGCCACAGCCTAACTCGTAGACGGTTGCTGTAGTCATATATGTAGCTGCATCTTCGGCTGCTGCATCATTAGCTTGCTGAAACTCCGAGTCTACCTCATAGCACCATTGTCCTAGGTTGCCGATGATACTTTGCTTATGAGTCGCTGGTAACTGTCTCATTAAAATACTCCTGTATTTCTATTGGTATTGGATTTAGTATTGCTTGCTCAAATTGTGGTGGATTAACGGGGTGTAGGTCCCGTTTGTCTGGTGTCCACTGTAGCCAAACATTGTCATACCAGTATTTTGTATTGAAATCAACAGCATGTTCAAAACTACTAATTTTCTTTTGCATTTCATCATCTGTTCTCACATATGACATGTGGTGTAGTATTGCTGGAACGACATCACGATGCCCACCAGTTTGTCGAGCCTTACTAAATCGTAGCTTTGGTCTTACCGCTATAATAGGATTGTCTTGTTGCAAGGGGCTAATTCGATAGTTCTCATTTTTCCAATACACAATCATATTTAGTGCTGTTAGTGCTGTTATTGCTGTATTATTAGAAATCCTTAAAAACTCAATCAGGTTTGCTATTGTTTGTGGTGTATAAAATTCATCGGCATCAACTACTAGCACCCAATCATAGCCCATCTTCTCAAAGAACTGCTGCCCATAGTTACGCTGCTCTGCCTCGCTTTTCCACACCTTTTCCACAACACTAGCCCCTGCCTCTGCGGCATATTCACCAGTCTTGTCCTGTGGGTAGCTATCACCATGCCATGGTCTTTTAGAAATGAGCACCAAATGAGCAATATCATATGGTGCGAACTGACCAACACAAGCCTTTATAAATCGTTCTTCATTATAGGCAACAGTAACAACTCCTATTTTCATAGCTCAAAGTCCTCCGCCCAACCCTCAGCTGTTGCTCGCCATGTCAGTGTTCGTGCCCATGCTTTCATTGCTTTGCGTTGTTTTTCTTGCTCTTCGGGGTGCTGTAACCACCATATAAGTCTGTCTTTATATTCGTCAAGTTTGCCTTCATCAATAGGCACCATATCAAGTTTTTCTCCGAACTGCACCATTTCATCAAGCGCTGCGTAATTACTGCAGACTGGCACTGCACCACCAGCCTGTGCTTTTACGGCAGTGATGCAATAGATTTCAGGAAATGGGCATGGGTACGCCCATATACCAGCGCTACTTGCTGCTAATGCTATATCACGTTGCCCTACTTTTCCGTGGTCTGTAACACCATCAAGCGACTTCTCAAGCTGTACCATTTTCTCTTTCCATGCCATGCGCTCAGGATTGCCAGCGTTTATCTTGTCATAGCTATGCCAGCCATAATACACATCAAGAGTAGCTTCGGGAACAGCTTGCTTTACTTCTGGCCATATAGAGTACAAATACTGCAGTCCCCTTACGTGTGAGCTTTGGTAAATGACTCTGTGCGAGTTGCGCTCTATGGTATCAAACTCTTCAAAATCTTCTATATCTATACCATTACCGCTATACAATACCTTATCTTCAGGTATCATTGGATAACATGTGCGGTGATACTTACTAAGTAAGATAACTTTGTCTATCTTTGCTAGTCTGTCTTCAGTGAACTCGCCCTTATCCATAACATCATGGAGCCATAAGTACACCTTGCGAGCTGTAATCTTTCTATCAAATAAGTAAGGGTTACGCCAAGCTACAAATATATCGAAGTTATCATCTAATTGGCACTCCCAGTGGTTGCGCCACTGTACCCCGTCATAATCGCCAGCCCGATTACCGACTGTGCCGAATATCACTACTTTGTAGCCGAGGTCTTTTAAGTGCTTACTAATGCGTATGATAGCTTCTTCACTACCACCAATACCATCGGCAAGGCTCCACGGTCCCCATTCGCCAATAGCAGCTTCACCAGTATAGATAGCAATGCTTTTCTCTGGCCATGTAAACGGCGTAAACTTGCCACGAAGCTGTACGATGATAGGGTTATCAGCTAGTTCGTCAGGCACTTTGCTCAGGATAGCTCGTGTCTTGTACTTATCACCTTTGGCTTCACGTACCATCTGAACTATTTTCTTTAGCTCTGCTTTGTGCTTCACTGCTGTTCGTATATTGTTCGTATAATTTAATAATAGCTTATCTTTAGGTCGTGTTTTGAGTGCCTTTTCTGCGTATTCGAGTGACTTCTCGAGATGAGCGCCCCCCATGCTGGAGCATACCTCCGAAGCGAGCAAGTTGGCTCTGTACGCTACACTCTGTGGATTGTACACAAGCGTTGATGGTTTGACATCTATATTCAGCGAGTAGTTTAACCATGTCAGCGCTTTGCTCTCGTTTCCTAGCTCGTGCTCTAATTGCCCAAGCTCCACGTAGGGTTCTGGGTCTTCTGGTGCTTCCCCAATCGCTTGCAATAAACATACTCGTGCATCTCCAAACATATCTTTTCGTTTTAGTATTCGTGCCATACCAACGTAGGCTTGTGAACGTTCTTGGTCCCAGCCACTCATCTTTACATAGGCTTCATATAGTTCTAGCGCTTTATCGTCTTCGCCAGCATCAATGTAACTACCCGCAAGGTAGAACAGCGTTCGTGGGTCTGGCTCATCTTTCTCATCTTCCAACTGCATCTCTAATAATTTGATGTTACGAGCAAGACTAGCATCACGCTTGCTTTCATCAGCGTGATGTATCACTTGGATGTCTTTTGTCATGCCAGTGCGAGCAGCCCTTGTCTCTACAAGTGTTTCGTGTATCCTGCCCTTCCAAACGTGGCTCCCATTGTTGCGGTATAGGCGAGCTGACATATGGATAGTAATTGGGTTGCCGAACTCATCAAAATCATATAGATAGTCAACATAAACCGCATCTACGCCATGTGCGTTTTTTGCTACCTTGCGCAGTTTATGGGGGCTCAATAGCGTGTCATCACTATCTATCCACAGTATCCACTTATAATCGTCTGGGACTATATCAGCTACGACATTGCGAGCTTCTGCAAAGTTATCAGTCCACATTGTCTGCACAACCTCAGCCTTGTGCTTATTACATACGCCTAGGACCTTCTGAGAGGGCTCTACGCCTTCTTTATGGTTTACATTGATGAATATGCCATCTACATACTTTGCAACGCTCCTGAGCGCTTTATCGAGGTATTCTGCTTCATCGTCAGTGGCTTTAACTATCAACGTTGCTGCAATCTTATCTTTTGCCATGTGTCCCCCTTAATACTTAGCTGGTATCATTAGTGCTTTAAAGTTCTGCACGAACCAAGCAAAGTGTTTTTTATCTCTAAACATAAACGGATATGCTTCCTCTATTTTGCCAGCTAGTTCTTGAGGCAGCTCGAACACTATTCTTCCTTGAGCTGCCTTATTAACCACGCCAAACTCTGCCTTTTCAAAACCCTGCTCCTTAAAGTCTCGTCTAGCGCTTTCTATAGTATGAACGAGTACACCTGGGTTCTCTTTTTCAAAGTTTTTAATAATAATGAGTATGTTTTCTTTGTCTTTTTCGTCTGGTAGCCCAACAACGTCTGCTACCCCCTGTGGTTTGTTGTCTTTAGTCATATTACAACAATACCGCTACTGTTTTGTTTACGCAAACAAAAAACCCCCAGTAACGGGGGTCTTCTGTGTTGTAATGATTACAACTAGCCAACGAATAGGCCACTGCGATAAGCAGAGCTTTTCTCGTTTAACGCTTCAAGCGTTAATTCAGCCTCTAACATACCACGCTTTGCGCTACCGATAGTAGCGAGAGGGATGTGTTGTGGGCGACCATCGGTCAAGTAAGCAACACGCCACTTGCTTGAGTCTACTGCGAGGAAGCCACCTGTTGGTACTTCTCGGCTTAGGTGAATCATGTGAACACCAAAGTCTGATTCGTAAACTGAAACAGTGTTGTAAACTTTCTTACCGTCAGCGCTAGTGAACTTAGTAGTTCCACCAGTGTAACCGCTGATTGCTCGCTTTAGGTAGCTACCAACGAATACTTTGTCAACGCTCAAGTCAGTACCAGCATTGAAAATGCCAGCTAAGATGTCGTTAAACTCAGTTTCGCTAAGGCTTGTACCTGAAGTACGAGCTGTCTTGTTCGTAGTGATAAGTGCGATTGCACCGCTCAACTGACGAGCAACGCCTGAAGCACCAGAGGCACGTGTGCCTTGTACTAATGCTTTTTCTACGTCACGAGCCATTTCAACCATCTTCTTCTGAAGTTGGTATGTATATGGGTCACGCTGACCGTAGTGGCTAACACGCTGTTCAGTGTTAGAAACACGCACATCCTTTTGGAAAAGTTGTACAACGTTCGTTACACGAGTTGGTTGTGTTAGGTCAGTAAAGCTGATGTCGTTACCTTCAGTAGCAGCATTGTGTGCAGCGCTGGCATAGGTGTCAACTAGCCATTCGTGAAGGGTGTTTACTGCTGTTGCAGTACCAATGCTTGAGTAGAAAGGGGTGCTTTCATAGTCCACATTGGTGATTAAATCTGTTACGTCCTCTACACGGGTTGTGTCCATGTGAGTAATAAGGCCAATTGCCATTTCGTTAATCTCCTAAGATTAGCGTATGAGCTATTTCTTTGGGGTCATCATTCCTGCTATACCAGGCATGTTGGCCACGATTTCATCAAATGACTGGGGGTCTTTCAATGCTAATCGTAAGTCATCGCCAGTTGGCACACCAGGTTTTCGTGGGCTGCTTGGGTTATTTGGGGTAACTTTTTGCTCGTTGCTAACCTTTTCTTCTAGTTTAGCTAACTTACCCTTAAATGATGCCACTGCATCGTCATCGGCTGATGTGAGTTCAAAGCCAAGTTCTTTAGCTAGCTCTCTCACTTCTGGTGAGAATTCTGAGAGTGCCGTCTCTTTAGCTGATGCAAGCGATAGTTTTTCTTCTTTTTCTGCTTGCTCTCGCTCAATCTGCTCTCTACGTTGCTTTTCCTGCTCATACAAAGTTTTAAATTCTTGTTGCTCTTCTAGCTGTTTAGCTTCGGCTTCAGCTTTTGCTTTTTCCTCTGCTTCTAGCTTTTTTCGAAGTAGGTTTCGTTCCATCTCAATTTGCTCACGCTCCTTGCGAAGTTTCTCCACTTCAGTTTGCAAGTCATTGCCCTGTTGGGTGTCTTGCTGATTAGTATTAGAATTGAGTGCCTTATTATCAGCTCCCGTTTCAGGCTTAACGCCTGTGTCTTCTGTGGACATCTGTTTCTCCATTCTTTAACTTATACTATGTTGCCCAAATAACAACATCTACCTTTATTGTTGTATATTTGTCTACTAATGTCAATTATTGTCCAGCGAATGGACCGCTTACGGCACTTGGTTTTACTTTTACCGTTTGGTTGTTGATTACTTTAGTTGGTGAAGTCTTTGCTACCTTTGCTGCTTTTTCAGCTTCTTTCTTGGCTTTCTTCGCTGCTTTCTGGGCATTTATGAGTTCTCTCAACTGTGACTTGTTCAGGTATGGCTTTCTTTCATATTGAATAACATCATTAGCTATTATACCTTGGTACTGACCCTGAGCTGCCTTAGTATTTACTGGTGGGTTTACTCCAAACGCTTCTAAGTAAGCTTGTTGCCATAATTCAACTTTACGTTTCCCAAGATTATTCAAGTCGTCATCAGTACGATGCACATAGGTCCACTCCTCTTTTTTCGGGTCTAGCCCTATCATTGCAGCTGCCTCACGTAGTGCTTGGCCTTTGCCTGGTAGCCCGACAGTACGCCCTGGGTAAGAGAACGTGGAACCAAGCAAATCAGTTACCGCACTAGCTACTCTTGCTTTCATTGACTCTGGTATGTACTTGGCATATATCTCACCATCTTCTGGGTTCACATATGGTGCATTTATATTTATGATACCTTGTGAATCTAGTATCTGAGTAATAACTCCAAATGGTAACCCACCGAGTGAGCCTAAGTCACCGACACTCTGTATTTCGCTGTCTTGCCCAAATGGTTTGTTGAGTACATCAAGCACCCATTGCACTGAGCCGAGTGGCGTTAGCCACTTGATAAACTGAATCGCTGCCCTGTTTTCTTGTTGCCATAATAGCCCTTCATCACTTTTAAGCCAGTTTTGGAATTCCCATAATTTGTTAACAGTGAGTACCTGTACTGCTGGCGGTTGTTTCGAAAGATAGCTTACTGCCAACCCTGTTACTTTCATGTTATAGCGAGCTGGGAATATAGCTACGTTAAGTGCTTTCGCGAGGCTCGAGTTAATTACGCCTTTTGTTGGGTACTGTATGATTGGGCGTACTATGTCCATCACATCTTGTGGATGACGTAATAGTAAATCATCTACTGACATATTCATACTATTAGCCATGCGCTGTACGGTTGTTGCTACGTTACGTTTCTGTGTTTGGGTTAGAACGGTATTTATTCTACCAATGAAAGCATCCTCAGCACCATAGCTGGCAAAACCACTCGCCCCCTGTGTACGGAACATGCCAATTTCTTCCATTCTACGGGCAATATCATCGAGCTCTTTGGCTTTACCTGGCATAATATGCCCCATGCCCATTATCCACGGTGTCTTACCTTGCACTGCACCCTGACCAAGTAGCTCAGCTTCTATATTTTCTTGTACTTTAAAGAATGGATTATATGTGTACCTAAAAGCGCCCTGTGCTCGTGAATAGTACTTATAAGCAGGGTTGTAGCGGTATGACTTAGCAATCAGCCAGTTAGCTAAACCGTTTATCCTAAGTGGTAAGTCTATATTCGCTTGGTTTATAGCCCTTCTTATAGAAAGCGCCTCATCTTTTGTGATGCCCTTTATGCCAGCATCTTTCATAGCAACAACTATTTCTCTCGTTGTCATCTGTCGTGCATCAGTAACAGTCCTGCGAGCTGCTTTGCCGAGTGCGCCATGCGCCATTTTTTCATTAGCGGTGTACTGCTCGATAGCTCGTATAACTTTCTTAGCAAAATCTTCATCTCTACCAAGTGCTTCTTTTATGTAAAAGACACTCCCCGCCCTTACGTCTTCGTAGGCAATTTTTGCGCTATCGTCTAGGCTGAGGCCGAGTTTTGTTAATATACCCCCAACAGACCTAAAAATAGGTTTGGCCATATTGGCTTGCTCAATATACATATCGGCAGCTGCTTGCGTACTAGAGCGTACTGGTATGTTGCTTTCTCTAAACTTTACGACTTTTCTTGAATCAGCTGCAACTGGCACATAGCCATTAGCAGCAAATTCTGCGTTGAGTTTTCGTGATATGCCCTTAGCTTTTGGCCATGTAGAAATATGTTTTTCTATATTGGTAAAGATGTTTTCTGAACGCTTAGCATTATCTATTCCTTTAAGTATTTCATCAACAATCTCTTTATTCTGAGCCCAGTACATTCCCTTTTCTATTTGCTCCATAACGTAGTCACGAGCGAGCGCTTTTTTCTCAGCAAATGTAAGTTTTTTATTGCCAGCCTGTTTTGTGGCAACCGCTATTTTAGCTCTTATATCATTAGCTATCTTTATCTGGGTGTCTCTATCGAAGCGAGCGAGTATATAGTAGGTGCCATCTTTGGCTTTACCTTGAAACGCATCTAATTGTTTTGCTAGATAGTTATACTTAACCATACCTTCTATAATCTCTTCGGCTGTCCACACTTTCTTCCCAGGATGGGTGTACTTGAGATGTTGTATCGTTTGCTGCGCTGCGTGATAAGCACTCCCCCTGGTCATGTTCATCGCTTGCACTGAGCGAAGTGCTCGTGCTGCATCATCCCGTAAATGCTGTGGAGCGGTTTCCATAAACCTTCGAACACCATTAGCGAATTGACCGTCAACCCCCATACCAGTCATCACTAAATCAAAGTAGGTGTTTTCGTTGTAGAGGGTATTTTTCATCAGCTTCCCAGCTGTCGGGGCGTTACGTGTCAATGCCCCAAGTGGTCCACCGAGTACCATAAACCCAGCAGCTAACACTGTCCCAGGTATTGCTCCTATTTTATCGCCATTACTGAAGTAGTTTTCGTTCTGGTACGCATCTACTATATCAGCTGCAAATCGCATGTTTTCTCTACGCATTGGTGCTCGTAAAGCAAGCTCAATAGCTACATCTTTGGCAATCGCCCTGGCTGCTTCGCTACCACCAAGTTGGATAACGATTCTATCTTCAACGCCTTTCCAGGTTCTATTAGATAACATAGAATAAGCAGCTGCTCGCAAAGATTTATCTTTTATAGTATTCGTGGCTGCTTTCTCTACGGCTATCTTTCCAATCCCAGGTGTTTTTGGCACAGGTGTCTTTATAAGTTGTGAGAACGCTTTATTAACAATAGCTGAATCAGCTTTGTTTGCCGTTTTGAGTACTGCTGCTAACTGCTGTTTAAAGAAAGCTTCTTTAAATATCCCAGCGCCTTTGACAGCCCCTACCACACCGCCTTTTGCCACTGCGCCAAGCCCAAGAGATATGATGGTTGCTACTCCGTCAATAGTGTCTATCCAGTCTTGCAAATCATTTGGTGCCTTATCATAGTCTTGAAGTTTTGCTGTTTGGTCTTGCCAGTAAGTGTCGTTTTGCCATACTTTATCGGCTTCCTTAGCTTTAACCGCCACATAATCAAGCACCTTGTCTTTTACTGTATCGTATACATCAACACCAGTTACTCTACCTATGTTTCTTGATGCCGTGGCAACTGGTCCCATAGCATCTGCTCTTAACATTTGTTGGGCTACATTATAAAGAGATGATGAAACTGTTTCGGCTATAAAAGCAGCTGGCTTTTCTGCTAGGCCGAGCACTTCACGTGGGCTACCAGATTTCATAGCATCTGAGAAAGCGTTGCCCTTTCGTTCAGCTTGTAGTTTTTTAAACCCTGGTGTCGCTGCGGTGAATTGTGGGTTGTTAAACGCACCCTGCTGTTGAGCGGTGTTGGTTGGGAGCGCGTTTACCCGTAGATTACCACTCCCAAATGTTTTTAGTGTTGAACCAAGCGCAGCTTGGTTGTTAGCTAGTTCTTTATTCGATAGTACTCGTGCCATAAAGTTACCTTACCTTTAAAGTAGGCGCTACTGTAGTGTTGATTTTTAATCCACCTCCTTGGATACTCGTGCCACCCTGTAATCTTGTGGTACTCCCCTGTATTGAGCCAGAACCGCCCTGAAGTTTTGAACCACCTGATGTCATAGACGTTGATGGGGCAGTTGTAACGCCACTAAACTTCGGCACAACACGTGGCTGTACCTGTACTCCTGACCAGGTTTGCCCAGGATTAAATATGCCAACAGTAGGCACTGGAGCTGCTGGCCCAAGCACTGGCTGTATAACTGGCTGAACGGCTAGTCTTTCTAACCTCTTAACTTCTTCTACTCGTAGTTTTTCATTCGTAATCATTGTGTTAAGTGCTTGAGCATTTGCAGCATTTTGTAGTACGCCAGTTGTAGTACCAGCCTGTGTCTGTCCTTGAACCAGTTTAGCTGTATTGGCACCTTGCAGTGCAGCACCTCTAATATTTGTCTGTAGGTCACGCATCATGTTCACGCCACCAAGTATCTGAGTCGTACTTGGAGCTGTTTTATTCGCACCCAAGAATTGGTCAGCTGTCATTGGTTTCTGCTCTACTGGTGAGAAGATGTCGTTGGTCGCATCGTAGTACATACCGAAGGCTCGTCCGTCAGGCATCCTAAACTCTGGGAGTGCTGTACGTGGGTCAATGGTTAGTGAACTTTCGTTTATCGTTGCATCAGTAAATCCTAACCGAGCGAAGCGTTCCTGTAGGTCTGGTGATAATTCGAGCATCCCCCCAGCTCCCTTTCGTATCCCCATGGAACTGAGTAATTCATCATATGTCATAACTGCTTTGCCAGCTGACTCTTTGGTACCGTAGCCCTTTTGCCATGGGTAGCCTTGTCCCTTATTTCTTTGGTACTGCTCATAAGATTTCTGGCCATCTTCCATTGTCTTATCCAAGACTCGCATCGAACCAGCTTCGTCAACGTAGTACAGTAAGTCTTCTTTTTCTTCATAGCCATACTGAGCTTTGATACTGTTAGATGTTCCGTAAACGTAGTTGCTTTCCATTTCACCAGTAAGTGGGTTACGCCATAACGCTACATCTGTGACAGCGTTCTTGACTGGTTTGTACTGGCCATTTTGCAAGGTAAAGGTGTACATTGGGTTGCCACCAGCTTCGTTAACAAACGCTTGCTGTAATTCATCAGCGGTAAGCTCAACCCCACCAAAGTCGTACTTGTTTTTGAACTTTAAGTCTTCTAGTGTTTTAACAAGTTTCGCTCTTTCAACTTCATCGGTTACTGTCTCAAGTGCTGATTCTATGGATGAAACTTGTGATTGTAACATTCCATTAAAGAACTCAGTTGGGGATAGTGTTGTTTCTAATCCCATATTACGGGCAACTTCCTGGAAACCTTTTTCACCAGCTGTTGCTAATATGTCAGACACATCATTAAGAGTAAACGGTGTTCCGTCTCCCTTAACCATTTGGTTACCACTCGCATCATAGACAGCTGCCATGCCACTTTTTACATCAGCAGCATAATCTTTTATTTCTTGAACGTATTGTTTCATCGCATCATCGGTGCCAGAGCTGCTGCCATAGCCACCACCACCGCCACCACCATAGCCAGTGCTGAGCGCTTCTTGTTCGGTCACATAGGTATTCCATGCGGTGTTGGCTTGCTGACGTAGGTTTAACGCCAAGTCATAGTCACCGTTGTCTGCTGCTTGATTATATAGATTTATAATCGTTGCGTACTTATCATACGTAGTCGCATTACCCTCAAGCACATCAATCGCTCGCTGCTGTATCTGAGCGCTGAATGATGAGCGTGTTGCTGTGGTGATTTTGTTGCTGAATGATATTTGTTCGCTGACACTACCAGCTGCATCAGCTCTTTCCTGATAGTACGTGGTGTACCAGCTTAGTGCCTCAGCTGATTTATCGCTCAACATCCAATCACGGTCTACCACTTTGTCTTGTTCTTTTTTGATAGCATCTTCACGTGATGCGAATGTTCGCAGTAGTGCAGTAGTTGTTGTCCGAGCCATTTTATGCTCCTAACATCTGCTGTTGGTTCATATTGACTGCCCCTTCAGCGCTTACTGGTGTTGCTTGCCCACTGCCTGGCTGTGAAACAACTCCCGTTCCTGGTTGGTTTTCAGCCTGGGTTGTTACTTGATTCCGTTGGTCTTCTGCCATTGGCGGTTGCCCCATCATTTGCTGTTGCTGTTGTTGGGCTTCCATCATTTCTTGCTGCATTTCCATCTGAACCTTTGCCCCTACTTGCTTACCAAGAATAGCTGCCGTTGTTTTGTCCTTTAATTCATCTTTGATACGGTCTACTTCTTCTTTGCTTTCGCCTTGGGCCTCTAGATAGCTCTGCAAGCTAATTGTGTTCGCATTAAATCTGTTAAGAAGCATCTGCTGGTAAACTGGGTCTTCTTTTTGGAGTACTGATGGGTACATGATTCGCAGCGTCCAGTCGCCTTCAGCGATTTGCTTTACTGAACTATCGACTAGAGCGAGCGTGGTAATGGCATCTTTAAATATTTGAGTCAGTATTGGTTGCCACAGCGCTTTTTTAGCTTCAGCAACGTCAGTCGTTGGTTTAATGCTCGTCATAAGCGCTTGATTACTGTTTAGCGTAACACTTGGGTCATCGAAAAATACCCTAGAGATAGCTGTTTCACGGACAAACTGTTCTTTTAACTCATCAAGCTGTGCTTTAAAGTCAAACTGGTTCGCATCACCAAGATTAAGTAGCTGTAAGTCTTGCCCTTCCCCTAATGGGAGAATTTCAACTGAGCGTGGTTTTGGTTTCGGTATATCGGCACCAGTTGGGAAGTTAAAAGCTTTAATCTTTGGAAAGTTTACTTTGCTGGCAAGCGTTCGCCAGTCAGATAACGTCTCAACATAGGTCTGGTTAATGTTAATCGCTGCATCAGATATGTCAGAAGCGCCCCAAGGTCGTCTGCGTTGTCGTTTATTTGGCAGTATGTAGTAGTTTGGTATCTTTTTAGGGTCATCAATAAGGCGGACTATCTTATTAGCGACTATTTTTACGTTTAATTCAGTCTCTTGACCGATTTTACACTTACTAAGACGACCTTTTTGGCTCTTAAAGCCAGGTATTTTGCCCGTGCCTTCTATAATAGTTACCATTGGCTGGCTAGAGGTGTAGTTGGATGGTCCTTCTTCAGCATATTTGAGTGGTGCGCCAAGTGGAGAAGTCGGTATGTCTTGTTGGAGGCTTGGGTAGTCTTCTAAAACGTCCATTTTAGATTCTTGATTGATGAAAGCATAAAAGCTTGCCTCACGGAAATTATCGCTGGACCATATAGCGTAGAAGTTTTCTACTGCTTCTATTGGTGATAGCACATATTTCTTTTCATCTTCGTCATAATATGCTTTTAAGACTGCATCACCTATCGCTCCAGCACTTTCTGCTAGTTCTTTGAATAGTTGATGGCCACCATTGTCTTCAATAATGCCATCTATAAGGTTTTTGCGCTGTTCAGCAAAGGCTTTATTACGGCTATTCTCTACTTCTGCAGCTGAGGCTTCTTCTGGTGTTAGGTCATCTGGCACATCTTTAACGTTATAGGTGCTGATTACTTGGAACCCACGACCCATAAACTGGTCACGGTGTATTTCTACTGCTCGTTTAAGCCAGTTGATTGGTGTTTTATCGTGCCCCATTGGTGTGTCGAGGCTTTTTTCTATTCTATCACCATAGATATAGTCGTCACGCTCTTTAATATTTTCGTTGCGTTCTTCAATTTCTGTTTTAACGCTATCTAATTCGCCCAACAGTGTTTGCACAAATTCGGCTTGTAGATTATCGTAGTTGCTTGATGATTTATCCATTTTTTACCATTCTACCGATACCCATGCGAGGGGAGCGGTCTTTGCTTTTCTGTCGTTAGCTAACCAAGTTGCAAGGGCTAAACTAATAACCCTGTCTGTTGCTATTTTAACATCATCTTCACGATAAATCGACAACTGATGAGTTAGTTTTTGGTTGTTTTTTGGTATAGCAATCTCATTTCCAGCTAGATATTTCTGCAGGACTATGATAATATCCGCTTTTTTGATGTTAGCGGTTGGTTTTACGGGCTTGTTATCGTTGCCTGGTATCACTGGGCGTGATGGTTGCCAGCTTCCATAGCACGTAGTGATTGCCTGAAGCTCGTAGGGCATGTCCATGTAGTAGCGAGCCGACTCACCATTCCATGTTTCTAGTAATATCGCAAGGTTATTGCCTTGTTTGTAGCTCATGGCGAGGTCGACCAGGTCATTTAAGTGCATTTGGGGGCTTTTGGAGTTGCCTTTGGCTGCCATTTGCCGTACTAGAGCATATTTCCCCGCTTTGCACAAGTCATCATGGCCATTTTTACATGGTTCACGCAGCACTGAGTAGACCATTTCATCACTGCTGATGGCGGTGTCAATGCCAATCACGTAGTTATGTCCCTCTTCATAGCGAATACCGTCATTAAGTAGCTCTGTTTCAGCATTTAAGATGTCGTTTGGTGAGTAAATGTTGTCACCACCGAGTAAGAACTTACCCTCAAGTATTTGTGGGGCCATGGGGTCATCTTTGAATAGCTTGTATTGAGCCTTTATTTGCTCTTCGGTAAAGAAAGTGTTGTCTCTGAGCGTTCCCTCTAGGGTGTAGGTTTGGTTTCTGCCATGCTTCCCGTCTTGGTAGAGCTCATAGTGGTAGAGAATAGAAGCACTTTCTTGGTCTGGGGTACTGAGAATGTGAAGGTCGCCACCCCAGTCGAATAGACGAGGTAGCAAGTTGCCCGATACTTCTTCTTCTAGGTGGGCGGAACGTCCCCCTTCGTCATAGGTGATAAGCCCGTATGGTTTACCCTGGAGAGAGTCTCCCTTGTCGGCACCGAGGGTACGATGCTCGATGTAGGAGTTGTTACTGAAGAACTGCATGCGTGGAGGCGTGTTGGTTGTTTTTTCTTTTAAATAGAACCATTCTATTTGGCATTTGTTGGGAACTGTTCTACCGTCTGGTAGGTTTACTGGGAAGCGACTTGTAAGTATTTGGTCGATGTACTTGAAGACAGGTTCAGTCAGTGAGTAGGCTGGGGCAATGTTAGCAGTACGGTATTCAGCTTTGTACCAGGCTTCTTGATTACCTTGGCGGATACCATGTTTATAGAATAGGTACCAAATTTGAAGACAGCCGACTAATGAAGATTTACCGTAGCGGTTAGCTGGGGTCAATATATATTTTCGGTCTCGTTGGTCCAGCGGTTTCAACAGTTCCGTCTGGATATGGCGAAGGTACTTCACCTGTCCTCTGTGCAGTGGCATCCCAAGCATCTGATTGATGAACAGCACTGGGTCGTACCTCCCCTTGCTCAGCGTTTCCTGCAGTGATTGCGGTAGGGTCGTAAGCTGTTGCCTCTTCGCCCTCAATAAGTCTTCTATCATATGACATGTTCCCTTCTGCTTGGCCTGATGCGAAATGCCAAATCATTTCTTGTATTTTAAGTTGCTGGTCTTTGCGCTTTAAGTTTAGGTTAGCTTTGCTTTCAGCTGCTTTTATAACGTTAGTAGCGGACAGTTCCATTTCCCCTGATTGCAGTTTCTCAAGCCCTTGCTTAATAACAGCATCGAAGACTTCATCTTCGTTTACGTAGGGAGTTATCTGTGGTAATTGCGTTTCTGTTGCTGGGAGTTTTTTAACAAGTTCGCCTTGTGTGCGTTTTTTATATTTTATCTTTTCTTCATCAGTCAGTACCCAATGTTTATTGACATGTCTGCGGAGAGTTTCATACACAAACGCCCCTGAGTAATCTTTCTGTATAGCCGTGAGTGGTTCAAGGTTAGAAATCCCGTAGTAGGTAGAGTGGATAATACGTCTTTTAAGTTGTTGGTCATGCTTTGCAAGTCTGCAGACATTGCACCGACTTTCGTATTTTAATGGCATATTATAACTATAGCATACCAGTAAAGTAGTGCTATTCTAAAAGCTCATGGTTGTGGTAGTATAGAGGCATAGGCACCATCTCGCACATTTGTTTTTATTTCACCTTTAGATACGTATTAATTAGCTTATGGATAAATAAAACAAACATATAGTAACACCCCTCAGTGATGTGCCACGAGGGGTGTTTTTGTTATTCTTCGGTTGTTTCTGCTGGCTTAGTAACGATAACTTCACCATTCATACCAGGGAACTCTTCAGTCGGAGGGGTGCTCTTTTTATAACGCCAGTATATTGAGTCATTGTTTTTCATAAAGCCTATTATATAACAAGAGACCTCCTATTTCTAGGAGGTTAGCGCTTGTAAACATTCTATTCAAGTAGTATTATATAGGAAGTATTAGCGTATGTAAACACCCTATTTAGATTTTATTGCTAATACCAGCACTTTATTAGTCAAAAAGCGGTGAAACTCCGTAAGCAATGACCCCACTACAATACAAAGGCTGGAGAAAAGGCCCCAGTAGTAGTCACTGGCAGGACTGCACTAACGTGTACCGAATCTGCACCAAGGCATTGCACTAATAAAGGGGAAGTTCATTTCCAGAGAGGACACTCTCACGCAAGTGCTTACCCATACCAATCATTGAGTTGCAGTTGGTATGTTCAAGAAATAGCACAGGTGTAGACCTTAGCAGTGGCACGAGACACTAAGGACACCAGCATATAGCGTTTACTGGATAATGAAAGATATGCTGCACATGGGGGTCTTCCAACGATTCTAGCGAAATGACGTATGACGATGACGGAGTAAGCTAATCGGTTCCAACCATACACCCTTCTAAGCCATGAAGAGTTTAATTACTTGCGGTTTAGTTTGGGGGTATGGGGGCACTGTAGCTCAAATCAGTAATCTGAATCAGGAGTACGTTGATAAGTATAGGAAATATGGTGTTATATGTTTACTATACGTTTAACTAAGTTAAAATACAGTTTTATAAGTGATTATTTAAGTGACCCCCAAGGTTTAGCAGAGTATGGTAGCTGTAATAATACACCCTAGTACCCCCGAGTATCATAAATGTAAGCATAAAGCAATGGGTGATTGAGTGACACAGTCCATACACTGTATCCACCTAACTAACAACCTAACCATTACAATGCTATACAATATACGTTGTTCATATTTTGTTCAGTATTGTTATGAGCCATTATATATACATTTTGTATCTGTTACACTTATCCACAGCATTGTTGTAATATTGTACAATACACCATAAATACTATTGTACTATTTATATATCTATGCTATACTTGAGCGTAGCGAAATGTTAAGAATAACAGTAAACTTTCGCAAGTAACAATAAGTAAAGGGGCAACAGCATGGCAACATATAACTTACTTACTAAACGTGTACCTGGTAAAGAGTACATAATAAGTGATTTTATTGCTACAAAACTAAACGAAAAACAGTTTAAGCAATTACAGGCGCAAAATGAGTTCTTAAAAGAGTATGATTTTACCCCATACAATGAGACTGATTTTTCATGGTGGGTAAGAGTAAGCAAAAAACTTACGCCAAAAAAACTATATTCAGGCGTGTATTTTGAGTGTGATTTTTACGGTAATGTAACAGAAGTATAAGGGGGCATATTATGATTGCAACATTTATTCTTATAGCGGCATTAGGTACGATACTGATTTTAGTATTAGATAGCATTAACACAATTAAAAGGGGTATGTAGTTATGATTACAATTACTATGAATGACTGGAGCGGTTTACATATGAGCGTAACTAAGCTGACAGAGCAAGAGCTTGGATATACTGGCGATGTGGCACGGCTTGAGCGCATGGCGCAAAATGTAGCAAGTGAACAAACGGCAATTGTAAAGATTGAACAAGATGGCAAGCTATTAGCAAGCGCCTCATATTTAACAGCAATATTATAGCGTATAACCTATACAGGGCTAGCAATAGCCCTTAAGGTTGTGCACTAGCATAACAGTAATAATATAAGCGGTACATTGTACCAGTAAAGGGGCAAAAGTTATGAGTAAATGGCAACAGGGCGTAAATGAATACGCAGAAGAATTACTAGAGTTTTTAGAAGAAAACAATCTAGAGGCTACTAAAGAAAATATGTTAAATGGCGCTAGTGACTGGGCGCAAGCTAGTTATGGCGGTTCATG
>JACCDG010753282.1_pt1 | contig 28061 bp, 19 predicted proteins | sample 7442471 | NCBI WGS metagenome assembly JACCDG01 (sample SAMN15323444, study PRJNA562643) | freshwater metagenome | isolation source: river surface water | place: USA:Blue River Watershed | collected 2017-08-17 | reverse complement strand
TAGCGAAGACTAACAATACAGCCGGAGCTAGTATTTTTGATCTTTCTGCTATTCTTCAGTCAGAGTCGTTATCTGAGATAACACATGCTATGAAGCAAACTGAAGAGAAAACCCAAGCAATGCGTCAGGAAGATATGGCTCATGAACAAAAAATGAAAGAGTTGGAAATGCAACAAAAAACTACTGAAGCTCAGATGAAACTTGATCATGAGACTTTAGAAGCTGAAAAGAATCGTCGTAGAGATATTCTAGTTGCTGAGATTAAGGCTGCAGGTTTTGGTTCTATGCAAGATATCAACCAAAATCAAGTGAGTGATTTCCAAGACGTTATGGCTGAGATTAAAAGCAGTAGCGAGTTCCAACAAACGATGACTCTTAACCAACAAAAAGAAGCATCTAAGGATGCTCAGTTTAGAGAAAAGATGAGCTTGGAACAACAAAAACTTAACCAGCAAAAGCAGATGAAAGACATCGATTTGCAAATAGCGAGAGAAAACAAGAACAAGTTTGACAAAAAACCGCCAGCTAAGAAAAAGTAACTAGCCATACTAATCGGAAATATTTCCTTTTAGGATAGCCAGCTTTTAAATATATAATGTTTAAATCACTATTTTTGACTATATTATAATGTCAGCCAACTAATAATAAAACCAACCAACATGCCAGAAAATGATGAAACAAACAAAGGTACTGCAACAGATACCAATGTTACTACAGTAGATGTAGAAAGTATGGAAGATATCCTAGGTATCCCAGGAGCATCGACAGCGATGTTACCTGAGACTGAAAAAAAACCTAGTATGTTCTCTAGAGAAACTACAGACACGTCGTTCCTTGACAAAGATGATGAAGAAGAAGATTCTAACAAACCTTCAGATACAACTAAAGCAGCAGCTCTTTTAGACAGTCTAGTTCAGCAAAACGGAACTGAAGATGACCAAGAAGAAGCTAAAACTTCTAACGCGGGACGTCCTAAAACAGATAAGAGTGCCTTATTAGATTTCACTAAGAAGTGGATCGAAGAAGGAAAGCTTAAACCTTTTACGAATGATGCGGGTGAAGAGGAAGATATCACTAAGTACAGCGTTAAAGATTTCGAAGAGCTTTTTGAAGCCAACCTTTCTGCTAAAGAAGTAAACGGTAAGAAGTCGGCCTACGGTGATTTTTATGAGAACCTCCCTAGAGAAATCCAGTATTTGATTGACCACGTTAGCAGTGGTAATCAAGATATAAAAGGAGCTCTTAAGAACTTAGCAAGATCTGAAGAGAGAAGAAGCTTATCTGTTGATGATGAAGGTGCCCAAGAAAAAATCGCACGAATCTATCTAAGACACACAACTTCTTTCGATGAGGAAGATATCAATGACCAAATCAATGATATGAAAGACAGAGGCGAACTTGCTGCAAAAGCTGCTAAGTATAAGCCAAAGTTAGACCAAATCGAACAACAAATATTAGCGGAAGATCTTCAAAAACAACAAGACTTACGCGAGCAGCAACAAGCAATGGCTGCTCAATATAGAGAAAGCGTTTTCGAAGCTATTGAACCAGGTGAGTTAAACGGTATCAAGTTAGATAAAAAAACACAAGGCACTCTATATGCAGGATTAGTTCAACCAAACTATCCTTCCATATCTGGAAAAGCAACGAATCTTCTAGGACACTTATTAGAAAAGTATCAGTTCGTTGAACCTAACCATGGTTTAATAGCTGAAGCTTTATGGTTACTTTCTGACCCAGACGGGTATCGCTCTAAAGTAAAAGAAGGAGCTAAGAAAGAAGCAACTGAAAAAACTGTAAGGATGTTAAAAGATGAGGAAAGAAATAAGAATACGTCTGGCTCATCTAACAATGATGATGACGATTCAAGAAGAGCACCTTCTAAGCAAGAAGGTTTGAAGAGAAACAACAACAACTTTTTTAAACGAGGATAAACAACAAATAACAATAACTAAAACAAAAAACAAAGAATGAGCACTCCAGTATTAAACAACGGTCTCTTTTTGCGTGATACGAACTACCAGGCTAGTTCTCACGTAGATTCGTACCACTTAGCGGGTATGCTAGGTAACGCTGAACCTATGGATATGGGTCCAGTTGACATGTGGGCTATGTCACAAAAGGTAGAAATGCCACTTTACCAATTATCTTCTTTCGGTGGAAAGAATGTAATCATGGTAGATAACATTCGCGGAGAATATAAATGGCAAACGCCTATTTCTCAAGACCTTCCTTACATCATTGAAAACATTGAATCTGCTCCTGAGTTAGGTGCTGATGGTGTTCCTTTCAAGTTGAAAGTAAGTCGTCGTGAATTCGGTCATGGTGATATTATCAGTTATGACAAGTTCAACGGTGTGGAATTATACATCACAGCTGATGATATTCTTCCCGTATCTGATGGTTTCATTTACACTGTTCAGTTGGTAAACAACGACAATGTTAAATGGTTAGACCCTAAGTATTTAACAAACGGAACTAAGTTATTCCGTAAAGGTTCTGCTCGTGGAGAATACGGTGAGCGTTTCTCTGATATCCGTACTCAAGCAGGTTTCCGTGAATTCTACAACTTCGTAGGAGGAGCTGAAGCTCATGTTCACTACTCTGTTTCTTCTCGTGCAGATTTAATGGCTCGTGGTGGTATGAATGCTGACGGTACTATTCCAGTTACTGAAATCTGGAGAAACTTTGACAAGTCTTTAGACCCTTCAATCACTAAGATTGAAGACATCGTGTCTAAAATGGGTAAGGATTATGTTAAGCGTGCTATGGGTAATGGTACATTAACTCGTAGTTTCTTAACTAACATGGAAGCTGCACATTTATCTAAGATCTCTACCGACATTGAGACTTACTTAATGTGGGGTCATGGCGGTCGCGTTAAGCAAGACGGTCCGGATGATATCCGTATGTCTGTAGGTTTATGGAAGCAATTGGATAACTCATTCAAACGTGTGTACAACAAGTCATCTTTCTCATTGGAGTTATTCCGTGCAGAATTGTATAACTTCTACGCAGGTCGTGTTGAGTTCCAAGGTCCAGATCCTAAGCGTCAATTGATTGTTCAAACTGGTATGGGTGGTATGCGTTTAGTAAACGAGGCTATCAAGCGTGAAGCTGCTAACTCTGGATTAGTAATCCAAGCTGCAGATAACAACGGTATCGGAGCAATCTCTGGAAAAGGTATGGATTTAGGATTTGGTTTCGCGTACACTAGCTACGTTATTCCTTTCTTAGCGAACGTTAAGTTTGTATTGAACCCAGCGTTTGATAACTTACATACTAACGATATCGAGAATCCAATCATCGACGGTAACCCGTTATCTTCTTATAGTTTTGTTATCTTCGATATCACTGATACAGGAAACGATAACATTTACATGTTGAAGTTATCTTGGGATAACCAACTTAAATGGTTTTATCAAAACGGTACAATGGATTACATGGGAAAAACTCAAGGGTTTGCTTCTACAGGTCAATTCAACGGATACCGTGTGTACATGACACAAACAATGCCTGCAATCTGGGTAAAAGACCCTACCAAGGTATTGAAGATTGTAATGAAAAACCCAATCACTGGTGGATCATTCTAATACTCGCACTCGCAGGGAGGTTTGTATCTCCCTGCAATGAGTGCCTTGCCAGGACAGAGTTTGAAATACGAACTCATAGGAGCGAAACCGGGTCTTGGCTCAATGTCAGTTAAAACCAACCAATAAACCAAAAACAAAATGAGTAAAACAGCGTTCACAAAAGTAGAGTTACCTACACTATCACCGGAAGGTGCAATCTCGGTTAAAGTTTTCTTTGACCCAGATGTTGAAAACATGGGTCTAGAAAAGTATAACATCAATCTTTTTGATGGGGTATTTCATGAAGAGCCAGTAACATGTATTGAAAACAATGGCGTACAACGCTATGTTACAGGATTAAATCCTTTTGCGCCCGAAATCAAAAAGATTCAGGATGCAGAGGAAAGAGAGGCTAAGATAAAAGCAATCAACAAAGTTGTTGCTGAGTTAGAAGCAGAGCTTGCAGCTAATATCTTAGATCCAGAGAGTCCTACTTTTTGGAACGACGTTAAGCTGTTAAGACCTGACAATCATGATTTCTGGTCTAAGATTACAGTACGTTGTGGAAACCAACCTGTGCATCTTAATCCTAAAGTGAATCCTCATGATTTGATAAGACTGCACGTTATTGAAGCAGGTGGATTTTCGATTGTAGCTCCTAGTTATGCGGTAGCTAAGAGAATGGCAAAGAGACCTAAGTTTTACTTAGATAAGTCGGTTGACACTATCGCAAGTAAGACAGAATACAAGAAGCTAAGAAACCAAGCTTTATCTGAGTTAAACAGCTTGTTTAAAAAGAATGTTACGAAGCTTCGCTTTGTGGCTAAGATTGTAGATGCTAACAGTATTATTTATAAGAAATCTACACCTGCAGATACTCTTTATGATAACATGGATACTTTCATCAATGGTGAAGGTGTTGAGAAAAATATCAGAAAGGCGTCTGAACAGTTTTTAGCTGCAGCTGAGTTAGACATTGATACGTTGAAAATGAAAGCTCTTGTAAGAGATGCTACATATTATAAATTTATGGTTGTTAAATCTGACGGTAAGATTTATCATCATCAGACTCAAAGCATGATGGGTGGAAACGCAGCAGAATGTGTTGAGTATTTAAAGAACCCTATGAATGATAAAATCTTGGGCGATTTATTAGAAGCGGTAGAGAAATATTGGAATAGCTAAAACAAGTGGAAAACGGAACTATCATACTAAAGATTAAGCAAAGGCTCAATAAGTTATCGTCAAACGACTATGACAACATTGAGCCTTGGCAAATGATTGAGGCTTTTAACAAAGGTCAAGTAGAATGGTGTCGTAGAAACTTACACGGGTCTAACACTAAGCAGGAGGGAGACGAAGGTTCCAAGAGACGAATCGACGACTTACAAATCCTTCTTAGAGAATATCCTACAACTGTAGCTAACAAACAACTGTACTTCGAAGCAGTGCTCCCTGCAGATTACTTCGAGTGGAAAAGAGTCCAGGCTAATGCAAAAGATGATTGTTGTCCAGATCCTCGCCGTATGGTTATTTATCTTGCGGAAGAAGGAAATGTAGATGAGCTTTTACGTGATAAGGCAAAACAACCAAGCTTTGAGTGGGCCGAAACTTTCTGTACTTTAAAAGACGGTAAGCTTAGAATATACAGTGATGAAAAGTTTGTTATCCAAGACACAATACTCTCTTATTACAGACAACCAAGAAGAATTCAGATAAACGGTGTTATTGACCCATATACTCTTCAGGTATCTACAACAGAGGTTCAGTCAGAATTTAAAGATGATATGGTGGAGTTATTTGTAGATGAGGCAGTAAAAATTATTGCTTACGATATAGAGAACTTTAACCAAGCACAGAGATCTTCTCAATCAGTAGAAAATAATAACTAAAAATAAAGACCATGGCAAAAACAATCAAATCTTTAAACGCATGTCCAGTGGTGGTAAAAAAACCAACAGGACGTGTAGGTGCAACAAATGCCCCAGTAAAAGTAGTAACAAGCCCAACTAGATACACTGGTGGAAAAAACCCCAACCTTGTAACAGTTAAGAAATAATGGATACTTTAAAGAGACCTGTTCGTAAATCTAGAAACATCCTTCTGAGCGAAGAATGCGAGAAGCTTCTTAACTTCCGTATAGAGCAAGAAGAGTTTTCTAGTCGTCTATACCTAGCTATGTCAATGTGCCTTAACAACGAAGGTTATACAGGAGCGGCTTCTTTATGGAAGAAATACTCAGATGAGGAAATGAAGCATGCTGATTGGGCACGTACTTATTTGTTGTCAATGGGAGTTACTCCAGAGACACCTGCTTTAAAGAAGCCTAAGTCGGAATATCCTGGTTGTTTAGCTGAAATAATCAAGGACAGCTTTGATCATGAGATAGTTGTAACTAAGCAAATCAAGGAAATGGCAGATGTAGCCTTTAAAAAAGGCGACCATATGTTATATGAGCTTTGTCTTAGCTACTTAAAAGAACAAGTAGAAGAACACGATAAGACTCAAACTTGGTTGGATAAGCTTATGACTTTTGGTTCAGAACCAGCTTTAATGCGCTTACTGGACGAAGAAATGGCTGAAGCATAAATATTTTTAGAAATATTTTGCAGGATAAAAGAAAATGCGTATATTAAGAGTATCTATTTATAAACAAAAACAAAAAAACAATGAGCTATTTTAATCATTCATTCTCAAAACGTTTCTTAGCTAACGGTGTTACTAGAAACTTGGCGAATACAGGAGCTGCAGCAAGTGCAACTAACCCGTATTCAACAGGAGGTTTAATCATCACTCCAGGTGTAAAATCTTCTACGCTATCGAATATCGCATTAGGTGGGGTATACACTCCAGGTTATGTGATGTTCGCTGATAAAAACTACCAATCTTTAGACCAAGCAGGCTTAGCAGCTTCTTGTTGTGAAGTGTACGTAGTAAGCACGTCATTATTAACTAACGACAAAATCGGACCTTCTCATGGTGGTTACAGAGAGACTAACAAGTCTAAACTAATCAACCCTAAGTATGTGCACAAAGTGTACAAAGTTGAAGATTGTACTCCAACTCAAGCTGTTGTTTCTGTAGGTACTACACCTCAAATCACAGCTGGTGGATTAGATCCTAACAACTTCCAAGGTGGAACTGTTCAAGCAAATTGTGTTAAAGATTTCTATTGTGATGAGACTTACTACTTACGCATCGACGTTAAGGGTTCTCCAGCATTGCGTTTCTTAAATCACAACGCGTACCAAACAGTTTCTGCTTACACAGGATGTTGTGCTGGTCCTACTCCAGAAGTAGTTGACCCAACATTAGTGTACATCGAGTGGGCAAAAGCAATAGTTATCAACAACTACATTAAGAGTTTAATCTTACCTGTAGTATTCGATACAGCAGGTGCTCCATGGTATGCACCAGGAACAACTGAAGATCCTCTTTCAGGTGCTGCAGTATTACCAGCACAATGGTGGGATGCTTACGTATCTCCAGCAGGTCCTTTCGCAGGAACAACTGCAGGTCTTCGTTTATTCGGAGCTTATGTTGAGACTAAGTTCAACACTTGTTCTTTCAAAATCACTGATTTCTTCGAAAAAGAACCAGTACGTATCTACGCTAGTTTAGTAGATTACACAGGAGATCCTTGTGTATTCGAAGGATTGTGTGTTTACAACGACTGTTTAGGTTTCCAAGGAAACGGTTATGGTGAGCAAGTTCTTCGTGACTTAATCATCGACCAGTCATACTTACAAAACTTTGTGAACAACAAAGATGTACGTATCCGTGAAATCACTCAAGGAGATGATATCTTAAATTCAGTTAACCGTAACGCGTTATACACTCGTCACTACATTCAACACGTAGTACCTCGTTTCAACAACCCATCTGGTGTTTTTGATAATGACCGTTACTTGTTAGAAATCATCACACCATCAGGTGGTAACGCAACATTAGATGCTTACTTAACTGCTTGGTTGGCTGCTTGTGCAGATTGTACAACTCTTGAAACGTTTGCTTGTACAGATTGTGTACCAGAACCAAACGCGTAATCAATACTTTTCTAAAACTAAAAACGGGAGTGAGTTAACCAAAGCTCCTCCCGTTTTTTTATTTAAACATCATATGGCACAACATGTCTTAAGTCTAGAAGCTCCCGATACTCTGAATCTTTGTATTCTTCGTATAGCAGATACTTCCATATATAATCCTGATATGACACCACGTTGTCCTCAGCTTTATGTAACTCTTCCTGGATTTGTGACGCCTGTTGTTTTTGATGAATCTGTTATAAGCTTAGGTTTTAATCTTAACCTTACTGCTTGTGATTTAGAGGTTCAGATAGTTAACTGCGGAACAACATATTCATCTTTACCTGATGGTGTGTATATCATTAAGTACAGTGTTTCTCCAAACGAGTTTGTGTATGTGGAGTATAATCATCTTAGAATAACGAAGGCTCTCCTAAAGATTCAAGAACTTCTGTGTGACTTAGACCTGAATGCGTGTGACCCTCCATCAAGTATTAAGCAAAAACTTGATAAGATTACAGAAATAAAGCGTTACTTAGATGCTGCAAAAGCTAAGGTTGAGTTCTGTCATGAACCAGCTAAAGGTATGGAGCTCTATAACTACGCTATAAAAATGCTCGACAAAATGCAGTGTAAAACTTGTTAAACCAATAAAAACCAACATATCATGACTTGTTCAAATTGTAAAGCTCAACTAGGTTGCTCATGTAAAGTAAGAACAGCATCAGATAAAAAATCTTGCTGTACTCTTTGTTTAGGAACATATGAAGCTTCATTAGCTCAAAAAAAACATGCTCCGAAACCAAACGAAGCTACTAATGTAAAAGTAGTTTATGATGGACCAGGACGTCAACACTAATAACTAACGCTATGGCTTGTAATTGCCCTGATGGATACGTACTTTTAGATGATGGTGTAACTTGCGAAAGAGTAAATAACGCATCACCTATACCACCTACAGTAAGAATTGCCATAGATGATACTATAGAAGGAGGGAGTACGCCCGGTTTTTACGGATTACTTACATATGAAAATATAACAAGTAATCAATCGGGCGGGACTAGACAATGGCCTTTATTGCTGACTCCTCAAGTAACACCTGGGGTAGCAACGATGAGTGTTATTCCAACTACTGGCCCTAACTGGACTAGTATTTCTCCTGCAGGAAATCTACCAGATGGAGAACATCAGTTAGTAGCAACTCCTGTACCCGGTGTATGGCCACCTTTTCCTAACATGGGATTTGTCAGTCAAGGAACTTGTCTTAGAGAAAGTATTGTTTCTTCTAATGTTCTGTACTACGGGACAGGCGCACCCGTTCTTCAAACAAACAATGTTGCCGCTGCGCCGTGGCAATATGGCACATGGGCAAATGATGTAGGAGTATGGCCAAGTGATCTTTTGCTAACCAATTATAAATGGGTAGGTTTATCGGCTTGTTTAAATGTTGAAATAGAGACTACTTATTATATCCTCCTTACAGCTAATAACGCGTTCAGAATAAAAGTAGATGGTGAACTTGCTGTAGAAATGAATGTAGGAGACGGTTTAGTATTACCTTTAGGTTTTGTTAATGCCTTTCCTCTTACACTTGCACCAGGATTTCACAACATAAACGTAGAAGCATTTAACTTTTCTGGAGGAGGTCAGTTCTCGTGTGACATCCTAAACATATCAGAGATAGATTTACTTACCATAAACAACATATCTTTAATAGATACGTATCGTGTTTTCTCAACTAAATGGAGAAAGCCTCGTAATATTTCAGTTACAGCTAACGGAACAACTACTGTTACTTCAGTGGGTCAGTTCTTAACTACAGATACAGGAGCGTTTTTAAACGTTCCGGGATTCCCTGCAGATACTTATATTACCGAAGTAATAGATATTAACACAGTAACCGTTAACCAAGTTATACCACCTACCTCAAATACAGGTGAGCTATATTTTATATGGGAAACAGGTGATAGTATTGATAACATATGGAGTTGTCCTAATGGATTTGAGTTCACTAACTGTGGAGGTCCAGAATGTTTTCAGATTCAAACAACACCTTGTGTAGAACAGACTTGTTATTTACTTACTCCGTGCGATCCTTTAGGGACACCTATAAAGGTAAACAATGATTTATCAGCAAATGTAGGTCAGGTAGTAACATTATGTCCAGCGAATCTTCCACCGGCTACTCCGACGCCTGTACAAACAGGCACACCTATTAGATCTAATCCTAATGATACTCGTACTTATGTAGGAACCTTAACGGCATGTTGTCCTGGATATGACCCTATTTATGTTACTAATGATAGTTTATCTACATATCTAGATTTAACGCTAGTTATTCCTTCAATAGACCCTGCAGTATGTTGGACGTACACAAAAGGCGGTGTTGATTTGGAGGCTACATTTATTGACTTAACTGGTGCTGTAGCATACAATGACTGTGCTGCTTGTACTTTAGTTAATCCTTGTGTTGTAGTACCTAGTCTTAGTGCATGTGCGTGTTTTACTGTTACGGCAGTAGATGATTGTTCAAGCAGCATCACGCTTATTTTAAATGAGCCTTTGATTTCCTTTGTGGATTGTTCTACGTGCGAACCTGTTTGTTATTTGTTAACTAACTGTTTAGATCCATTAGATACCATTCTTACCTATACCAATCTTGAAGATTATGTAGGTCAGGTGATAAAGCTTTTAGATACTTGTCCTGACAAATGCTGGACAGTAACTTTAGCTGATAACTGTATAGATTCGATATCCGTACAGCAATCGATTGAAGTTTTTGCTACTTGTGAAGCATGTCTTCCACCGGTTCCTGAAGTTCCTTTTAACTTAAAAACAAGAGCTGTTAAGCCTGGGTTCTATACTTTAGGATGTCCTCCTAAGTACACATTAGCTGTTAACTGTAAGTTTGCTGAGGTAGTTTATTCACAAATGGCTGTTAAAAGATACGGTATAACACCTTGTTGTGATGATGAAGATACTAACAAATGGTTACTTGATAAAGAGATGCTTGATTTAAAAGCTCTTTATGACCCAAGTCTTTGTGTATCTACTATAGAAAGATGCTGTCCAGTTAAGTGTTTGGAAGTTACCCTAGAGGTTTTCCGCCCTGTACCGTGTCTAGTACCGACCAACTTAGTAAGCACAATAATATTATTTTAGATTTGCTTATGCGCATAATTATTTGTATATTAACATAGAACAAAAAGACATGAATCCACTAAATAATAATACAGAAGGTTGCTCACCAGTTTCATCAAACTGTGTAATTTGGCAAGGAAGAGATATCGAGTGCATAAAATTATGTAAAGGTGATACTATTTCTGACGTTGTATTTAAGCTAGCAACTGAGCTTTGTACTATTATGGATCAGACTAATGTTGACAATTATACTCTTTCTTGTTTAGCTCCAACAAACTGCCCACCTGCAGATTTCCAAGGACTTATTCAGCTTATCATTGACAAGCTTTGTGCTTTAACAGACTGCTGTGAAGGTAACGGGGGTTCCTCTACAACTAGAGTAGGTTGCCCTGACGAGTGTCAATTAGTAGTTGCTCCTTGTTTTAGATACACTAACCAGTTTGGTGATTTAGTTACAAGCATGACTCTTACTGATTATGCTATTGCTATTGGTAACAAGGTTTGTGATTTAGTATCTCAAATAACTACTATTAATGCTACACTAGTTTCTCTTGATGAAAGAGTAACAGTATTAGAAAATACTCCTCCTCCTGTTTATACACCACCTACTGTAATTTCTACTTGCGTATTACCTAGTAATCCAACACAGATGAACCTAGTTCTTACTGCTTTGGAACAAGAGTTTTGTGCATTACAGAATGCTACAGGGGAACCTGTTGACATCTTCCAAGTTATTCAGTACAGACAATGTACGGATCCTTACTTTGCCGGATTAGCTAACTGGATTCCTACGGCAGCAAACTTAGCTCAATCACTTAATAATGTTTGGGTTGCTATATGTAATATGAGAGCTGATATTTTAAATATTCAGACTAACTGTTGCCCAGGTGGATGCGAGGGTATCGCTCTAAGCATGTATACTGAGCTAGTAGGTGATACGTTATATTTATTTCCAACAGGAACTGTTCCTCCAGGATTTACAGCATGTGCACCCGGAACAACTCAGTTTACTATTACTGATAGTGTTGGTCTTACTTATACAGGCTCGTTTAACTTTTTAGCTAATCTAAACGGAGCAGGTTTTCCTATCGATTTATCAATAGTATCTCCTTCGTTTAATCTTGCAGGTGATATATATACTGTAATGAACCCTTGTTTACAAAATACAACAACAGGTTCTCAGTGTAGTTACGCATTAACATATAACTTAGGTGCTCAATCAGTATGTGCTACATTAAGCTTTACACCGGGTGAGACATCAATAACTTATACAGGTGTAACAACATCAACTGTTCCTGGAAATTATCTTGTGGAATTGTGGGATAACACTACAACAACATTGTTATCATCTACTAACTTCCCTGCTCCAGTACCACCTATAGCAATCTCAGGTAGTTTCGTAGGCTTAAGTCCTAGTACTTTCTATAAAATAAGAATTAAGTTTACTCCTACAGGACCTGGATTACCGACATACTGTCCTTACGATTTAGTAGTAACCTTACCTGGCACATGTCCTGATCCTGAAAACTTAGTAGTAACAATAATACCATAAAATGAGCAATTGTAAACATACTAGCCCTTGTGGCTGCGCAGATAAGGGGTTGACTACAAATCCCCCTTGTGCAGTAAACACACCTGATTGTCCTAATCCAGAACCATGTTCTGAGACATTCAGTGATGAGTGTATTCTTCATTCAGGAGATACTATTGTTGATTTGGACATCAAGAAAGGTGACCGTTTAAGCGACATCTTACAAAAGCTGACGTTGTTATTAACTAATAACGCGTGTATTTTACCAGGAGCAGTTTGTCAATCACCAATAGGTTTTGGCAGTACAGCTATTTATACAACAAGTATAAAACTTGCTTGGGATGCAACTCCTAATGCAACGTCTTATCAAGTAGAGTATAAGACAGTAGCTGCTTTAACATGGGCCTTAAATACAGCGGTTGCGCAATCGGCTTTCCCTATAGATACAATCGGAGGCTTATTACCAAATACAGAATACTACATTAGAGTAAGAGCTATTTGTGGAATAGAACCTACAACATGTCCTTCAGTAACAATCTCAGTAAAAACAAAATCTTAAAAACCAATCAATATGGCAGCAGTTCCCGCATTATTAAACTTCGCCTTCGATAGCACTAACACATCAGGTTGTTACCGAATCGCAACAAGAATACAAGGGTCAGGAGATCCTTATGTTATTACAGCAGCAGCGTGTACTCCTTTTGTAGCTCCTACATTAAGCGTACCTTGTACAGCTCAAATAGGCATTACAGTAGATGACGAAACATGTGATGATGTTATCTATGAAGGATACATTCAACCTTGTTGTCAGGAAGAAGCATCTTTAGATGGAAGAGTTCCTTTCACAGTAACTTTCACTCCTAATCCGACTTGTAAGTCGTATCTATTAACTTGTGATTCAAGTGGTGTTGCTTTAGTAAATGTAGACACACCAGGTTCTGGATATACTCCAGGAGCGACTGTTGCCGCAGTTATTGCAGATCCTGCAGGAACTTTAGCCACAGCTGATTGTAAAGTAGAAGATGACGGTGTTGAAGCTTTCACTACTAACCTTCCTCAAGCAGCTGTAATAGCAAATGGTGTTTATGATGAAGTACTTGGTGTTAACTTAGTTGTAGCAGGTACACCTACTCCAGGATACTTTGACATCACTGTAGTATCGAATGTAATAACAGCAGTTACTGTAACTCCGCCTACAAACGGTAATCCTTTAACAACAGGAGAAGGATATACTGTAGGTGATACTATTACTTTTGCAGCACCTTTTAATGCATTAGTACTTACAGTTACTGATATTTATGACAATGGTGAAGTTCTTGTTTGTGTAGTAACTGCGGCAGGTTCTGGTTATACAGGTCCAACAACAGCAACTTTACCTGCAGTAGGACCAGAAGTAGCTCCTGTACTAAGTGTCGTAAACACTTTATGTGATCCTATAGAATATTTTGGAACAGGTTGTGATGATGACGTTACTCCATTAAGACCGGATGTAGCATTAGGAGCAACCGTTCAAATCTGTAGAAAAGGAGATGTTGGTACTCCGCCAGCAAACATGTCTATTGTAGAAGGTGGATGTTGTGCAGACCCTGGTTGTGAAACATGGACAATAACAGCATTACCTGGTTATGAAGGTAACTTTTGGTATGTTGACTGTTGTTCTACAATAACAGAATCTCCTACAACTAAAAGCGGTCTTGTTCCAGCAGACGGACCTCAAGTAATAAACGCTATGATTGGTAGCTTGGTTTACTATCCTCCTGGAAGTGAAGCATTACTTACAATCGTTGGGCCTACACCTTACGTTTGTCCTTAAGATATATTGTCATGGTTTAGTTGGTTTATCATGGCTGACAAGGAGGTCCCGGAACTTTTCGGGGCTTTCTGCTTTATTTGGATATAAAAACTAAAAGTATTACTTTTAAAGCTCAGGAAAAATCACTATATTATATGGAAGACAAAGCTGTAAAAAAACCAAATCTTCAGGGAAGACGAAGACGTAAAGCCGTTCTGAACATCTTAAACACTAAGCTTCTTAAGAGGTTTATTGCTAAGTACCCTGAATATAAAGACTTAGACTTTTACGCTTTTGAGGAGATTATTTACGCGTTTAACAAAGTTCTTTGGGAAGAAGTTATTGACAATATAGAAGGTGTAGAGTTACCTGAAGGTTTGGGTGAGGTTTACATTGTAAGTATAAAAGGTAGTGCAAGTAGACTAGATATGGTGAAATCAGTAAGTATTGGTAAAGCTGTCTATCACAGAAACATTCATACAGAAGGTCATTTTTGCAGCATATACTATACTAACAGAGAACACCGTTTTAACTTTGCAAACAGAGAGGTTGTTAGGTTTAGAGCTCACAGAGACTTTAAAAGAACAGCGTCCAAGGTTTACAGAGAAGAATGGATGAAGTACAGGTTCTTGAGTAAAAAGACTGAAGATGGTAAAGCGTATAAAACCGTAGAAAGAAACCTCAAGGGAAAAGCGTATAGCGAGGCTAATCTTCCCGATGAACATTATAACGAATTTGATCTAGACTAAGATGACTACAGTAGGTGAAAGTATATCAAGAATACGTAACGTATTGAAGGCCGTAAAAGAGGACCCTTTTATGACCGACCGTTTTATAGCAAGCATTACTTCCAAGTATGCTAAGCTTCTTATTCGTCGTCAGGATAACGAGAACAAGCTGATGAAGTTTCAGAGTTTGTTTGAGGTTCTTCCTTGTGTAGAACTCATTGAAGTGGACAAAATAGAAGCTTGTTGCTCTGGAATAAAAAGCAACTGTAAAATCATGCGTACAAAGGATAAGCTTCCTACAGTACTTGAAGGTGCATATGGTCCTTTGTTCAGAAGTGTTACCTCGATCGACGGTTCTATAGAGATGGTTAAGACTTATCCTGGTACTTACACAGCTATGACAGGAAGCACTAACTTCAAATATAACAAGACAAAGTATTTTTGGTATCTTGATGGTTACATGTATTTTCCTAATATCGAATGGGAAGCTGTAAGGATAGAGGGCATGTGGGACGGCGATATCGCTTTCTTTAAGTGTGATAAGAGTATGCAATGTAAGACCATGCAAGAACAACAGTTTCGTATTCCTGAGTTTTTATTCGCAGAGATAGAACAAATGGCCTTAAAAGAAATATTAACAACTGGTCAAATCCTTACAGATGGTTCGGATAACCAACAAAACATCCTTAGATAATGTCCTATAATTACAGCTTAAAGTATAAGACTTTCGATCAGCTTCTTAATGAAGCTATGGTTGACTTTCAAACCTATGATTTAGAGAACTTCATAGAGCCTCAACAATTGATTAAGGTTGCTAAGCGTGTTAACTATGACCTAGGTCTTAGAATCTTTCAAACAAAAGAAGCGATTCTAGAAGTAGAAAAAGGGTTCGCTAAGTTGCCTGATAACTTTTATGTTCTGAACTTTGCTTTAATCTGTGACTCATATACTGTAGAGAATATTCTTCCTCAAGGAACTCACATTGAAGAAAGACCTATTATTCCTACATATCAGCAAGCACCACCAGTAGTAGATTTATGTGCACCAGCAACAGTTAATTGTACTAAGTGCAACCCTGACCCTTGTCATTGTTCTTCTTGTGAAGTAGTAGAATCTCCATGCAGTACAGCTGTACATGATTCTTTACAACCTTACGGTGATGCATGTATGAAACCAAGAGTATTTATGGATTGTAAGGATAACTGCTATGAGCTCATACAGATAGTGCACACTCAAAAAAGAACTTACAAGCGTTTGGCGCCAGTAAAGGTTATCAATAATGCACAAAGTATTGACTGCGATTGCCCTAATCTTTATATGAACAGCGAATATAAAGTATGGATAAAAGATAACTACATCTACTGTAACTTCCCTACAGGTAAACTCTATATCAACTACCAAGGTATGATGGAGAATGATGAGGGTGAGTTGCTTGTTCCAGACCATGACTTACTTAATGAGTACTATGAATACGCTCTTAAGCAAAGAATACTTGAAAATCTTATTATGAACGACGAGGTAGTTTCTCAAGCTAAAATACAACTTATTGAACAGCGTTATAGAGAAGCTCGTAATAAAGCTTTAGGTGTAGTAAATACTCCTAACTTTGGCGAGATGAAACAGCTTTGGGAGATGAACAGAAGAGCTCAATACTCAAAATACTATAACATGTTTAAGTCGTATAACTACGACAGTTTTGGAAGCAGTCAAACATTTGCTAAAAGATTATTATAATGGCTAAAGGAATGCAAGATACATCAAGCGTAGATCCTCGTAGGTTTGACAAAGAGCTTAACGAAGACGTAAGTGATTTTCACTTACCGCCTGATTCATGGACAAAAGCAAGAAATGCTATTAACAACTCTGTTACCGGAGATTTAGGTAAGCTAGGAAATGAACCGTCAAACTCGTTTTGCATCAAAGCTCCCTATCCTATTATTGGTTTTATCCACATTAACGCAGATAGATGGGCTGTTTTTTCTACTAATAATACAGATTCTGAAATCGGGCTCTTTGAAGAAGGCCTTTGTAAATATGATAAGATTGTTAATGATGCTTGTTTAAAGTTTAATCAGACAGGTCTTATCAAAGGAGTATCTAGAAGAACAGCTGACGATTGTAGTTTTCAGTTATATTGGGATGATGGTATTAATCCTTCTAGAACATTGGACATAAATGCTGTACCATATAAGCAAAGCTGTACTGATGAAACAGGTACTCCTGTAGAAGATTACATCGCTCCTTTAGAACCTCAAGGTTGTATAACTTGTGTAGATTTACCAGAACTAGATTGTGATAAAATACGTCTAGCGGCCTTGGTAAATCCACCGTGCATTACCGTGCGTAAAGGTGTGTCTGGAGGAACATTGGCTAATGGAATGTACTTTGCTACAATAGCATATACAATCGATGGTCAAAAGATAACAGATTATTCTACCTTATCAAATCAGCAACCAATATTTCAACATGATAATGCAGCAAGTTCTATTGAAATCATCATCGATTCTATTGATACAAGATATGATGAATTCGAGCTAGTTGTTGTAAGTGTAGTTGCTCAGCAAACTGTGGCAAGAAAAGTAGGTATATACAATACTCGTCAAAGAGTTATTACCTTAGATGCTATACAGTTTACATGGCCTACTATCCCTATAGAATTCTTACCTGTAAGAACAACTGTCACAAATAAGACAGACGCGATGTACAACGTAAATAACTACTTGTTACGCGTAGGTACAACATCTAAGTTTGACTTTAACTATCAGCCTTTAGCTAACCAGATCATTACTAAGTGGACATCTGTAGAATATCCTCAGAACTATTATCAAGATGGTGGTTCTAACTCAGGATACATGCGTGATGAAGTTTACGCGTTCTTTATTCGTTGGATATATGATACAGGAGATAAATCAGCTCTTTATCATATTCCAGGAAGACCTGCTGTAAATACCCCTTACAGCTTACCAGGCCCTAAAGAGAATAGTTTATACGGAGGTGTAGGCTCTCTTTCAGGAGACAATCAGGTGTTTGAAACATTTAACACTGCAACAAGCAATCCTTCAGTACCTGTTCCTTATACACTAGACGACGGAGGAGTTGTTATAGATGAAGGTTACATGGGTTATTGGGAATCTACAGAGAAATATCCGGATGATAAAGCTGAAGTATGGAATGCGTCTAGTGAGTTATGGTTTAACCCTACAAATCCTTATCCGGGTACAAATCCTAATGCTAACGGAGATTATGATTTATGTGGTGAAAGAATCCGTCATCATAAGTTTCCAGATAATACTCTAAACGGTATTGGTACAAGTACTGCACATTTTACAGGAGCTTCTCCTAACTTTAACGGTAATCCTGCTATTCGTGTATTGGGTGTGAAGTTTGAGAATATTCGTCCTCCTGTAGACAATCAAGGAAACACTATTACAACTATTATTGGTTATGAAATCTTAAGAGGAAGTCGTTCAGGAAACAGAACAGTTCTAGCAAAAGGTATGATTAACAACATGGGTCTTTACGATGTTGACCCTAGCATTACTAATCGTAAAGCGGCATACCCTAACTATCCTTACAATGACTTAAGACCGGATCCATTTTTAAGTACAGGAGAAACATACTATCAACTATGTTTTCTTGGTCTTTTAGGTGGTGAACACATTCGTGGTGGAGGAGCCTTCAATACTCCAGGTGATTTATATCAACAGTTTTCACAAACATTGTTTACCTTCCATTCACCTGAGACAGCATACGACCGACCTTTCTTATCAGGAAAGGAGTTAAAGATATGTGGTGAGTTAAGAGGTACTGCTGTAGGTAAGTTTGAGTATTCAGAGAATCATCCTAAATTTAAGATGATTAGTAATACGGCTTTTATCATTTCAGCTTTAGCAGGATTAGGTCTTGCTTCATTAGCAATGAATGGTGAAAGAACCATGGAAAGAACATTGCCAGGAAAAGTAGATTTTAACGGTGGTGGTAGTGTTGCAGGGGCGTCAAACGGTCTATTTGATTTACTGAATCCTGCAATACTGGCTATCAGGACAGGCGCTAATACAGCTGAAGCTCTTGTAAATACTGCACAAACTGTATTTTTTCAATCAAGCAATTTATTACAAAGTGTAACAAATGCTTTAGGTATATCTGAAAACAATCCTCTTTATAACACAGGAAGTCTAGCACCTCTTATAACAGCATTAAATCTAGCAATAAACACGAATAAGCTTTTACCAGGTATGAGTGGTTATGGGTATAAATACAGTAAAAAAAGTACTGCCTTTACAGAAGGTAATGACATAATGAACATGGTGATGGGTATTCCTATATTCTCACAATACTGGGCTACTGGAACAGATACTACTATAGAACTTATATACGCGTTACTGAAGTTTAGAGATTATGCCTTAAAGTACAACTCACACTGTTTCTATAATAACTTTATCGGCCCTCCTGGTATATCTCAGTTCAGAAGAGACATCTCAGAACAACAATATCTTGATGACCAAATAACTGATTTCGGAACAGGATACAGAATCAACAATCTTTATCGTTCTAAAACTGTTGCTCTATCAACAAGTGTTCCTATAGTAAATCCTGTAGGAGATAATACGCGTCAGAGAGTATCGGATAGACCAGAGCTTTATGATCCATCGCCTACTAATCCTACAAGAGTAAAAGATCCTACAAAATCTTCTTTTGCTACACAATCTGCTGCATACTATGTTGCTTATAAACAACGTTTACGTAATCAGTATGGTCAAGTTGATGGAATCAGACCTGTTCCTGTTTCTACATGTTGGAATAAAAGAAAGAATACTAATGTATCAAGCGTGTTGTTTAACGGTGACGTTTACATTTCTCGTTACACAGAAAAGAATACGTTTTTCTATTTCTATGATTGGTTAGATGGTCAACTTGATGGATTTGAGTTTGACTACCTTTCTCGTAAAATGATGCCTTATCCTAGATACTGGATGAACAGTCAGAGATATGATGTTTCAGATTTTACTACAGGTTTAATAGCAAATCTAGGAAACCTTTTCCAACCTACTGCTTGGGAAGCTGTTCTTCCTTCTAACTTTTTTAACTTAGATGGATATGATTGCGACTTAGGAAGCATAGTGGGTAAGTTTAACTTTGGTATCAAGTATGCTTATTTCTATCTGTTCAATTCAGGTGTTCGTGATTTCTTTGTAGAGAGTGAGCTGAATGTTGGGCTTAGAGATTGGGGTTTCCAAGATACTCAGAAGCATTACCCTATAGTAGACATTAAACAGCTTTTCCATTCAAGCATTATAAAATCAGGTAACTACTTTGCCTATGATCAAAGCTTGAGTATAACTCGTAACTTTGTAAACAATACTCCTTGGGGTGAAGTTCAGACACGAGACTATAGTCCTCTTTTAGCTGAGACTTGCTATACGTATTCACCTAACAATCTTATCTACTCTTTACCTGCGGTAGATGAAGCAAAGAGAGACGCATGGTTATTCTTCTTAGCTAATAACTATAAAACGTTCACATCTCCTATTAACTGTATAAAGCCTGTTAACAAGAACGGAGCTTTGATTCTTTTTAACGAGCAAAGTCCTGTTCAGTTTTATGGTACTGACCAGTTACAAACGGATGCGGGAACAAAACTTACTATAGGGGATGGTGGATTGTTTCAACAACCACTTCAAAATCTTACTAACGCGGATGCATCTTACGAGTATGCTTCTTGTCAAGATAGGCTGAGTGTTATAAACACACCTGCGGGAGTATTCTGGATTAGTCAGAACCAAGGTAAGATATTCAACTATCAAGGACAGCTTAATGAGATAAGTCGTAACGACCTTAAGTGGTGGTTCGCTTCATACTTACCTTATAAGTTAACCGAGCAGTTTCCTGATTTTGAGCTTAAAGATAATCCTGTAATAGGTATCGGCTGTCAGTCAATATACGATAACGAGAACTCCCTAGTGTATTTCACAAAGAGAGACTTTATAGTAAGAACAGACTTGCCTGCAGGAACCATAGTTACTTATGTGAACGAAGATAACTTCTTGGTTAATGGGGTTTTACCTATTAAGTTAGGAAACACTACGTATTTTGAAGATGCTTCATGGACTATTTCATATGACCCTAAAACAGGAGCTTGGGTATCATGGCATGATTGGCACCCTAACTTAATGTTACCGGGTAAGAATACTTTCATGACAGTTCTAAATAGTAATACACCAGGTGTTGAAAATGGTATCTGGGTGCACAATGAAAGATGTGATAGCTACTGTAACTACTACGGTAACAACTATCCTTTTGAGATAGAATACATGGTGCATACTGTACAACAAGTAAACACTGTTAGAAGCATTGAGTATCTGATGGAAGTATACAAGTATGGTAATAACTGTTTTGACCGTTTTCATTCTCTAGACTTTAACTTTGATGAGGCTGTTATTTACAACACAGAACAATGTTCAGGTCTTCTTAAGTTGAATCTTAATCCTAAGAATGACCCTACGGCGATATTACTTTATCCTCAAATAGGTCTTCAGGATATAAACATTCTCTACTCTAAAGAAGAGCAGAAGTTTAGATTCAACCAGTTTTGGGATATAACTGCAGACAGAGGTGAGTTTAACCCTAACGCGGAAAGAGTTATATGGAACACAGGAGCTAATGGATATGTTAGAAGTTTAAACCCAAATAATTTAAACTATAGCAAGAATCCTCTTGAGAGAAAAAAGTTTCGCCACTATGTCACGTTTGTTTTACTAAGAAGAAACATATCAGGCGACAAAAAAATGTTGGTTATGATAAGCCAAAACAAGAATCTTCAATCTTTAAGATAATGTATAATAAAAAACAACTCAAGGTAGAAAACGCTTCTGGTCATAAGAAGAAGAATCCTAACATGAAAAAAGGGACTCATCAGAATATTCAGTCTAGCGTGAATGACATGTTCATGAGAAACCAAACTATGTTTGGCCCATCTGGAAAAAGAAGATATCTTCCTATGGAACAAGGTGGAGATCCTGATGAACTTTATAATATGAAGAGAGCTATAGAGTTAGGTTATCAAGCTGATGAAAATGGTCATTGGCCATCTGTAGATTCAGAAAATGGAATGTGGCTTAAATCTAAAGCACACCCTACAGCATGGAAGGAATACATGTATGGACAGCTTAATGCAGACCTTGCAAAAAACTATGACGTTAGAGCTAATCCAGAAGGTCCCTTCGGAGAAAACCAGTTACAGCATGTTCCTAAGAAACAACAAGGAGGTTGGCTTGACCAATACGATGACGGAGGCTCTATTGTAAACTACCTAGCTTCTAAAGGTCAAGACTACAGTAAGAAAGGTAGAGAAACTTTAGCTAAAAAGATGGGAGTTAAAGATTATGACTTTAGTGCTGAAAAGAACTTAGAGTTATTAGACAAGCTGAAATCTGTAGGGAGAGTTAAACCCATGAAAGAACAGCAACTTCCCGAAGTAACTATAACACCTTGGACTAAAGATATTAACGCTTATGAAAAAGGTAATCCTAAACAAGCTTTTATCGATAGTAAAAAAAGAGAGTACTTAAATGCTAGCGGTATACGAGGATTAAATAAGTTAGCGGGACTGAGCTCTGATAATTTTCCTGCTAATAAAGAGCTTGAGTATATAAAAGAATATGAGTACAAAAAGAATAATAAGCTTGCCCCAAAGATAATAGCTTCTTATGGTAATCCTAAAGATAGAAGTACTTGGGTAGAAAAGCTTACTCCTCAAGAGTACGAGATAGTAAAAAACTCAGACTACCGTTTTGACCTAGAACCTAATGCTTTTGAAACCACGTATGCTGCGTTAAACAAGATGGTTAGTCCTATGCCTAACAGATATGTGCAACCTACAAAAGGACTTACTCAAAATGAGATGCAGAACATAGGTGCTTTAAACAGTTTTGATTTTTTAAACGTTCCAGGTCAGGCTCTTGGTTCAGTTATGAGAAGTCCCAACTTACCTGGAAATCCTAATAATGCATATGCTAATAACAGCATGATGAAAGGTTTACAAGGATATCACGATCCACACAGATTGGAGGGAGAAGAAATATTGGCTAATCCGCTAAACTGGACAATGGGTTATGATGCGGCTTTGATGTTAGGGCAAGCTCCTAAAGTAGCAGCCGCCGTTTCTAATACGGTAAAAAATATGCCGAAAACATCAAAAGATATTATTTATAAAGTAGCTGATTTAGCCTTAGATAATCCTCTTGGAGAAAAGCTTGTAAATAAAATGGCAGATAAAAGATTACCACAATACGTACCTGACACACCTACTCCTCAGACACTGTTACCAGGAGATGCTGAAAAAATAAAAGAACTCAGTACTTTTGTAAACAAACATGAAGAAATCATAAAAGACGCAAGACTTAATCAGTTACGTGCCCAAGGATACAGTCTTAAAGATGCAAGAGCCATAAGAGATTATGAAACAGCTAAGTTCTTAGGAGAATATGATTTCGGCAATATTCCTCAAAAAACTGTAGAAAAGATTACAAAAAAGACATCTAAAGAGATGGCTGAAGAATATGCTAATACTGCTAATTTTAAAGAACCTACTCCTAAAGAAGGAACAAACTTTACTATTAAACCTGATCCATCTTTGCATGGAAAGATTTACAAAACAGTAGACAAGTTGAAAAAGGCAAGAGTTTTACGAGAAGAAGTAGAAGCAGCATTAAACCCTATTCCAAATCCGACTCCGTTTCAAAAGTTTTATATAGAGAAGATTATAAAAAAAGCTTTTAAGAATAAGTATAAGATGGATATACCTACAGTAGATGATTTTATATTAGCAGAACAAAATCAGCTTATCCCTACTATTGAATCCATTGATAGAGCGAATCCTAGACAAGACTTATTTAATGCCTCAAAAAGAGGAAAAGAAATACCTAAAGGTGTACCTTTCATGGGCGGTGCCTCACTCTCAGACAACTCTTTCCCTATAGCATTAAAACTGACTGAAAAAGCAATAAAAGAAGGAAAAGCTACTCCTTTCTTTATGGCACACGGACCTATGAATAACTGGGGACATTTAGCTCAATACGCTAATGATCCAGAGTTAATGCTCCGTAATGCAAATGAGGCTATTAAAGATTTTAACACAAACCAGACTAAAGTAAAGTTGCCTTATGCTTATTTAAAAAATGACGTGGTGCATTATCCTAGGTTAGGTTTAAAGAACCATAAAAAAGGAGGAAGTGTAGATTGGCTTTCTCAGTTTGAAAAAGGAGGCTCTACTAACTGGCTAGATAACTACTAATAATCCAAAAATAATCCGTATATTAACACCATAAATATTTACCCATGAATGCTAAGCAAATGTTAAAAGCAGCAGGCTGTTCTAACACAGTCGCAGGAAAAAAAAAGTTTTACGATATGTATCCGACACCAGCACATTTTTTTGCTAAGCATGGTGGAGAATTAAGCGGTGCACCACATAACGGACAGCCTACAGCTGCCGAGTTTTTTGCTTGGGGACATCCTGTAATAGGACCTCAAGGATTCTATGCAAATGGCGGACAACATGTGGTACAAAACGGAAAAAATACAGAATATGACAGAGCATTAGCTCTAGTTACAAAAGCTATGGGTGGTCAAGCAGGAGTTATGTCCGGTGATGAACAGAGTGATTACCTTACTCAATATTTAAACCAAAACAGTTTAAACAACCAAGAACAGTTTATGCGTCAAGGTGGTTTAGTAAGATTTGGTGGAGGTGGCAGTGGTGGACCTAATCCTGATTCTGAATCAGATAATAATGGAAGAGGTGGACCTGGAAGTTCTCAAAACTATTCAGATGGCTATACTGGACAAAACAATAATCCTAACTACTACAAACAAGGTCCAAGTATGTTTGGCTATGGTTATAATCCTACTCCGTATATGGGAATATGGGGAGCTTTAGGAAGTGGTATGGGTAGAGTAGGCTATGGTGTTAAGAAGTTAAAGGTTAATAACTATGGTAATACTTACTATGGTAATCAACAAGGTTCTCAGGGAAGTGGTTCAGCAGGAAGCGGAACATCTTCTCAAGGAAATAACGGTGGCGGTGGAGGAAGTTCTGCACCAGGACAATCTCAACAGAATAATCCTATGGCAGGATATAATCCTTACATGCAGGTTACTAAAACAGGATTATTCGGTAGACCTAAAAAGTTTAAGATAGGTTGGGAACAAGCGGGTCAAGGAAATAATAATCCTCCAACATCTCAAACTAAGAATGATCAAGGTTCTAGTTCAGGAGGAAGCGGTTCAAAAAGACCTTATCAGCAAAATACTCAAATGTCTCCATATGAAGCTTATGCTTCAGGAAGTGGGGCAGCGCCTAAAAATGCTTATCCTATACAAGGAGCTAATGGTGGCAGATACATGGGCCCTGATATGAATGAGTCTGATACTGATTTACCAGCAATGATTATTAATCGTAAGTCTCCTTTTGGAGCAGGCTTTCCTGCAATGTACGGACCTCAAGGTCGACCTGCTAGTGTACCTACAGAAGAAACTCCAGAGGTTAATGTTTTTCCTAATGGTTCAACAATGAACGATGGTTACTTTAATAAGTACGGAGGAGTTCCTAAGTTTGTTGACGGTGGTAATGGTTTCTATACACCACATCCTGACGATAACATGCAAGGCAAAATGGGATGGATGCTTAACACTGACAACCTTAATCCTTATAATATTATGGGTGTTGCTCAAGATGGTACAGACTTTTTAGAAAATGCTCAACATACAAGACTTGTGAATGAAAGAAATGCTGCATTAACTAATCCTTTAAACACTACAGCTTACCTTGAAAATAAAGGTTCACAAAAAGAGTTTGATAGTAATATAGAATCTAATAGAACAGCACGATTAACTAACTTTGCAGGAGATGCAAATGTAGATGGTCAGATCGGTATGTCAAGATATGGAGGAACAATGCAAGGTGGTGGAGCAGTTCAAGTAGGAGATGTTGTAGATGATTGGTCAGAAGATGAACTAGCTCAGTTCTTAGCAAACGGTGGTCAAGTAGAATTTATAGATGAAGAATAATCATGGCAAAAATAAGAATCACATCATTAGGAAAAAACGCTAAACAGTTAAACTGGCCTGTTAATCCAGGCATGCTTTCCGAACCAGACGTTGAAGTTAATAGTACACTTCAACCGGTAGACAGACAAGATGCAAATCTTGAAGCTGAAAAGGGAGAAACTGCTATAGCAGATTTAACAGGAAGCGGTATTCCTCAGCAATATAAGATTGCAGGAAAACCTCATTCTCAAGGTGGTACTCCTTTGGACTTACCTAAAGATTCTTTTATCTTCTCTAAAGATAAGAGTATGTATATTAAGGATGAAGAGATTCTTAAAATGTTTGGTATGGCGCCACGTAAAGGTGGTTACTCACCAGCAGAGATTGCTAAAAAATACGACCTTAACAGATACCATAAAGTATTGGCTGACCCTGATACAGATGACTTACAACGTGATACTGCTGAGATGATGATTGCTCAATACAATCTCAAGTTAGCAAAGCTTGCGATGGTACAGGAGTCATTAAAAGGTTTCCCTACAGGTATCCCTAAGATAGCGGAACCATACATGGAATCAGGTGCTATCAACCCTGAAGATTTAAACATTACTCAAGCAATGCCTGAGCAACCAGGTCAATCAGAAGAAGGTCAAATGCAAAGACAGTTCGGAGGAAACATGCCAAGAAAAGTAAGAATAGTAGCTTTACCTAAAGCAGGTGATGGAAAAGAAGTTAAAAAAGCTTTGACGTTTGATGAGAAACTAAAAGCCGCACAAGAGTACACTAAAAACATTAAACCAGAAGGACCTTCTTTTTGGTCAACTCTTGCTGACGATGTTAATAATTTAGGAGCTCTGGGTAATAAGGCGATTAAAAGATATTTTGCTCCTGATCCTCTTGAAGAAAGAAAAAGAGCAGAAGCTTTGCTTGATGCGTCCATGACTTTACCCAAAGGATTAAAAACAAAAATCCCTAAGAGTAAAATGACATATGAAGATGCTATAGTTCAACATCAACTTAGACAAGCTGAAGCAGAAGCCGCACAAAAAATAGCTGAGCAAGAATATCAAATAGCTCTAGGTAAAGTAAACGGTTCTGTAAAACAATTCGGTACACAGAAGCCTTCGCTTAAAACAAAACTTAATGCACAACCTTATGCTAATTTTGATGATTATTGGTCTCATTTGAAAGATCCTTACTCAGAAGAGAAAAGGGCAAAACAAATAGCTTATATGAAAGCTCATCCTGATGAATTTCCTGATGCTTTTTCTAAAAAAAGATTTGGTGGATTAAGTCAATATAAAGGAGGAGGTACCGCTACTAAAGGTACGGGAAAAGATGCATCAAAAACTTTTTATAGTGATGGATCAATGCAAGATAAACGTCAACCTGGTAAGTGGTTTAATCATGATGGTTCTGCTTGGATAGAGCCAGATCCTGCTGCTCCACCTGTTACAACAGGAGCTAAATCTACAGGTAGCAAATCTTCAGGACAATCACAACCTTCAGGAAACTACAATTATAAAGATAGAGATAAGTTTTCCAAGGATGCGATTCAAGCTGGAGGATATGATGTTATATATGGTCCTGATAATCTGAAAAAGCTACCTTCTCAAAAGTTTGACCCTAAGACTAATACTTATTATCACTTAGATGAGAATGGTAACAGAATAGATGTGAACATGGATGATTTCAGCAAGCGTCACGCGTGGTTTAAGGATGCTATACAAGGAATGAATGCTGTATCTCAAATGCAAGGAATGCCTACTATTGATGCAGATAAGATATTTGCTGATATGCAATCTCCTGATAAGGCAACTAGAGAGCGCGCAACAAACATGTTCCAAACTGCTCATTCAAGAATGTCTAAAAAAATAGGTGCACCGCAGTATTTTACTGAAGGTAATAATCCTAATGACCCTACAAGTATTGATTCTAAGTTTGGTAACTATACAGAGAATGCTCCTGTATTTAGAAGAAGCGCTACTACTACACCTGAAACTGGTGCAGCTGCAGATAAGAAAACAAATACTGGAGCAGGCATTAAAGAGAATCCTCTTATCCCACAATACGAAGCTTATCCTGATGCATGGTTCCCGCAAGACCTTAACAATATTGCTATGGCCCAAAGAATCAAAGCGCGTATTCCTAATGAAATGGAATGGGGTGCTATTGCTTCTGCACATAAAGCTCCTTACGTATTGCGTTCTCCTGAAAGAGCTTTAG
>JACCDG010602971.1_pt1 | contig 28062 bp, 39 predicted proteins | sample 7442471 | NCBI WGS metagenome assembly JACCDG01 (sample SAMN15323444, study PRJNA562643) | freshwater metagenome | isolation source: river surface water | place: USA:Blue River Watershed | collected 2017-08-17 | reverse complement strand
GACGAACTGCTGCAGGCGGGATGGCACACGCGGGCCTGGGCGGCGCGCAAGGGCTACGCCAGCACCGACGAGGCGGTGGAGAACAGCGCCTCTGAAACCCTGTGGTGCAGCCCCCACTGTGTGCCGGAGAGGCAGAAGCAGGAGGCGCTGTTTTGAAGTGCCCTAACTTCAATTCTCGGACACCCCCTGTCCGATAACACCAGCCATGTCCAATAACGCCGCACCAAAGCCCGCGAAGCGAACAACGGGGAATCCTACGCTGCGATGGAATCGACGCCGGAAGTGACGCCGAAAGCCCAAGCGTAGGCAGGCGCGGATGGGAGCGGATGGGGTGAACTACGGAGGCGCCATCGAGCTAGGGGGTGCCGTCCCCAGTGGTCACACCCCCATGATGCATTCTGGCCTGCACCTCGGTGGCCAGCGGCTGGCCGGCGGAAGCTACGCCTGAACTTGCGCCATCGAAGGCCCGCAATATCGGCGTCACGCCGCCGCGAGAGGCGGCCTCCAGTAGGGCAGCAGCCCCGCCCGTCCCGCCATGTCGAGAGCGGCCGCGGCTTCGGCGGCGACGCGGCGGCGGATCTGCTCGATCTCAGCCTGCACGCGCCGCTGCTCTTCCGGGCTCGGCGGCTGGGCAACCCACCGCGTGTAGTGCGGCATGCAGGCCGCCGCGGTCAGCCTGCGGAGGTGGCGGTAGGCGGCGCCAGCGTAGCCTCGGCGCGCGCAGCAGCCATGTCGGCAGCCTCGGCCTGGCCGGCCATGTCGTCGATGAGGCTCTGCAGCTGCGCCGGCGACAGGTCGGTGCCGGCGTCACGCGCCGCGGCGAGCGCCGCGCATACGCGGTCGCAGGCACCGACGAGGGCGGCATTGCTCTTGACGAGCGCGTCGAGCTGGGGGCGCAGCAGCGCGAAGGACTGGTTCATGGCGCGAATCTCCTCAAGGAGCGGTGTCAGGTCGAGGCTCACGGCTGGCGCGCGCAGGCCGTGACCAGGCCGGGCGCGCCGCCCGTGAACGGGCAGTAGGTGACCGGCCCCTCGGCGATCGGGCTGGTGCAGTCGCAGGCCGCGCCCACGGGCGCACGCTGGGCCGCGGCAGCGGTGCCGCGCACGCCAGCCGTCACCGGGTAGGCGGGACGCGTCGGCTGCAGGCTGAAGCGGGCCACCACCCAGCTTGCTGTCGGCGGCGCCGGAACCGGGGCCGGCATGGCGGCGTTGATGCGGTCGCGGATCGGTCCCCAGACGTCGCACATGTCGAGCGACGAGCCGGTCTGGTGGCGCTCGAGCATGGCCTTGATGCGCGCCGCGTTGTCGCCGGGCAGGCCCAGCGCGGCCGCGTCAAGCGCCATGCCGGGCGTCATGGAGGCCCAGCGCACCGCGTACAGCTTCAGCGCCACGCGGCCGCCAGGTGGCGCGCACCACCAGGCCGCGGCGGCTCCCACCGAGTTGGCCTCCAGGATCAGCGCGCCGGGGCCGCCGAGGGCGGCCGGCAGGCACTCCGGGGCCGCTGGCGCCGGCGCCGGGCGCGGCGAGGCCTGGACGCAGACCGGAAGCGGCGATCCGGCCTGCGCGCGCGCGGCGATCGGAATGGCCAGCATCACGAGCACAGCCGCCAGTGCCACGCCGAGCATCACGGCAATTGCCGAGCGGCGCATCATGCCCGCCCCTTCACCCGCTCGAGCGTGCGCAGGCCGCCGAGCCCGAGCATGCCGGTGAGCAGCACCATGAGCGTCTCGGTGTCGATGTCCGGCAGCGGCGCCACCTGGTGGCCGGTGAGGCCGACGATCCACGGCAGCAGCGGCCGCAGCAGGAAGGTGTAGGCCAGGCCGAGCGCGCACACCCAGCCGCACGCCGGCCGCCAGCCGCCGCGGAAAGCGTCGGTCGAGGCCTCGGCCTTGTTGACCTCCGTCTGCGCGAGCGCCAAGCGAAGGCTCGCGTCGAGCTCGGCCAGCTCGCCGGTCTGCGCGAGCTGCAGGGCCTTGAGCTTGGCGTCGGCGGCCGCGGCCGGGTCAGGGATGAGCTTGTCCAGCACGCCACTCAGCAGCGGCATGATCAGGTGCCACATGGCGGACCTCCGTTCAAGGGTAGAAGACGCGGCGCCCGCTGCGGGGCGGCCTGAGCTGCACGTGAGCCCAGCCCTTGGTGGCGGCCGGGTGCTCAAGCCACAGCGCCAGGTCGCGCAGCACCGTGTCGGCGTTGGCCAGAAGCCAGTCGTCGACCAGGCCATCGGGGTCGAACAGGTCGATGGCCTCGCAGGTCATGTGCAGGCTGCGCGCCGCGGCGCCGGGCGTGGCCGCGTTGATGTCGGCCGGGCGCCAGCCGCTCGAGACGATGCTGCCGGTGGCCGGGTTGGGCTCGAGCGGCACGCCGGCTCCCTTGGCCAGCACCAGCAGCGCGTTGGCGCTTTCCACGGTGCGCCCGGCGTTGGCGCGCAGGTCGGTGCCCAGGATCGCGGCATGCGTGCGATCGCGGCCCATGAAGTAGTCGGCCAGCGTGATCACGGCTTCGGGCCCGTCTCGGCCAGGCGCGCCTCGATCGCTCGCAGGTCGTCGGCGAACGACTCGGCCAGGCCCGGCCAGTCGGGAAAGAAGTGCTCGAGGTCGGCGCGGCGGGCCGCCACCTTGCTGCGCCAGCTTTCGAGCGTCGAGCGCGGCGCCGTCGGCAGTTGCGCGAGGATGTTGGCGCGCGAGAGGTTGTGGTCGGCCTTCATCACTTCCACGCGATGTGCGCGCGCCCCCATTCGATCACCTGCCACAGCGCCACGACCACGGCCACGCCTGCCGGCACAAGGACCCTGAGCTTGCGCCTGGCCCAGCTCGCGCGCTCTTCCTCGCGGATCATGCGGCGCACCATGAGGCGCTCGGCCGGCGTCAGGTCGATGTCGCCGTCGAGCGGCAAGCTGTCGCTGTCCTCGGTCACGGCAGCCTCCTTCACAGCGTGTACGTGCCAGAGAGGTACAGCGTCTTGCCCGTCAGGTTCGCATTGGTCAGCGCCGCTGCCGACGTCGGGTTGACGAAGGCGATCTCGGTGCTGCTGGTGACGCCCTGGTAGACGCCGATCGCGATGCCGGCATTCGAGACGTTGCACACGGCGCCCGCGCGCCCTTCGTTGCTGCCGCCGATGCCGCCGACGGCGTACGGCAGGCCTCCGATCTCGGCATTGGCCGAGCTTCCAGTCGCCGGGTAGGTCACGGCAGCCTGCCAGAACACGGTGCGGCCGATGCGCGTGTAGCGCCCGGCGCCGGTGATCGACAGGCCGGCGCCGCTGCCATCCGTGGGCGTCCAGGTGCCCTGGTCGACGCCCCAGTCAGCCAGGCCCCACTGCTCGGCCAGCTTGGCGTTGCCCTTCTCGTTGGCGAACACGACGACGCCGGCGCGCGGCGCGCTCACGACGGCCGTGGGCGAGTTCTCCTGCAGGTAGTTCCCGGCGATGATGCCGCTGGCCGCCTCGGCCCACAGCTGCACCATGTAGTCCTGGGCCGCGTAGCCGACCCTGTTGCCGGTGATGCTGAAGCCGCGGACCTTGCCGCCGGTGCCGGCCGACGTGCCGAGGATGATGGGGATCGACGCGACGGTCCCGCTGTAGAACGACATGCCGCTGATCGACAGGCCCAGCACTTCCTTGCCGGACACGGGGGCGAACTCGAAGCCACTGCCGGCTCCGCCTTCGCCGCGCACGCCCTCGATGTTCAGGCCCTGCACGGTGCCTTGCACCTTCATCGCGCGCGTCGTGCAACCCTCCCAGTTGCAGCCGTCGAAGGTCATGCCGTCGATCGAGGCCGTCGAGTCGACCGTCAGGCCGTAGGCACCGACGAAGGTGCAGGCCCGGAAGGTCCACTGGCCGCCGCCTGAGAAGCCCGACAGGAAGCGCACCGACGTGCCGGTGAGGCCGTAGCAGACCAGGCCGTCGAAGTCGTTTGAGAAGCAGCGCGTGCCCTCGATGTCGACGCCGTTGGCGACGTTGTAGGCGCGAACGTCGACGAGGCTGACGTAGCTGGCGTTCTTGATGCGGATCCCGTTCGGCACGCCATCGGCGCTGCGGACGGTGATCCCCTCGATGGTCATGTGCTCGATGTTGTCGACCGCCGCGCAGTTGATGTCGAGCAGGTAGGCGCCAGAGGCCACGGACCCGGCGTCAGCGATGATCTGCGCCGGGTGAGGGCCAGCGCCTCGAATCTTGATCGGCTTCGTGACGGTCAGCGAGCCCGTGGTGCGATACCACTGGCCGATGTCGCGCGGCGGGAAGTAGACCTCGGCCCCGTAGCGGGTCTGCGCCTCGTTGATCGCGTTCTGAATCGCCGTCGTGTCGTCGGTGACGCCGTCGCCCTTGGCGCCGAAGTCGCGGACGTTGATGATGTCGTTGATGATCGAGCGCAGCGAACGAGCGCCGGCGCCGGTGCCGCTCTGCTTGTTCTGGATCATCGCCGAGCCGTTGGCGCCCGACGTGTCCGACAGGTCAGATGCCATCACGCCTTGGTGCACGCGCCACTTCGAAGCAGAGTCGGTCGAGAAGCTGGCCGAGCTGGTGTGCGCGACGACGCAGATATACCAGGTGCCCGAGTTGCTCACCAGGTCTCGCACCGCGTAGGCCGTGCTCGAAGCCCACGCGCCGCGCGAGTTGGCCAGCGCGATCGATGCCGTGGCTCCGGCCAGCGTCATGCGGGAGACGCCGAGCCTGTCGGTGTACGCCGCCGCCGAAGAACTGACCGCCTCGTCGAGCTTCTGCGCGTTGAACAGGAGGTCGGAGGGGTCGGAGCTCGGGACGGCGTTGGTGGTCGGCATTCAGTCGTCCTCGAAGAGGCGGTCGTCGTACGATGCTAGGGAGAGCTGCACGCTCTGATCCTCTGCCGGCCGCAGGCCCGTCACCACGTACAGGCCGGCCGACTGGATCTCGGATTCGCTGAGGCCGGGCCCGAAGGCGTAGCGGCTGCCGAGCTGGCGGCTGGCGTCGCGCACGAAGATGCCGCCCTGCGGCGCCGCCAGCACAACCTGGTTGGTCGCGGCGCCCGGCGTGCACTGGATCGGCGCGCCAAGGAAGCGGCCGTCCTCGCCAGTGAACAGGATTCGGCCCGACGTGCCGCCCTTCCAGTCGAGCGGCTCGCTGGTGGTGACCGTGGCGCCGTCGACCTCCATGGCCTCGCCGGCCTGCAGGCCATCGTCTCCCGTGAAGTCGTTGGGATCGACCCAGCGCACCAGGCTGCCGATGCCGAGGCTTCCGGCGTCGGCCAGCGCCGTATCGGTCACGCTGGTGCGCTGGAACAGCAGGCGCCGGGCCTCGAGGCGCGCCCGGTTCTCGGCCTGCGCTGCCGTCGTGCAGCCCGGCAGCGCGATCTTCAGCGGGTTGATCGGGGCGCCTGAGACCGGCGACCCGGTGGCGATCGACAGACGCACGTAGGCCTTGCTGCTGCCGGTCACCTCGTCGACGTATTCGACCTCGACTCCATCGTGGCTGGCCGGAAGGTGCGCGGCGTAGTTGATCAGCGACTCGCCGCCCTTGGCCAGGTTGCGGTAGTCGAGCTGCAGCTCGGGCACGCTCTGCGCCTGCTCGCGGCTCACAGTCCACCGGGTGCCGTCGCGCCAGATCGTGCAGCGCGCGTGATTGGCGATCGTCTGCAGGCGCTCGCCCAGGCTCTGGTTGGCGTCATCGAGGCTGCCGTCGAAGCGCAGCAACGGCGAGTCCTCGCCAAACTCGTCGCTGATGGCCGCGAGCTTGTCGACGTCGAGTTCGGCAATGTCCTCGCCGGCAACGCGCCACAGGTGCGCCATGGAGCGGCCGAAGTTGCGCGAGAGCGTCAGGTCGGTCGAGTCGAATTCGCGCACGAAGCGCTGCCAGCGCAGATTGATCTTGCGCTCGCGGATTCCGGTGGCCTGCTTCGTGCCTGTCGTGGTGACCCTGATCACCGTCACGCCTGGCAGCGTCTTCTCGGCGTAGTAGCGCATGCCGTACAGCTCTTCGAGCTTGGCAATGTCGGCGCCGTTGCCGAGGTCCCCGGTGGTGCGCGTGAACTCGATGCGGTAGTGCGCGAGGCCTGCCGCCGGCGTCACGTCGACGGTGTAGTGCCGCTCGTCGTGGGTGTCGGCCGTGAAAGTCCTCGACAGCGTCTCCGACGTGCCGACGATCTCGTCACCCAGAGCGTCGACGGCCCACCACCTGGCTTCGATCGCCACGGAGCCTTTCAGGCCGCGCAGGAAGCCGACGTTCCAGCGGATGCGGTCAGCCTGCGCAGGCAGCGTGAAGGGGCCGATCTTCGAATCCGTCGTGCTCGCCGCGAAGATCTGGGCCGCCGTGAGCGCGATGTAGCCGGCTGGCGGCGACCCGTACGGGCGCCGGAAGGTGAAGGTGACGAAGCCGCCGCTGACCGAGTAGGAGAGGACGGGGCACACCTGGTCGAAGTTCTCCCCGCCGCCGCCGCCGCCGCTCTCCCCGCCGTCGCCCCACGACTCCGAGTAGGTGACGCGCGCGCTCGTCGGGATGGCAGCCTTGAGCGCGGCCCACTCCGCTCCGTCGGCGGTCTCGATCTGGAACTCGTCTGCCGCGGGGTATTGGCCGTGCAGAGTGCCGCTGAAGATGACGGCCGCCGGGTAGGTGGCCGGCGACATCTCCTGTCCGTTCACGTCCGGCACGATGCTGGGCTCGAGCACGTCGGTGATGTACGTCGGCATCAGCTCCGGCAGGCCCTCTGGGTCGACGGCCGACGGCTTGAAGAAGTCCCACGAGGCGCCGGCCACGTCCTCGATCGGCGTGTCGGCGTAGCGCACCTCGGAGAGCGCGCCGCTGCCGCGGCTCACGCACAGCCACTCGGTGACCATCTGCACGCTGTCGCGGTACTCGACGAGGCTCGGCTGGATCAGGTCGGGCCACACGCGCCGCGAGCCGTAGACGTCCGGGATAGCCTGGTAGGCCCGCGCCACGTTGGTCTGCCCGGTCAGCCGGTTGTTGGGGCTGGCGGCCGAGGCCTGCTGCTGGTCTGGCAGCTTCGGGATCATGGCGTAGGCCGCCACGGCGAGCAGTGCGCTGACGATCATGACCCAGGTCATCGGGTCGAGGCCCGCCGGCCGCTGGATCACGACCAGGCTGTCGTCCTCGCGTGGCGCCGCATCCATGCGCGGGTCTTCGGCCGGGTCGATGCGCTCTCCGTTGAACAGCACCAGGCAGCCGTCGCCGCCGGCCAGGTGCCGCTCGACGTTGGCCTGCACGGAGCGCGACAGGTCCCACGGGATGCGGCGGCGGCCCGTGATGCCGCTCGGGTCGTTCAGGATGGTCAGCATGGCCGGTAGAAGCGCAGGTCGGGGTACAGGCGTCGCATGGCGGCCAGGCGCGTGGCGCGCACGCTGCCGCCAGCCTCTTCGCTGCCCTCCGCATGCAGCACCAGGTTTCCGGTCAGCACGACGCCACAGTGGCGCGGCCGGCCGTCGCGCCACGCCATGAAGGCCGTCGCGCCGGGCTCGGCGTCACACTGCCGCCAGCCGGAGGCCTCGGCGAAGCCGGTTGCGATGTCGGTGCGCGGCACGGCTCCAAGGTCGATGCCGAGCACGTGGCGCCAGAACAGCAGGACCAGGCCGTAGCAGTCGCAGGCCTGCCAGGACGACGCCCAGCGCACCCATGGCAGGCCGACGGCGCGCTGCGCGAACTCGGTGGCCGTCACAGCACCGCCAAGCCGGTGAAGACGCCGGGGTCGTAGATCGGCGCGACCTGGCGACGCATGGGATTGTCGAGCGTCGCCGTGACCTGCACGGTGTCGGCGCCGAAGCTCACGCCGCCCTTGTCGCTCGCGTACAGGTTCCACGTGACCTGAGGGGCCAAGGTGTCGCCCAGGTAGAGCGAGTAGCCCACCGCGATCGGCTCGAGCGATCCGGCGGCCACCACGAGCGCGAGCTGGCGCTTGAACTCGCGGCCCACCACTGCCCTCGGGAAGCTCAGCACGAGCTTGGGCTGCGCGTCTCCGTTGCGCTCAGGCGGACGGATCGACATCGGCGCCGGCGTGTGCACGAGGCCGCCGAGCGTGACCTCTTCGAACACGTTGGCGACCAGGCGGATCGAGTCTTCGAACGCCGGATGCTCGAAGACGATGGCCTCGAATTGCGCGAGCGGGCTCTTCGTGGCCCAGAAGGTGCGCCGGTCCATCAGCCTGCCGGCACCTCGTCGGTGACGGTCGAGTCGAGCGTACCGGCCCAGGAGGTCCACCCTGGCAGCCCGGCGATCAGCGCCGCGCTCTCGCTGTAGCCGTCCGGGATGACCTGCGCGCGCGCCGCGATGGTGGCGCGGTAGGTGAACAGCTCGCCGTCCTCGCCGGCCGGCAACAGGCCGTCGGGCAGGAAGCGGCAGGTGTGCGAGACCACTCCGAACTCCGTGCGGATGTCCATCGTGAACTCGTCGGCGCCGTCGTTGATCACGGCGGTGAACCAGAGCTGGAAGGCCTGCGCCTGCTCGGCCGTGAAGCGCCACGTCACGTCCCAGAAGACGGGCACGTCGGTGCCGATCTTGGAGGCGTAGCCGAGGCCTCGCCGCGGCTCCTGCAGGCGGAACTTCGCGGGCTGGCTGCGGCTCTTGCCGGCGCGCAGGAACGACGGCAGGCCGCTCGGGTAGGCTGCGGTCACAGGGCGGCCCTCACGTTGGTCTGTCCGCGCATGGCGGCCCACACGGGCCCGCGGTGCTCGGAGATCTGGTTGGCGACCTCGGAAACGGCGATGCGAACGACGCGGCCGTCGTCGCCCTGCTGAACGTCGACCGACGCCGTCGGGTGGGAGTTGATGACCTGCACCAGCAGTTGCGTCGCGCCGCCCACCTGGTCGGCCGGCGTCACCCGCCCGCTGGTGGTGGGCATCATGTACTGCGCGCCGCTGGCGGCCGTGAACATCTCGGGCCGGCCGCCCTCGTTCACGCGGTAGAGCGAGCCGGCGTCGACAGGGCCGCCGTACTGGCGGCCGCCGCCGTAGTTCGCGCCCTTGATGGTGGAGATGAGCGTCGCGCCCTGCGCCAGCACCTGGCCGGCAGCGACCATGCCGGCCGGCCATCCAAGTTCCCAGGCTTTTGCGGCGCCCGTCGTGATGCCCAGGATGGCCGACGCGATCGCGAAGGTCTTCTGTGCCACGAACATGGCCTTGTAGGCGCCGCTCTGCTCTCCGGCGAAGGTCTTGGTCAGGTCAGCCACGCCGCCGAAGAGGTTGCCGTAGCTCTGCAGCAGCGCCGCTTGCTCGGCATACCGCTGATCCTGTCGGCCCCTGACGATCGCCGCGATCCTGGCCTGGGTGTCCTGCTCGAGCGCCACCTGAGCCTGCGCGTACAGGCTGAGGTTCTTCATGTCTCGCGCCGCGGCCTCGCGCAGCAGCGCGCTCTTCTGCTCGAGCTCAAACTGCAGCGCCGCGATCGGGTCAGAGGCAGCGATGGTCTGGATGGCCAGCGCCTGGCCGCGTGCGCGCGCCTCGGCCTCCGACTTCATCCGGCGCTCGGCCTCGTCAGACTGATCGCGCTCCCGGTCCTCGGCGCGCCTCATGCGCTCGATGTCGAGCGCGGCCAGCTCGTCGGTCTCCCTCTTCTTCAGGTCCTGGCGCTTCTTCGCGAAGTCGATGGCGATGAAGAGCAGCGCCTCTTCCTTGCGCGCCGCGAGAGCAGGCTCCTCGCGAGCCCGGCGCTCGAGCTGGCGTTTCGCCTCCTCCTCCTCGGCATCGAGAAGCGCCATGCCGTCCATCGTGCGCGCGCGAAGGCCGGCCAGGTAGCCCTCGGTGTCGAACTTCGACTTCGGCGGCGGGGCCGGCGTCGGCGCCGGCGTTCCGCCCACCAGCGCCGGAATGATCTTGCCGCGCCCCTGCCCGCCGTGCAGGCCGTCCATCGCGCGCTGGATGTCGCCGGCGATCGCCATCAGCGTGGCGCGGCGGCTGCGCAGCTCCTGCAGCTGCGAGGGGTCCGCGGCGCCGCCGCGCTTCGGGTCCCGCCCCAGCTCCTGGTCGATCAGGCTCAGCTCGTCTCGCACGTCCTTGAGCTGGGCCGCCAGGTCGGTGGCCGCGCGGCCCGGCGAGCGCTGCAGCGCCGCCTTGATGCGCTCGGCCGCCTGCTCGCTCATCGTCGCGGCGTCGCGCGCCTGGCCGCCGACCTTCTCCCAGTTCAGCGCCAGCAGCGCCAAGCCGGTGATCGCGATGCCGATGGGGCCGCCAAGGGCCTGGATCACGCCCAGGAAGCCGCGCGCGGCCAGCGTGGCGGCTCCTGTGGCCGCCGCCGCGGCGTACGCCTGCATCGCCATCGTGATGAAGGCCTGCACGAGCTTGCCGGCGATCGCCCCCGCGAGCGTGACGATGCCGACCTCGGCCGCCGTGATGAACGGACGCAGCTTGTCGAAGTACTCGGTGAGGGCGCCCTCCCTGACGCTCAGCTCGAGCTGCTGAATCGCCTCGGTGGCAAGCCGCACGCCCCTGGCGATCGCCTCACCGGCCCCGGCCTTGCTCATCGCCAGGAACAGCCCCGACACCGAGTCCTGCAGGTTGCTGATGTCGCCGTCGAGCGTCTTCATGCGCTCGCTCATGGCGCCGGCGAAGTTGACCTCGCCGAGCTTGGTCAGGTACTCGGTGATGCTGGCCGCGTCGTTGCGGATCGTCGTCGTGACACCCTGGAAGGTCAGCGACACCTTGTCGCCTTCCTGCTTGGCCCGGATGCCGAACTCCTTGAGCCGCTCGAATTCGCCTGTGCTCGCGTCGGCCACCGCCTCGATCATCTGGTCGAGGTTCTTGCCCATCGCTGACGCGGTGTTGCCGAAGCTCGTCATCGCCCGCTCGCTCGGGTCCAGCCCCAGCGCCTTGAGCTTGACGAAGCCCTTGACCGACTGCTCGAGGGTGAACGGCGTCTTGGCGGCGAACTCGCGCAGCCGATCGAACTCCCGGCCCGCCGCCTCGACGCCGCCGGTCATCGTCTTGAGGCTCGCGAACATCACGTCGAACTGGCGCTGCGTGGCGACGAGCTTGGACACCAGCTGCTCGACGGCTATGGCGGCCAGAGCTGCCTTGATGGCGGCCGCCATCTTGTCCATGCGCGCGCCGAGGCGATCGCCTTCGGCGCCGATGGCTGCCAGAGACTTCTTCGCCTGGCGCTCGCCTTCGATCAGACCCTTGGTCTCGATCGCGGATTCATAAAAAATGCCGCCGACCTTTTCAGCCACCGCCCTGCTCCTTGCGCAGTCGCTCGAAGGCCGCCATGTGGGCGTCGTACTCCTCTCGCGACGGCACGTCGTACTGCTGCGAGGCCTCGGGGAACTTCATCTCGAGCATGCGCTGCAGTTCGGTCATCGACAGCGCCTCGGCGTCGGCGCTCGACAGCCCCAGGTGCACGCGCGCCGCGGCGACGTACTCGGCCGCATCGAAGCGCGCGCTGAAGCGCCCATGCTTGGCTCGCCCTGGTGCGCCGGGGCGCGCTGCGCCGCAGATGCCGTGCTGCATCAGGTGGCGCGCCACGATCACGCGCTCCTCAGCCGGCATGGCGCCGCCGATCATGGTGATGCCTTCGGGGCGTACCTCGGGCTCTCCCAGCAGCGGCGAGAGGTCTTCCTGATCGCACAGACCAGCCAGGACATCGGCCGCCGCCTGCGCGGCTGCGGGGCCGTGCAGGCGGGCATACAGCTCCACGATCTCAGCCGGCGAGCCGAGCGCGGCGATGCGACCGATCGACGGCGTGAAGGTGAACTCCACGCCGTCGGCGGTCTGCGCACGCACGAAGCCGCATTCGACCAGCACCGCTTGAGGCGCGCCAGGCGCCGGGGGTCAGAGGTCGAAGAGCTGCGCGGTCAGCGTGGCGGCGCCCAGCAGGTGCACCACGCCTTGGCAGTAGTCGCTGATCGACGACAGGATGATCGCCTTGCTGGCGCCGGCGGCCACGGCGATGGCGTAACCGGCCGACACGTCGACGACGCCGACCCCGGGCTTGGTCACGGTGGTGCCGGTCGAGCCGTCGATGGTGCAGGTGAGCGAGCCGCCGGTAGTGTTGCGCAGCACCAGCAGCTGCTTCTTGCCCGGCGAGATGGTGATGGTGTCGTCGGCCGAGAGCGTGGTGATCGCCGCGGTGAAGGCGCCGGCCTGGGTGCCGTCGATCGAGGTGATGGCTGCCATTTCAGGTCACTCCTGGTGGTGTTGCTGGTCGGGCCCGGCGATCAGGTCGGCGTGTAGGTGACGGCGCCGTTGCTCATCGACTCGAAACTGAAGGTGGCCGGGCCGTCGTGGGGCCGGTCGTCCTTCCACGAGCTGACGATGAACGGGCCCACGGTCTGCGAGCCGTCGGGCTCGGTGATGCGCCACCACACCTTGGGCTGGTAGTCCGTGGCCACCGGCGGGTTGTAGACGTGAGCCTTCAGCACCTTCTGGTTGTGGACCGCGTCGCTGTAGCTCACGCCGTCGCCGCTGAAGTCGACCTGCTTGAAGGTGACGAGGTTCGTCTTGGTGAAGGCGGGCGACTTGTCGGCCGTGGTGTCGGCCGTCTCCCACTTCACGCTCGGGCTCTTTGAGCGCACCATGCCGAGCGTCTGCCAGGACAGGCTGCCGACGCTGGCGTCCTCCTTCGCGATGGCGAATTCGACGGTCACGTCGCGGCCAACGAATGCGGTCATGGGGCTTCTCCTGGGTCAGGTGGGTCAGGTGGTGATCGCTTCCAGCGCGATCTCGAAGACAGGGCGGCCGTCGCTGGTGGGCACGTAGACGGGCTCGGAAGGCCGCACGCACACGAGGCCGGCGCCACTGGCGCGAAGCGCCTCGACGACGGCATCGGCCGCGGCCGAGGTCTGCAGGTTCTCGCCGGGCAGGCCGACCAGCGACAGCGTGAGTTGCGGGCGGCGCACCAGCTCGGCCACGGCGCCTCCTGCTGGCTTGATCACGGCGCAGCGCGCCTGCGGGCCCTCGTCGATCCAGCGGCCGAACTGCAGCGACCAGCCGGGCATCAGCGGGCCGAGGAACGACTGCAGGGCGACGGCAGCGGCGCTCATGCGGCCATCGCCTTCTTGATGACGCCGCGGATCGCCGGCTCCTGGCGCTCGAAGCCCTTGGAGAGGAACTCCTTCTCGGCTGTCGAGCGGCGGAAGTTCTGCGGATGATCGGGGTCGTGCACCGGCAGCGCGTACTCGGCGGTATAGCCGACGCGGCCCGTCACGCGCGTGCCGTCTCGGCCGACCCCGCGGTACTGCGAGGTCAGCAGGTTCGAGGTGTCGATCGGCGTCAGCGTGGCGGCCTCGGCAGCGCCCAGCACCAGCACCTGCGTCATCGCTCCGGCCGCGCGCGCCTGGCGCTCGGCCACGAAGCGCGGCAGGCTGTCGACGATGCGCGTGCGGCCCATCAGGTGGCCACCAGGTAGTCGTCTGCCTGGCGCTCGAGCGTGTCGCCGTAGCGCGTGACGCTGCGCACCTCGATGGCTCCGGCCGCCACGGGGTCGACGACGGAGCTCGTGCCGACGGCGATGCGGTCGCCCTGCTTGATGTCGGCGCGCTCGGTGTAGAAGAGACCGCGCGACGTGAACTCGACGCCGAGCGGGTCGGTCATGCGCCTGCTCTCGGCCTGGTAGTCGCAGGCCACCGCCTCGGGCGTGCCGTACGTGGGCACGCCAGACCAGCTGTCGCGCCCGGTCAGGGGCCACAGGGTCGCGGTGGCGGTGTAGCTCCAGCGTGCAGCCGAGGACATGCCCGGCATGCTAGGGAGAGGACCCTTCAGCGGTCCTTCACCTTGAGCCAGAAGGTGCGGTCGTCTTGCGTGACCCCATCGGCGCCGACGACGCGCACGGTGAACGGGTAGCGCACCCCGGCCGCATACGTCGGCGAGGCGACGAGCTTCATGCGCACGCGGATCGTGCCGGCGGCGTCGGCCTCTATCACCCCCTCATCGGCGCACTCGAGCGGCGCGTCGGCGATGACCTGGTGGCTGCCGTAGGTTGTGCCGAGGTCTTCGACCCAGTCGGCCAGGCCGATGGGGATCGGGATGTTGGCGTTGGGGTCGAACAGCGCCCACGGCTTGAGCGGGTCGTCGATGTTCCAGGCGGCACCGATCGTCATGGCCCGCCCATGCTACGTAGGCTGGAAGCCTGCCGGAGGCACGTCGAAGCGCCACCCCGTTGGCAGGACATCGAAGCGCCAGCCCGGGGCCGGTACGTCATAGCGCCAGTGCATGGACGCATCGCCGAGCGAGGCCGGCAGGAAGGCACCCCGAACGCCAGCAGACCCTGCGGCCGACGTCGTCGCAATCCGCATCGTCACCGCGGCCGCGCGCGGCGCCGCGAAGCCGGCGGACGACGAAGCCACCGGCCCGGCGGCCGCCGCGCTGGCCCTGACCCCAGCTCGGCCAGCAACAAGCGCCGCCGCCGCCTTGTACGCGGCGAGCGACACCAGGCCGCCGGCAGAGCCACCGGAAGACGCCACCCCGGCCTTGAGCGATGACAGCGCGCCACGCGACCCGGCACGCACAGCCGACGTCGTGGAAAGCCCCGTGATGACGACAAGCGCTGCGGAGCCGCGTGCGCCGGCGCTCGCGAAGATCCCGGCAAGCGCGCCACGGATTGAGGCCGCCACAGCCCGGGCTCCAGCTCGCCCGGCTTCCGCCGTCGATGAGGCCTTTGTCGTGGCGCCTGCGCCGGACGCCCCCGAGCGCGCAGCCGAGGATGCGCTCGCCGACGCCGCCGCGCCCTCGATGCGCCCGTACGTCCGGACACGCCTCGCCCCGCGCGCGACCTGCGCGTAGTGGCTCCGCGGCTGAAGCGAGGCCTCCGGGGCTGGCGCTCCTGTCGCCTGTCGGTAGACGACGACCGCGCCGCGCGACGACAGCGCGTGGTACATGGATCAGGGCTCGGTGACGACCTTCTCGAGCAGCGTGTCGGCACCGGTCGCCGTGAAGCGCAGCAGGATGTTGTTGCCGTTCAGGTCGCCAGCGCCCAGGTCGAGCTTGTAGGCGCCGTTGGCCACTTCCGTGACGCTGCCCAGCGTGCCGGAACCGAACGACCCGCCGTCGATCGAGCGCGTCGCCGTCACGGTGAGGCCGGTCGCGGGGTTGTGGTTGGTGCTGTCGGTCATCACGAACTGGTAGCTCGAGAACGCCTGGTTCTTCTTGAGGTTGGTCTGGATCTTGACCGAGTTGCTTGCGTCGACCGTGGGGAGGCCGCCGTTCGCACCAGCCGCAGCGTTCGGCAGCGCCGTCATGCCGCCGCGCACCGCGTCTTCGAGGTTGACGCCGACCAGCTTGACCCGGCCGCCGATGACGATCATCCCCGTGACCGTGCCGCCGACGTCGACGTAGTTGGCCCCCGAGGCGAAGGCCGCGTCCGGCAGGTCGAGTCGGTAGACGCCGTCCCCCACGTGCAGGAAGCCGCCGTCGCTGTGCGCATCGGTGAGCGCCGATAGCGTCGCCTCGGTGATGCTGGTCTTCGCCGCGCCTTCGCGTCGATACCACAGGTCGATGCCCGACGTGTTGTAGACGACGCCGGTCTCGGGGGTCCCGTCCGTGCTGTCGATGATGCGCAGCGAAACGCTGCGGTCGGTCGAGCCCTTGGTGATGATGTCGAGGAGCATGATCAGCCGCCCATGAGTTGAAGGGTCTTGCGGAGATGACCGCCGCCACCGCCACCGCCGCCCGCCGAAGCGAGGGCGAACGAGAACGTCTTGAAGTACGCTGCGGAAGGACTGACGGAGAACGTGCGCGTGCCGGTGGCCCCGGCCGCAGCGATGACCTCTTCGCAGATTTCGAGCGACGGCACCGCCGTCCACTGCCAACGGTCTGTCATCGACCCGGGGGCGGCGATCGTGCGATTGGCCCCTGAGTATTCGATGGCCGCAGAGATGAGTAGCCGGTCAGCCCCTGTCGTCGTGACGCTAGGAGCAGCGGGACTTGCCGTCGCCGGCTGATCCGACATGCTGCTCGACACATCGATGGGCGTCGTAGTGTTGACGCCACTCCATGCCAGCATCCTCGCCCTGTCCGCCCCGGCGGCAGCGGTTGCCTGCTGGATCGAGTACGTCCCGGGCTCACTCGCCCCGGCAACCTTGTAGGCGAGCGCTAGGCCCGCGTTGGAAGGCGTTGCGTTGAACTCCCAAAGAGGAGTGAACCCTGACGGGTAGGTCTGAGAAGAGGTCGCCGCGTTCGTGTAGCACAACCCCCACACCAGCAAAAGAAAGTCCCCTGCCGCGACCCCCGCGGGCTTTCCAACAGCCACTACTCCGTCCGCGCTCGAAAACGAGGCGACCGAACTTGCCGAACGGTAAGCTGGGGCAGCCATGCGAAGCCTCTCAGGGCGGGGTGACGTGGATCAACTGCACGGGCTCTGAGGCCTTCGCGCACCACAGCAAGACGTTGCCCAAGGAAGGCACGTGCCCGAGCCGGTTGAACGCGGGGTTGCCGCCGTCCGAGGACCTGATGGCCGCCTCGCCACCCGAGGTCGTGATGTCCTGCGACGACCACGCCCACGCGTCCGTCCTGGGGTTGCCGGTCGGCTTCAGGAAGTGCACCTTCTGCTCGCCCTGGCCGCGCAGGTACGCCACGCAGCCCCACGCCTCGACCCACGTGGCCGCGAACGATGCGTTGGGGGTCGCCGGTGCGGACGCGCCTGCCGTCTGCGCAGGGCGATACGCCTGCCCCGCCGCCAGGTCGAGGACGAGCAAGTCGCTCCAATCGGACACCCCGAAGCGCTGCAGCACCCTGACGAGGCAGTCGTTGCTCGGCGAGTAGTTGATGGAGTCGTAGCTCAGGCCCCACTCGATTCCGCCCGAGAGGGTCAAGCTCCCCTCGCTCGCGCCGTCGAGATCCTTGTAGCGCAGCGTGCTCGACGGGTCCATCGTCTGCTGCGAGAACCAGACCCTTCGGCGCGCCGAGTCGTAGGCCGCTCCGGTGTTGCCGTGGTTGTAGCTGTGCGGGGGCGTCCCGTGCAGGGTGTACTGCTGGTCGATCCCCATCCGCAGCTTGTGCGCCATGGCAGACCCCATCGCGCCGTTCTTGGGGATCGCCGCGGTGCCGGCGTGGAACAGCCACCCGTTCGTCGCCCCCAGGCCTGGGATCGCACTCTCCGGCAGCGCGAGCAGGGCGCCGTAGTGGTGCTGCGTCGGCGACTCACCGGTCTGCATCGTCGCGTCACCAACCGTGGCGTTCGCCCACATCCAGCCCGCGCCCGCGCGATCGGCGATGTCGAGCGTGTCCGGCTTCATGTACCAGTCGGCCGGCGGGCTCTTGATCATCGACCAGGCGCCCGTCGCGATGTCCAGCCGCGCCACGTCGTTCGCTTCGCCGTCGGTGTCGTGCCCGCCGCCGGCCGCGATCACGGAGCCATGCGTGCCCCACCATGGCGCCCATGCGACCCCGCTCCACGCCTCCCACCACTTGACCGAGCGCCCGACGCCCGCGTTGAGCGTCGCCGAGCCGAGGCTGCGGACTTGCCCGACCTCGGGCATCCAGGGGAATGGAACGCTGGTTGAGCGCTCGCGGAGCGGCCCGACAGAGACGCGCACGACGCGAGCCCTGCCGATCGCCTTCAGGCGTCGCAGCGCAGCGTCTGCGAGCTGAGCTGCAGCGTCCCCTGCGCGCCGAAGGCCTCTTCGACGATCGTCGACACCACGCACTTGCGGCCCGGGTAGCCGGTGAGGTTGATGGCCGAGCCGCCGGCGGTCGCGCTCACCTGGTAGGTGTCGGTCGCAGGGCTGCGGACGTAGTAGACCGTGCCCTCCGTAAGGCCGGCCGGGACCGTGTCGCCGTAGAAGACCACCTTGCTGTCCGCGGCGCGGCCGTGGGACGGCTCGAGGACCGTGTCGGCCGTGAGGTCGACCGCGAATTCCTTCTCGTCGCCCCCGTTGGCCTCCATGCCCAGGAACGTGCCGCCGGTCAGCGCCGTCCAGCGGCCGATGAAGCGCACCGTCGTGCTGGCCGGGACGTCGAATGTCGGCGTCGTGCTCGCGGTCTTGGCCTCGCTCGACGCGGAATTGAAGCTCTGCGCCTTGCGCGCGTATGCCGGGCTTCCGCCGGTCACCTCGCTCGACCCGGTGCTGCTGTACGCGGTGTGCAGGCTGACGTGCGTCGTGCCTTCGGCCGCGATCATGTTGTTGCGAGCGGCAGTCGTGAACATCAGGGGTCCCCGGTGTGTTGGGCGATCAGACGACCATCAGCAGCGTCGCGGCCGCCGGATCGGCGCCGACCAGGGTGGCCACCGTGCCGGCCGTGTCGATGGCCGACAGGGCGCGGCGCAGCTGCGTGAGCGCGTCGTCGGTGTGCTTGAAGCTGCGCGAGGCGCCGGACGGCGCGCCCTGCGACTGGATCCGGCGCGGCGCCCCGGCGGCGGCGATGATCGCCACGGCCATGCACTGCACCATGATCTGCGTCGGCTCGGTGTAACCGGCCGCGACCATCGCAGGCTCAGCCGCCTCGACCTTCTCGACGGCTGCCGAGACCACGAAGGCCGGCAGCGTGATTCCGAGAGCCTGGTCGAGGTACTGCGTGGCCTGCGAGGCGGTGATCACTTCGCCTTGGCCTTGTTCTTCGGAGGCGCTTCTTCGGCGGCCGGGTTCACGACGAACTCGGGCGCCGAGAAGGCGTGCGTCACCTCGGCGTCGTCCGCGGCCGGCTGGCATTTGCCGAGCGCCCAGGACGGCACCATGCCGCCCTGGAACTCGACCACGCTGCCGACCGTGGCGCCAGCAGGCCATGGGGCCTTCAGCGCGGTGACGACGACCTTCATGCGCGGCCCTCGATCAGGTGCGGGTGTAGGCCGAGACGTGGCTGCGCGAGTTCGCGTCGCTGCGGAACTGCGGCGCCGCGGCGGCCATGACCGTGAAGTTGAAGTCGTCCTGGTCGTTGACGCGCGTCTTCGGGCGGGTCGTCATCGGCATGGCCGTGAGGACCGAGCCCCACTCGCCGCTGTCGATGTTGTTGACCGCGATCACGTCGTTGGCGGCCAGCTTCGAGCACGGCACGATCTCGCGCACGCCCGGCAGCTCCATCATGCGCTGCAGGATGGACTTCGGGTAGCCCGCCGCGTAGTCGTTCTGGCCGGCGAACATCCAGTCGGAGTAGTTCACGAAGACCGTGGCGCTGCCGTAGCTGTTGTCGGACACCAGCGCGTTGATCGTGGTCGTGAAGGCCGTCATCCAGTTCGCACCGGTGCCGCCGTTCAGGTTGAAGGCGCCGTAGGTGCCGCTGTTGCGGTCCGGGAAGGTCTTCAGGCCGTAGATCGTCGCGCCGCCAACCTGGATGGACGACAGGCCGTTGATGGCCATGTCCTCGAGCTTCTCGGCGACGATGCGCTGGTTGTTCGCCAGCGAATCGGCCGCACCCAGGCCGCCGCCCTTGGCCAGCACCGCCCACTGGCGCCAGCCGAAGCCGGCCTCGCTGTGGATGATGGGGACAGGGGTGCCGGCGAAGCTCACGCTCGCCGCATCGGCCCGGCCCATCGCGCGGCCGTCCATCGACACCTGCGCGGTGCCGCTGTCGCCCACCTTCGGGTAGAACGACACGAGGTCGCCGATGTCCACCGGCGTGCTGTTCGCGCGCGCCAGGCGGTTGAACACCGCCAGCACGTCGCGCTGGATCATGGCGGCGCGCGCGTCGATCCGGCGCCAGGCGTCGATGCCGATCGGCGACGCGTTGCCGATGATGGCCTGCCCTGCCGCGTTCGCCAGGATCGTCTGCTGACGATCGAAGGCCTCGCGCGGCACGTTGTGCGCCAGGCGCTGCTCGTTGGTGAGGAAGCGAAGCATCTTGCGGACTCCCGGGTCAGGTCTTCGAGTAGACGTTGGCGATCTCGACCTCGATCAGGTCGCCCGCCGACGCGGCGCCAGCCGTCCGGCAGAAGCCGATCACCTTGTTGGTGCTCGCCGCGGCCCCGACGCGCCCCGACGCGCCCACCGTCAGCTCTTGGCCGAAGGTGTACGTGGCCGCAGCCGCCGCGATCAGGTAGCGCTGGCCTGGCTCGAGCACCGCCGCGATGCCCGTGTCGCCGCTGGCGTATGCCGTCAGCAGCGGGTTGGTGCTCGCGAAGTAGTCGGTGCTGTAGTAGTCGCGGTTCAGCAGCAGCCGCAGGTGACCTTCCGGCGTCGTCGCCTGGGTCAGCGTCGAGGCACCCTCGGTGACGAAGGTGCACGGAAGGTAGGCGCCGGCGACGGTCTTGTCGCTGATCGTGTGCGGCGTGCGGTCGGTCGGAGCCAGGTAGGCGCGGTTCGTGGCCATGGATCAGGCCTCCTTCTTGGCGTCGAAGTGCGAGTTGGGGTCGTAGTCGGCATAGGCCGACTTCGCGCCCGGCTGGGTGTTGCCGACGCTCACCGGAGCGGCCTTGGCCTTCAGCTCCTTGAGCCGGGCCACGCCGAGCTTCTTGAGGTCGTCGACCGTCAGCGAGCCGTTGACGGCCAGCTCGGTGGCGAGCGTCGCGGCTTCTGCCTCTTCGGCGGCGCGCGCGTTCGCCTCGATCTCGGCGAGCTTGCTGTTGGCGGCCGTGAGACGCTGCTCGACGGGCGCCTGCACCAGCGCGTTGTACGCGGCCAGGAGAGCGGACTCGTCCAGGCCTTCGGTCTTGACGCCGGCGGCGTTCAGCGCGGCGAGGATCTTGTCTTTCACGGGGTCACGCTCCTGACGGTTGGTGATCGGTTCGTAGGACACCTTGCGGGCGACCTCGACTGCGGTCCCGGACCATGCTACGGAGCCGTCCGATCCGACCGCATAGTCCTGGCGCCACATGCGCTGTTCGCTGTCGGTGAAGATGGCGTAGCGGTCGAAGACCTCCATGAGCCACGACCCATCTGGCAGCCCCCGATAGAGGCCGTCGCGGATCTGGTCGAAGCTCACGTCGGCCGCGGCGTTGCCCAGCAGCCGGTTCAGCCAGCGCATCAGGCCCGCGCTGCGACGGTCCTCGGGCTCGGTGTTGGTGGCCATCACCTCGACCGGCTCCTCCTTGCCCTCGGCGTTGAGGAACATGCCCACGCCGTCTTCCGGCGTGCCGGACCCGCGCTCGTTGAGCAGGAGGGCCAGGTGGTCGTACCGCAGGTTTGTGGCCACGCGCTGATATGCCTTGCCGCGGCTCTCGCCGTTGGCCTCGACGGGCTCGACGAAGAGGCCAGTGCTGACATGGATCGGCTCGGCGTTCGTGCCGTTGATGGCGTCGTCCAGTCGCTCGACGAGCTTCAGGCCGTCGGGATGCGCGCGCGCCTGGGCTTCGTTGACCACCACGTCGACGAGCGTGCGGCCGCCATCGTGGCGCGCGTTGCGGCACACCGCGCCGGCGTAGGAGGTCAACAGGGCTTCGCCGTTGAGCGCGCTGATGAACTGCCCGGCGGCGTTCTTCGGGTGGCCGGCCGGGGCTGGCTTGCCTTCGAGCGTCGCGACACCGGCGGCGAGCTGGTCGGCCGGGTACAGCATCGAGTTCATCACGATGCCGTCGACCGCGCCGCACACGTCACGGATGGTGTAGGTGCTGCCAGCCTTGCTGACGCTCTTGGCGTTGACCGCCGAGAGGATGTGCACGCGCTTGGTCTTCATGACCGCGGCATGCTAGGGAGAGGAGAAGTTCCACCGATCAAAGTGCAACGTTGCACTTTGATCCGCACCCGGCGAGTTCCAGCACCCCAACTCTGCTGACACGAAACCGAGATCATCGGGGCCTATTGCGCCGGGTGCGCCGAGTGCGCCAACCTCGGGAGTCGCCGCAGTCGCCGCAGTCGCCGCAGTCGCCGCGCGGCGCGTGTCAAGGTCTGAAAACCGCCCTTTCAGACCCCCCATATCAGCCGATTTATCGCCAAAGTGGCGTCTCTTGTTCGCCGCCAGGGGGAGGGTTGGGGAGGGTTTGCAGGTTTGGGGCGTTGGCGTGTGTGCGCGCATGCGCGTCATATACGTCCCATAAGAGCAGACCCTCCCCAACCCTCCCCCGATGCCCAGAACCCTGTATCTTGTATTGATCGGGAACAGGGTTCAAAAGAAAGGTGCAGCAAGGAGGACAGAGTTCGCCGCCAGTTGGGGATGGATTGCCGCGTATGGCCGCGTATGGCCGCGCAACTCTTCCGTCATCCAGTGGCCAATGAACAATCTGCACCACCCAATACGCAAGAAGGAGCCCGAGAAATGAAGAGTCGCCAAACGCAACCCGAGGTCAAGCAGCAATGCCGCTACCTGAGCATCGCTGGTCTCGCTCAGAAGTTCCAGGTGAGCGAGCGCACGGTGCACAAGATCGTCGGCGAGCCCTGGTTCCCGCAGTCTGTGCTGCTATTCGGAGGAGAGAGAGGTGCGCGCCGCTGGATCGAGACCGAAGTCGATGCCGCGGTCAAGGACCATGCGCCGCGCCGGGCGCGCGGGCCTGAGCCATCCCAGCTCAGCAGGGCCCGGGAGTTCAAGGCCATGAGCATTCTGGACGTCCCGAATGGCCCCGTGTGGAGCGCGCTGAAGCGCGGGTGACCAGAAACAAGGCCCCGGGCCTTGTGGGCGCCGGGGCCGAAGGTACTGCAAAGGAGGAGACGAACGGCCTGCCAGGGAAGCAGGCAGCGCCGATGCTACGGAGCCTCGTGCTGGCGCTCCCACTTCGCCTTTTCGGCCGCCATGCTCGCCTTGCCGGTGCGCGACAGCATCGGCGCGCCGTCTTCGTCGAGCAGCGTCTCGGTGATCGAGCAGTGGCAGTTGTATCGATTCCCGCGCTGGCCGTAGAAGGCCGTCACCTCGGCTCGCGTGTAGGCCCGGCCGTGCCGGCTAGCGTGCCAGGAGCGCGTCGTCGGCGTCAATGCCGAGGTCCACAGCAGGCCAAGCCGCAGGCCGAAGTCGGCTTCGGCGCGCGCGGCCTCCTCCATGCGCGCCTGGCGCAGCGTGTCGGTGATGTCGGTCTGCGCGTACTGCAGCGCGCGCTCCTGGCTGACGCCGATGCGGGCCGCGATCTCGGCGCGCGCCACGCGCGGGCTCTTTCCGTCGACCACGGCGCGGCCGATGACCTGCGCCAGGTCGGCGCGCAGCGAGGCCGCGAGTCCGGTCCAGTGCTCGTAGCTCTTGATCTGCGCCATGGCCACGCGGTTGCGGTACGGCTCGCTGAAGAGCACGGTCTGCAGCGTGCGCGCGGCCGCGTAGGCGGGAGACAGCCGCGTCAGGTTCATCACGCTCTGCGCGGCGCCGGCCTGCGAGGCCTCGGCGTCGTACGGCGCCCACCAGAACAGGTGCGCTGGATCGCGCTCGTCGACGATCCAGCGGCGCAGCGCGTCGGCCAGGTCGCGGCTGACGGCCGCCAGCTCGTCTGGCGTCAGCGCGTAGATCGTGCGCTCGGCCAGCATGCCGCCGGCATCGTTGGCGCCGATGATGCGGATGCGGCCGAAGATGTCGAGCACGTCGCGCAGCAGGCCCGCGAAGCGGCGGCGGATCGCGGCGCCGGCTCGCCGCCTGAGGCCGGCCGTGCCGGTGCGGTCGGCGGGGTTGGCCGGGATGATGGGGGTCGGAGCGGCCTTGGCCACCGTCAGGCGGCCGCACGCAAGGCCGGAGGCGGCGTCTGCTGGGGCTGTTGCAGCGGGTCAGCCGCGCCCGGCTCCGGCATGCCGTCGTCGGCGCGCTCCTCGAACCCGGCCACCTTGCGCAGCTCGTTCGCATCGAACAGCGGATCGGAGAGGCCGGCCTCGCTGGCCGCCTTCATCGCGGTCGTCAGCTTGCCCAGGTTGTCGGCCTTCGCGCCCTCGGTCGGCGCGTCGAGCGGCGGCCACTCGATCTCGAAATCGCCCTCGTCGACCAGGCCGGCCGCCTGCAGGCGCCTGACGAGCTGCTCGAGCATTGGCGTGAGCTCGTTCTCCTGGCGTGCCACGCAGCGCGCCACCATGTCGGCCTTGTCCTCATCGCTGGCCAGGCGGCCGGTCTGCTGCCCGAAGAGGATCGTGAAGGGGATCTGCACGGCAGCCGCGAAGGTGTTGGCCGCCACCTCCCACGAGTCCGTCGGGTCGGAGATGTGGGTGTCCAAGGTCTTGGCGTCGCCGCCCTGGATCACGACGCTGCTGTCCTGGTTGGTGTTCAGCGCGCGCGTCTGCTCCTCGTGGACCTCGCGCACGGTCTTCGTGGTCGCCGTGCCGTCGGCGGCCGTCGTGATGACCTGTGGAGAGGCGTTGGCGTCGTACTTGAACACCAGCGTGCGCGCCGAGTTCTTCAGGAAGCTCTCGGCGCTGCCGCCCTGGATCTTCTCGAGGTCGACCAGCGCGTTGAAGCCGGCGCGCAGCAGGGGCACGCCGTCGAAGAAGTCGTCGCCGACGGATCCTTCGGCCAGCACCTGCACGCGGCTCGGGTGCACGTCGGCCCATTCCTCGGGCTTGCCCTTGGTGTCGCCTGACGTGAGGCTGCGGCGCCGGTACTGCCACATGGCCGGCTTGCCGTAGTTCTCGGCGTCGGCCATGTCGCTGTGCCAACGCAGCACCTGCAACTGGTTCTCGTACACCGGCACCAGGTCGACGAGCTTGGTGGCGCGATCGAGCGGCTCGCTGAGCGGCTTGCCGTCTGCCACGCGGTAGATCAGGCCGGCGAATCGGCCCACCAGGTTGCGGCGGTCGAAGTCGCGCAGCTTCGACCATCCGTTGATCGCCTTGAGGGTGGCCGTGAGCTTGGTCTCCCACGGCGTTTCGACGTCCGAGGCCTTGGCCTTGATGCGAGGCGGCTTCTGCCAGCACTTGTCGCGCAGGCGGTGCACGGCGCCGAAGCCCGGGCCGGTGCGCTCGTAGGCGCTGTAGAGCTGCTCGAAGGTCAGCGTCTCGGGCCATCCGTACTGGGTCCAGGCGGCCGGTCGCTTGCCGTCGAGCACGCCGCCGTAGGCGCTGCCGAGCGCGGCGGTGCGGGCACGCACGATGGCGTCGAGGTCGGAGGCGTTGATGGTTACCTGCGGCATGGCGGCGATGCTAGGGAGCGGTCAGCCCCGACCGCCCCAGGCTCGCGACACCGTGAACTCCAGGCGCCCGCCGCGGCTGGATGCCACGCGGCGCACCAGCATGCCCTGCTGCTCGAGCTCGAAGGTCCACGAGCGCACGGTGATCCAGTCCCAGCCGAGGCCGATGCGCAGCTCGTCGCAGGACAGCCAGCGTCCGCGCAGCATCTTCATCAGCTCTGCCAGCTTGCGCGGCGTGGCCAGGTGCATCCATGGGCGCTCGCCCTCGACGCGGCTCACGCGAAGATCCCGATTTCGGGCCCGATGAGGCCGGCGAAGGCGCGCGACGCGGCGTCGACCTGGTCGTCATGCAGGCCGTGCGGGAAGGCGCGCAGTTCCTCGCGGAACTCGTGATTCCAGGGCGCCTTCACCATGACCACGTTGCCGGAGTTCACCTGGCTGGCGAACGGCCGGGCCCGGACGACCTTGTCGCCTGTCTCCGGGCTGCTGTGCATGTGGTGGCCTGCCAGCAGCGCCGCGAACGACGCCACCTGGCTCTTCCCGGCCTGGCCAGGGTCCTGCGGCACGCTCTGCTTGACCAGGCCGCGGCCGTCGGCGTCGGCAGTGGCCTTCATCATGGCGTCGCGGCGGTGCGTGCCGAGCTGCCCCTTCTTCACGTCGGCCACCACGTAGCGTCCATCCGCGAGCTTGCCGATCTTGACGCCGGCCGTCGGGTCGCCAGCCCCTTCGGTGGCCCCGAGGTCCCAGCCGCGGCACCACAGGCGGACTCCGGCCGGAACAGCGTCGACGGTGTCGATCATGTCGGGCTGAAACTCCTCGCCCTGCGCTGGCGCCGGACGCTGCTGGAACTGCCCGGCCACGGCGTAGGGCCCCATGACCTTCTTGTCTCGGTCGACGACCTCGCGCGGAAAGCGCTCGGGGAACAGCAGCTCGCCGACGGCGGTGCGCGGGTCAGTGAAGCCGATGCTCGTGGCCTTGCGGGGCGCCTCCCACTCCATGGGCAGGCACAGGTGGTCATAGCCCAGCTCGCGCGCCAGGATGAGGCCGCTGATGTCGGCCTCGTGCAGCCGCTGCATGCAGATCACGATGGCCGATCGGTCCGGGTTGTTCAGGCGCGTCGGAAGCGTCTCGTTGAAGACCCGCTCGGCCTCGGCGAGCGCCGCCTTCGAGTGCGCGTCCTCGACGCTGTGAGGATCGTCCCAGTTCACGCGGTCGCCGCGGCGGCCGGTCATGCTCTTGACGGCGCACGACTGGCGCCAGCCGGTCTTTTCGTTCTCGAAGTAGGTCTTCTCGTTCTGGTCTCCCGTCAGAGCCAGCGGCCACAGCGCCTGAAACCACTCCGACGTGATCAGGCGGCGCATGCGCAGGTTGTCGCGCGTGGCCAGCGTCGACTCGTGGCTGGCGCCGATGAAGCGCATGCTCGACATGCAGCGCGGGCCCCACTCCCAGGCCGGCCACAGGACGCCGGTCATCAGGCTCTTCATCGTGCCCGGCGGGATGTTGATCAGCAGCCGCGTGATCTCGCCCGCGGTGACGGCCTGCAGGTGCTCGGCCATGGCGTCGACGTGCCAGCCGTGCACGTAGGGCTGCCCTGGCTCGAGGACGTGCCAGGCGCGGCGGATAAACGTCGACAGGCTGCGGCGGCAGGCCTCGCGTTCGATCGCCTGCCAGTCGGCGGCGCGCAGGAGCACTGCCGCGCCTACACGGCTTCCCACGCGGCGCGCAGGCGGGCAAGGTGCTCTTGGTTCATGTGCCCATCGTCAAGCAGCCATTCAACGGCCTGCATCAGCGGCGCGTACCGCTTGCCCTCGGCGGTCATCAACTCGCGCAGGAACGGCAGAAGATTCGCCTCCGGCATCGTTCCAGTTTCAACGCTGGGGCCGTGGAAGTTGCCGCCAGCCTTGCGCCACAAGCCGCGCAGCTCGCTGTCTGTCATCGTCATCCTTTCCGTCCAGCGTCCCGCGCCTCCAACAGCTCAGCCAGCGCCCCATCCGACAGCCGGCCGGCATCGAACTGCGGCTCCGGCGGCGGCGGGTTGTTCAGCCGCTCGATCGTCGGCTTGTTGGCCGCCATCAGGTTCAGCGCCACGCTCGCGCTCTCGTTGGCCAACTTGCTGAGGACGCCCACGCCCTTGAGCGCGTCCAGGCTGCTCAGCGGGTCGGCATCGTCGACCTTCTCGACCTCGGCGTTGGCCAGCGCGTTCAGGCGGTGTGCGGTGGCGGCTCCGTGCATGGCGGCCGCGGCCAGGTTGTCGCTGATGGAGCGCAGCTTCTCGGCCAGCGTGATCGCCTGGTGCTGCTGCACCAGCGGCAGCGTCTCCAGCGCGGCCTGAGCGCCCGCAAGGGTTTCGGCCACTTTCCGAACGGCGCCCGAAAGGACCGTAATGCGCTGGATCGTCGCGCGGCCGACCTTGAACTCGGCAGCCAGCGCGTCGATGGTTTCGCCCGCCGCGCGGCGGCGCTGCACCTCCTCTTGCTGGGCTGGCGTGAGAGCCGGTGGGCGTCCGACCCGCTTCATTCCTCGACCTCCCCATCCCACTGCCTGACCTTCTTGCCGCGCGTGCGGGCCCGCTTGACAGGTTTCGGAGGACGCTGCCGGGCGCGGCGCTCGCGCTCCCTCTCGATCCTCTCCTCGTCCCATCGGTTCGATGGGTAGCTGGCCCCGACGTGCCTGACGACGGCGCCGTCGCGGCAGGTCGTGCCGCGGGTCTCGAAGCCTGCGGCGTCGCCGAAGCGCCCGTGAGCCTTCAGGGCGCGCGCCACCTTGGCGGCGTCGGCCATGGAGAAGATGCTCGCCGGCGCCCTGGTGCGCGGCGGCGGCAGGCCGGCGGCGGCGACTACCGTCTGCACGACGCGGTCCTCGTCGTCGTCTTCGGCTTCATGATCATCACGGCGCTCCGACAGCATGGGCCTCTGGCGTGGCGGCAATACGGGGTCGCAGGCGTTCATCGACTCCAAGGGCGGCGCGGGTTTCTGATGCGTAGCGGCGCTCGAGCTGGCGGCGCTCGGCGCGGCTGAAGGCTCCTGACGTTCCGATCAGCCAGTGGCAGCCAGGAATACCCGGACGCGGCCCGCAGGCTGGATAGCACGTCGAGTCGCAGGCCTTGATGCCGAGGCCCTTCCCCTCGTCGCCGTGGGCTGCCTGGCTGAAGCCGAAGGCCCCGCAGTGGGCGCACGGAAGAGCGGCCACCAGCCGGCGATAGCTCTCGCTCCTGATTCGGAGATCCTTCGGCGACGGCGTGGCCATCGGGAGCGGGCGCGATGCCGTCGCG
>JACCDG010824500.1_pt1 | contig 28065 bp, 28 predicted proteins | sample 7442471 | NCBI WGS metagenome assembly JACCDG01 (sample SAMN15323444, study PRJNA562643) | freshwater metagenome | isolation source: river surface water | place: USA:Blue River Watershed | collected 2017-08-17 | reverse complement strand
TTTCATATGTAAGCCATTTTAGCACAAAGCGCTAGCGCTTGTTAGGTGCTCGGTAATGCTTGCAATCTGTCCCGTGCGAACCAGGAAGCATATTAATACTCATCAAAAACTCTCCGACAATTTCACCTCCCACAAATTTAAACTGCTCCTTGAAAAGCTTAACCCATTCCTCTTTTGCAGAGCTTTTGGCTTTTAGCTCTTGACTTTTAGCCCGAACGTCCAGCCAGTTCCTAAAACTGCCAAACCCTTTCTGTATTTCTACTAGCTTCTGTGCGTTATAAATGGCCGCGCCAATCTTTAAACGATTACGAATAATACCAGCATCATTCATGAGCCTTTGAAAATCATTTTCGCCATACTTTGCCACTTTTTTAATATCAAAATTATCATATGCTTTTCTAAAATTTTTTTCTTTTACCAAAATTGTATGCCAGGATAGACCTGCTTGATTGATTTCCATCACAAGACGACAAAAGAGCTCATTATCATTTTCAATTCTTACTCCGTAGTGCTTATCATGATATATCTTATCTACATCATTCTTGTTTTTAATTGTAGCTACATAGGCACAATACGGATGAGACATACCGTTATCTCTTTCTTGTTATAACAACTCCAGGCACACAGTCATTCCAAATATCAGGCTTAGAGATATCAATGGTCACTGATTCTGTTTTTGAATGAGTAAGCGCCACCTTCGCAATCTCTTCTGCTAAAGACTCAATAAGATTATGTGGACTCTTCGTGAGAATATCATGCACGGATGATCGCAAGAATTCATAATTAAGAGTCTCATTTAGATCATCACTACTACCTGCATTTGCCGTAGAACAAACAACAGAAACACTCACCACGAAACGTTGCGCTTTGTAATGCTCTTCTTTGTAATAACCATGTTTGGCGACGACGGTATAATTTTTAAGATAAATTGTATCCATGTTATTGTACGTAGAGTCTATTATATTCCCAATATTCTATAAAGTGCAATTCCTGTTGCAATAGTTACATTTAATGACTCTTTAGTTCCAAGCATTGGAATCTCTGCTATTACATCGCATAAAGCAAGCACGTCTTCTGACATGCCTGTTACTTCTGGTCCGATGACAAAAGCAACATTTTCTTTATCTTTTATACTCACCTCTTTGTAATCTATTGATTTCTCGTCTTGTTCGACTGCGATGACATATGCATCCTTCTCCCGGAGTTTAAGGAGTGCTCTGGTTGTCTCTTCTTCATATTCCCAACTAACGGTCTCCTCGGCACCGAGTGCTACTTTTGCAAAGTCTTTTCTTTTATTCCCCCATTTATCAAGCGGAGCAGGTGTCGTGCCACATAAGATAATATGAGTCACACCACATGCATTAGCTGTACGAAAAATAGACCCAACATTATATACAGAGCGTAGATTATCTAAGACGAGAGTGACTTTCACTCACACAATACTATCACACAAAAGCCCTTAGCTATTAGCGCTTAGCTTTTTGCCAACTGCTAAAAGCTTAAAGCTAATAGCTGTTCAATTACGCTCTTAACTTCCACCCTGTCTTGAATATATAGACACATGCTGTAAGAGAAAGCGCTGTGAGAGTACCGAGCACGGTCACTCCAAGCAAAAGCGATGCTTCGTGATATCCGGTGAGCGCGTATCTAATCCCGTCCACTACATAAAATATCTGGTTAAGATATGCGATCAATTGCCACTGCTCTGGAAGCATATGCACAGAGTAGAATGCACCTCCCAAGAATGTAAGCGGGGTCAGAATGAAGTTAGTCACAATGCCAAACTTCTCAAAACTATTATCTGCCCAAATGCCTGCAATAATACCCAAGAAACCAAAAAGAAATGAAGCAAGAAGTACATATCCAAGAAGAAGAAACGGATGCTCTAATGTGTTCACTCCAAACAAAAGTGCCACAACAGAAAGTGCGACCATGATGGCAAGCGCTCGCACCACACCTCCTATAATCAGAGAGAGCACTAATTCTACATACGAGATAGGGAGTGTGAGCATGTCCTCAATAGTCTTTTGAAACTTCATGAAATAAATAGAGAAGCTCGTAGCGGAAAACACAGCCATTATGAGATTCATAGCGAATACCCCAGGGAATACGAATGTAAGGTATGGTAATCCTTCTATCAGATCAATTTTACTCCCAAGCACAAAACCGAAAACAAAAATATACAATACCGCGGTAAAGAAAGGTGCAATAAGCGCCTGCCCTATTACACGCCTCGTCCTCCCGACCTCTCTTCGAATAAGTGTATAGAGCCCTATCCAGTTACTAAGATATGATTTCATAATGATTATGCGGTATGCCCGATGAGCTCTAAGTATGCTTCTTCTAATTTCCGACCTTTTGTCACTTCTTCTATTGTCCCGTCTTTTATAATCTCGCCGTTTTTTATAATCGCCACACGCTCACATAATGCTTCTATTTCTTCTAAATAGTGAGACGTCAACAGAATAGTCTTACCCTCTTTATGTAAGATTCTCAAATATTTCCACAATGACTGACGTGTCTCAACATCCACCCCGGCAGTCGGCTCATCCAAGATAAGAATATCTGGACTGTGCATCATCGCTTTTGCGAGCATGGTACGGCGCTTTAGCCCCCCTGAAAGAAATTGAAACTTTTTGTCTCTATGTGACACAAGTTCAAAGAGCTCGAGAAGCTCCTGTCTTCTCTTCTCCATTTTTTCTCCCATGATACCGAAGAATCCTGCCTGATAATCAAGCATCTCATCTATCGTTTGGAAAATATCAACAGTGAACTCTTGAGGAGAAACACCGATACATGCTCGAGCGCGGCGATAATCACTTACAACATTATGACCATGTACTTCTATGATACCTTCTGTCGGAGATGTTACCCCGGTGATACAGCTAATGGTCGTCGTTTTGCCGGCTCCATTTGGACCGAGTATTCCTATGAACTGACCTTTGGGAATGGATAGGTCAACGCCATGCAATGTCTCAGTCTTAGCCTCACGGTATGTCTTCCTGAGACCTTTTATGGTTATCGCTTCTTTCATAGAATAATTATGCGGTGTGCATAGGGAGTGAGCCTAGGTAATCCATCTTCCCTATCTGAGCACCCAAGTGTCGCACGATATCATACGCAGTTACTATATGAAAAAAGGTATTTTGAACTGGATACTTTTCTACGAAGTCTTTACCGAGTACATATGCTCCACCCATCCAGTAAAGCGAAATATGTCTTTCATCTGCTCCTACAAAATCTTCTTCTTTCAATGTGAGTAATAACTCTTTTGTTTTGTTCACTCGATCCTTTAATTCTTGGAATGTTGTTTCTGTATCACCCATCTTCACATGCTCTTTACCAGCCAAGAGAAAGAGATTACGTCTTGCGTCATCTGTTGCGATACGAACCTGAGAAACAAAAGGGAACATATCTGGCGCAAGTCTCGTCTCGAGTATCTCTTTTTCTGTGATACCTTTTTCTAAAGAAAGAGCTTCTGCTTTAGTGATGACAGCTAAGAGAGAGAGTCCATACCTCCTAATAATGTCTTGTGTATATAGCTGTAGCGGTTCATGGATGTGGTTATTTAAAATAGTTAGTATGCTAAGTATATCATACCATATTCTCATGCTATGTTTAAAAGCAATCACCTTACTTACTCTCGTGATAAAGCTCCATTCTCATACCTAGTGGACTCGACCCTTCATTTCTATACTTACGAGAAAGAGTGAGCTGATATATCCCGAACAGTGCAGTCAAAACAGTAGACCAGAACTTATACTGTACCCACACTTCATTATCATACAACCTCCAAGCTATTTCATTGGTTACAGTCAGGAGTAAAAAGAATATCCCCCATCTGAGTGAAAGAATGTACCACCCCTTCTCTTGTATATCAAAGAGTGTAATAAACAAAGGCTTAAGCATCGCCTTCCCTATTAAAGCTCCTCCGAGTAAAAACAGAGCAAAGAACCCATTATAAAACGTATCTTTTATCATGAATAGTTCCGGGTTCTTAAAAAAGAGGGTTATAACACCGAAGATAATAACTGAAACCCCTGCGATAAGTGGGAACCAAGCAATTCTTTTTTCTAAAATATACGATGCAAGTAGCGCAAGCGCTGTACAGAGAGTAAAAATGGCAGTAGATATAAGGAATGCCTTATCCTCGCTCCCTAAAAGAGACAGAGCGATGAAGAAAAGAATGATAGGTCCAAACTCAATAGACCAAGCAATGATGACGCCTTTGTACTTATTAGACATTACTAGATGATACCATGCATTAAAAAAAATAACCCTCTCTATTTTTGATCAACGCTATTTACCTCACGCATTTCTTCTATTGAACTTAACACAAGAGCAATCACTTCTGGGTCAAAAACGATCTTGTGGTGCCCGTGCACTGAGACGGCAATATTTTTTGCTCCCTCTAAATAACTTCCTTGTTCACTCCACACATGATTATCATATTCCGGATAAATAGAAACAATGTTTGAGTTGACATCACTTTCGCTCATTACATCCTTTATGACCCTACTATCTTCTGACAATTCGCGCACAGCTAGCAAAGGAACCAGCTTTCCCATCGAAGAACCAGAGTAAGGGGTCGCTATAGAAACAAGTCCTATAGCATTATTATTGCTATTGTGGTGCATAAGAAAATATTTTCCGATCAAGCCTCCTTTACTATGTGCAACAAAAATAACATTTTTTAAATTTTCTTCTCTAATAATCTCTGCCACTAATTGAGAAGAGTGGGCTATTGTGTGCATATTGAACCCTAACTTAGGGACCACATAAATAGGATACCCCTCATTGTGCAACGTATCTACTAGTTTTTTCATGAACCCCCACTTATTAAATATTCCCGGAAGAATGACTAGTGGATTTTTCTGTGTTAGATTATTGTTTGTCTTTGGTGAAGGTGGAGCGATGTAAGTGAGACCAGTCACTACTCCATGTATCATGTATACATAATCATGTAGCCATGCTTTTATTTTTGTAGAAATTTTCATACATTTTTGCAGTGCTTTTATAGTATAACCTTATTCGCATCACCGAAACGTACACCCTCTTTTCTAAGAAGAGCCTCTTTGCTCTCCCCTCGAAGTCCGTTATACATCCCTATCGCACCATCTGACTTCACTACACGATGACATGGAATATTTTTGTCTTGATTCGCAGCCATAATATTCCCGACCGCGCGGGATGCATTTTTGTTGCCTGCTTTTTCTGCGACTTCTTTATATGTCATCACATCGCCTTTCTTAATATGAGAGACAACCTCTATAACATTTTTCTTAAAAAGTGATGACATGATGGGCTACCCTCTCACAACCAAATACGCCACGTATGCTATATAGATAGCGATAAACAAGAGTCCTTTCCATGCAACAAGAGTATGTTTCTTGCCCATGAACATAAATATAAATAGCAAAAGCGCAGCCAAAAGACCCACCAAAATATCAACAACGGATGAAGCTGGTACTGTTACCGGAGTGATAACTGCCGTGAGACCAAGAATCCAGAAAACATTAAAAATGTTAGATCCGACTATGTTACCTATCGCTATATCGGTTTCTCCTTTTTTTGCTGCAATAATAGAGGTAACAAGCTCAGGCAATGATGTACCGATTGCGACAATGGTCAACCCGATAAATAATTCAGATAAACCAGCTAGCTTAGCGAGCACCACCGCTTGCTCAACAAAGATCTTGCCACCGAAGAAAAGCATAACGAGTCCTGCTATAATGAGAGCGAATGCGGCTGGTTTTTTGTAAAGAACTATAGCGTCCCCTTCATTTTTTACCACCTCTTTCTTCGCTAACTCTAAAATGTAGTACATAAAGATAGCAAAGAAAGAGATAAGAAGTAATCCTTCCCCTCTTGTAATAACATCCTGAGTGTCACCATTTAAAAGCACATCCTGAGTAACAAATAACACCGCAACCATAGCAAGGAGGGCAAATGGTATCTCTTTCCATACAGTAGAAGATGCAGCGGTAAGAGGGATAATAAGAGAACACACCCCGAGTATTATTAAGATATTAACGATATTAGATCCAACAATATTACCGAGAGCGATATCAGTGTTACCGCTTACTGCAGAGACCATGTTGACCACAAGCTCAGGCGCTGAGGTTCCGAATGCCACTACCGTTAACCCAATAACTAACGATGATATGCCATATGACTTAGACAACGATGACGCTCCACGAACCAATATCTCTCCTCCTGCCACCAAAACAGCTAAACCTATAAAAAGTAATAAAAATGTAATAAACATAATCTTAGAAGCATACTAAAAAAATTACACGAAACAAAATAACAACCATTTTTAGAAGTTGCCTATATATTATTCTTCAGTAGACTCTTCTCCCCATTGCCACTTCGGACTCTCCCCTTTCTTGTAACATATACAGATAAGCGCCAGTGTCGCGATTAATACAATACCCAAAAAAGTAACAATGTCTACACCTGTTACAGTCTCAGCATGCTGTAACCTAAGGAGCGCAGCTATTACTACGAGAGAATATATAAAGAGAGTTACCCATCCTTTCACATTCGCGGGTTGCCATCCCCATCCATATGTTTTTCTTTTGAACCAAAGAGTCTTATCCATATAAAGTAATAGTATCACTTTTTTATTCTTTTTTTGAATACTGTCTGTTATGTAGTATGTGATATAATCTTCACATCAATACAAAATTAAAGGATTTGCATAGCGGTCTAGCATGAGCAGAGCAGACAAAATGATTTGCCTTTAGACCTTCCAAGGATTACAATAGATCAACTAAATAATTGAAATTAAATAAATATAGAGGGTTCGCATAGTGGTCTAGTGCACTGCCTTGGAAAGGCAGCAAGGTGAAAGCCTTCGGGGGTTCGAATCCCCCACCCTCTGCAAAATAATGAACACAAAGTAAAACTTTGTGTGATTATATTTTGCATGAGAGGTGGGGGGATTCGAACTGAGTTCGATACGAAGTCAACTTTGTAATCAAAGTTGTGAGAACGAAGCGGGGCCGCGAAATAAGGAGCGAAGCGACTATATTTGGTGACCGAATCCCCTTCCATAAATCAGGCACTAATAGTACCGATTTTGTTGAGCAGAGGGTAAACAAATGACCTGCGTCATTTGTGCGAGGATTCGAACAGGCGAACTAGTAAGTTCGATTCTTGGAACAAGCGAGACTTTATCGAGGAATCTACGACGAAAAGTCTTGTGACTAAATCCCCTTTTATGAAACTTTGTGTGATTATATTTTGCATGAGAGGTGGAGGATTCGAACTGAGACACAACAAAGTCAGTTTTTGAATCAGCAGATTCACGGCTTAGTCGAAAACTGTGTGTCGAGGCCGAGGTTGAGAAACAATCTTTTTATGAATTGTAACCAATAAAAGAAAAAGATATGTTTGGCAACCGAATCCCTACTCTTAAAAACAAAGCGAAGCCGACAGGCTTCACTTTGTTTTTGTATCTTTTGACTATTGACTACCTACTACAGACTACTTACTTGTATCTGGAGCCCTCTCATGCTGCTCTTCGGTTTCACTCCTTTCTATGTGCATGTGTTTTGCGCGCTTGTACTCATGCTTCTTCTCGACAAAAAAGTACACAACAGGTCCAACAACAGGCACACCAAGTATTAGCACAACCCAAAGGAATCTATCCATCTTCGAAGCATCAACCACCATCCAAAGAGTAAAAGCAACTACAAGCACATAACACGCATAGACAACAAAGGAAAGTAACGCCCACATCAGAAATCCTACAAACATCATTGTTCCTGTAATCATATGTTGTTACTTAATTCCTCGTAACCTAGCTGTTCTCTCTGCAACCGGAGGATGCGTCATGAAGAGTTTTTGGAACCAGCTGATTTGTTCGTGCTCACGAATTTCACTCTCATCATTCACTCCGCTAGGGTCTGAAATAAAGAGGTGTGCAATTGCTGCATGTTGCACCCGCATCGGCTGATGAAAATTACTTATCTTCTCAAGAGCAGAAGCGAGGCCTTCTGGATAACGAGTGATGAGCGCTCCTGTAGCATCTGCCAAGAACTCACGCTCTCTAGAAATCGCTAGCTTGATAATCATCGCAGCTAAAGGTGCAAGAATTATCGCCACTATTCCTAACACTAAAGATATAGGGCTCTTATTCTCATTGTCACGCCCTCCAAACATAGATGCGTGGAGCACCATATCTGCAACAAAAGAAATCATTCCTGCGAATACCACAATAACAGTCTGTAACAACATATCACGATTGCCGATATGAGCTAGCTCATGAGCAAGCACTCCTTCTAATTCACTTTTATTAAGAAGAGGAAGAAGACCTGTAGTAACAGCAACAACGGCATTATCTTGATTGCGTCCTGTAGCGAATGCATTAGGCGCTGGGTCATCAATAACATACAATTTAGGCATAGGGAGCCCAGCTGTAATACAGAGATTCTCAAGTGTATTGTAGAGATCTGGGAATTCTTCTTTGGACTCGATACGGCGAGCGTTTGCCATGGAGAGTACCAACTTATCCGAGAACCAGTATGCTCCAACATTCATGACAAGACTTATGGCTATTGCTCCATAAAGAAGCGAAGGATTGCCGTACACAAATGAAAGAGTAAATCCTATGACGATAATCAAAAGGAGGAACCCGGTCATCATAAACCATGTCTTTCGTATATTAGCTGATTGATTGGAATATAAATTCATAGATAGGGTATAGAGTGTAGAGTGCAGTAAAATACAACACCTACATTCCTCTCTTTAATTTAGAAGCTAACTGAAACTGGATTCTTGGCTGCTTGATCAACTTCATCTAATTCGAAGAACACTTCTTCTGTGAATGAGAACATCTTGGCAATAAGATTACTAGGCACTGTCTGAATCTTAGTGTTATATGCCGTAACGTTTGAGTTATAGAATCTGCGAGCTGCCTGAATCTTGTTCTCAGTATCAGAGAGTTCACTCTGAAGTTGCAAGAAATTCTGATTAGACTTAAGGTCTGGGTAGCTTTCAGCTAATGCAAAGATACTCTTGAGAGTACCTGAGAGCATATTCTCAGCTTCTGCATGATCCTTCCCTGTCCCAGTTGTAGACATCGCAGCGCTACGAGCAGCTACAACCTTTTCTAGAGTCGAAGTCTCAAAGTTAGCCGAACCTTTAACTGTGTTTATTAGATTAGGGATAAGATCATAACGGCGTTTGAACTGCACTTCAATATCTGACCATGCTTCCTTCACTCTTATACGAAGAGTGACCAAGTTGTTGTACATCGCAATAACGATAACAACAAGAACCGCCAAAACAATTAAACCGATAATAAGTGGTGACATAAATATACGTTTCTTTTTCAATTAGCCTTCCCTGAATTCAGCCATAACTGTCTTCATAATCAAGGTAAGGTACATCTAATAGTACAAAAAGGTACCCCAAAGTCAAGAAAAAAAATACTAAATAGAAAGATTCTCTGTGAATAGACAAAATGGGATTCTGTTGTCTTATTTTTGTCTTATTTTGCTTGTCTTTTTTGGCACTTTTGTTACTATGAGAAATATCTATGAAAAATGACTCTCAATCATCATCTCTTAATAAAAAGCGACACTCTCTCGCCCACATCCTTTTAATGGCAATTAAAGATGTTTACCCTCATGCGCTCCCAACTATTGGACCTGTGACCGAAAACGGCTTCTACTACGATATAGATTTCGGCACACAAAAGGTTGGTGTAGACGAACTCCCTCTTTTGCAATCAAAAATGACAGAGATCCTGAAGCAGAATCTTAATTTTCGGGTAGAAGAAGTCACACAAGTAAAAGCTAAGGAACTTTTTTCATCTAATAAATATAAACTTGAAATTATTGAGGGTATAGTAGAGAAAAATATTCCTGTGACACTCTATCATACTGGGGACACTTTCTTTGACCTGTGTGAAGGACCTCATGTCGAGAACACTTCCTTTATTGCTACAGATTCATTTAAATTAGAAAAGGTGGCTGGGGCATATTGGAGAGGAGATGAGAAGCGTGAGATGCTAACCCGTATCTACGGAATTGCATTTGAAACAAAAGAAGAACTAAACGCATACGAAACTCAGTTAGAAGAAGCAAAAAAGAGAGATCATAGAATCGTCGGCCAACAATTAAAACTCTTCACCTTCTCACCTTTGGTTGGCCCAGGACTTCCACTATGGACCCCGCGTGGAACAATACTCCGTCAAAAGATTGACTCATACGTTCAAGAATTACGATCACAGTATAACTATCAGCCAGTAGCAATTCCTCACATTACCAAAAAGGATTTGTATGTTAAAAGCGGTCACTGGGAAAAATACGCTGAAGATCTTTTCAAAATTGACACGCGTGACGGACACACCTATTGCATGAAGCCGATGAACTGCCCTCATCATACACAAATATACGCGAGCGAGCTGAGATCATACAAAGAACTTCCTGTACGTTATTCTGAAACAACAATGGTATATCGTGATGAGCAGTCAGGAGAACTGTCTGGACTCAATCGCGTACTCTCGATCACTCAAGATGATGCTCATGTATTCTGCAGAGAGTCACAACTAGAAAAAGAAGTGGAAGGTATCTGGGATCTTATCGAGCGATTTTATTCTACATTTGGCTACAAAGAATTAATCCCTCGCTTTTCAAGACGAAACAATGAGCCAAAGTACAAGGGCTCTGACGAGATTTGGCAAAAAGCAGAAAATGCTATCAAGAGCTTGATTGAAAAGAAATCAAAAGATAATTGGATAGATGGCGAGGGCGAAGCTGCGTTCTATGGGCCAAAAGTTGACTTCATGGCCAAAGACTCTCTCGGTCGCACATGGCAAGTAGGAACTATACAAATAGACTTCTTACAACCAACTAACTTTGGTCTAGAATATGTCTCAGAAGAAGGAAAACGCGAGATGCCTGTTATGATACATTGCGCAATCGCTGGCTCTCTTGAAAGATTCTTGTCTATTTACATAGAGCATGTCGGGGGTAATTTCCCTCTTTGGTTATCACCTGTGCAAGTTGCTGTACTTCCAATCAATGAAAAGCACCACGACTATGCAAAGAGCGTAGCAGAAGATCTTCAAAAGAATGGAGTGCGTGTAGAATTAGATACTTCAAAAGATGGCTTAGGTAAAAAAGTACGTTATCAAAAAGAAATGAAGACCCCCTACTGGCTTGTGATAGGAGATAAAGATATAGAAGCAGGAAGAGTAACTCTTGAATCACGTGACAAAGGGAACCTTGGACAGATGTCGAAAGAAGAAATACTTAATGCTTTAACTAAAGAAATATCTGAAAAGAAATAAAGTATTTTAAAAAGCTTGAGTTTAAAGATTTAAGAGCCGGCACACGTTAACACGTGCTCCGGCTCTTTTATATATTGTAATCCTTGATGCTATATAACCCCAAATATCTGCTGCATTGCTAAACTACCCATACACCACATAGTTAAAACGGTGTTCAAACGTATGAATAGTAAAAAGTGTATATATTGCAGTAGTATAAATGTTAAGAAGGAAGGATTTTTAAAAGGTGTACAACGATGGAGATGTAAAGATTGTTTAAAGTATTTTCAAGCAAACAGAAAAGCGCTTCCAAAGGAAGCGCTTTTCTGTTCTTTTGTATTCCATAAACAGACATTTACGGAATTAAGTAAATCATATCATATGAAAGTAAATGCTCTACAAAAAGTATTTGATGAATATGTGCTACCAAAGAAGATACATACACCACGAGAAATATATCTTGTTGTCGATGGAACATACTTCGGAGAGACTAATACACTAAATGCTTTTTGTCTTGTTGTATTCAGAGATGAAGAAAACAAGGAAGATGTATGGTGGAAGTTCTGTGAAGTAGAAACGTATGAGGTATACAAAGAAGGCAAGGACTATCTCACTTCACTTGGTTATGTCATTAAAGGTGTAACAGCAGACGGATTACCGTTGATACGTAATGTGTTTAAAGATGTCAGATTTCAGATGTGTTTGGTACATATGGAGAGAATTCTCGTGAGAGGCACAACAAAGTTTCCGATACTAGAAGCAGGCAAGATGTTGCTTGCCATATCAAGCACATTACACGCAACAAACAAAGATGAATTACGAACCAGGGTTATCAAATACAAAGAAAAGTATTGGGATTTTCTTCACGAGAAAGCGACAAGTCTCAGTACTGGGGACGTCTGGTTCGTACACAGAGAACTACTCCGTGCTTTTAAATCTCTCTACAATTTATTTCCATATCTATTCACCTACGAACAAGACAAACGTATTTCTAAGACTTCCAATTCATTAGAGGGCCACTTTCATCATATCAGCGTACGCGTATCTGTGCATCATGGTCTTTCCCTTCAAAGGAAGCAGAAGCTGATTACTGCAATACTTTTGAACTCGTCTGTGACATTAGGTGATTAAAAGGTGCTAGCAGATATTTGGGGCTATATGCCTCCTTGATGATGGCTTCGAACCTGTCGACAAGTGTTTCGATACCTTGGGAAAGTACTACAGTGGGCGGCTTTTGAGTGGTCACTTCACATGCAAAATACCCAAAAGTATTACCCCGCGGAGCCCTGCCAGTCACTACAAAAATAGGAACCTTCATATTTGCTGGCTGGCAAAGTGGCACCACGTCGACAATGACTCCTTCGCCGTTACACGGTTTAAGCCAGGCATGTGGGATAGCGACTATCTCGTGCTCAGTATGCAAAATAGGATTAAATACCGTAACCCAAGAGTAAAAACCTGAGACGGTTTCAAAGTGTGGAGCAAAGATAAGCTCTAACGCTCTGACTACCTGATACACACCAAGAAGATTGACGCCTTTGTGGTCTAGTTGACTCCAGAGGCTCACTAGACGTACCATTCGCAGATAGGAAGAATGAACATCAGTTGAAAAATGCATAAATTACTCCCGTAACTTGTTGTCCTCAAGAAATACTACCCTGAAGAAGAAATAAAAACAATAAAAGTCTCCCATCGGAGAGTCTTTTGTCTCCGGACAGATATATACCCGTCTCTGCGATACAAATAGTTTCGTTACATCTGATACCAAGCTCGAACTGTCGCTTCAGTGTCAAAATGAAGAAGCAGTCGCTATTGTTGCTGTGGCTGATGCCAATTCGCGAAAGGGGTCAGGTATTTATAGCCAAACTCTTAACTTTTCTTCTGATTACTCATCCTCTACTTTTTCTCCAAATGCTTGGGTTGAGTGAGGTAGTCTTGATACAGAAAATATTACAGCTCTTGAAACAAGAAAAACACAGATAATTTTTAGTCCTTCTACTTTTTTGGCTAGATATCAAGATTTGCTTCTTTAGCATATGTCTGAATAAAACTCTTACGAGGACCAACTTCATTACCCATGAGCATTTCAAATATTTTATCAGCCTCTCCTGCTTCATGAACAGAAACAGTCTTGAGTGTTCTATTTTTTTGATCCATGGTTGTCTCTTTTAGCTCTTCCGGATTCATTTCTCCAAGACCTTTATAGCGTTGAATACTTGGCTTTTTGCCTGACTTCTTAATCATTTTCTCTTCCTTTTCAGTTGGGGTGTCTCCTGTTTCTCCAGATTCCACCACTTCTTCAGTGTCACCTTCAATATCTGCCGGGTCAATGTCATCAAACCCCATGTCTTTTAATACTGCAGCTTTTTCAACGTCAGTGTAAGCATAACGCACATCCTTTCCATAAGAAACTTTGTACAGTGGTGGTTGCGCAATATAGACATACCCTGCTTCAATAATTGGACGGTAATACCGGTAGAAGAAAGTAAGAAGGAGTGTTCGAATGTGTGCACCATCCACGTCGGCATCGGTTGCGATAATGAGCTTATGGTAACGAACTTTAGAAATATCAAAAGTGTCTCCAATTGCTGCACCCATCGCAAGAACGAGATTTTTAATCTGTTCTGAACCTAGCATCTTGTCGAGGCGTGCACGCTCTACGTTCAAAATCTTTCCACGAAGAGGAAGAATGGCCTGAGTACGACGATCGCGACCCATCTTGGCAGAACCACCCGCAGAGTCCCCCTCCACTATGAAGAGTTCTGATTCACTAGGGTCATTGCTCTGACAGTCTGCAAGCTTACCTGGAAGTGAAAAGCCTTCGAGTGCTCCTTTGCGAAGCACCGAATCCTTAGCTGCCTTGGCAGCTTTGCGGGCACGAAGTGCGAGCAGTCCCTTGTTTACGATTTCTTTTGCATCATCTGGATTCTCCTCCATGAACATAGTGAATGAATCAGAGAACACTGTTGCCACAGCTCCTTGTGCTTCCATACTCCCAAGCTTTGCCTTAGTCTGTCCTTCGAACTGAATTTCACGGAGCTTAACAGAAATGACAACAGTAAGCCCTTCAAGAACATCATCTCCCGTTAGGTTCTCATCCTTGTCCTTCAAAATACCATTCTTGCGAGCATATGCGTTGATGAGGCGTGTGAGAGATGTCTTAAAACCAGTAACGTGTGTCCCCCCTTCTGCTGTTCCGATATTGTTAGCATATGCCGCGATCTTCGTAGCATAGTCATCAATATATTGAAGAGCGATTTCTACACCAACGCCATCTTGCTCCTTTTCAACATAAAAAATATTCTTATGGATTGGCTTAGAGAACTCGTTATAGTGCTTAACGAGTGATTTGAGACCACCCTCAAAGTGAAATGATTGGCTTGGCTGTTCGTATCCAAGGTCATAGAGATACGTCTCACCTTCTAAATCGACTTTACCTTCGTAGTTACGCGCATCAATTACGTGAATAGTAAGACCTTTTACAAGATACGCCTGTTGACGAAGATGTGTCACTACCCTGTCCCAGTTAAAATCAGTTCCTTCTTTGAAGATCTCAGCATCTGGTTTAAACGTAACGACAGTACCATGCAGCTTACTCTTACCAATCTGCTTTACGGCCGCCTTCTTAACTCCCTGCTTATACTCTTGCATGAAGAGCCCTCCTTCGTGGTGAACTTCAACTTTAGTATGAATAGAAAGCGCATTAACAACAGACGCCCCAACACCGTGAAGACCACCCGATACGTTATATCCATCACCTCCGAACTTACCGCCAGCGTGGAGCGTACACATAATAGTCTCAAGTGCTGAGACTTTAGTCTTAGGGTGAATACCTGTTGGAATACCACGACCATTATCTACCACTCGAACATACCCGTCTGGAAGAAGTGTTACCTCTACTTTATCTGCGTGACCGTTCATTGCCTCGTCGCGAGAGTTGTCAAAAATTTCCCAAATAAGATGATGGAGGCCGTCTGGTCCGGTAGAACCAATATACATTCCAGGACGCTTGCGTACTGGTTCTAGACCTTCAAGAACTTGGATTGAACTTGCGTCATAGACCCCCTTCTTTGATGTAGATTTTTCTTCTTTTCCGGCCATATAGTGTTAGAAATTAGCCTTTCTATTATAGCATTTTTACTGACAAAAAGCGAGTGGACAACGTATGTATTAAGCCTTATTTTATAAGGTTTTTTAAGCTAATTTTTTAACCTCTCGTACGAAGACGTCGTTACGTTCATATTCATTATTAAAATACTTTGAAAATGAAGCAAAGCCTGGGCTAAATAAAATAATGTCTCCTTCTTTAGCCAAAAGAAAAGCCTGCTTGATACAGTCTTCCAATTGATCAAAAAGATATGTTTTTGGAAGTGAAATTGTTTCAGTTCCCGTACCTGATAAGTAGATAACTGCCACAGTATGATCTGTGAGATACCTTTCATACTCTTCTTTTGGCAAACCTTTGTCTGCTCCCCCGGTTATTACTATTGGTTTCTTACCAAATGCTTCTTCAATTGCTTTGATGCCGGCTACAACGGCATCACCAGTAGTAGCATTATTATCGTTAAAAACTCTGACACCTTTATAAAGACCCATATCTTCTAGTCTTCCATCAACTGGTTTAAACGTAGCGATAGCAGTGTCGATTTCTTCATCAATTAATCCGCACTGAACAGCTACTTCATATGCCAGCCCTGCAGCCATCTGATTGTGTTCTCCTATTATTTTCATTGGCACCACTCTTCTTGAAGCGACTATCATGGGCTGCCTTTTATCTCGCTTTGAAATTTCATCTCTTGCTTGGGGGCTCGCTATTAAAACATCATGCTCTTCTTGATTCCGGTAAATAGCAGCCTTATCATTAAAGTACGCCTCTTTGTCATTCTTATAATAATTCATATGATCATCCATAAAACTTGTGAAAACTGCAATGTGCGGACTTATCTTCATATCGCCAAAACCTTGCAGCTGCCAACTATCAAGTTCTAGTACCAGATAATCACCATCTTCTACCTCGTCTAACAAAGGAAGATTAGCAACTCCACGAATATTTCCTCCAAGCTTAACACTCATCCCGTTTTCTTTAAGGATGTGTGCGACGAGTTGTGTTGTCGTACTCTTACCTCGTGTGCCTGTAATGCCTATAACCGTAACATCGGGAAGTCTTTCCATAAGTATGGCCACTACATTGGCTGCAGTCATATACACTGGTACTCCGTGTTTTTTGGCATGAAAAAGGTATTCACTGTCAAAGGGCACACCAGCCGCTTTTATAATAAAATCTCTATTTTCAAAGTCTTCCATCTTGTGCTCACCAAGACGGAAGATAATATTACCAAACTCTTCTAATTCTTTAACAGAACTACTAAGCTGCTCTCTCGTCTTTTTATCTGTAACTATTACCTCTTCGCAATGTGCTGCAAGAAAACGAGAATCCCCCACCCCACGACCAAGTAATCCAAGCCCCATAACGGTTACTTTCTTCCCCTTAAAAAAATCTTCGTATAGTTCTTTCTTCATACTTTATCTAAATGAAATCAATTGTATTAATCTCTTCGAATGCGTTTCCTGCACCCATGTTTATAATAACAGACTTATCTCTTGCGTAAGCTCTAACAAGAGGGGCAACATCAGAAAGTGAATCTAGTTTTTTAGCGTTACCTCCTTTTGTGTTAATGGCTTCGATAACAATATCCTGATTAATCACAGTGTCGTCTTCTAGTCGCGCCTTATAAATGGGAAGAATATACACCTCGTCAACTTCACTCAACACTTCAGCAAAATCTGACAGCAGCGCCTTAGTGCGAGAATATAAATGAGGCTGAAATAGCATAACAATATGCCACTCTCCTTTGGGGAACTTTTCTCTTAGGGCTTTATGCGTAGCAAGAATCTCTGAGGGGTGATGACCGTAATCATCATAAACTGCTATACCAGCTTTTGTTGTACCTTTATATTCCATTCTTCTCCATGTCCCGGGGAAGGAGTGGAGCCCTTCTCTTACTTTTTGTTCTGAAAAACCAAGTAGAGTGAGCATACGAATAACAAGAGCTGCATTTTCTCTATTATGCGCTCCTAAAACACTAAGACGTATAGACTCACTATCGATGCCCTCAGTTGTACTGTGTTTGGCGTTAGTAGTAATATCTACATATGAATGGGTTACCAAAATTCCCTTTTCTGGCAACTTGTGAGCAAAAGACTGGAACGCACTTTGTATATCATTCAAATCCTTATAATAGTCAAGATGATCGGTATCTATATTTGTCACAATTATGTGCGCAGGGTAAAGATTAAGAAATGATCTCTTATACTCACACGCCTCAACAATCATATACTCACTATCTCCTGCAATAAAGTTAGTGCCACCTTCTGCTAATAAGCTTCCCACAATAACCGTTGGACGTATACCACATGCCTTCATAGCATAATAAGTCATCGCAGTAGTTGTAGTCTTACCGTGGGTACCACATATTGCTATTGTGGTTTTCTCTTTTGTTATTTCACCTAATGCTTCTGGATATGTCCTTAGCTCTAAACCTCGCTTCTTAGCTTCTTCGTATTCTGGATTGCTTTCAAGTACAGCGATAGAGTAGATAACTTTCGTTACATCCTTGACAATATGAGAAGCATTATGACCTTGATAAAAAATAATCCCTTCTTTCTCGAGTGCTCTGGTTAAGTCTGAAGCTGTGCTGTCTGAACCAGACACCTCGCACCCTTGTGATCTATAGTATCTAGCTAAAGCAGAGAGACCTATGCCCCCTATTCCGATGCAGTGAATCTTCATATGTAAAGTTGTACCAAAAAATACTCTTAAATGCTAGTATTAAAAAATGAAAGTAATTATTTTGTGTGGTGGTCGAGGTACACGCATGGCACCTCTTACTGACACCCTCCCTAAGCCAATGCTTACAGTACTAAATAAAAACCTTATTGAATGGAAATTAGAGGCTCTTCCAAACGGCGTAGAAGAAATTATTCTTGTTGTTGGGTATTTAAAGGAGACGATCATTGACTACTTCGGCAACAAATGGAATGGTATTCCTATACGCTACATAGAACAACATGTTCTTAACGGCACAGGAGGAGCTATTGCGTTATGTGAACCATATGTAAATGAAAAAGCCCTCATCATGATGGGAGATGATATCTATGATAAGAAAGACTTAGAAGAACTATCTAAGTATCCATTCTCAATACTTGTTGTAGATGGTGGAGAAGAAGCAAAAAATATCAAAGCTGGAAAGGTCGTAGAGCGTGATGGACTACTCATTGGATTAAATGAAGGTCTAGCAGACACTGGGGTTGAGACGACACTCATTAATGCGGCAGCATACACCATATCAAAAGAATATTTTAACTATGAAAAAGTAAAGGTAAGTGAGAATGAATATGGGCTTCCTCACACACTAGTATCAGTCGCCAAGGATCATCCTGTTCATGTTGTAAAAACAGACGCTTGGATACAAATCACCACACCTTCGTGCATAGAAAAAGCAGCTATTCGGCTTTCGTAAAAGGTTTCTTTTTGGCAAAAATTGCCATATTCCTCCAATACTCTCCAAAGGTTTCGGTGCCGACAAATCTGTTTTTTGCTACATCAGGATAGAGACTATCTGGATCACTATAATAAAACCCAATAGGAGCATCTCTTCTTCCGTCTTGCCATTTAACACCTGTAAGAACTATCATATGAAAATCTTTTTCATTCATAAAAGGAACCACGCAGGATACAATGACTAATCCATTATCATCTATCCACTTGGCCATCTCTTTAGTTCCTTGAGAATACTCTAACTTTTCTTTACGAAAAGCTTCTAGATCATTTTCCTTCAGAAGAGATACTAAATAATCGTGCTTCCAGCCAGACTGAGAATAACCCCCTCTTTCACGACCCTCTTCTGCTAATTCTAATAATGATTTTTGTTTAGTTCCTGTAAAATAATCTAAAACCATTTTAGTGCAAGCAATACCGCAACTTCGCCTAAACCAAAACTTATCGATATTCCCCTGCTCATCTAAAATATCTAGGGACTGAGAATAGTAAGGAACACCTTGGTGCAAGGTTGTCACTTCATCATCTAATGTTTTTAAACCCGGAGATCTCTCTATTGTCATAAATTAATTATAACGTATACCTACCTCACCTCCCAGCCTTTATCTTTTAGAGCAACATACACCTTGTCAGCTGAAGCGTTAGCTTCGACGTCTGTGAGAGTTTTGTCATTTGACTGCAGTACCATACGAAAAGCATACGACGTCTTTTGTGTCCCATCCTCAAATGTCTTGGTGAACGTATCGAATGCATCTACTCGAACAACAAGAGGGCTCTTACTTTCAGTTACTGTCTCAAGAAGTTCCTCCCAAGAAATATCTTTGGGCACCCATACTGCGATATCGCGCACAATATGAGGATAAGGAGAGACGCTTTGGTAACAGCTAATAGCGGTTGTCTGCTTGAGAGGTACATAATCTTGCGGTTCTTCTAAATCCTTAATCAACTCATCAAAATTAATCTCAATAACATAAGGTTTTGTAGAGACAGAGTCATACGAAACCAAGGAGCACTTAAGTTCTCTTTTGATTTCGGACAAGAGCATATCTACCTCGTCTGAAAAAGAACTCTTCTTGGCGCCGTCATCTATAGCTAGGCAAAAGCGTCTCTCCTCTTTTCCATTTTTAAATATATTCCCAAACTCAAAAGTACGAATAACTTTTTCACCAAAGAGTGGCGCGTTATTCAAGTTCATCGAGAACGCAGCTTTCATCCCCGTCACCAAGTCTGACCTCAGCAATTCTTTATCATCGGCTAAGCCCTTCTTTAACCGAACTTCTCCATGATCGCCAAAAGTGTACGTCATTATTTCCGAAAAACCATTAGCAAAAAGAATATCTCTTATTTTGTTTTCGTAATGTAGTCTTTTGTTAACCAAACCAACCACGCCATCAAGCTTTGGCAACACAGGTTTAAGGAAATTATAGCCGACAATCCGCCCAACCTCCTCAGCTAGGTCTTCTTTTATACGAATATCAAGGCGAACGGAGGGCACCTTAACCACGTACCTCTTTTCACTCATATCTTCAAGAATTCTTCCGAACCCAACGACAGCTCTTCCAGTTAGGTGCTCATCTAGGCTTTCTTCGACGACCATTCCTTTATCTTTGGTAGCGTGGATGACTTTATTATCTCCAGCATAAAAAGCAACATGGTTGACACCCTCAGGGACTTTAGTCCCCCTTAAAAACCCTACTGTCTCATAGCGAACAGTGTCACCTCCTGTGTTACTAAAAATAAGATCACCAAGACGAAGATCATCTTTGTTAATTTTCTTAGAAAAAACATACTTATCAATTGATATGCTTGGCATCCATACCCCCTTATAAAGATAGCTCACAAATGATGAACAGCTAAATGCCGTTGGCGCATCATATCGCATACTTGCATCCCACACATACCCAGCACCAAGTAACTTCGGATACGTTTCTTGTATATATGAGGCAGGTACAATTTCTTCAAAAGAAAAAGCGAGCTGCTGCAAGGTTTTTTGTATAAGCTCATCATCATAATCAGAGCCGAGGATTGCGTTTAGTTCTCGTTTAGAAATACCAACATAATACGGTACATCTTTTTTTGGATATATATCAGTCGCTTCACTCTTCTTTGCGCCAGTACACAACCCCTTGATAAGGTTGGCAGTCATGTGTATGCCTTCAATGACAAGATTGTTCGCGATCCCATTCTCAAATCGTTTAGAAGCATCTGTTCGTATTCCATACTTTTCTGATGTCTTCCTGATAAGCACAGGATCAAAGTTAGCACTCTCAAGAATCACACTTGTTGTATCACTCTTTATACCTGAATACTTCCCTCCCTTAATACCCGCAAGTCCAAGCACCTTCTCATCATCAGCAATAACAAGTGTTTCTTCATCAAGCTCAAGCTCCTTGTCATCTAGGGTTACAAGCTTTTCTCCTTTCTTGGCGAATCTGGCAGTAAGCGTGCCTGTGATGCTTCGTGCATCATATGCGTGCATAGGTTTATTGAGTGAGAACTGGACATAATTGGTAATATCAACAATATTGTTAATACTACGCTGACCGATTGCTTCGAGCCTTTCTTTAATCCAAGTGGGACTTTCTCCAACTGACACAGCATCTATTCTCATTGCCACAAAACGAGTGCAAGCCTTTTCGTTTTCAATGTTTACAAGTGGTGAGAGAATAGTTGCATCCAAAAAAGTATCATCTATCTGTACCTCTTTTTCTTTATTAAAAGTAAGACCAAGAGACGCGCAAAGCTCATACGCCATACCATGATGACCAAGGGCATCATGTGCACGATTAGGAAGAACTTTGATATCAAAGACAGTATCATGAGGAAGCTTCACCACTTCTTCTACCTCAAACGCTTTTCTATTAAGTGTTTCGACTATTAACTTATCACTAAAGGCATGGTTTACCAAAACCTCGTTTCCAAAATCAATATCAATATAATCCTGCAGCCATTTTTTAGAAAATTTCATATATTTAGAATTGATTTACGACACGAAGGTCGCCACCATAGAGAAGCCTGACATCATCTAATCCGTACTTGAGCATTATCATCCTATCTATTCCGCAACCGAAAGCGAAACCTCTATACTCATGCGGATTAATACCTGAGGCTTCTAGAACTTTTGGATGCACCATACCTGCTCCTCCGATTTCTATCCAGCCTGTCTGCTTACAGATATTGCACCCCTTACCTCCGCACTTAAAACATTGCATATCTACCTCATTCCCTGGCTCGACAAATGGAAAGTAGCTAGAACGAAGACGTACGACAAGATTACTTCCAAAAAAACCTGAGAAAAACTTTTCAATTACACCAATCATCATAGAAAGTGAAGCATCTTTCCCAACGTAGAGCATCTCCACCTGATGAAATTGTGCCTCATGTGTCGCATCTGTTGCTTCATTTCTAAAAACTTTTCCTGGGCAGCAGATAGCGAGAGGAAATTGTCTCCCTTCATCCACCCACTTCTCCATAGTACGAATCTGCATGTTGCTCGTATGTGTTCGCAGTACGTATCCAGTTGTGTCACCATACTTATCTACCCCTTCCTTGTCCTTAATCCAAAAAGTATCCTGCATGTCACGGGCCGGGTGATCCTTAGGAACATTAAGTGCGTCAAAGTTATGCCACTCATCTTCAAGCTCTGGACCGTCCACCGTATGGAATCCCATGGAAGAAAAAATCTCAGAAATCCTAGCAATCGCAAGCGGTATTGGGTGTATGTGTCCTTTCATCGTACTATCATATCAAATTTAGAAAGAGATATAAATAGTAGTCAGATCGTAGTATATAGAATGAAAAAGAATTCTAAGATTTTTATCTAGAAAGGTGCCCTTGTAATACTCAAAATACATGAGCGCGCCTACGGCGCGCTCATGTATTTAAGCACCAACTATTAACCATTAACGAATAACTAATAACTACTTACTATGTTTAGTATCCTGTAGAACCCAATCATTTCTTCCCTTTGTAAAGGTATCGAATATTGCCTTTCCAATAAAAAAAGGTACAAACATCGGATACAAGAAAAAGAAAAATATGAAGTTTTTATATAATTCTTGTTTATCATCTGATAGCACGTTACCGATATACAGAACCACCAAAAACATCGTAAGCATTATCATCACGATAAATGTCATCACCGTTGTATTAAAATAAAAGAAATCAAATTGTGGAAGTGAAGGATTGACGCCAACGGTCATCCATTCCTCAATGCGTAAGGCTGCTATTTTAACAAGACCATACATAACAAAAAGTGCTGCATAAAGACCATAAAACATGAAAAGAAAAGCCATTGGCAATGTAAACATTCCAAAGTTACCGTACTTTTTCTTGAAAAAGAGCTCTCGATAATCAAGCGCGTTCTCTAAAAATCCTCTAGCCCACCTAAGTCGTTGATAGAAAAAGCCTTTAGCGGTAGATGGGCCGACTGTGTACACAAGTGCCTTGTGAGAATTCATAATCGTAAGATGATTCTTGTGCATACGGAGAGTGATTTCAAAATCTTCTGTGTTATGAGCTTTTTTGTAGCCACCAAGAGCATCAAATACTTCTCTTTTTCTAAATATAGAAAAGGGCCCAGGAGTAACCTGTATAGCATCAAGTGAACCGAATGCTTTACGTAAAAACACTCCCATCAGATACTCTACCGCCTGCATTCTTTGAATGAACGTTTTTGGAGAGCGGATGTGAATACATGGCGTTACGGCACATGCTGCTGGGTTCGCCTCAAAATAACCAACGATTGTACGCAAAGCCTTAGTGTCTACAAAAGAATCAGCATCTAGGCATCCGAATAATTCACTCTTAGAAAGAGAAAGCGCCTGATTAACAGCGTTATGTTTACCTTGTTTTGTTTCTATGCACACTTCTACAGTATCTGGGTACAGCTTCTTAAAATCTGTTGCAACTTGATAGGTGGCATCTGAACTATTATTGTCTACTACAATAATGTGCAACTTTTCTTTTGGATAATCTAGCTCCATAAGTGATTCGAGTGTTGCCCTAAGAGTCCTAGCCTCATTCCAGCAAGGGACAGCAATTGTAACACTTGGATAACGTGTCACAGTAAAAGCATTTTCTTCTTTTATTTTCTTTTTATTTTCAAAGAGAGATATAAAAAGAAGTATCTGAAAATACATCGAAAGGAACAGGAACGGGTACATGAGGGCATTTAAAACGCTTTCTACCATGTTTACTTTTTCTTAGTCGTTGTTGCCACCGTCGTTGTTGCGTTTGATTCTAATTTAAATGACTCAGGGAGAAGCTGCTCTACTTCTTCTACACTTTTAAAACCAGAATACACTTTATCGTCAATAATTATAGTAGGAAGAGCTCCAGTCACCTTGTATATTGCTTTAAGAGAGTCAACAACCGATAGGTCTAAATCGTAATCAAAAGAGTAAACACGAAGGTTTGGGTATGACTCCTTAAGCCGAGTAAGCACGTATCCTTGCTTAGCGCAATCCTTGCAGTCGCTTCTATTAGTATAAAAATAAATAACTGAGACTGTTTTTTTAGTTTGCCCACATTTTTCTGTTAACTTCTTCGAAAGAAGGTAATCTTTAACTTGCAAGAGGGAGTAATATTTTTTTAGATACTGCACGGTCGCATCATCGCCCCCTCTTTCGTTTTCTGTAAACGAAAGTTTCTCTCCCACGAGGGATAACTGCTCGGAAAGGATGGTGTCATTGACATGCGAGCATGGAATTTCTTTTAAGAGATCAAACTGTGTTTCGCTTGCTAAAATGTCTATCGCTATTGCATCTTGTATCTCCTTAACATTCTCAGTACGCATAGAAGAAAAATATGTTGAAGCAAAAAAAGCAGTCACAAAAATAGAGCTTGTAATAAGGAGTGTGAGCAGATACTTTTTTATATCAATCATGGTGGTAAATACTAGATTTTAGACATTAGATAGTAGATGCTTTTTATGAAACACACTTCTACACATGGAGCCAGAACTCGGGCTCGAACCGAGGACCTACGGTTTACAAAACCGTTGCTCTACCAACTGAGCTATTCTGGCTTATATTATTTTTACAACTTACCGAACATTTTTAGCTTGGATATTTACTTCTTAACCATGCTTTTTGCTTGCTAGCTTTGGGCATCTTCGAAGCCGCGCTATTCTTTCTTTTATTATTTTAACTTTATTAATTATTAGGATGTTTGAACAGATGTTTATACCTAATAACGTCATACAATACTAGCATATCCTTTCAAAAATTTCCAGAACTACCATACTAGCCTGAGGGAAAGAAAATAGACAAATTAAGAAGCTGACACACTTTTCTGCGTATTATATGTTATTGGTTTTATTGACCCGTCCCAGAAATATCACCAGAAGCAATAACAATATCTTTTGATGGACGGTATAAGAAAATAAGAGAATCATAAACTACAACCACATCACCATTCTCTGCGTTTTCAAAAAATGCTTGCGACATCTTTAGTTGTGCAACATCTTGAACTTCTGCTATTTGCGGATTGCCTTCAGGTAATAAGATGTGTCTACCTAGTGCTGCGACTATCTCTTGCCCTGTACGCGGCTGCTTTTCTTTTGGAATATCAACGATGAGTTCATCTACCGTCAGTGTCTGAAGTTTATATTGCGAGTACGCAGCAATTCCTCCCAAAAAAACAACAAGGAAAAGAAGTGTTCCTAGTATTATTTTTAATTTTCGCTGCTTAAGCTTTCGGTTTTCTATACGCTGCTTAATAAGCTGAGCCTCTTCATTAACAAAAGAACTTGCTTCTTCTTCTGCGTGTTTAACCTGGCTCTCTTTCTTTTTTAAAAAACGTTTAAGCAGTATAAATAACTTCATGTCGCTTATAGTTTATTTTAATTAAGTATATCACAACCGATTGTCTCGTTAGCTTTAGTTCGCGTGGTTGTATACCAGTTACCTGTGGCTATACTAATAGGGATAAATGTTGCTACATAGATACGGTTAGATCTCTGGAATCGTTTTACAGCTTGGCGAGTCAGAGGCCCAAAAACACCACTTAAAGGCAATCTCTCTCCTTGAACGATATTAAGGAACTGCTGAACCTTCTTCACCTCCTCACCCCTACTGCCATAACTTACGTTAACCCTAAAGAATGGACAGGTGTTCACAACCACAGGAACACCACAAGCGGCTGTTGTCTGACGTTCAATATGTCGCATACTAAGGGTATAAATAGTACCTGTCGGCTCTTTGAGTCTCATTGGGTCAAGAATGTAGCTTCTGTACTTTTTTTGCCATCGCTTAACGGCCTCAACATCTCGGGTTTCATATATACCGTTTACAATAAGTTTTTCACCTTCGTAGTCATTCAAAAACTGCTCAAGCTTTTTTACATCATTACTATTATTTTTGAGTGTTGTGTCAATTGGGGCAGAAAAAATAATTCTAGTTGAACACGTACTCCCATTATCAGTAAGGATGGTTCCTGGGGTAGCTGGCCTTACAGGGACTAAAGGTGGTGTAGTGGTAGATGTGCTAAAAGTGGTGCTAGCAGGCCAGTTACCTGTTACCTCTGGAGGAAGAATGTAAAAACCTCCTCCATTACTTCCTCCGCTTGAGGGGGCGGGGGGCGGAATCACAGCTGTATGAGAAGTCGAAGCAAGTCTTAGGCTAGAGCTTAAATTAAAACCGCTTGTAAAAAAGAGACCACTAAGAGGCTGAGCTGTTTGATTAAGCTGATACCCGTTACCCATAAGAATCCCTTCTGTTGGCGTCACAGTTTGCTGCACTGTATATCCATTTCCTGTAACAGTCTCCCCAAAAACGACATGAGAGAAAAATAACACAAGAAGCGGTAAGAGCAAAAGTTTTTTATACGTAACGAATACTTTCATCTTTGGTACCATTGTAACACCTATTATTCAGCCTCAACAGATACTTCTCCTTGTGTATTTTCGGGAGTAACCTCTACCTCAGGAACATCAGGCATAGACCACCCTTCTTCCTGACTCTCTACATTTTCAATTGGTGTTGTTGTGGTGGCTATGTCTCCAGGTATTGGATTGTCATTTACAGTCGTAGCATCACTTGCAGCCTCCGTGCTAGAACCTGATACTACGGGATTGTTTTGAAGAAGCGGAATATTTGTAGCGTTCAATACATTTTCTACCTGATCCCCGTTAAGACATACATTTGTACCATCTGATTTCTTGACACAAATTGTCTCAGTGTATATATCCTTTGCAAATAATGTATCAAAATAACCAACTACCCCCTTCACACTAACCGCCGCATACTCTTTCACTACTTCATATCCCGCTTGCAGTCTCTCCATAAAAGAGGTGCGGATTGTGGTGACTGGAGGAGAAAACGGAACATCTAGTAATAAAAGTCCTTCTGTACCTATAAGGCTAATAGTACGAGGTGTATTCTCTATTGCCATCATCACAAGAGAAGAGGTGGAGTATTCTTCTTGGCTAGAAAGCGCACGACCAATAGATTGACCATTAGTGGTCTGCTTCATAGCATATCCTGGAGTAGAAGATGAGATAGTGAGAAAATCACCTCTTCGTACGACACCGTTCTCATTAGACACGTACACAGGTACACGCCCAGAGAATGCTACAGGGATACCTTTTTCTGTATTACCTCCAAGTAAGATACCAGGACGAGTAGATATGACTCCTAGTGCCTCTTCTCCTCTTGCCGCTTTCTTGACTGTGGCTATCTCGTAGTCGGTCGTAGAGCCATTAGGATGAGACTGGTTCCATGTAATAGTAGTAGTTGAGAGAGATACTACCATACCTGGTTTAATAGTAGGATCTTCTGTTGGATAGTTTTCTGCTAAGTCAGCGGGGGTTCCGATTGTTGTATTACCATCTGTAAAAACGTCGCCGTTTGCCGTAACTTTAAAAACAACATTATTACTTGATGAAACATCGGAAATAATTCTAAACATATCAACAGTGGCAGTTGAGGTTGCGGTATATATGTCCAAACGAGACCTTGGCGTTGAAGTCCCTATTCCAACATTCATTCCAATTGTTGTAGTAGCAGAAGACCCAAACACAATAGTATTAGATTGTCCGACTCTTGCTTCACGACCAATTGCCCATGCATTACTAAGTTCTGTTGAAGAAGCAAGTGAAGCATCTCTTGCTGCTTTGTAGCCAATGAAACCAGAGTAATTATCGAGCACAGAACCGGTATCAATTGCATATTCTCCGACACCAGCATATTCTCCGAGAGCAATATTATATGACCCTGACTCA
>JACCDG010935360.1_pt1 | contig 28071 bp, 24 predicted proteins | sample 7442471 | NCBI WGS metagenome assembly JACCDG01 (sample SAMN15323444, study PRJNA562643) | freshwater metagenome | isolation source: river surface water | place: USA:Blue River Watershed | collected 2017-08-17 | reverse complement strand
GTGGCATTGGGGTAATGGCTGCGATGATGATTGGAGTGGCAGGTGTGCAATTCATTCGCACAACATTATTTTCAAAATTGGAAGGGGCACGATTAATGGGGCATTATGGCATCAATAATTTCCCATTATTTGGCGATAACTCATCAGGGTTTACGTTAATGGATTTATGGAATTTATTTTTTGTTGAGCGTCAACGCATGAGTGCACTATTTGTTATTTCTTTAGGATTATTTGTGGCGATGGCCGCTTTAGTTAGACTTCGTCACATTCCGTTACTGTATGTGCAATGGGCTGTTGTCATGCTTGGGGCATTGGCAGTCTATGTATTAATTCCACACATCTGTTGGTACCTGAGCAGCCTTTTACCATGGTTGCAGGGGATGTTTAAACCATTAACATTATTTACGTTTCGCTATGGCGCTCACATCATTGATTTTATGATAATCATCGTGTTCATCTTGATGATCGGTTTTAAAGGGCCAGCAGTGTTTGTCCAATCCGATAATAAGTATAAGAACATGGTTGGATATATCGTCGATACCTTGATTTGTGCGGTATTAGCTTGCGTTGTGATTGTTATTTCTATTTTTGTGGGGGATGATTCCTTACGTCCTATCTTATGGGTGTGGGTTTTTCATGCCGCAGAGAAGTTTTATTTCATTGGGTCATTCTTAGCAGGTGCAATTTTAATAGGGTTACATGCAGGGTATGGTCGATTTTATTGGGGTAAATGGCTCGCGATTTTCTTATTAATAACGATCGGTTTTGTTTCAATGTGGCGATGCTATAACTTTAATGAAAAAGGCAAGACCGGGGATTTGCAATTATATGGCATAGGAACCCCTGAATTCAATTTTTATTCAAAAGCCTCTGGACAATACTTTATTCCTTTCGATCATTGTCGATCCATGCATCATAATTTTCCCTTAGGGTATGGGGTTTATAGCACCGACGCGTTTTTACCTGTCCCAGCCTATCGATTTAGTAAATTTTTAAGCACCTATCATAGCGACAAATTTTATACATCGACGAAGTGGGCTGCACCACAGTTGATGCTAAGGCAGCCAGCATCCGCTATCGCAACACGTTTTCCCGTTGACTTTACCGTGATTTTCAAAGATCAACCTTTAGGATGGAAGAATTTTGATAAAACTATTTCCGGGGAATATTGTGATGTATGGCAACGTAATACAGCAACACCACATTTGAGATTTGCCCATTCCGTGATAAGTTTGCCCTATGACCATTTAATTGAACAATTCGATAAACCATTTCAAGGCGATCTATTTATTGATGCGGATGATGTGATCAAGTTCAATGTGTCGGATTATCTTGGCGAAAATCCAAAGAATAGTGACGCACGCTATGTTAATTGGAAACAAGAATCATTGGGACATTTGCGCGTCGATATAGAAACACCTCAGGATGTTTTTGTAATTTTCCCTTATATGTTTCAGCAAGGGTGGTCACTTACCATCAATGGTAAGCCTGGGAAAATATTCCCTGCGGAATATATATTCATCGGCTTTAAAGTCCCTGCAGGATCGCATCATATTGTATTGAAATTTGTTCCACCAGGGCTCTATGTAGGGTTGATATTAATGCTGTTAAGTTGGATAGGATTGTTTAAATTATATTTTAAGAAGGCAGCGTAGTCCATGGCTCGGCATATTCAGATTATTATTGGAAGTATTGTTGTTTCCTTTCTTTTGATAAGACTATTGGCTATTGATTTTCAAAGCACCTTATTTGCCACAGCCGATAGTATTAGGCCTGTGGAAGTAGGCCAATTGATCGATCAAAACAATGGGAGCGCGGCGTTAAGTCATTCTTCGTCGCAGAAAATCTTACGGTATTTGAAAGTATTATCAATGGCATTGCCTAAAGACGGGCATATTCAGGCCATGCTAGGGTTTTGTTATTACCATCTTAAGGACTATCCTAAAGCCTTGCATTACTACAAACGAGCGGCAGATTTATCACCCGCAGTTTTTTGGTATCATTATGGTGTCGCCACGGTGTATTTATTGATGAATAATGCGGTATTAGCACAGCAGCACATGGCCCGCGCCTTAACATGCCAGCCCCAGGCCACGATTCAAGAGATGATGACAAGCAAAATGTACGGCAGTCTTTTTATTAATCTCAAGGAGTTTCAATGGCTTGGGCAGCATTTGAATCAAGGATATTTAGTAGCGCAGGCTACCGTTGCCAAGCGTCTTTTAGACGTAAAACAATTGCCATATCCTCTCTACCTATTTTAATTTTTCTAAGAAATATTTTTTGTTTATTTCTTATTTTTTTGTCATAATAATTCATTCATTTAACCATGTATTAATGCGTCAACGGTAAGGAGTAATAATGTCGATATTTTTAGATAGCAGTAAGATTGACGATATAAAGAAATATAAAGCTATGGGGATTATCCGTGGCGTGACAACTAATCCTACGATCCTGTTAAAAGAAGGGGTTGTGGGGGGGATGAAAGGCGTTAAAGCGCGCATTATTGAGATTGCGAAATTAGTAGATCCTTTGCCAGTGTCGTGCGAAGTGACAACCAATGATAAGCAAGGCATGTTAGATCAGGCGTTGGATATTGCGTCGTGGGCTAAGAATATTAATGTTAAAATTACAATTCATGGGCCTCAGGGAGAATTAGATAATTTGTCGGTCGTTCATGAGTTAGAAACAAAACATAATATTAGAGTGAATGTGACCGCGATGATGAGTGCTCAACAATGTTATTTGGCCGCATTAGCCGGAGCTACCTATGTATCAATTCTATCAGGCCGCGTCAATAACATGGGTTATGATTCGGTTGAAGAAATTCGCACATTAAGAAAGCTATTAGATGATAATCATTTAAAGAGTCAAATTATCGCGGCTTCCACACGCGAAGTATTAAATATTTTACAGTGGTTAAAGGCAGGGGCCCATATTGTGACGGTGATGCCTCAATTTATTGATGGCATGATTGTTCATCCTTACACGAAAGAAACGGTGCAAATGTTTCTTAATGATGCGGCGAAGGCCTCCACATGACATTCAATGAAATTCTTGCACGTCGAGTACAATTAAAAGAAAAGTTAAGAGATCGACGTAAGGTCTTTGCGGGATGGACGTCTTTTGGACATCCTGGCCCAACAGAAATATTCACACGGGCTGGTTTCGATTTTATCGGAATTGACATTGAACACAGCACCATTGATCAATATGAATCACAGCGTATTATTGCCGCTTGTCATGCGCATGGGACAGTATGTTTGCCTCGTGTTGCCTCCCATGATGTGCAAATGATCCGTCGTTTATTAGATTCAGGGGCTGATGGGGTTATTGTCCCGATGGTGAATTCGGCCGATCAGGCAAGGGCCATGGTACAGGCGTGTAAATACCCTCCTCAGGGAAGCAGGGGATATGGTGTTGCCCGTGCGCAAGGATATGGTTTTGATTTTGATGCGTATGCCAATTCTTGGAATTCATCATCAATTCTGATTATTCAAATTGAACATATTGACGCGGTGAATACCATTAACGATATTTTATCAATACCCGGTGTTGATGGCGTAATGGTAGGGCCTTATGATATTTCTGGGTCATTGCATGTGCCAGGCCAGTTGACACATCCAGAAGTCATTAATGCCAGTAATGTCGTCGTCAGCGCGTGTCGTCAATCACAACGCAGCTGTGGGACGCACATTATTGAACCAGATGCGGCAAAAATTTCCCGTGCCTTTGAGGACGGATATAATTTTGTTGTATTGGCATCGGATGTTTTTGTGCTGGGCCAATGGGTGAAACGTATTAAACAAGATATCAAAATAAACGCGGATCAATAATGCCTCAGTTGAAAGCGGTATTGCTCGATTTTGATGGAGTCTTGGTAGAGTCTAATGGGGTAAAAGATAAAGCATTTGCGCATATTTTTTCTCAATATCCCCAATTTCTTCCTGAAATTCTTGCCTATCATCGTGTGAGTGATGTTATTCGCTTTGAGAAATTCAAATATATTTATTCAACAATTCTAAAGTTGCCTTACAGTAAAGCAATTGAAGATGCATTGGGCAAGGCCTTTGCAGAGTATTGCATCAAAGAAGTGGTCGTAGCGCCTCAGGTGAAGGGGGCCCATGATTTATTAGCCTACTTTTATGAGCGTTTACCAATTTACTTAGTATCAATTAATCCGCCAGACGATTTGCATATTATTCTTAAAGAACGGGGCATTCATCATTATTTCAAAGGAATTTATTCTGTCGTTGGGGAAAAATCGTCGGCGATCAAAGATATTTTAGCGAAGGAACATATTCAACCGCAAGAAACAGTTTTTATTGGAGATTCTAAAGGAGATTTAGTTTCTGCCAAAGATGTTGGAGTGCCTTTTATTGGGAGATTAGATCGGTACCCATTTGATAAAGACATTATTGCTTTTAAAGACCTAGGTGAAATTCTGACATATTTAAAGAAAATGCTATGACACTCTTTACTCAATTGACGAAGAATTGCTTAAATCTTTCACCACTAGTGTATGTGGATGTGGGCGCTATGGGAGGTGTTTCAGCGTATTGGCGGCAGTTAAATGACCTTGTGCATGTGATTGCATTTGAACCGGATGAGCGCGAATATGCTCTTTTAAAGTCGTTGAAACACATCACTTATCTTCCGTATGCGCTTTATCATAGTGAGCAAGAATTGATATTTTATATTTCTCACGAATCAGGCAAATCCTCAATTTATAAACCAAATCACGATGTTGTTAAGTATTTTCCTTTCGCAGAGCGCATGAATATTGTGCGTGAGGTCGTCATTCCACGAGAGAAAGTTAAAACATTAGATTCCGCATTACATACGGCGCAATTAAAGCATGTTGATTTTATTAAGTTAGATACTCAGGGCAGTGAATTAGATATTCTTAAGGGTGGGCAATTAAGTTTAAGGAATTTATATGGCGTTGAGATTGAGGTAGAATTTATCCAATTGTATCGAGGACAACCGCTGTTTCGTGATTGCGATGCATTCTTAGATGCACATGGATTTGAGTTAGTTGATTTAAGACGGGCGTTTTGGAAGAAAAAGACGTTCAATGATTTTATAGGGCGTGGTCAGTTAGTGTTTGGTGATGCCTTATACTTAAAACGTGATGATATTTTTTTAGATGGCCTTGCAGGGTTGAATGCTCAACATGTGAATGAACGATTGCTTCATGCAGTGATGATATGCATGGTATATGGATTACCTGATCGGGCCATGATGTTAATGGAGAAAGCATTAGAGAGAGGTTTAGGGCAAAAAGAACATGTCGTCGAATGGAAAAAAGTGATTACGGATCATGTCATGAACTCAGGTTTTCCATGGTTGCCGGGAAGACCGTTCATTGCCAAAGCCTTTAATCGCTTGGCAGAAATTATTAGACCTCAATCGCATTTAAAGAGTTTTGATGGGGATCGATTTATCGGGAATGTGCGTAATCAATAAGTCTATTATTCGTTGAAGGAAATATTATGAAAAGCTATTTAGAGAAATCGTTTAATTTGAAAGGCAAGGTAGCTGTTGTTATTGGCGGTGGGGGGCATTTGTGCAGTGCCATGGCGGAAGGATTATTACGGGCAGGAGTTAAGGTTGTGATTGCGGATAAACATGATCAGAATCGTCAGAACATTGTGAAGCGATTAAGTCGTATTGATAAGAATATTGTTGGCATCTCAATTGATGCTACCAGCAAGCAATCTCATGCGGACGTCTTAGCATTTACATTAAAGAAATTTAAACGTGTTGATATTCTCATTAATGGGGCAGGGATTAATGCCCCAACCCCTGTGCTGGATATAAGTGTTGAGGAATTAAGAAGTATCGTAGATAGTCACGTCACAGCAACATTATTAGGTTGTCAAGTTTTTGGAAAACACATGTTAGGTCGTCGACAAGGTTCAATCATTAACATGTCATCGGCATCCTCTGGCCCGCCACTTTCCAAAGCATTTTCTTATTCACTGGCCAAAGCAGGTGTTAAAAATTTAACACAAAATATTGCCCGGGAGTGGGCTCCTTTGAATGTGCGGGTGAATGCATTAAGGCCTGGCTTCTTTCCAACACAATGGAGTATGACACATTTTATTGATAGTAAACGCAAGGCCGCTATTTTGGGGCATACACCGATGGGAAGATTTGGGAAGCCGGAAGAATTGGTGGGGGCTGTCTTGTGGTTAGCCTCTGATGCGTCATTATTTGTAACAGGTTCTGAGGTTCATGTTGACGGAGGTTTTACATGCATGACCATTTAAAGACTGTTGTTATTACCGGTGGCACACGAGGAATTGGTTTTGCTATTGCCACAACATTCATTAAAGCAGGCTATAGAGTTATTGCCTTATCGAGAACACGTAGCGTTCAATTTAATTCTTTAGGACAACGGGCCGTCTGGGTAAAGTGTGATGTGAGTGCTCCGAGTGATGTTAAAAAAGTTTTTAATACTTTAACAAAAAAAATCGGTAAAATTCATGTCCTCATTAATGGGGCAGGGCAATCTCAGTGGCGTCCTTTAGAAAAAGTGGACAGTGTTTTTTTAGAAAAGATGATCGCTGTTAATTTGAAAAGTGTTTTTTATACGACCCAAGCTGCTTTAACGCATTTAGCCAAGGGATCAAGTATTATTAACATAGCGAGTATTGCCGGCAAGCGTGGGAGTATGCATAATAGTGTTTATTGTGCGGCGAAGTTTGCGGTGGTCGGGCTCACCCAAAGTTTAGCCAAAGAGCTTGGGCCCCAAGGCATACGCGTTAATGGTGTTTGCCCTGTCTACGTCGTGACCGACGGTCTTCGTGAGGCATTAAAAGACAAATGGTCTCCTGCACAAGGAAAATCAGTAGACGCTTATCTCACAAGTTTCACGCAAACACAGACGGCATTAAACCGATTACCTCGGGCAGAGGAAGTGGCAGCTATTTGTTTATTTTTAGCAAGTGACGAGTCCGCTGCCATTACAGGTCAAAATATAAATGTTGATTGTGGAGTTTTTCCTCAATAGAAATGATGGCTATGACTAAACAACGTGTTGTTGCTGTAATTCCAGCTCGGATGGCGGCATCGAGATTTCCCGGAAAACCTTTAGCAAAGATCTTAAATATTTCACTGATTGAGCATGTGCGTCGACGTGCTTTATTGTGCAAGGTGTTAGATGATGTTGTTGTGGCAACCTGTGATCAGGTGATTGTTGATGAAGTTGTGCGTTGTGGCGGTAAAGCCGTGATGACCAAAGATACGCATGTGCGCTGTACGGACCGCGTTGAAGAAGCAATGACTAAAATTAAAGATGCGGATATTGTCGTTATTTTACAAGGTGATGAGCCGCTTTTTGATGGGGCCATCATCGACGCATTACTCAAACCACTTTTGGATAATCCAAATGCCGTGTGTTCAAATATTTTAACACCTATCACTGATGCTGCTGATTTAAAAGATCCGGATATTGTGAAAGCGGTGATGAATATTCACGGACAAGTTTTATATTTTTCCAGGGCCAATGTTCCGTATCAACGTGTATCGGGGAATTTTCCTGTATTTCGTCAAACCGGCTTATCTGCGTTTAGAGCTACGTTTCTTAAAGAATTCTCAGCCTTATCTCCAACGCCATTAGAGATTATTGAATCAGTTGATTTTATGCGTATTTTAGAACATCGCTATGCGATCGAAGGGGTTGTGGCTCAGGCGCGTTCAATTGGTGTTGATCGTCCGGATGATGTGGCGATCGTTGAGAAAATTCTTCAAGATGATGTTCAACAACAGCAGATTTATCAACGCATCGCGGTGTCCCTATGAGTAAAAAAGTCTATGTAGCATTATCGACGTTTGCTAAAGAAGGGCCAGCTCCTCTCGACTTGCTTGTTCAGAGCGCTTTGTCTTTTGATGTCAATCGTTCTGGACAACGTTTGTCAAAAGATGAGGTGATTAAAGAGTTAGCAGGATATGAAGGTGTTGTTGCAGGGTTAGAACCTTATGATAAAGATGTGCTTAACCAATTGCCTCATTTGAAATGCATTAGTCGTTGTGGGGTAGGCATTGATAATGTGGATATGGATGTTGCCAAATCAAAAGGCATTGTCGTCTTGAATACGCCTCAGGTTGTGATCACTCCTGTTGCGGAAATGACATTGGCGTTAATTTTTGATTGCTTACGACATGTTACAGCTCAGACGGTATTGATGCGTTCAGGAAAGTGGGAACGTAAGGTAGGTAGTCAATTGGCAGGTAAGACAGTCGGTATTATTGGTTTAGGTAGAATAGGCAAGAGAGTGGCTGTACTGTTAAAGCATTTAGGGGCGCATGTGGTGGGCGTGGATATGCATTGGGACGATGCGTGGGCTTCATCCAATGCCATTGAACATGTTGCTCTCGAGGAATTATTTAAACGTTCTGATATTATTTCACTTCATCTGTCAGGGGGATCGTTCTGTTTGACCATAACAGAGATGAACATGATGAAGCGAGGCGTTATGATTGTTAATACGTCCAGAGGCCAATTTATTAATGAACAGGATTTGCAACAATCACTTGTCAGCGGGCAAGTGGGTGCTGCCGCATTAGATGTATTTAACCAGGAGCCTTATCAAGGGCCACTGATTCAATTCCCAAATGTCATTCTAACTCCACACTGTTCGACGCTCACAACAGAGTCTCGCTTGGAAATGGAAATAGAATCCGTCACTAACATCATCACTTTCTTTAAAAACAATCATTGAAAATCGTATGAGTCATATTTCCGTCACAGTTCTCATGGCCGTTTATAATGGAGGGGACTACCTCGCCATGGCTGTTGATAGCGTTTTAAGACAGGACTATCAAGGTTTTGAGTTATTAATTATTGATGACTGCAGTACGGATGGGCAGATTGATAAATTAGCACAGCGGCATGACCCCCGTCTACGCGTTTACCGCAATCCAACGAATATAGGTCAAACTGCATCATTGCATTTAGGTTTACAGATGGCGAAAGGAGATGTGGTGGCCCGCATGGATGCGGATGATATGGCATACCCTCGGTGGTTATCGAACGGCATGTCCTATTTATCGGCTCATCCAGACATCGTGATTGCCACATGTCAAGCGGTGGTCATGGATAGCGAGAGTAAAGTTCAAAAGAAGCTCTATTGTCCGATGATCATGTCACAGATGTTGCTAAGAAGTCTCTATTCAACACCATTAAATCACGTTGGATGCTTAATGAGAAAGACAATTGTCTTGTCACATCAAGGATTTGATGTGGCTTACCCTATTGCTGCTGATTTTGCATTATGGTCGAGATTACTTCGTGCAGGATACAAATTTGCCATGGTTGATGAAGTTGGAGTGGTGATACGTAGTCATCGCAGGTCCATTACCGCCATGAATAAAGGCAGGGCAGATGTCGAGGAGCTTTGTAGGATTTTAGATGATAATATTCAACATTTTTGTCATTTAACATTAACGAAAGATCAACGGTATTTGTGGTGGATAGGTGCATATACGCCTGAATTATTAGACTATGCACAGATTGAAGAATTAATAGATCTTATAACAACAATTTATAATGCATTTGAGATTGAACGCTATCACATTTCTTCTGATGAGCGACATGTGTTTTATCAGCGCCTTGTACGTAAAGTTTTTATTAAAGCGAGTTTTGGTTTAGCTAATCGAGCAAAATATGAAGAGGTTATTCGATTATCTCAACGTATGGTGCATAAATTTGGTTGGGCTTCTTTTTATGGGATATGGTCACTTTGCACAGTACAGGGGCGATTGATTAGAATAATTCAATTAGCTTATGGCAAATATGAATTATTAATTGGATGGATGCATCGCATCAAAGGTGAATATGGGATTTAATGGTAGTTTAATAAAGAGAGATATTATTGATGCTGTCGCATTGATAGCAATAGGCACGTATATCGCTGGATGCGTATTAGGAGGTTCCAATTTCTCCGAAAGACATATTACGTTAAGCTTTTTAAATTTTCCTATATTCCTTGGCGAACTATTAATTCTTTTTTGTGCGGTTTTAGTCGGGATTAAAGCAAAGTTGGCATTGATTGTATGGGAGAAGTGGCATGCCTTGCTGGGGCTATTTTTAGGCATTATTATGGTGTTGGCCATTAAAGATTATCTTTATTTAGGGCCACTATCGTTTCGTAATGCGGCGATGTATTATTACGTGATCTTTTTAGTCTTTGGTCATATTTTTTATAATAAGAAGATCTTAACTTATTTGAGCATGGGGGCGATTCTTCCCTTGATGTTCATGGTATCAAGATTTCATGATGCAAATTATTTTTTCCTTTCCTGTTTTATTCTATTGCTGATTATTATTTTAAGAATTAATTCTAGTTTACTTAAGTGGGGCTTATTGATAGTTCTCGCATTGGTTTGCAATTATAGCTTGCTCTTTGGTGGGAGTCGAACGAACATGATCTCGTCGATCGTTGTTATTTTTGCTCTGATATTCATTTATGTAAGACATTTTCTAGTGGTGGAGGAACGTGTTAAGAAAATCCTGTTAATGAGCATGATAGGATTGCTTATTGGGGGCGTATTGATCGGTGGAGATAGAAACGGTCTGAAATCATTGTGTGAATTAGGTACGATTGCAGATATTTATAAAGAAAATAATGAACTTATTAAAAACACTGCGTATAGTCCCGAGGTTCTTAAGGCCTCCTTATTTAATAGCAACGACATGTCTCAATCTAATGCGGGCAGCATCCCTGTTGTGTCAGATTCCACAGCGCCCATTGACCAAGGATTGCTTAAGCCTAATAAGATTAATGTTAACGAGGAAAAGCATCTAGAGCAAACTGATAGGGTGAAATCAAGTCGACAGCATGTGAAGTCAGTGGATAAGAATGTGGTTACGGTGAATAACCTTCAAGATATAAAATCTACTAATCTCAATCAAGAAAACTTTGTAGAAAAACTTTTTGATTATCGACCAGCACGTTCATTAACACATGCGCAATATAATATTGTATTTCGTATTTATATTTGGGAAGACATGTTTCGAGAACTAATGACGAAGAAGGCATTCTTTGGACTTGGGTTTGGCCATGCGCAACGATCGGCGTCATTGGAGAAATTAGGTTGGGGGCAAGAAGAATGGCGTCGAGATGGTTGGATTACACCGCATAATGCGGTATTTCACGTGATTTATCGGCTTGGTCTATGGGGTTTAATATTGCTAGGTGTCCTGTGTTACACCATACACTATTTGTATAGACGCTGTATTGAATTACGTAATTTCCAGGGCATTTTACTGCTCGTCATATTGGTGTATTGGCTGGTAGCGAGTAATTTTCTAGTCATTCTCGAACTGCCGCATTATGCAATTTTATTTTGGATGGTGTTTGGTCTTACCATTGCGCTATTATTTAATGATGGGGAGAGGACGTTCACATGAAGGTGATGATCACAGGAGTCAATGGATTCTTAGGTTCTGCCATAGCCCAATGGCTTAGGTCACGTTATACGGATATAACATTGCATGGCCTCGCACGACGTCCAATCACCAATGCCTCTTTTCCCATCGAGATATGTAATCTGCAGGACCAAGGCCAGCTTGAGATAATTCTAAATCAATGCAGACCAGACATCATCTTTCATTTTGCAGGTGGACGTTATCCCTCTGATGAAGATACATTCAATGCGAATGTTCAGACAACCAAGGTTTTATTAGCCGCATTAACGCAAACAAATCTTAAAACGTCGAGGGTAATTTTACCTGGTTCTGCCGCAGAATATGGTAATTTATTAACATCACCTATAACAGAGAATGAATTGCCCAAGCCTTTAACGTGGTATGGGTTAGTGAAGTATATGCAAACTGAATTAGGGCTTTATGCGTCGCGTAATGGGCAAAATCTTGTTGTGGCACGCATGTTTAATATTTTAGGGACAGGAACGCCGACCTCCTTAGCACTGGGCACTTTTGCGAAGCAAATTGTTGCGATTGAAAGAGGAGCGCCGGCGATTATTAAAACGAAGAACTTGAATGGCCAAAGAGATTTTTTAGATATTGATGATGTCTGTGAAGGGTTAATGGCATTGGCAAAGCATGGCAATAGTGGTGAAATTTATAATTTATGTTCACAGCATGCCGTGACAATCCGTGATTTATTAGAACAAATGATCCATTTATCCACAGTGGCGAATATTCAAATTGAAGAAAATACGTTGGATCAATCCGCAAGTTTTAATGTTATTGGTTCTTCCCAGAAAATAGTTCAATTAAAATCCTGGCATCCTAGTGTGTCAATGCAACAGAGTTTGTTAAACACATTAAATAGTTACCGGAATAAGGGCTAATGAGAATACTTATTGGTCATAACCGGTATCAATGGCATGGAGGGGAAGATGCTGTTGTTTCCGCCGAAGTCGCTTTATTGCGGTCTTATGGGCATGAAGTTGTTGAATTTATTGTTGATAATGAGACATTGATTCAATCTTTTAAGAGAAACCCTTTTCATGCTGTATTTAATTTTTTTTGGTCCACACCATCTTATCAACGTTTATCCCATGTGTTAGAAGAATTTAAACCTGATGTGGCGCATTTTCATAATATTTATTTTGTGTTAACGCCTTCCGTTTATGCAGCTTGTCGTCGTAAATCAGTGGCTGTTGTGCAGAGCTTGCATAATTTCAGGATGTTTTGTGCCAATGGTTTAATGTTTCGTGACGGGCATTTATGCCGTGACTGTTTAGTTGGTTCACCATTATCAGGAATTCGTCACCGGTGTTATAAAAATAGCAGGTTCGCCTCGATGGTTGTTACCGCATTGACAGGTTGGCATCGCATGAGACATACCTTTGACCGGCATGTTGATTATTTTATTACAGCCACAGCTTTTACACGATCCCAGTATGTGCAAGCAGGTCTTGACGTCAAACAAATTTGCATCAAACCGAATGTGTACTATCCGGATGTAGACTATCAAGTTCCCGAGGGTAAATATGCATTGTATGTAGGTCGATTAAGTGATGAAAAAGGTGTAATGGGAATGTTAAATGCCTTTAAAAAGATCACGCATATTCCGTTGACAATTGTGGGGGATGGTCCACTTCGCCCGCAAGTTCAACAGGCTCTTCAAGATCCGCAATTAGACCATGTGCGATGGCTGGGTCGCCTTGATGATGATGCGTTAAAGCAAGCCATGCGTGGCGCTAAGATGCTAATTGTTCCGTCGACATGTTATGAGAATTTTCCACGTGTTGTTGTGGAAGGGTATGCCTTTGGTTTGCCAATTGTCGCCTTTGCCCAGGGAAGTTTTAATGACATTGTAAGTCCTCAAGTCGGGGTATTGGTCAAATCGGGGGCATGGGAAGATTTCCCAGCGGCGGTTGATATGTGTTGGCAATTTACAGCCCAGCAGCATCAACAGGTTCGTCATGTGTATGAACGAGATTTTAGTCCGATGGCGAATTATCAACAAATGATTAATATTTATAATCAAGCCATTATAAAGGTTGGCCAGTCGTGATACTAGGCGTCTTTATTATATCGGTGCTTTATTGGATGTATTTGTATTTCAATACTTCGATGGTCATTGTGTTTGATGCGGTTGGTTATGAAGAGTTGGGTCGTTTATTGCTTGATCAAGGGTGGCTTGCTTATTTTAAGACAGGCCCTAATCGTGAGCCATTGTTTTCATTATTCATTGCTTTATCAATGGGATTAGCAAACATATTTCAGGTATCTTACCAAAAAATCCAATTAATTCTGCAGATTATCCTATTGGCAGCAAGTCAAGTATTGTTATGGCAATTATTGGTAAGGTTAAAAGTCAGAGTGTTTATTATCAGCGCGATTCTGCTGTATTGGGCTTTTTCTCCCGCCATCGTCAATTCGGCATTCAGCTTATACTCGGAAATAGTAACCTATCCGTGTATTTTATTAAGTATTTGGTTTTCGTTAGATTTACTAACCCCGGTGACAAAAGGGTCTAAGGCATCTTACCATTATTTATTCAGTGGTATGATGTGGGGGATAGTTGCTCTGGCATTTGTGATGGTTAAGGCTGTTAGTTTATTGATGTTGTGGGCCATGGGTCTATTTATAATGGGTGTATTGCTGTTAAGATGGTTGAAAGGTCAGCAGCGCTCTCGTTGTGTGATCATGGCGGTATTAATAGGGTTAGGCATGATGCACGTTGGGGTGACGGTATTTAAGTCGTTCAATAAACATTATAACGGTAATTATACGATCACGAATCGTGCACCTTTTATGCTATATGGTAATGTTGCCCGTCGTATTGAACCTCATCATAAGGACAATCTTAAAGCAGCGATTGCCTTAATTCTTGGGGAAGGGGTTTGCCGATCAGTCGCTAATGATAAAGATTGCCGTTATTGGCAATTCATGACAGCAGATGGATTAGGTACGGATCGTTTAATCGCTTTAAATACGACGATCAGTGCACAACAGGATATTGATGCCCAACTCATCCGTGAAACAAAAGACATGGTTATAGAGCATCCTTTGCCTGTTGTATTTTTTGGCATAGTTGAAGGGTTGAAAATGTTTTTTTGGGAATCTACACAAATTGGTTTTGTGGTGTATCCGGCATGGTTAACACATATTTATGAGAATAACATATTCAAATCATGTATTAGATTGATTATTTCTGTAATTACAGGGATTGTTGTTATTGGTTTTACGGTGTGGAGCATCCGTTCAAAACAATCTGACAAATTATTACTAGTACTTATGGCGTGGGTGTTTATATTTTTGTTAACGTGGATCACAGTATTACCGCGGTATGTGTTTCCTATTGTACCGGTATATTTTCTAATGGCAGCTTGTTGGCTAAATCAGCTATCTGTTAAGGCAGGGAAGACATGATTTGGTATAACTGTTACTGGTTGCTTGTTACAGGAGTTTACATCTTATGGCGTTTAAACGTATAGCATCATTAAGATGTATTCCATTAGCACATTGGCCAACTGTATTACTCGTGATCGGGTATGGAGTTTTTTGGCTTGAATTGTTTGTTATCAAATTACCGTTTGGTCATAGTAGTTACTTGGCGTGGTTGTTGAGCGTTGTTGCGTTAGTTATGTGTGCTGTTTCTTCACGTTTTAAATTCAATCGACCTGTTTTCTCTGGCGCGTGGTTTTTAGGGAGCGCCGCTTTATTGTTAATGGGCGTGTATTTAGCTATTGTTATTTATGCCGCATCACGCCCAGTGCATTTGATCCAAGAATATGATGCGCTTAATTATCATCTTGCAATTCCTCGTCAGCATTTATTGGTGCATCACTTTGGCCATTTAACATGGTCCACGGCTGATTTATATTTACTCTCGCTTGATTATGCGTTGGCCCCCTTTAGTTTACCTGCCCCAATGCCCAATAAATGGGCGATGTTCGTATTTGCCGTGGGACTTATGGCAATGGTCTATCAATTGGTAAAAGAAACAGCACGTGATCAGGCCACAGTACGCGCACGGTGGGCCGTCATTGCTTTACTCGGATCACATGTGATTGCTATTCAGCTCGGCACTGCCATGCTTGATCTTGTCATAGCCTATTGTTTTTTTGCCTGTTGGCATAGTCTGTTAAAACGGCATTATGGACTGGCTGCGATTGAGGGTGTTTTTTTAGTAGCGTCTAAATCGTTCATGCCCTTGCAACTTGGTATCTTATTTATTATTGTCATAGGTATCACCTGGTTTTTGGTCAATCGCATGAAATGGCATAGGGAAGATCCATTGCCATGGAATGGAGATGATCGTCGACATTTTGGCATTGCTTTTATCATCGCCTTCATCATTATTGCGGGACCTGGCATTGTGAAATCAATGATTTATGCCGGCACACCCTTATTTCCTTTTGGTGTAGGTATGTTTAAGCCTTTCATAAGTAGTGGTGCCCAACATTGGGAGAGCTTAGTCAACAATGCTATTCAATGCCTTCAAACAAAAGACGGGTATGGTCATGGTCGCAGTATCATGGATTTTCTTAAACACATGTGGTTAATTGCTGTTCCAGAACGAGGAGTTAACAATGCCTTTGATTATCCCGTTGGCCTCGTGTATTTACTCATGGTGGTCCCTTTTGGGGTGCTGATCATAAAGTCCCTTCAACAGCGTGTGGTCATAAGTATGATAGTGGTGATTAGTGTGTGGTGGGGCATGTGGTGGTGTGGCTCCCAGCAAACACGCTTTTTAATTATTCCATTAATTGCGATGATTATCGTTGTCATGGCAAAAATACCGCGGATTAATGTTGTCTTAAAGGCATTGTTGGTACTGGCACTGTTGATTGAAACAATATCATTAGTAGGCGCACACCGTGGAGATTGGGGAAAGTCTGATGAAGCCATTATTAGGCCTCAAGATTTAAATTGGATGAATATAGATGTCAACCAAGATTCTGTTATTGTATCTGAACCAGATATTGCATATGCGCCTGTGCCGGTAAAGGTCAAAAATCCAACATCAGTTTTTGTCATCGACTATTAAAGGATAGATGTGATGAATACATGTCAATTTGGATTATTTATAGTGTATGTCATTGCCTCAGGTATTGCGGGGATGGCTATAAGGGCATGGGTATATTCGCCTGAAGTGACAGCGAATCGTTATTTAAAAGCAGGGGAAAGTTTTTTAATTGGCGGTTGTTGGATCGCAGGGTTAATGGTGTTTGCTTCATTATGGGGAGGCTACAATGCCGTTGTACTCTGGTCAATTGTGGTTGGGCAATTGCTGTGGTGTTGTTCGAGAATAGTACGCCAACAGCTTCAAGAATTGATCCATGTGCCACACATTTCATTTCCTAATAGTATTGCGCTTGGGGCATGCGTTTTATTAATTTCTTTTTTTGTGTTTAGAAATTGTTTTTTTCTCGTCGATGTTGATTCTCATTCAACATATTTATATGCCCAACGGCTATGGCTTGAACGCGGTTCAAGTATTTTTGGGTCACCCGCCTTTGATATGCGCATTTTTGTTCCTCATTTAAATGCGGTTCCCTATGCATTAGGTTTAGCCCTTTTTCCCACAGAAACATTGTTTCCCCAATTAATTGTGGCATGGTGGACCGTTGTGGCTTGTATATTAGTTTTTGGTTATATGACGGAGATATTCAAGAATTATTTTTATGGATTATCAGCGGTTATGTTGGTTTTATTTAATGACCACATGTTTTTTTCAGGGGCAAATAACAGTTGCATTATTAATAGCGCGATCATTGCCTTATTAGTGGCCGCAGTTTATCATTTTGTTGAATCCCGTCGTGATGGCCAACAATGGCGTTTGATGATCGCCTTGATGTTTGCCGCACAATTATTGGCCAATAAATACCAACTTTTTTATACGGCTGTATTATTAACAGTCATCGGCGGCATGATTCAACCCAATCTGAAAGGGGCTGTTAAAACCATCAAACAGCATCCTCAGTTATTAGGTGGTTTACTGATATCAATTGTTTTGATGTCGTTGTGGTATGTGAAGAATTGGCTGGCTACAGGTGTGGCGACATTTCCAATTTTGGCAGGTCATTTTCAGGTTTTTAATTGGACAAATGAGATGTCAGATATTTTTAATAAGGTGTTTGCTGGTCCACTGCAGTTTAATCAAATATTCAAGTATCTTAATTATTTATTTATTTGGCCAGGAATTAATGCCGCCAAGTATGTATGCCTTTTGATTTCAATAATGCCGCTGATCATGATTGCCAATTATGCCTGGCGAAAGAATGAGAATGATGAGCATTTGTTGTCGCTTAATTTCTGGTTAGCAGCGAGTCTATTAATTTTAATAGGTGTATGTTTAGTGTCATTTGTTGACCCACGGCATTACCGTTATGGCATAGCCGTCATGGCCATGGGGACAATTATTGGTTTAGATTTTATATGGAGAAAAGTCTGTCGATTACCTCAAATCATGGTTACCGTTCTTATCCTCATCATGGCATCATTGGGGTGGCCTATTATGCTTGCACAAGGAGGAGATTTAAAAAGGCCTACGTTCGTCGACAATTGGCAAGTAGTGACAGATAAACTCCATGCCCAACAGGTGATGAAGCGGTATTTTCCCGATAATTTTATCCTGCGAGAGCAGTTGGCCCAAAACCCAGCTTCTCAAGAGAAGTTTAATGTGAGTGCATGGGACACCGGTGTTGGAGGGCTAACGCATTTATCGGCATTTTTAATGCCGCCTATTGCGCAAATTGGATTGTGGCACACCACTGTTATTCGATGGTCATCCTATGCGCGTTCGGAGGATATTATTAATGATTTGAGTAAAGCGCATATTCAATGGATTCTTCGCGTTCATGACAATACGTTGCAATTCGAGACATTAGCAGATTATGCCGCACGTGCGGTGTTATACGACCGTAACCCCAAAGAGTTATTTTATAATTATGGATTTCCAGCTGAACTAGCAAAGGTGAATGAATGAAAGAATTTAATTTATTAGGTGTACGCGTGTCTGCTGTTAATTTAGAAAAAGCTTATGCATATATGTTAGACATCATTCAACGATCTCAACGCACCTATGTATGTGTCGCTCCAGTTTCAACCATTGTTGATTGCCAGCGTTTAACGAAGTATAACCATATTATCAATGGGGCTGGCATGGTGACGCCCGACGGGATGCCTGTTGTGTGGTGTGGCCAATGGCAGGGTTATGATGTCAAACGCACATATGGTCCGGATGTCATGCTTAAGACAATTGATGAGGGCAGAGCGCATCACCTTAAACATTTTATTTATGGATCCACGCCAGAAGTATGTGATTTATTTATTCAAAAAATGAATGCACGTTTTCCTGGCGCTTTATTTGTAGGGGCCTATGCTCCAGAATATACTCCTGCCGCCAAAGCGCTCGACGTGACAATGATGAACATGATTAATAATGCAAAACCGGACATCGTTTGGGTGGCTTTGGGTTCTCCCAAGCAGGACATTTGGATGCATTTGAATAGACCTTTCTTGCATGCACCTATTATGATTGGTATTGGGGCCGCTATTGATTTTATATCTGGGGTAAAACCACAGGCACCGCGTTGGATGCGCGCCATTGGTTTTGAGTGGTTATTTCGCTTATGTTGTGAGCCTAAGCGTTTGTGGAAACGCTATTTGATTGGAAATTCGTTATTTATTTATTATTTACTCAAAGGTCTATGCCTTAACCAAAGCATTGCTAAACCGATACCGCATAAACATGATGGATAATGCAATGAGAAATGCTATAATAACTTTTTTTATTAATCAAACATTAATATAGTTTAATACCTAAGCAAATACCACTTTATATGCGTACCCGAAGACATTTTTTGATTGTCAAAATGACGTATTTGGTCATTGATGTGTGCGTCCTTCTTATTGCACTCTATTGTGCATTTTTATGGCGGCAAGGAACTCTGCCAGCTCCCCTTAACACACATCCTCTTGTTTTTGATGCGTCGAATCCTTTCCGTCTGACAATTATCATTTGGCTATCAACGATTTTGTTTATGAACCAGACATTTGGGCTATACCAAACAAAACGTGAGATGCTCGAGAGTCTTGAAATTACAGCTGTTCTTAAAGCTATTTTAATTTCAACATTTGTCATGATTGTCTTTGTTTATATTTTGAAATTGGATGGTTTGCCACGGGGTGTTACGGTTGTATCAGTAGTGCTGATGTTTATGGGATTATCCTTATGGCGTATTTTAAAGAAATGCTTTGTCGATTACCTCGTGCGCACGGGTTACAATAATTTTAATGTGTTAATTATAGGGGCAGGGCGTGTGGGGCAAAGTTTGTTTAATGAAATAAAGAAAAGGCCAGGGCTTGGTTTAAAAATCGTTGGATTTTTAGATGACCATAAACTTACCGCGCCTCATGTGGTGGGGAATATTCTTGATTTTGAACGCATTGCGCAGCAAGAGTTTATTAATAAGGTTTATATCACAATACATCATGACAGTGCCGTATTCATGAGAATTTTAGAGACTGCCAAAGATTTGGGTATTGGCGTCCATGTTGTTCCTCAAGGTTATGAGGTTTTAGGCCAGAATTTTACTAAATATAATCTTGGAATTGTCCCTGTTTTAGAGTATTCTGAAATCCGTTATCGTCATAATCAAAGAGGCAAAAGATTATTTGATTTTATATCGAGTTTAATGATATTGCTTTTCACATGGCCTATTTTTGGTGTGATTGCAGTACTCATTAAATTAGACAGCAAGGGCCCCATTTTCTATTTATCCAAGCGTTATGGCCGTGGGGGGAAGATCTTTCACATGTATAAGTTTCGTAGCATGATTGCCAATGCCGATGAGCATCTCAACGGTCTTCGTCAACATAATGAGGTGAGTGGTCCTATTTTCAAGATGAAATGTGACCCTCGTTTGACAAAAATTGGGAAATTCTTACGTAAATATAGCCTCGATGAATTGCCACAACTGTTGAATGTGATCAAAGGGGACATGAGTTTGGTTGGTCCGCGTCCTTTGCCTATTGAACAAGTAGAGAAGGAAGATTTGCGGCAATTAAGACGTTTAGACGTACGTCCTGGTATCACAGGATTATGGCAAATTCGAGGACGCAGTGATGTGTCTTTTGAAAGATTAGTCAGATGGGACATTTGGTACATCTCCAACTGGTCATTTAGTTTGGATCTTTATATTTTATTTTACACCATACCAGTTGTTTTTAAAGGTATGGGGGCGTATTAGACATTCTTTGTTAAGGAAAATAAATATGGCAGTAAAGAGAGCATTGATTACGGGTATTACAGGACAAGATGGGTCTTATTTGGCGGAATTATTATTATCAAAGGGATATGAAGTGTATGGTCTTATCCGTCGATCAAGTAATTTTAATACCCAACGTATTGATCATTTGTACCAAGACCCTCATGAAAAGGCGATTAAATTACGATTAGTATATGGTGATTTAACCGATGGGAGTTCTCTTAACAATCTTATTAAAACAATTCGTCCGACTGAAATATATAATTTGGGTGCCCAAAGTCATGTGAAAGTGTCTTTTGAAGTTCCTGATTACACCGGTGATGTCACAGGGATGGGGGCGACACGATTACTTGAAGCTATTCGAGATTCTGGCGTTAAGACTAAATATTACCAGGCATCTTCATCAGAAATGTATGGCAAGGTCCTGGAAACTCCTCAATCAGAGACAACCCCTTTTTATCCACGCAGCCCTTATGGAGCAGCGAAAGTTTACGCGTATTGGATGACAGTGAATTACCGAGAAGCGTATAACATGTTTGCCTGTAATGGGATTTTATTTAATCATGAATCTCCCCGACGTGGTGAAACATTTGTGACACGTAAAATCACCATGGCCTTGGCTAAAATTAAATATGGGATACAGGATAAATTGTATTTAGGAAATTTAGAAGCAAAACGTGATTGGGGTTTTGCCGGAGATTATGTAGAAGCCATGTGGCTCATGTTGCAACAAGCCAAACCTGATGATTATGTCATTGCCACGGGTGAAACCTATTCCGTAAAAGACTTTTTATGTGAAGCCTTTGAGTATGCCCAACTCGATTGGAAGAAATATGTGGTGATCGATAAGAAATATTTTCGGCCTACCGAAGTAGAGCTTTTATTGGGCGATGCCTCAAAAGCCCGTAAGCAATTAAAATGGAAACCTAAAGTGAAGTTTAAAGAGCTTGTGCGCATGATGGTTGATGCTGATTTAGATAATATTGCCAAAGTGGTTTATGGAATTAAGGGAAAGAAAAATTAATGAGTTTTTGGAAGAATAAAACTGTCATCGTCACAGGAGGCGCTGGGTTTTTAGGTAAAGCATTAGTATCCCAGTTGGAAGCAAAAAATCCTAAAGCCATTATTATCCCTCGTTCTAAGCAATGTGATTTACGTGAGAAGAGTGATATAAAGAAATTGCTAACGAAAGCAAAGCCTGACATTGTCTTGCATTTGGCCGCAGTTGTTGGTGGTATTGGGGCTAATCGTGATAATCCTGGAAAATATTTTTATGATAATTTGATGATGGGTGTTGAGTTAATTGAGCAGTCGCGCCTCATGGGAGTGCAAAAGCTCGTTGCTATTGGAACAATTTGCGCCTATCCAAAGTTTTGCCCAATCCCTTTTCATGAAAAAGACATTTGGTCAGGCTATCCTGAAGAAACAAATGCTCCTTATGGTTTAGCAAAGAAAATGTTGTTGGTGCAATCCCAAGCCTATCGCCAGCAATATGGATTTAATTCGATTTATTTGCTCCCTGTCAATTTGTATGGCCCTCATGATAATTTTGCATTGTCCAGTTCCCACGTTATTCCTGCCTTAATTCGAAAATGCGTAGAAGCGAAACAGAGGGGGGATAAGAGTATTAGCGTGTGGGGCACAGGGCGTGCTACGCGAGAATTTTTATATGTGGATGATGCGGCCCGTGGGATTCTTTTAGCTGCAGAAAAATATAATAAATCTGAGCCTGTCAATTTAGGGTCAGGGATGGAAATCTCAATTAAAGATTTAGTCCTCTTGATTGCTCGATTGACAGAATTTAAAGGGAAAATTGAATGGGACAAGTCCAAGCCGGATGGTCAGCCTCGACGATGTTTAGATGTATCTTTAGCTAAGAAGGAGTTTGGCTTTCAATCCAAAACGACTTTTGAATCAGGGCTTCAGCAAACAATTGAATGGTATTTAAACAATGCCCCATCTTGATAGATCTTTAACAAAGAGAATATGCGATCAAATTACACTGTTCTGTGCATGTTCTTTGGTATTCTTCTTGCCTATTTCAATTGCTTTAGTTGAAATACTTTCCAGCGTTTTAATTACCGTTTTTTTATTTCAGAAATTCTTAGATGTCAAATTGAAGATGGCAACATCAGGTAATGCGCAAGGGCCAGAATCATTTTGGAAGAAATTTCGCCAGGAGTTGATTTTGCCCAATCATCCATTAGGGTGGTCATTGCTGGTATTGATGGGGGTAATTTTTCTTTCTGTATTGTTTAGCCATGATCGGATTTCTAGTTTTATTTCGTATATTGGCAAGTTTTTACAGGGGATCGGATTGATGTTATGTTTCTATGAAGGATTGAGGAAAAAGGAAAATTTATCTTGGCTTATGTTCGCTTTTATTTTATCCGGAGTCATGGTGTGTTTAAGTGGCTTAAGCCAATTTTATTTTTCCTATGAATTCTTACGCGGAAAAAATGCCCTCACCGATGGGCGTGTGTCGTCGTCGCTTCGCCATCCAAATGATTTTGGTATTTATTTAGTTGTTGTCATTGGTTTAACAATGGCATCTTTTAATTTAATCCCTAAACTCTGGGCGCGGATCAATGGCAAAATTATTAAGGCTATTTTATCTGTTATTGTCCTGTTGGAATTGTCTTTGTTAATGATGACATTCTCACGAAGCGCGTGGATTGCATTAATTGTGATGCTAACGTTTATATCAATCATTAATTTCAAATCCATTAAATTTGCACTCCCCATTGTATTGATTATTTTCTTTATTTTCGTTCCGCATTTAAAAACAGCACGGGACTTAAATTTTATTTCTGATATTGGTTATACCCCAAAGCCAGTTAAGCAAGAAGTGCCGTCGAAATATTCAACGGTTTCATCAAAATATGGCGATGATGGGATTGTTCATTCCACACTTATCTTTATTTCAAGATTAGGTGGTTCCGGAAGGGCTGAGTATTGGGATAAGGCCTTACAAGTTATTCAAACAGCGCCTGTGCTAGGAACAGGGTTAAATACCTATACAAAGCAAGTAGATAAAATTCCTGGTTTTTGGGGTGGTGGCTATGCGCATAATTGTTACTTGCAAATGACGGCTGAAACAGGGCTGATGGGCATAACGGCATTTTTATTTTTCCTTTTTTCTTTATTCATGTATGCCTTGAAATCGTTGGTTCAATTTCAAGACAAAGAATTAAAATATTCATTGATCATTGTTGCAGGGACGCTCTTAGCCTATTTGGCGCAAAGTTTCTTTGATACAACCTTCTATTCAGTTCAATTAGGCAATTTATTGTGGATTTTATGTGGCATTATTTTGGCTATTATCAACATGGAAGCAAAATTGACAAATCAAAAGTCTTCGTTATAATACGTTCTCTTATTTAAAGTTATGTTTAAGAAAGGATTTTAGCCGCATGAATAAAAAGTCTATCCGTGATATCAATGTCAGCAATAAACGCGTGATTGTGCGTGTCGATTTTAACGTACCTTTAGATGCCTCTTTCCATATTACCGATGATCGTCGTATTACCGCCGCATTACCAACCATTAAACATTTATTAAGCCAAGGCGCATCCAAGGTCATTTTAGTAAGCCATTTAGGTCGCCCAAAGGGCACAGGTTTTGAAAAAGATTTTTCATTAGCTCCTGTGGCTAAGCGTTTACAAGAAGTACTTGGCCAAAGCGTTGAATTATTAAATGACTGTATTGGTGCCGACGTTAAGAATGGCATTGCCAAATCAGCTGCCAAAGTGATTTTATTAGAGAATGTGCGTTTTCATAAAGAAGAAGAAAAGAATGATGCCGCATTTGCGAAAGAATTAGCCTCTCTCGCCGACATTTATGTCAATGATGCGTTTGGGACAGCTCACCGTGCGCATGCCTCAACCGCTGGCATTACGGCGTATCTTCCCTCAGTTGCTGGTCTTTTAATTGAAAAAGAACTTCAATATCTAGGCAGTGCGATTAATAATCCTAAACGTCCTTTGGTGGTCATTTTAGGTGGGGCGAAAGTTTCTGATAAAATTGAACTCATCAAAAATTTAATTCCTAAAGCCAATGGCATTATTATTGGCGGGGGGATGGCCTATACATTTTTAAAAGCCCAGGGCATTGCCATTGGAAATTCTAAATTAGAAAAAGATAAGATTGATTTAGCTCGTGAATTACTTGAACAAGCCAAGAAAGCTGGGGTTGAAATTGCATTGACGACGGATTTTGTGATTACGCAGTCTTTCATGAGCGATGATTGCAAAATATCGGATACTATTCCTGATGGATGGGAAAGCTTAGACATTGGTCCTAAAACACGCGCCAATTATAAAGCCATTTTAGCGAAGGCGAAGACAATTGTGTGGAATGGTCCTTTAGGGGTGTTTGAACGCGCTGCGTATGAAAAAGGGACTTTAGAAATCGCTCAATATTTGGCTGAACTGAAAGATGCGACCGTTATTATTGGTGGTGGTGACTCTGCGGCGGCGGTGGCGAAGTTTGGTTTAGAAGATAAAATGGCCCATATTTCCACCGGTGGTGGGGCATCATTGGAGTTTCTCGAAGGCAAAGAATTGCCAGGGATTACTGCATTAAATAATAAATAACTCTTATTTTAAGGGATCTCTCATGCGTAAATATATTATTGCTGGAAATTGGAAATTAAATAAGAATTCACGTGAAGCTATTGTTTTAGTGGAAGAATTAAAACGTGAATTAGTGGATTGTTCAGGAATTGACATTGTCATCTGTCCTCCTTTTACTGCACTTGAAAGTGTGAGCGATGTCTTGGTAGAAACCCCGATTGCTTTAGGAGCCCAAAATTGCTTTTGGCAAGACAGTGGTGCCTTTACGGGGGAGACATCAGCCCCTATGTTGAAAGATTTATCAGTAAGCTATGTCATTTTAGGGCATTCCGAACGTCGTCAGTATTTTAATGAAACAAATGAGACTGTGAATAAACGTATTCGTGCGGTATTGGCGCATGGTTTAACGCCTATTGTCTGCGTCGGTGAAAACTTGGCTGAAAGAGAAAGCAATAAAACATTTGATGTGATTACAAATCAATGTGCAGGTTCCTTAGCAGGCTTAAGTGCTGATGAAATGAAAAAATTAGTATTAGCCTATGAACCCGTGTGGGCAATTGGAACAGGGAAGACAGCAACACCTGCGCAAGCGCAAGAAGTTCATGCGTTTATCCGTCAATGGCTTAAAAATACATTTAATGCGGATGTGGCTAATTCTGTCCGTATTCAATATGGTGGTTCTGTAACACCAGAAAGTGCCCAAGGCTTATTGTCTAATCCCGATATCGATGGGGCTTTGGTTGGAGGAGCTAGTTTAAAGGCAGCCTCTTTTGCGGCAATTGTGAAAGCAGCGGCAGTACCAGTTAAATCATAAAGTCTTATATCATCGAAGACTTAGTTTAAAGAAAACGAAAAGAGGAATGCATGAGTTTTTTATTAGGGCTTCATATTGTTGTGTGTGTTTTACTCGTCATTAGTATTTTATTGCAAGCAGGACGTGGTGGGGGTTTGGCAGAAAGTTTTTCCTCCGCTGAATCCATGTTTGGGACACAAACGAATCAATTCATGGTACGTGTTACCACAGTGTTATGTACCATTTTCTTGTCCACATCACTGATTTTAGCTTTTTATTCATCAAAGTTAGATAAATCATTGATGAGCAATGCCAAGTTACCTAAAGCTGTTGAACCTGTCAAAGAAGAACAGCCAACAATTAAAATCGAAGAACCAAAACCCATTACTCCTGAAACTGTCCCAGCCGAAGGCATTAAGGTCGACGATGTTAAAGTTGACGACGTTAAAGTTGATGATGTGAAGGCTGATGACGTAGGAGCAGTAACCACAAATCAAGCCCAGTGAAATTAATACTCTACATCTGCCTTACTTGGTTGATGTTAATAATGCCCGCACATGCGCACGCGCGCCATGGCGGGCATTTTGTTTTAAGTACTAATTCTGATCCTAAAACCTTCAATGATATTATTTCAACCGAATCATCAAGCTCGGCGGTCACGTCATTTATGTTTGAGGGATTAACAACCCTCGATCCTATTTCATTAAAAGTGCTGCCCAATTTAGCACAGAGTTGGGATACCTCCGAGGATGGGCTTACCTGGGTCTTTCATTTACGTCAGGATGTGAAATGGTTTGATGGGACAGATTTCACCGCCGATGATGTGATCTTTACGTACAATGAGTTGATTTTTAATGAGGCGATTCCAAGTTCATCACGCGATGTCATGACCATTGAAGGAAAGATCTTCAAGGTTGAGAAGGTTGATCAATGGACGGTGAAGTTTACCTTGCCTGTGAAGTATGCCCCATTTTTAAGAGGACTCGCCCAAGCAATTTTGCCACAACATGTCTTAGCAAAATCCGTGAAAGAAGGAAAATTTGTTTTTACATGGGGCATTGATACAGCGCCCCGTCAGATTATTGGGACAGGGCCGTTTAAATTAGTGGAGTATAGGCCGGGTGAGCGTTTGGTCTTTGAAAAGAATCCTTATTATTGGAAGAAATCGGATGAAGGGGACCAATTGCCTTATCTTGATAAAATTACCATGCTCATTATCCCTTCACCTGAAAGTGCATTGCTTCAGTTTTTAGACGGGAGCTTAGATTATGTGCCTGTACGTGGGGAAGATTATGGGCTCTTAAAACCTTTGGAAGCCAAACGTCATTTTACCATTTACCAAGCGGGTGCTGATTTTGGCAGCAATTTTATTGTCTTTAACCAAAATACCGGCATCAATCCCAAAACCTCACAACCTTATGTTAATTCCATTCAATCATCGTGGTTTCGGGATGTGCATTTCCGACGGGCTTTAGCCCATGCGATTGATAAGGATAAATTGATTGATATTGTTTCCTATGGATTTGGCTATCCGCAGCATGGGCCCATGAGTCCTTCATCAGGTTTTTTCTATAATCCGCACGTGACTGAGTATGATTATAATTTGGAGAAAGCCAAAACATTATTAGCTGAGGCTGGATATAAAGACAGAAATAATGATGGTTACATTGAAGATAAAGAGGGGCATCTTGTCGAATTTTCCTTAATGACAACGGCCAATACATCTGCCCGTGTGCAAACAGCAGGTATTATCGCCGCTGATTTTAGGCAATTGGGGATTAAGGTGAATTTAGTCTCATTAGAATTTAATGTCTTGGTTGCGAAATTAATGTCAGGTTTTGATTGGGAAGCTGTCATGATGGGATTGACAGGGGGAGTGGAACCTCATTTTGGTAAGAATGTCTGGCATTCAACCGGTGGACTTCATTTATGGTTTCCCCGTCAAGAAAAGCCCTCGACCGACTGGGAAAAGCGCATTGATGAAATCATGGATCAAGGTGT
>JACCDG010492244.1_pt1 | contig 28095 bp, 28 predicted proteins | sample 7442471 | NCBI WGS metagenome assembly JACCDG01 (sample SAMN15323444, study PRJNA562643) | freshwater metagenome | isolation source: river surface water | place: USA:Blue River Watershed | collected 2017-08-17 | reverse complement strand
GTTTGGATCTAATATTACAGAATCAGTGGAAAAAGAAAAAACTGATGAACAAAAAGAATTGATCAGGAGAATAAATGATAAAATGAAGGAATTTTTAGCTAGATATGGTGTTGAAGCTATAGAAGTTCCTTTGGAAAATATTCATATTCTTGATAGGACAAAATTCACGGAGGAACAACTGAATAATATGTATAAAAAAATTGGGACAGAACATGGATTTTATTCTGCCACCCACCAAGGTGTCGTTATCCTTAGAGATTATGATGAAAGTAAATTATTTTTTCTGCAAGTGCTTGTTCATGAAATACTTCATCTTCAAGGGTTTTTTTCATATCAAAAAAGTCAAAAAGAATCAGCTGATATTATCTTAAAAGATGATAATAGTAACCATGGTATAAATATTCGTCGCTCAGGATTTTCTATTGGCACAATGGATGATAAAAGATTGATCTTTCATAAATTCGATGAATCAATTATTACTGAGTTAGAAATTAGATTTGGACAAGGGTATATAAGCCAATGGACTGAGGTGTCTGAAGAAATTAAAGCTAGAGATGAATGTATTAAAGAGGTCTCAAAAAGAAATTCTGTGCCTATTGAAGAAGTGCAAAATGTAATTATGGGAATAAGATTTGATAAGGTTAAGGAAGTGTATAAACAGGTATCATATGGATATCATAAAGAACGACAACAATTTAATGATTTAGTTGATAGGTTATATGAAAAGAATAAAGATGATTTTCAATCCAGGGAACAAGTCTTTAACTTGTTTGCTGTTGCAACTTTAACTGGAAGATTATTGCCTGTTGCACGACTTATTGAAAAAACTTTTGGAAAAGGGTCCTTTAGGAAAATTGGCAACAAAACAGTGGATAAATCTGATTAAAATTAATTTAATAGGGGTTAATTTTTTGAAATATGTCTAAAAAAATGTTACTATATTTTAATAATTTTATAAGATGCAACCAAATCAATTTTTCGACATAAATAAACTTCCGCCTGAAAAAGGTCTTTTAATTTTTGGTTTATCGATGAATAAGCTATCTAATAGACAAAGTCCTGAAAAATGTATTGAAGATATTAGACATTTTCACACTTCTAAAGTCTCAAAACCACTTATTGGTTTAAATTTTATATATTCTGATTTTCTCTATCTTTATAGTGACAAACCAGCTCCTGTGCTTAAAGATTCATTTATGACACAAACTATCAGTCATAAAAATGGTATACAAAAGTTACTAGAAAAAAATAATTTAGATTTTCAAATCCAACACGCTTTTAACTATATGGTTTGGAACCAGTTATATGTCGGAACAAAAGATTTTAATCAAAAATTTGATCAGTTAAAAAAGATTTATAAGGAAGATAAAAAATTTCAAAAGTATCTTGCCGAAGATTGTGCGGTATTTGATAGAGATATGGAGGATAACCAAGTTAACTTCTTTTTGGAAGAGGTGTTGATGATGTATTTAATTAGTAAAAATCAAATTAAATTACCAAATGAATACATTGAAGGAAATCAAACATGGATACTTTGGTGTTACCCTGGACGACCTTTAAAAAGTGAGGTGTATATGCATCAACTTAATCCGTTTGATATAGATTGGCCAGAAAATCCGTATGAGGAATGTCAATATGATTTAGAATCAAAACAATTGATTGATTTTAAGAAGGTGGATTTAGAAACATATGTCGTTAGATAAGTCAGAGTATATAATTGAAAATAATGTATATGTAAAAGAAACTGGTATATATGGCAGAAGTCTTTTTGCTATCAGAGATTTTAAAAAAGATGATTTGGTCTTTGTCGCTTTTGGACCAATTGTTGCCTGTGCTACTAAATACACAATTCCAATTAGTAAAGATTTAAGAATTGATCCAACATGGCCAAAAGGAAATTTATGTCAGTTTATATGTCACTCATGTGACCCTAATCTTGGAATAAAGAATAGAAACTGTTTTGTTGCTTTTCGTGATATTAAAAAAGACGAAGAAATAACAATTGATTATGCAATGATTGGAGATAAATATGGAAGTGAAATTACAGAAGAAGAAAGATTGTGTAAATGTGGCAAATTAATTTGTCGAGGTAAAATAGGTTGTTACAATGAACTCCCTGAAGAGATTAAGTTAAAATACTGCGGATACATCTCTGATTATTTAATTGACTAAAAATATGAAAATATAATTACCTATTGGATTCAAAAACAGCCAGAGTTAAAAGTTGACAAAAATATGGTTTTGGTGTAATATATAGGAGATAACTTATCTCTTGGTTTTCGTTTCTAAGCAATTGCTTTATTTAAAATCCACGGGACATACTAGTAAGCTTTACTATAAACACTAGGGGTTATAAATAAAATATGTATAATAAGCAGTTTTCTGGTTCTAGATCAAACAGGTCTGGAAATAATAATTTTTTTCGTAAGCCAAATTTTTCAAATGGTCGTGGTATTTCTAATTTTAAAAAATCATCTCGTAGAGGTCCTAAAGGTGAAAGTATAAATGTATCTAGGTTTATAAACAAAGTAGTATCTTTAGAAGTTGAGGAAAAATTTATTCCAAAACATAAATTTTCTGATTTTAATATAGAAGAGTCTTTAAAAAAATCTATTGAAAGTAAAGGTTATGTTTTGCCTACTCCTATTCAAGATGGTGCTATACCGCCTGCTATTTTAGGTAAAGATATTTTAGGTATAGCAAATACTGGGACAGGAAAAACTGGTGCATTTCTAATACCTCTTATAAATAAAGTCTTAAAAGATAGAAAAGAACAAGTCTTGATCATAGTTCCAACTAGAGAACTTGCTATTCAAGTTGAAGATGAGCTGTATGGTTTTGTAAAAAATATGCAGATATTTTCAGTTTGTGTTGTTGGTGGTATGAGTATAGGAAAACAGATATCACAACTTCGTTATAAAAATAATTTTATTATAGGAACTCCTGGAAGACTAAAAGATTTAATCAATCAAAAAAAGATTTTTCTATCAGAATTTTCAACTGTGGTTTTAGATGAAGCCGACAGGATGCTTGATATGGGATTTATATCTGATATGAGAGAGGTTATGAAAGGTATGCCAAAAGAAAGACAGACTTTGTTTTTCTCTGCTACTTTGTCAAAAGATATTGAGAAACTTATAGGAGAGTTTTTGACAAATCCTGTTACTGTGTCTGTAAAAAAAGGTGATACTTCAAGAAATGTTGATCAGGATATTGTTAGAATAAAGGAAGGTGAAAATAAATTTGATGTTTTGCATTCTATGCTATCGGATAAAGATTTTAATAAGGTTCTTGTTTTCGGTAAAACTAAGCATGGTGTAGAAAAACTTTCAAATGCTCTTTTAAAAAAGGGTATAAAATCTGAGTCTATTCACGGTAATAAAAATCATTCACAAAGACAAAGAGCACTTTTTAATTTTAAAGATAATCATTCTCAGGTTTTAGTGGCTACAGATGTTGCTGCAAGAGGTCTTGATATTCCAAATGTAAGTCATGTTATCAATTTTGATTTACCGCAAACTTATGATGATTATGTTCATCGTATAGGTAGGACAGGTAGAGGTGGCAAGTTAGGCAAAGCTTTTACTTTTATAGAATAGAGATTTGAATTTCATAATATTTGAACTTTTTTTAGTATTAAAATTTTTGATATAATTTACTGCATGATGTATTTTCACGGAAATAGAAAAAATAAAAATATTGCTATAACTTTTGATGATGGTCCATCAGATGAGACATTAGATGTTTTAAATATGTTAAATAGGTATAATATTAGAGCAACTTTTTTTATTGTCGGAAAAATGATTGATGGCAGAGAGGTAATTGTTGAAGAGATAAAAAAGGGTGGACATGAGTTTGGGAATCATACTTTTTCTCACAAAAGACTATGGTTTAAATCAAAGAATTTTATAGAAGAAGATATAAAAAAATGTGATGAGGAGTTGAAAAAATTTGGTGTCTATACCAATTTAATAAGATTTCCCGGATTAAAGTTTGGTTTAAATTCTTTGGGTGTTTGTAAGAAATTAAATAAAAAAATAATTTTCACTGAATTTTTATCTATCAATCAGTTTTCCTATGACTGGTTTGGTCCTTGGGTTAGGAAGATTGGATTATTAAAAAATAATATAAAAATAGATACGGTTATTGAAAAGACTATTCTAAATACAAAAAACGGTTCAATTTTAAGTTTCCATGATTATTTACAGGAAATTGGTCCCCATCCAGAATTGAGTTTGATTTTAGATAAAATATTGCCAAAATTAAAAGAAAAAGGTTTTAAATTTGTAACCGTTTCAAACCTTATTTAAAAAAATAAATAGCAAAAACGTTTATAAAGTTAAAGAATAGTTTTTATTATATTAATTGTATTTATATTATTTTTATCTTATAATTAAATTATTATGTTACCAATTGCAATTGGAGGTTCTGCTGCAAATCCAACAACTATGGGGCATTTTAAAATAGTTGAATGGCTTTTAAATTCAGGGAAATTTAGTGTAGTCATTTGGATTCTTTCTGGTGATAGGGTAGATAAAAAAAATTTAATCTCTCCAGAGGATAGAATCGCACTTACACTTCTTACTTTTCCACCAGAATGGTTTTTAAAAAAAGATGTTAAATTTATTATTTCATTTGAGGATGTTTATGGTAAAAATATGCCTACTTTTGAATGGATAGAAAAAGTAAAAAAAATATACCCTGATCGAAAAATAGTTTGGTACACTGGTGTTGATTTGGTTATCCCTCAGGAGCAATATGGCAATAAATCTGAAATAGAGGCAAAATGGATAAATGGTGAAGATTTGTATAAAAATGCTAATTTTCTTGTTTTTTCTAGGGGAGGATATTTTGATCCTTGTAAACTATCTCTTCCTAAAAATTTTGAAATTGTAAAAGAAGAATTTCCAGAAATATCTAGTTCTGAGGTTAGAAGAAGAATTGAAAAAAAGGAAAATTTTAATGATCTTGTTTCATTGTTGGCAGCAAAATATATTAAAGAAAATAATCTTTACTTATCTAAATAAGGGTGTTATGATTTGCGAAGAAGTACTTTGTAAAGAAAGGATAGTTGAAAGATGCAAGATAAGCCGGTTATAGAATCTCTTTTAGATATAGACTTCTATAAATTATCAATGGGACAAATGATTTTTCATAAACATCCTAATGTTCCTGTGGTTTTTTCTTTTATTAATCGTACTAAAAATGTACGACTTGCAGAAATCATAAACGTCGATCATCTTAAGGAACATTTAATACATTGTCAAACATTAAGATTTTCTCCAGATGATCTTCATTATATTATGGGTACGTATGAATATGGTAGTCCTGTGTTCAGTTTAGACTATATTAATTTTTTGAAAGGTTTGTCCCTCCCTCGATTTGAAATTACCGTAACGGATGGACAATTTGATATTATATTTTATGGTCCATGGTCTAGTGTGACTTATTGGGAAACTTTAGTGATGTCTATTGTAAATGAACTCTATTATCGTGCACTTGTTAAAGAATATTCTCGTTTTGAATATGATATTGTGGAATCAAAAGGTCGCATTATTCTTGAAGATAAAATTATAGAATTGCTACAAAATCCTAAAATTACCTTTTCTGAATTTGGTACTCGTCGTCGTTTTAGTAAAAAATGGCAAGATTACCTGATCAGTGTTCTTGCTGAAGAGCACCTATCTCAATTTAAAGGAACTTCAAATGTTTTATTTGCAAAAAAATATGGACTGAAGCCGATAGGTACAAATGCTCATGAAATACCAATGGTTTATAGTGGTATCTTTTATGAAAAGGATTTGTCTTATTCCCAGCATCAAGTTCTTGTTGATTGGGAGACTGAATATGGTCTTAAATTTTCAATATTTTTACCTGATACTTTTGGTAGTAATTGGTTTTTTTCAGATGTTTTAAGTAAAAATCAACTCAGCACTTGGAAAGGTTCAAGACAAGACTCTGGAGACCCACTTAAATATGCTGAAAAAATTATTGAACTATATAATAACTTTGGTATTGATTCAAATCAAAAACTAATTGTATTTGCAGATTCTTTAGACATGCGCAGGATGAAAGAAATCTCATCCAAGTTAGACAACAGAATAGGTTATACTTTTGGTTGGGGAACTGATCTTAGTAATGATATGGGTTTTGAAAAAATTTCTATTGTCACTAAAGTTATAAGTGCCGCTGGAAATCCAGTTGTAAAACTTTCTGATGATATTACCAAAGCCACAGGGCATCCTAATGAAATTATGCGCATTCGATCTTTGGTTGGTTATAAAAATGATTCTATGTAAACAGAGATCATAAAAACTATTTTTGGCGATCTGGTTTTTCAAACAGATCGCTTCCTTTTTCAAGTCACCTACTTTTAATTTGTAATACCAGATTGGTATGTGGCTTGAAATTGGAAGGGTTCTTTGAAAAAAAGAAAGGTGAAGGAAAGATGAAAATTGGGATCTTGCAGTTGAATCCTGTTATAAACGACTGTTTCCTTAATGGGAAAAAAATTTTGGATGGATATGATAAACTTTGCTTAGAAGGAGCTGAATTGGTGATTGCTCCTGAGCTTGCAGTTTTAGGTTATCCACCAAGAGATCTTTTGCAACAAAGCTCTGTAATAGATCAACAACTTTCTATTGTTGATATTATTTGTTCCGGTATTGGAGACATTGGCCTTATTCTAGGTGTTGCTCAATGGAATAAATATCCCGGAAAACCTCTTTTTAATAGTGCTATTTTTATTCAAAATGGAAAGGTTATTGGAAGTCGTATTAAGGAATTGTTGCCTGGATATGATGTATTTGATGAAAGTCGCTATTTTGAAACTGGACCTAATTCACCTTGTATTGTTGCCTATAAAGGGAAAAGAATTGGTATTATTGTTTGTGAAGATGCGTGGAGTAGTGCAGAAAATTCTAAAGGAAATAATCTTTATTACGCTGATCCTGTTAAGGATATATTAAATGCAAATCCAGATATCTTGGCAATTATTAACGCTTCACCTTATTATTTAGGTAAAGAAGATGTTCGTTTTAATTTAGTTTCAGATATTGCAAAAAAAATTGGGAAACCAGTTGTGTATGTTAATCAAGTTGGGGGAAATGATGAATTGATTTTTGACGGGCGAAGTTTTATGGTCTCTTCTGATGGTGTCTGTATTGGAGAACTTCATTCTTTTAAAGAAGAATTTTCAATTCTTGATACTGATAATTCACCAATTAAGTGGTGTTCGGATTGTGAGAACATGGAACAGCTTTATCAAGCTCTGGTCTTGGGTGTTAAAGATTATTTTATCAAAACTGGTCATAAAAGAGCTGTTATTGGTCTATCTGGTGGAATTGACTCGGCAGTTGTTACTTGTCTTGCTGTCGGTGCTTTGGGTGCAAAAAATGTAACAGCTATTGGTATGCCATCAATGATTTCTTCTGAGGGTAGTGTTATAGATTCCATTGAATTGTGTAAAAAATTGGGAGTAGATTTCAAAATTGTTCCTATTTCTAAAGTTTACAATTCTTTTGGTGATATCCTCAGATCGTGTATTGGATGGAATGAGCCTAAAGATTTCGGAAATGATGTAACAGAAGAGAATATTCAAGCTCGTATTCGTGGTGTTATTCTTATGGCATATTCAAATCGAACGGGTGCGTTAGTGCTTTCTACTGGTAATAAATCAGAAATGGCAGTTGGTTATTGTACGCTGTATGGTGATATGGTAGGTGGATTATCAGTTATCTCAGATGTTCCAAAAACTTTTGTATATAAACTTGCAAAACATATTAATAAACGGAATGCTGATGAGACTATCCCAAGACAGATTATAGATAAAATTCCATCGGCAGAATTAAGACCAGATCAAAAAGATCAAGATTCACTCCCGCCTTATGATATTTTAGATAAAATTCTTCATTTATATATTGAAAAAGGTGTTGATTCTTCGCATATTTGTGAAATGGGGTTTGATGTGGGTGTTGTAAATAAAGTTGTTTTAATGGTTGAAAAAAATGAATATAAACGCCGAATTGCTAGTCCAGGTTTAAAGATTACAACCAAGGCTTTTGGTTCTGGTCGGCGCATGCCAATCGCAGTAAAGTCACCAGATGTTGAAATAGATTCTTTACTCTAATTAGTTTTTAAAACTCGTACTTTGCTACAAATTGCAATTACGAGTTTTTTGAATTTTTTAGATTTAGTATGAATAAATAATGTAAGAATGTAATTTACTTAAGATTATAATTAGGTTAAAAAGATTTATCTTGATGAGATGAGATTGATGGGGATGAAAATTGTTGACATTGGATTTAAATTATAAAGATTTACGTACTTTTTAGTCATTCTTTGTAAATGAGAGTAATAGTTTTTTATCATATAATTTTTTACTTTATAAAATTATATTTCTAATATTTATATTTTGGAACTTTATTTCATTGAGAAGAAGTATCTTTAAATAAAATATTTACATAAAATATCATTTATGGTTTAATATTGTTAAATAATTATATATGGAAAATTTTTATAAAGTTATCTTGTATCTAGAAAATAAAGGGGTTTTTGCGGATCAATACGGTTTAATAAAACCCAATTTTTCAGAACAAGAAAACATATTATCAAAAATTATAGATAACTTAATAGAAGTCAAGAAAAAGATAGATAAAGCTCGTCTAAGTGGTAAACATGTTTTATATATGCCAGGGAGCTATGATTTAATACATGTTGGTCATGCTTTTTATGTAGATCAAGCTATTAATCAATATCTTTCTTTGTGTGAAAATAAGCATTTGTCACGCAATGATATTGTTGTTTTTATTCTCGCTGATGCAGATGAGCTTATTTATAATGTTAAAGCATCAAAATGGATCGGCAATGGGGGTACTGAACCTTTTAGAAGACCTATACAGTCAGATATTATATCAAAAGAAATTTTTTCTCATGTAAATTGGAGGTTGATTGATTTAGCCTCTATACCATATATAGACATTGTCTCATTTATACCTTCTCCGCTTTTTATTTCTGATCTTGATATACCAGAGGTGGTTGGTATCCAAAAAGAAGCTTCAGAAATTAATCTTTCATTAGTTCAGTTTCAAAAAGATAATACCATTTCTCCTGATGATGTGAATATATTATTAAATTCTGTTTCTGACTATGAAGAGCTTTTAAAAGCGATAGTTAATAAAAAATATGATTATATTATAAATTCATTTAATTTAAACAAACCACCTTGGTCTATTCAGGCGTGGCAACTTTTTTTACATATATATCTTGGATTTGGGAAAGATATGAATGCTCCTTTTGTGCGTGTTATTAGTGTGCATGATGGTATATATAAGAATCAAGTATCTTTTATTATGAGTGTTGCTTCTATAAAATGTTTTTTAATACATGATGATTTGGTGTGTAGTACAACTGATTTACTTAAAGAGTATGGACATGAAGATCTTTTAAACTCGAAGAAAAATTTTTATATCAAAAAAAATTAAGAATTTTCTAATTTATCTATGTTCTGTATGATTATTTTGTATAGAATCAAAAAGATCAAGATTTTATAATGCAAACATATTTAATTTGACTTTTCTATAAATCTATGTATAATTTCTAGGGAAAATAATCTCAAAAGGAGTTTCCTGTGATAGAAAATGATCAGTTCAAACAAGAAGAATTGAATATTGATTGGTTAGGTGATGGTTACTCTATATATAATAAACCCAGGCCGATCAATCATCAACTTCGTGTGCTAAATGATGTATTTCCAGAAATTGGATTTACTAATGAAAGGTTTTTGGGACAGAAGGTTCCTCTTGGGGCTGAAGGGTTGTTTGCTTTGCCTATGTGGCAAAGTGTTGCTCAAACTTATTCCCAAGCGGTTCTAAAAGTTCTTTCTGCAATTGCTTTGCAGCGTCAAGGGTATATCCATACTTTTTTTAAGGATAAAATTTTCAACAGCATTAGTAAAAGATTTAGTATTTTTCGTTCATTAGCAGATTCAAAATTTTTTTCAAAATATGAAGTTTATAATCTTTTTGAGGCGATTAATGAAGATAGACTTAAACCTTTGTTGATTAAAGAATTAGCACTTCAGGAAATTAAAAATCAACAACAGGGAAATAAGATATTGATTGTACCTGCTCAATTAGGTCTCCGTCATAGAGGTCGTTCGGCTCGTAGGGCAAATGAAGTTATGGTATCTAATAAAGAAATATCTGAGTTTCCATTAGGTGCTTTTGAAGTAGGGATTATGATTCTTACTCATCCTGAAACTATGATGGGAGGTCACTTTGAACTACAAACTATTTGTTCGGGTGATCATTATGATACTCAGGGTTTAACATGGACTTTTTCTGTTTTAGGTGATGCCCCAGTGTTCAGGCCTTTCGGAGAAAAAAATAGACCTAGTTTGCATTTTTGTCGTATGGAAATTGAAAAATATTCTTGGAGTAGTGGTGCAGCTTCTGGTTTTGTTTCAAAATAGGAAAAAATAAGACAAAATAAGGGCCCATTTGAGAGGGTCCTTTTTATTTAAATAATTGATATATGGTTTGTAACATATATTATTAAAATTGACATTTTAATAATATATGTTAAAGTTATTTTTGGAAGATGTTCAATGCGTAAAGTTCTGCAAGAAAAAGGATATTCATATCAAAATCTCCTTGATTGTTATGTGTCTCCTGTGAGTGATATTTGTATAAGACGTTTTGAATTTCCATTAGACACTTATTCTGATAATGATAAGATGCTTTTTGGGTATAGTGATAGAGCAATTTCACATGACAGAGATTATATATCAAAATGTTTTCAAACTCATACTGATACTGGTGACCAGGGTTTTGGAAAGTGGTCGACAAATGCTAAACCGGAAGAAATCATCAGTTTTCTAAGAGATTTTTTTAAAGTTAACCAATCTATCAAATGGACAGGATTTAGAATTATGGGATCTGTTGGTTGTGATGGGTATTTAATTTGGACATTTGAATTATTTTGGAAAAATCCATTTAGTAATACTACGGTTTCATCTTGATGTAATTAAAACACTTGCTTTATCTGTTAAAGTAAGTGTTTTTTATTTATTTTTAGATAATAAAATCTATCTAAAAACAAGAAAAAACTATATTATTGTCAATCAAATATTAATTGACAATAATATATTATGTGATATAATTATTGAGTAATATTTAAGAAAATATTAAATAGTTGTTTATAATTAATTTTGAATTAGTGTGACTTATTAAATACTCCTCGCTGTAGGCATGTGCGTACATGTCCTGATGAGCTCAAAAGAGCGAAACAGAATTAGGCAACTTTTTCAAGATTTGATTTGAAGATTAAAACTTCAGTAGTAATCATCTGGAATTAGTTGTCTCTTTTTAAAAGAAGAAGGAGGTGTCTTGTGGTTTTGTTATTTTCAATTGTGCCAATCTTTGTGGAGTTGTCGAAGATTCGTCGCCCGTTGAATAATCAATCAATAATCACTGAGGTTATGTATTGGTTATGGATTATCTTGGTCATGATGAATGATCCGATTTTAGCTTTTTTATTTTCGGTGTATTCATTTGGTCCGGAAATCTTCGATTATCTCGGGTATAGATACAAGGTGGTACCTGTCAATCCGAAATATATAATGAAAGTGAGGATTGATTCTATTGTGTTGATTATCATGGTCATCCTCATCAACTTCAAAATCTCGTGGTAGTTTTTTGTCTTGAGTTGGCAAGTGCGCTGTTTGGGAATGATCCAACTGTTGTTCTCTGATTTTCAAATGGAGGTGTTGTGATTTAACACCTCCTCTGTCTCGAGATGTGCATCTCGACTGATGAGCTTGAAATAGCGAAACAGTTTCTAATAATTTAAACTTGTTTATTAATTAAGTTTTAAGAATAGTATTTTAAGTATTTTTATTTATTCGAGAAATATCCCGCAGCTTTGCTGCGGGGATTGATAAAAGAGTGTTGTCGATGGTGGCCAACTTCTATACGAATATAAGAGCCATGGTTCATCTCGCCAATACCTCGTCTGCTCTGCAGCGAGGATTGGACAAGGCGACTGCTTTTATTGACTTTTCCAGTTGATTGTTATATAAATCATTGTAGAGTTTTTTAATTGGTGCAACTGAAAAGTTGTCATCTGATTAAAAAGGAGGTTAGAATTAAATGGATTCTATTGGTATTGTTGAATTTGCTGAATTATTTTCTATTCTTTCACGAAATGTGGATTGGAAAAGTTTAGATCCTAATATTATTTCATTCTATAGAAATCCTTTGTTTGGATGGTACTTTACTGAATTTTTGCGTTGTCAAGGAAAATTTTCTTTCAAAGACTATAATATTATACCGATCATTCGTGGTCATTTTAGTACTAATTTTATAGGATTAACTGCGCGAGTTGATGATAAACTTTCAGATGTATCTTCTGGAGATATTAAAGAGATAGATATTCGAAAAGTTGAATTGAGAAGACTTATTAAACATGGCGAGACTTATGTAACTGGTAAGCAAAGTTTAGGGCGTATTAAGGAAGAGGATTCCTCTATAATTTTTCTTGATGTTTGTGTTTTTTATATGTTTTGGACAAATCAACATTTAATTCCTGATTCTTGGAAAATAGAAGATGGTGTCAATATAGCATTTCCTGGCACAATCTTTGAAGAAAAAGATTATCCATTTTCCAAATTTTTTTTGGCCTTAAAATTAGAAAAAAATAATGTTTGGTCTTATGGAAAAATAGGTTTAAATAATTCAGTTCATGATTATTCTTTAGTTGCTGTGTTAAAAGTTTAATATTATTTATAATAATATTTATCTAACTAATCTCTGGGAAATGTCCCAGTTTTCTTTTTTAAAAAATTATACTATCATATTTTTATGAAATATATGACAAATCAGATCACTAAAATATTACCTAAATCTGATTGGCAAAGTATTACAATAGTTGAAAATAATGATCCTGTTGTAGATATTAAAGAAACAGAGAGATTGATATTGGGTAAAAATATTGCCCCCTATATTGTTGAGGATTATAAAATAAGAAAAACGGTGTATGAAATGCTTTGTGGAGCTTCACTTTCTTTGCCGACAGGATATAAACTTACAGTTATTGAAGGTATAAGATCTATTCAAAAACAACAGAGACATTGGGATAATAAAATTTTAGAATTTAAAAGATTACATCCAGAATGGTCAGATGAAGAATTGGAATATCAAGTTAGGTTGGTTGTTGCAAAACCTTTACCTCTTGCAAATCATAATTGTGGCGGAGCAGTAGATGTAACTCTGATTGATGAATATAATAATGTCTTGGATATGGGAACTAGACCCCAGGATCTTCTTGAAAGGGAAAATGTTGAGATGTTTTCAAAACTCATCACACAAAAACAAGAAGAAAATAGGAAAATTTTACGAGAAGCTATGGAGAATGTTGGTTTTGTTTGGTATCCAGGTGAATGGTGGCATTATTGTTATGGTGATCGTATGTGGGCTGTATATTCTAGAAAGAAAGTTTGTTTTTATGGTCCAATAAAGTATTAGAGTATTTTAAATAATTCATTATATTGTTTTTTTAGATATATAATATATATTTATCCTAGGATAAATATGTCAGAGAAAACTGTTTTTGTTACAGTTGGTCCTAGGGGAAGTGGTAAATCTACTTTTTGTGAAAGAATAATTTCTAAAAATCCAAATGTTACACTAATCAGTCGAGATAAGATTTTAATGAGTCTATTTGGTGATGTTTGTTTAAGTCCATATTCTGGCGGTCATCAATATGCATATTCTATTATGTGGAAAATGGTTGGTGAACATTTAAATAGATCTGCAAATATTTTAATTTTAGATGTTTGGAATGGTTATTTTGATGAAAGGAAATATATAATTGATTTTCTTAGAAAACTTGGTGCAGAAAAAATTATTGCTTTGTATTTTATAACACCTGTTTCGTCTGTGGAAAAATGGTTTTGGCAAAAACCTGAAGTAGTAAGATCTCATTATTTGGATACTAGTCCGGTTCATGATCATATATTATTTCACAGGTTAGCTAGGGGTATTTGCTCCAATGGATTTGATCAGGTTTTAAATATAGATCCAGAAAACAATATCACCTTGAGAGAATTTACTTTAAAAACTGGCCTTGTGTTATAGGTCGGTTTTCTTTTTTAAAAAATTATATTATTATATATGTATCTCATGCCACATTGGTTTGGTGGCTAAAAGAGATCAACCTAGTCCTAGGTGTTTGGGGGTGAAGTGGCGAGCGGATCCTTTAACTTGACACCTAGGACTATTTCTTATGAAATTTATAAAAGATTTATTGATAATAGATTTTGAAGGTGGAATAGGTCCGAAACAAATCGGAGCTGTTCTTTTAGATAAAGAAACCCTTGAAGAGAAAAAAAGTTTTTCCAGTTATATATATTTTGATATGAAAGGTAAACCTAGTTTAAGTTCTGGTATTACACAAGATATGTTAGATGATGCGCCTACACAAGCAGAAGTTGGTAGAAAAGTTTTTGATATTTTTGGAACAGATATTATTTTAGGTTCATGGATAGCTGATTTTGATTTTAAACATTTTAAGACCATAATAACTTCTGCTGGTATAGATCCGAGTTTGTATGATTATCATTTTTTTGATATTTGGCCTGTGGCATATGCTTATCTTTTAAAAAATGGATATGATGGAGGAATAAGATCTGATGAGATGTTTAGTTCCTTTGGTATAAAACAGAGAGGAAATCATAATGCTCTGGAAGATGCAAGAATCGCATCTGATGTATTGAGAAAAATAATGATTTAAAAAATCTAAATAAAGGCAGTTGCCCCGTCTAATCCTTGCAGTAAAGCTACTGGGTATTTCTCGAATAAAATATTATAATTTAATTATGAAAAAAAATTATATTGGCATATTTGTATTTGTCTTCGTGGTATTTTTGGTTATTTTTGGTTTTTATAAAAAAGAGAAAAATTTTGTTGATTATAAAAATGCTACTTATATAATAGACGGAAAAAGTGTTAAGCTCACAAACGGTTTAAATGAAGAAAAAATAGCAAACTCTTCTTCTGTTATAAAAACAGTTTATTTTGGAAATGACTTGAAAATTGATTTGGATTCTGATGGTAGGGAAGATGTTGTATTTTTACTAACTAGGCAAACAGGTGGTAGTGGAACTTTCTTTTATGTTGTAGCAAGTTTAAATAAAGAAAATGGTTTTGTTGGCTCTGATGGTTTTTTCATAGGTGATAGGATAGCTCCTCAAAATATAAACAAGAGTAATAATCCAAGACATAAAGATGTTATTGTTGTAAATTATGCAGATAGAGGATATGGAGAATCTATGACAGTTCCACCTTCTTTTGGAAAAAGTGTTTATTTAAAATTAGATTCTGATTTTAGGTGGGGGATTGTAGAGCCGAATTTTGAAGGGGAAAGTAGATAATAAATCTCTATAACATATATCAAATAACTTTAAATTTTCTGATATAATCTTCTATATGTTTTTAAATTACACTAGTGTCTGGATATATCCTGTGGTTATGGCTCTGATAGTTCTGTTTTCTCATTTTTTAATTAAATTAAATTTTTTCAAAGAAGTTACTTCTCATGAGACTGTTGGGAGATTTGTTACTTTGGATGGTCTCAGAGGTTTTTTAGCTTTAAATGTTTTCTTTCAACATTCTGTTACCAGTTATTTTTATTTTCAAAAAGGATTTTGGGAGATAGTTCCTGTTAGTTTTTACAGACACTTAGGAGGAGAAGCTGTTATTTTATTTTTCTTGATGACAAGTTTTTTGTATTGGTCGAAAGCTATTTATCAGAAAGGCGATATTGATGCAGGGTTACTTTATAGAAGTAGGTTTTTAAGACTCGCTCCTATGTATGCTTTTTCTGGCATTATTATATTTTTATCCGTATTGATTCAGTCTGGACTTAGAATAGATTTTTTCCAAAGTGCAAAAGATGTTTTGTCTTGGCTTTCACTTGGTCTTATAACCACAACATCTGTAAATCATACAAGTATATTGCCTATAAATGCCGGAGTTCACTGGACACTTTCTTTTGAATGGGTTTTCTATCTTACTCTTCCTATTTTAGCTATATCTCTAAGAAATTTTAAAACTTTGATTATGGCAACACCTCTTATGTTTTTTGCCCTTTCATCACAATATAGAGGATATTGGGCTATATTTTTCTTTGGTATCATTTCAGCTCATATTTATAATAAATATCCAAATATAAATTTTAAAAAACCACTTTATTCAATTTTTCCGATTCTGGGTATTGCATTAGTTTATTTTATGGGAGATAAACCATATTCTTTTCCTCAATATTTTGTCTCAATGTTTATCTTTTTGTCTTTTGTTTATGGTGCTGATATTTTAGGTTTACTTAAAACTAAAGTTTCAAGATTTCTAGGAACAATAAGTTATAGTTTGTATTTGTTGCACGGTATGGTGTTGTTTGGGGTTTTAAATTCTGTTGATTATTTTTATCCTATTACAAAAATCAATCCAATAATCTTTTGGATCCTAATACTTATCTCTGGGTTGATAACAGTTGTTGTCTCGTCCATAACTTATAAATACATAGAATCTCCATTTATACATAGAATAAAAAATGGATCAAAACATACTGATCTGTCAAAAGATGTTATGTGATTTTACTTCATTTCCATTAGGCTATTTATGTAGTGTGTTGCTATGCCAGAAAATGAGATTTGGTCTTTATAATAATCTTTTATTTCTGAAACTTTCTGATTGTAATATTTTTTGTTTGTGTTGAAATAGGTTATAAATGGGGGCTTGAAATCTCCTGTCTCCAAAGCGATTATTGTTTTAACTTTGTATTTATTTCCTGCTAAAATCTCATCTTTTGATATATCAAAAACACCATCATATCCAGTATTAAAATTTCTATATGCCATTATTAAAACGGAACTGTTTTCTCTTTTGCTAAGTATTCTAAATAAGTGATTTATTGTAAAATCATATTTTCCGTTCCATAAAAATTTAGGTGTGCTGTCTGAGTTTTTATCAAAAAATTCTGGAACTACAATTGATATTTCAAGGTTGTCCTTTGGTGCATTTTCAATTATCTCATCTATCAAAGATATAAATTCTCTCAAAGTTTCTTTTTTATTTTCTTTGTATTCTTCTAGTAGATATGGTTCTATATCAAACTGAATCCCACTAAATTTTTCCTGTCTTTTTGAATTGAAATCAATAACATAATCCATAATAACAAAAGGTTTATAGCTATGTTCTTTTTGAGCCCAATTTTTCCACCCGGAGACTGCGACAACCTCTATATTGTATATATTTGCATCTTTTATAAATTTTGATACTTTATTGTCAAACTCTTTCTTTTCCATAACCTTTTGTTCTGAATCATTTTTTATATAAATATCTAAATAAGAATCTATGGCCAAATATATCTTGTTGATATGGTTTTCTCTTGCCCCTTTTAGTATTTCTTTTATATATTCATCTGTTAAAAATACAGTTGGTGTCCAAAGCCAAGTACTGTTCTCTAAATTTTTTTTGTCTATGTTTAGTATTTTAGGTTCATTTGTTTTTTCTACTGATGATTTTACATTTGCCAATGCTGGAAAGTTTTTGGATTTGTTTTCTTTGACAAATCTCTTGTCTGAATCTGTTATAGCAGAGCTAAGTTCTTTTTGGTTGTATAGGGTAACATAGTATGGTTCTGGTTTTTTCACAAATCTGTTTATAAAAAAACTTAAAGAGATTAGAAAAAACAAAATTATTGATATAAACACTATTGTTTTTCTATTTTTCATATTTTTATTATACAATGTCTATATGAAAAAAGTATTAGTCTCTATCCTCATCTTCTCTACTGTTCTTTTATCTTTCTTTTTGTTTAAAGATAAACAGAATATTCCTCCAAAAATAATTTCTGAAAAAGCTTCACATAAATATTATGATGAAAATATTTCTTATCCAGATACAGAGTCTGATTTTATGGAGGTGGTTGATTATATATTTTCTCAAAAAAATGAATTTGAAGGAGGTGTGAAAAATTTAGATACTGATCAGATAAAACTACTTGAATCTGATCCTAGTTTCAGATATCAAATTTTTATTGACACAAAAGTTGCAACTTCATCAAATACAATATCTTTTATAGTAAATACTTATACATTTGAAGGTGGTGCTCATGGTATGAGTAAGGTTAAAACTTTTGTTTATAAAAATAAAAAATTATTAAAACCTAGTGACATTTTTGTAAATAGTAGTTGGAAAAATACTATTTCCAATATGGCAAGAGAGTATTTTAAAGTAGAGCTTGGAAACTATTTAGATGAGCAAATGCTTGAAAATGGTGTTGTTGCAAATGATGATAATTTCAATGATTTTTATTTCTCAGGAGATTCTATCGTTTTTGTATTTCAGGAGTATTCAATTGGCCCTTTTGCGCTAGGTATCCAAGAATTTAAAGTAAAATTTTCAAACATAAAAAACTTGCTAAAAGATAAGAATCTGTCATCGGCTATATATTCTGATTTTACAAATGATTATTCTGTTTTTATTGGAGAAAATACCTATACGGTTTCAAAAGTGGTAGATGGTGATACTATAGAAGTTCTGATAAATGGACAAAAAGAAAAAATAAGACTAATCGGTGTAAATACTCCGGAAACTGTTGATCCGAGAAAAAAAGTGGAGTGTTTTGGAAAAGAAGCATCGAGTTTTTTAAAAAATCTATTATCTGGGAAAAAAGTCTCTTTGGTTTCTGATGAAAGTCAAGGTGAAAAAGATAAATACGGTAGATTGCTTAGATATGTATATCTGGATGGTCTCTTTGTAAATAAAGAGATAATAGAAAAAGGTTTTGGTTACGAATATACTTATCATTTACCATACAAATATCAAAAAGATTTTAAAGAGGCTCAACAAAAAGCTAAAGATAATAGTTTGGGTTTATGGAAAGATGGGGTTTGTAATTGATTTTAAAATATTATGAATGAAGAAATAGAAAAAATATATTTTGGTGGAGGTTGCTTTTGGTGTACAGAAGCTGTCTTTAAGATGCTTAAAGGTGTAATATCTGTTTACCCAGGATATTCTGGTGGAACAAAGATCAATCCAACATATTTAGAAGTCAGTTCTGGTAACACTGGTTATGTTGAGGTGGTTTATGTTGAGTATGATAAAAGTAAAATAAAATTTGAAGATTTGTTAACTGTATTTTTTGCAAGTCATAATCCAACAGAAAAAAACAGGCAAGGTGGGGATATTGGAACTCAATATAGATCCGTCATATTTTACACAAATGAAGATCAGAAAAAAATAGCACTAGATTATATAGATGATTTAAATAAAACAGGGTTTGGTGATAAAATAGTGACAACAGTTGAACCTTTCTCAAATTTTTATATAGCAGAAGATTATCATTTAGATTATTATAATAAAAACAAAGAAGCTCCTTATTGCCAGGTTGTTATAAATCCAAAATTGGAAAAGGTTCAAAAAAGATTTGCCAATTTACTTATTTAAAAATAATAAATTTATGAATGAAGAAGAGATAAAAAATAAATTAACAGAAGAGCAGTATCATGTGTTAAGAGAAAAGGGGACAGAAAAGCCTTTTTCTGGCAGTTTGCTTTATGAAAAATCAGACGGAGTTTACAAGTGTAAAGTTTGTAGCAACGAGCTTTTTAAATCAGATGCTAAATTTGATTCGGGGACTGGTTGGCCAAGTTTTGATTCTGCAATAGAGGGTTCGGTTGATTTCATTAATGATGATTCTTATGGTATGCAAAGAACAGAAGTTTTGTGTAGTAAGTGTAAAAGTCATTTAGGTCACTTATTTGATGATGGAATAACGGAAACAGGAAAAAGATATTGTATGAACTCGGTTTGTTTGGATTTGGAGAAAAAGTAGGTAAAAGTTTTCCTATATTATATCATTTTTATACCAAGAAGTCAAATTATTATTTATAGTTTATATTGGTTAAAGATGATATAATCGTTAAATGACAAAGGTAATTCTATTTGATCTTGATGGTTTAGTAATAATTGGAAATGGTAAATTGTTTAGTCAACATATTTCAGAAAATATGAATATACCCTATGAGTGTGTATTAGAATTTTTTAATAAAGATTTCCGTGAATGTTCGTTTGGGAGAGCTGATTTAAAAAATAAAATTGCACCTTATTTAATAAAATGGGGTTATAAAGGGACATCTGATGATTTTTTGAACTATTGGTTTGAACGTGAAAGTAATACTGATAAAGAAGTTTTAATGTTAGTAAAAAAGTTAAGATTAAATGGTATAAAATGTTACATTGCTACTCGTCAAGAAAAATATAGAAAAGATTATTTACTCAATGTTGTTGGATTAAAAGATAATTTTGATGGCATATTTTGTACTTGTGATATTGGATATGATAAATGGCAAAAAGAGTATTGGGATTATGTATTTAACAAACTTAAATTAAAACCCGGTGAGATAATGTTTTTTTGTGATAGTCAGAGAAATATTGATAATGCTAAAGATTTAGGTGTTGAGGCATATTTTTATTCAGGTATAAGTGTGCTAAAAGATAAAATAAAAAATTTATACTGATTTTTTAAAAAATATGAATAACCTTTTTTATTTGTTAAAATATTTCAGAAATGAGATAATTTTAACTTATGGATGAGAAAATATTAACAGTCAGTCAATATCTAGATTTACTAAATAAAAATCTTAAAGAAACAAGAACAAAAATCATTGGAGAGGTTTTTGGTATTCAAGAATACCCAGGAAGGAGCTATCTTTATTTTTCAATAAAAGACAAAGAAGATTCTAGCACAATGAAATGTTTTATGTGGAAAAAAGATTATAGTCTATCAGGAGTTTCTTTGGTCGAGGGTATGGAAGTTGTCATCTCTTCTTATCCATCTGTATATAAACCAAACGGAGGGCTTTCTTTGCAAGTTTCTTCTGTTGAACTTGTTGGTGAAGGTGCTTTGAAAATTGCTTATGAAAAACTAAAATCTGAACTTCAAAAAGAGGGTCTTTTTGATGAAAACAAGAAAAGAGAGATTCCAGAATTTCCGAAAAAAATAGGTGTTATAACTTCTAAACAAGGTGCTGTTATAAATGATTTTTTATCAAATATTGGAAAGTGGGGTTTTGAGATTTTATTTTTCGATTCAAAAGTTGAAGGTGATGGTGCTGTAAAAGACATTATGGATGGTCTGAGGGTTTTATATAAAGAAAAAGTTGATTGTTTGGTCTTGATGAGAGGAGGTGGTTCATTTGAGTCTTTTCAAGCATTTAATAATGAAAATATAGTTAGAGCCGTCTGTAAATTTAATGCTCCTGTTGTAACTGGAATAGGTCATGATAAAGACATTCCTCTTGTTTGTTTAGTTTCAGATAAAAATGTTTCCACTCCAACCGCTGTTGCAAATCTTTTAGGTCAAAACTATGGGAAGGCTTTTTCGGAGATTTCTCTATTTGAGCAAAAAATGTTAAATATATTTGAAAGTTCTATAAAAGACAAGATATTTGAAATAGAGGAGGGTTTTTCTTTTATGTATTCAAATCTACAAAATATACTTTTAGATTTTTCTAAGAAAATAAATTATTTTGAAAATTTAGGACAAGTTTTTATTTCAAAGATAAATAAGGTGGGTGAAAAGCTGAATTTTGATATTAAAAATATTTACATTTATTTTTCAAACACTTTCAGTGCACAGAAAAATAATTTAGAAAATTTTTCAAAAATATTGGATAGTTTCAATCCTACTTCAAGACTAAAACAAGGTTATAGTATAATAAGGAAAAATGGTAAAATCTTAAAAACAATCAAGAGTTTAAATAGTGGAGATGATTTGGATTTAGAGCTCTCTGATGGTTTAATTAAAACAAAAGTTATATGAGTATAGATGTTCCAAAACCAAAGACATTAGAAGAATCTTTAAGAGAAGAGGAAAATGATATTAGACAAAGGTTTGAGCGGTATAAAGATGTAGAATTTCAAATATATCAAGACTCTATTTGTAATCATTCTGAACTCGGTCATTTAAACGGTCATCCTGAGTATTTTTCTTTTTTAAAAGAAGTGGATTATATGCTTCAATATGCAATACTGAAGGAAGTTGATACTATAATTTGTTTCGATAAGAGTGCTAGAGGTTTTGGCTTGTTGGCAAATAAACTTTTTCCCGTTGTAAGATTGGAAAGAGCTAAAATGATGGGTGTAGATCCAAATAGTATCAAAAAACCAGAAATAAAGTTTGTAGATTTTCCTAGAATATATTATGGAAATATTAATTTATTTGACGGGGTTGTAGATTATGTTTCTAAAATATCAGAATCAGAAGAAAAAGTTTTATTATTTGATGAATCTAGTTATCAAAAAGCTCCAAGATATTCATTGTGGGATATAAGTGGTAGAGAACCAAATAGGTGGAATTTTTTAGAAAATATATATTTAGTGGATAGGTTTGGGGGTGATGTTTTGTATGATTATCCTATTTATACAAATATGGGTCCTAACATAGAAAGGGTTAAAGCTTTGTTATCAGAAAAAATACCAAATAAAAAATTCTATTACCAAATAGGAACAAGTGATGATGTTGGAGGTTTAGATCGTTCAGTAAAAAGAATAAAATTGACAGCTGAAATCAATTCTATGCTTTATAGCATAATAAATCCAAAGGATAACTTGCTTGTATCTGGACTTGAAGATGAGTTTTATTTTTCTAATATGATAGATGAGTTAATAGATGTTTTTCTTGATATTCAAGAAAAGGAAATTCCCCAAATTTTTAGAATAAATGGATATTCTGAAATGACCAAAGAAGAAAAAATAGAGGCTATAAAAAAATGGTTAACTAGATTTTCTCAACAAATAAGAGATGAACATTCTCGTATGGTATGGGAATTGTTTAAACAAATTATTTTAAAAGACGATCTTTATAAAAGAAAATAAAAGTGTTAAGTTCTAATAACCGCCACATATTTTTGAGACTCCATATAAAATAGTGTATAATCTAACTTATGAAAAAAATAGAAAATAATTTAAAAGAAAATTTAAAGAAAATAGCTGAGATAGTTTCTTGGTTTGAAAATGAGACTGATTTGGATCTTGAAAAAGCATTAGAGCAGATAAAGCTTGGTGCTAAACTCGTCAAAGAATCAAAAGATAAACTAAAAGAAATAGAAAACGAATTTAAAGAGATTAAAAAAGATTTATAATTTTTTATAACAAGTCATCTATTTTAGATGCTAGTATAAAATCATTTTCTGATAATCCTCCTATTTTGTGTGTAGTTAAACTTATTTTCACCTTATTGTAGTCAAATAAACTTATGTTTGGATGATGACCTTCTTTTTCAGATATAAAAGCCACTTGGTCTATAAAATTCATTGCTTCTGAGAAATTTGTAAAATCTATTATTTTTTCTATTACTTTATCATCAATCAAAGACCATTTGTTTATTGAAGGTAATAGAGATTCTATCTCATCTTTTTTCATAGGAATACCGCCAACTTCGCAAGAAATACATTTTTTTGAAGATAGTTCGCTTTTTTTGTTTTCAATTTTTTTAATATCAAATGGTTCGCTGTTTACTACTGGTGCATTTTTTATTATTTCAATTATTTCATCTTCATCATCGGTTATTGTAAACAAAGAAAAATCCTCTTTATCTATTGTCCCTTCTTCTAACATATCTTTGAAAATACTATTCATTTGTTTTTGCCAAAAGTCTTTTCCAACTAGGATAACCGGCACAGGTCTGACTTTGTGTGTTTGTATGAGTGTTAAAAGTCCAAAAAGTTCATCCATTGTTCCAAAACCTCCTGGAAAAAACAGATAACTTTCAGCTGCAAAATTTAAACAAACTTTTCTTGAAAAGAAATAATAAAAATCTAGCTCACTTGTTAGATATGGGTTTACTACTTGTTCGTGTGGTAGTTGTATCGTAAGACCTATAGATTGTCCACCGTTTTCAAATGCTCCTCTGTTGCCAGCCTCCATTATCCCTGGGCCTCCACCTGTTACTATGGAGTATCCAATTTCATTTACTATCTTTGAAGCAATAGATCTTGCTTTTATGTAATACTCATTGTTTTCATCAAACCTTGCACTTCCAAAAAAAGTTACAGATTTTGGATAATTTGATAAAAATTCAAAACCTTGCATAAACTCTTTTGTAATCAGAGAAACTCTTTCTCTTGATGCTTCGTGCATTTCTTTTTTTGTCAAAGGTTTGATGGGTAAATTTTTTTCAGGTTTGTTTGTTATATCTTTTTTCATATTTAAAATATTATCATAATTTTAAATTTTCAACCCTTTTTAATTTTATAACAATGTTGTAGTATATTAGTATGAAAAATAAAAATCAAAATTTAGCAGTTTTTGTTGGTGTTTTAACAATAGCTTTTTTCTTTCTTTTTGGACATATTTTTTCTAGAGTTTTAAACAACGATTCTGCTTTAAATGATGCTGGACAGTCTGATCTATCTTTTGTTGATATGAGTGATGGTTCTGGTCAAGAGGCTGTTTTAGGTAAAGAAGTTAGTATTAACTTTGTTTTGAGAACATCTTCTGGGGAAACTGTTGCTAGCTCACTTTATTCAGGTCCAATAACTTTTGTTTTAGGAACTGGGCAATCTATGGCTGGACTTGAAAAGGCTATTGTTGGTATGAAAGTTTCAGGTAAGAGAGTTATTGTTATTCCTCCTATGTATGTATATGCTTACAATGAGCTTGGCCCTGTAAAATCAGATGTTCCTCTTGTGTTTGAAGTTGAACTTCTTTCTGTAAAATAAAAAATGTCGGCAATAAAATTTACTATTGAAAAAAGATTGAAAAATTCTTTGGGTAGAGTTGGTTTGCTCGAAACTTTTTCAGGAAATATAAACACACCGGCTTTTGTAACCGTTGGAACAAAAGGAACTGTAAAATCGCTAACTCCGGAAATGCTTTATGGTTTAAATGCACAAGTTGTTTTAGTAAATACATATCATCTATATTTGCAACCAGGTGAAGAACTTGTGAAAAAAAGTGGTGGTTTATCGAAGTTTATGAATTTTAAAGGCCCAACTATGACTGATTCTGGTGGTTTTCAGGTTTTTTCTCTTGGAAGTGACTATAATAATAAAGTTGGAAAAATATTAAATAAAGAAAAAGAGATACTTATAAATTCTCCAAAAAATGATGATGATAAAGAACCAAAATTGGTTTCTATAAACGAAGATGGTGTTATGTTTAGATCTCATATAGATGGTAGTGCTCATTATTTTACACCAGAGAAATCTATTCAGATTCAAAATGATCTGGGGGCTGATATGATTTTTGCATTTGATGAATGCACATCTCCTCTTGAAACAGATTATTATCAGGCAAAGGCACTTGATAGAACTCATATGTGGGCAAAGAGATCTTTAAATTTTCATCGTCAAAATGAAATATCAAAAAGACAGGCTATTTTCGGTATAGTTCAAGGTGGTAGGGTAAAAGAGCTTAGAGAAGAGAGTGCTAGGTTTTTGGCAAACCTTGATTTTGACGGTTTTGGTATTGGTGGATCTTTTGAAAAAGAAGATATGAAAAAATCTGTTTTCTGGTGCAACTCTATTTTACCAGAAGATAGGCCTCGTCATCTTTTGGGTATAGGAGAGCCAGAAGATCTTTTTATGGCGGTTGAAAATGGTTGTGATCTTTTTGATTGTGTATCTCCAACTAGGATAGCCAGAAATGGTAGTTTATATACAAAAACAGGTAAAATAAATATTTTAAATAATCAATACAGATTGGATTTAAGTCAAATAGACGAAGGTTGTCAGTGTTATACTTGTAAAAATTATACAAAAGCATATTTATCTCATCTTTTCAGATCAAAAGAGATTCTGTCAGCAACATTGGCTTCAATACACAATCTGTATTTTATAATCAATATGGTAGATCGTATGAGACAGTCTATAATAGATGATACTTTTTTAGATTACAAGGAAAATTTTTTGAAAATGTATTATAAAAAATAACCGATATTTTAATCGGTATTATTATTTAACTTTGATCATCTTTATTATTTCATTACGTAAAAGATCATTATATTCATAATCAATTTCAATTCCCTCATCTTCTTTTAAGATACAAGATTCTCTGATTTTTCCATCTCCATAATAATAATTTGGTAGCTGTATTTGTTGCCAAATCTCTTTCAATGTCATTCTTGTTTCTTCTCCACCTATTTTTACTTTTATTTTGATCTTATATTTTAGTATTTCAAATAGTCTTTTATAAAGATCTTCTAATTCTTCTACAGTCTCATCTTCACAACAAATAGTAGTTGTAGTTGATGATAAAGGTGATTCGTTGGTAATTATGACACCATTTTTTAGATCAAAAGAGATGCTAACATTATAAATTTCATTAAGAATTCTTTTAAATCCATGGCAAATGATATCTGCTTTTTGATATTGTGTATTTGAAGTTTCTATATCTATATATGCAATACAAATTTTTGTTTCTACCAGCATTCTAAATAAAACATAGCATCTTATGTAAACTCTGGCAATAATAACTAAAATAGTCATTTTTACAGTTGACTTATGCACTTCTTGACTTATTGTTTTATATGTATATACTATATGGAGCTTGTTGAATATATTTTTTGTATTTTACAAGTTAAATTAAGTTTTTTGACAATTTCAAAATTGAGCCAAAATTGACAAATTTTGGCGATTTGAGAACATTTTGCAAGTTTACATCGTTTAATTTGAAAATGTTTCCGGATGAGGTAATTCATCAAACACAAAATTCCAAGCCGACTACAAAATTAATATTTTATATTTTGTTCCGTTCTAACAAAAGCTTTTGTAAATATTTTTACAATAAATAGCTTCAAACTTTTACCAAGAGTTTGATCCTAGCTCAGGATGAACGCTGGCGGTGTGGATAAGGCATGCAAGTCAAGGGGGCCCGCAAGGGCAACCGGCAGACGAGGTAGTAACACGTAGGAACATTCCCTAAAGTCAGGAATAACTAGCCGAAAGGTTAGCTAATACTTGATAGTCTCTTAGGAGTAAAGATTTATCGCTTTAGGATTGGCCTGCGGAGTATCAGCTAGTTGGTAGGGTAATGGCCTACCAAGGCAATGACGCTTAGGGGGAGTGAGAGCTTGGCCCCCACCGACGGAACTGAGACACGGTCCGTACACCTACGGGTGGCAGTAGCCGAGAATATTCGACAATGGGCGAAAGCCTGATCGAGCGACACCGCGTGGTTGATGAAGTCCCTCTGGGACGTAAAAACCTTTTATGAGCTACTAAGTTTATTGAAGAGCTCATGAATAAGGGGTTGCTAAACTCGTGCCAGCAGCAGCGGTAATACGAGTGCCCCAAGCGTTATCCGGAATCATTGGGCGTAAAGGGTGTGTAGGTGGTTTTGTTAGTCTTATGTTAAAACCCGAGGCTTAACTTCGGATATGCATTTGATACGGCAAAACTAGAGGATGACAGAGGTGTGCGGAACTCATGGAGTAGGGGTGAAATCCGTTGATATCATGGGGAACACCAAAAGCGAAGGCAGCACACTGGGTCATTCCTGACACTGAAACACGAAAGCGTGGGGAGCAAAAAGGATTAGATACCCTTGTAGTCCACGCCCTAAACTTTCTTCTCTAGCTTTTCGGAGTATCGACCCTCTGAGAGGCGTAGCTAACGCGTTAAGAGAAGCGCCTGGGTATTACGGCCGCAAGGCTAAAACTCAAAGGAATAGACGGGGACTTGCACAAGCAGAGGATTATGTGGTTTAATTCGACGATAAACGAAGAACCTTACCAAGGTTAGAAATCTAGCTGAACATCAGCAGAAATGTAGATGGTCCGCAAGGACAGTTAGACAGGTGATGCATGGCCGTCGTCAGTTCGTGACTTGAGTTGTTCCCTTAAGTGGGGTAACGAACGCAACCCTCGTTGTCTGTTACAAGTGTCAGACGAGACCGCCCAGTACTTTGTACATAAAGAAATTTGTGCATAAAGTACTGGGAGGAAGGAGAGGATGACGCCAGGTCAGCATGACCCTTGATGGCTTGGGCTACACACATAATACAATGGCGACTACAACAGGTTGCGACG
>JACCDG011274780.1_pt1 | contig 28113 bp, 32 predicted proteins | sample 7442471 | NCBI WGS metagenome assembly JACCDG01 (sample SAMN15323444, study PRJNA562643) | freshwater metagenome | isolation source: river surface water | place: USA:Blue River Watershed | collected 2017-08-17 | reverse complement strand
GTACCGTTGACCTTACCGTGGACGAGTTCAACGAGTGCTGCTTTGTTCATAGTAGTTCTTTGGTTCCCCGAGGGGAGTGATTGATAATCTCGTCAGGAGTGCTTACGCTTCCGCCATAAGCATAGGGTCATTATATAGCAAGGCGGTTTGGCAATGCAACCTTTTAAAAGATTGACTTTTATCAACATATAGACTATAATGTTTTCAAATTAAATCCTAAAGTTTATGCAAAACCAGCAAACCTTGGAGATCATATGGCCATTGTCATACCTCCTACTGATCAGTATCAGCGTCATTGTTCCTTTTTTAGTTCCAAAATCTATCCGAAAAGACGTCATCTATGTCTGTCTAGCCGCTCTGGCCATAGGCACCGTCGTCTATAACCTCGTATAGACCAAATCCAATCCAACCATGAAAGACCACCAAATAGGTGGTTTTTTTCGTGTGTACAGGACGGTTTATATATGATTTAATTGCTGTATATGGAAAAAAACGAATTTGAAAACTTGGCAGGAAACCAATCACAAGATGACAAGGAAAAGAAGCAGGACGATGTAAATGCAGAAGGGCAGCCACTGTATATGGCATTTCTTGCAGACCCAGAAGCAGTCAATGTTACAAAGGAAGAAATACAGGATGCAAAGAACGCGCTTATTGAGCTACAAAATCAGCATCCAGAAGTCGTCTCACTTTGTAGACACCGCTCGATACCTGAGTGCCTCGAAGCTGTACGACAAGTAGCATAAACAAAAAACCGCTATCTCAGCGGTTTTTTTATTATCTCGCAAAATCCGTAATTCTGGTTTCACGTATAATCGTCACCTTAATCTGTCCCGGATAGCGGAGCTCTGTCTCAATGGACGTTGCAATAGTACGAGCGAGATGTTTTGCATCGAGATCTGAGATTGTCTCAGGATGAACAAAGATACGGATCTCGCGCCCTGCCTGAAGTGCATAGGCTTTCTCAACGCCGGCAAACTTTGCAGCGAGTCCTTCGAGATCACTGAGTCGCTTGATATACATTTCGGCAGTATCTCTACGTGCACCAGGTCGAGCACCTGATATCATATCGGCGGTCTGCACGATGACAGCCTCCAGTGTTTCATGCGGGCAATCATCGTGGTGACTCTTCATTGCGGTAATAATTTTTTCGTCAGTATTGAATCGGCGCATGACTTTGATACCAATGTCGATATGAGTGCCTTCGAACTCATGATCCAAAGCTTTCCCAATATCGTGAACGAGTGCGCCTGCCTTTGCGATATACACATCAGCGCCGACTTCGGCAGCGAGCATGCTCGCAAGGTGTGCCATTTCGATGGAGTGCTGCAGAACATTTTGTCCGTAGCTTGTCCGGAAGTGAAGACGCCCGAGTATGGCAACAAGTCGAGGGTCAAAGTTGTAGATGCCGCATTCGTATACTGCTGCAGCACCTTTCTCTTTGATCGTTTCATGAATCATAGCCTTTGCTTTCTCTACTTCTTCTTCGATTTTTGCAGGTTGGATACGACCATCTTTGATCAAGCTTTCCAGTGCCGCTGTCGCAATCGCACGGCGAACCGGATCGTAGCATGACACGATGATGGCATTTGGTACTTCATCAATGAGAAGTTCAACACCAGCAAGCCTTTCAAATGCGCGAATATTGCGACCTTCCTTTCCGATGATTTTCCCTTTTACCTCTTCATTTTGGAGAACGACAGTTGCGGTAGTGAGTTCATTTGCAGTCGGTACTGCGAGCCTCTGGATGGTGGTGGTGAGGATGTCGCGTGCGCGTTCAGTGAGTGCATCGAGGGATTGTAGTTCAAGTTTGCGACTACGTACTGCAAAGTCTTCTTGGTACTGGCGCTCTACTTCATCGAGTAATACTGCCTTGGCATCTTCACGTGTTATGAGTGTAATGTTCTCAAGTGTGATGAGACGTTCCTCTACCAAGTTCTCTGCTTGTTTCATGAGTGCATCAGTGCGGATGTTCTTCTGTTCAATAGTTCTGATTTGCTCATCGAGTTCAGCTTGTCGAAGATCAAGCAAGGACTCTTTTCTCACGAGGCGTTCTTCAGTCTGGCGAAAGTCGAGGTCTTTCTCTTTTTCGGTGACGCGGATTTCCTCGCGAAGGAGTTCTGCTTTTTGTTTTGCGTCATCAACGATTTTTTGAGCCTGTTCGCGCGCGTTCATCAGACGCTCTGAAACAGAGAGTTCAAGCGAGTTCTTGCGAAGGAGGAACATGAGTGCACGGATCGTGTAACCGATCGCGATACCAGCTATTGCGATACCAACAGCCAGGACATTGCTGGCAATCATATTATTTGACTGCTATTGGTTTGGTAATGACCGCATCAATGATGCCGTATGTTTTTCCTTCGGGTGCGTTCATATAAAAATCACGCTCAACATCTTTTTCGATTTGACTGACTTTCTGGCCGGTGTTTTTTGCAAGAAGTTGGTTCATAAGTTCACGGACCTTGAGGATACGTCGCGCAGATATCTCGATATCCGTCGCCTGACCTTCTGCACCGCCTGATGGCTGGTGAATCATGATTTCGGAGTTTGGTAATGCATAGCGTTTACCTTTTTGTCCTCCAGCGAGGAGAAATGCTCCCATTGATGCAGCAACGCCGACACAGATGGTAGAAACATCAGGCTTTACGAACTGCATCGTGTCATAAATTGCCATACCAGCAGTAACAGATCCACCGGGAGAGTTGATATATAAATGAATGTCTTTTTTCGGGTCTTCGTTTGTCAGGAACAGAAGTTGTGCGATGACGAGGTTTGCAGCGTGATCGTCGATTGGACCTGCAAGGAAAATGATGCGGTCTTTGAGAAGTCGTGAATAGATATCGTAGGCACGTTCGCCCATGTTCGTTTTTTCAATAACGGTTGGAATAAGCATAGTGTTCAAAAAAGTTAAAAGGGAATAATGGGGTCAAACAGAATGGCAGACGGTCGGTATAGCTACACTATAGCCTCGATTGACATATTTTGCAAAAAGCGTAGAGTTAAGGAAAATTATTTGCCATGATAACAATGTATCAAATCAAAGGTAATCCGATTGGCCTTCATTTCCCCCCACTGGTAGCAGCCTGGTTGAAACGAATAAAAGCAAAAGGAGAAAAAACTAAAGACATTATTGTTTTTAAGGTTGCTTCGTTACGAGAATCTCTTACAAAGGAACACGTTCCTCATGTGGCTGATTTTCTTGAAGAAAACAAAGTGGAAGAAATCGCAGTTCTTGCTGATGAATGTGAAGAAGAAATTTAAAAAAGACCCCCAGTCAGTAGGGGGTCGTTTTTTTTATTTTCCTTCCAATAATGCAAACACTTTTTCGTTCGTGAGAATGAGGTCGGCGTAGGCTTCGGCTCGTGCCATATCCGCACCGGGATACATTTGCATCATCTTTTCAGCTTCAGCTTTTACTTCTTCGTCAGTCGGAGCAAGTTTCTCAGCCTTTGCAATCGCATGCAAGGTCAGCTGGAAATGTGCACGCTTCTCAGCTTCTGGTTTGAAGTCTGCGAGGAGTTCCTCACGAGTCTTTTTTGTATGCTCCAGATAGCCTTCGAGGGTTGCACCAGAGCGTGCAATATCAGCTTCGATCTGTGAGAGCATCTTTTCTTGTTCTGACTGGATAAGGATCTCAGGTATTTCAAATGGTGTTGCGGAAACGATAGACTCCATGATAGCAATGCGTCGCTTGTCCTGCACTTCATGTGCGCTTTCGTTTACGAGATTCTCCCGTACCTTTGCGCGCATTTCTGCAACCGTTTCAAATGCACCAAATGATTTTGCAAAGTCATCGTTTACTTCAGGAAGTTCTTCTGCGTGCTCATGGTTGTCATCAGCACCGTGGACATGACCGTATGCGCGAACTTGGCGGAGATCTTCGACAACCTTATCAACGTCAGCTTCGGTAACTTCTTTTGCTGGTGTTGCCTCTACTGCTCCCGCAAGCTTTTTGTAGTCAGGGAGTTTGATCTCAGGAAGCACTGCTGCACGAATCGTGAATCCAAGTGCATTTCCTCGAGCAATCTTTGTGATGGCGAGATCAGGGCGGCCGATGATGTCGAGGTTCTGCTCCTTCATGATTTCTGGGTAGTGTGCCTGGATTGCAAGTTCTGCCATGTCAGCGAGTACCATTTCGTCAGCGAGGTGCTTCTTTGCGATCTCTGCAGGCACCGCACCTTTGCGGAAACCATCGAGTTCAAGCATGCCCGCAAGGCGACTAAATGCCTTTTCTTCATATGCAGCAAATGCCTCCCAGGTGATTTCACCTTTGATTTCAACAGTACTCTTTTCAGTTGGGGTTATGGTTACGCTAAATGGATTATTCATAGGAGGAGATTCTAGCACACTCCCATTTCTTTTAAAAATCTTTCGAAAAATCAGGAATTGCAGTATTTACTGCTGCGGCCTGGAGATCGCCAACAGAAGACTCTTGTTCATTGGTAGGTGCCGTCGATGTGTCTTCACTGACAGATGTGACATTTTCAGGGGTGGCTGGTATCACAGTTTCATTCACCGTACGTTCTTGGTATAGCCAAAAGCCGCCAAACAGTATGACGACAAGGACGACTATAATAAATGCGATAGGGCTCCTGCGGCGGGCGCCTCGGAATTCACGGGGGACTTGTTCGAATACGGTTGTTCCGAATTCAGATTTACGCATACTATTGGAGAGGAGTATCGATAGTATCAACGGTCGCAGTGAGGACAATTTTGAGTGTAGAAAGTGTGGAGATGAGATGGGTACGTGCATCCTTGAGTTGATCCTGGATTTTCTTTACTGAATCTTTGATTTCAAGTGTCACTTTCTCTTGGTTGCCTTCAAGGATTTCAATTTTTGCCAATGCCTCAAGTGCGAGCTTTGTGGATGCGAGATCGCTGGTTGCGATAGTGAGTTCTGCCTGTGCCTTGCCAGTACCAATGTTCTTTTGTGCAAGACGGTCGAGCGCGAGCTGTGTTCGTGCGGTAAGTGTAGTCAGGCGAGTATTGATATCATTGAGCTGGAGTACGACATTGTCGCGGCGGGTTGCGAGAGGGACTAGTGTCTCATCAGAAGATGTTGTAGAAACAACAGGTTTTGCATGTATATTTGCATTAATTGTGGCTGTTGCAGCCTGCGCATGACCAAAAGCCGTCGGGAGGACGATGAGGCTAAACGCTATAAATAAAGGGGAAATCAACTTTTTCATACAATATATATACCATACAGACGACGGTTTGTCGAAAAGCTTACAAAAAACCTCCCTTTGCAGGGAGGTTTTTTGTTATTTTCCGAATTTCTCTTTATAGAGCTGTTGGGATTTTTTGAGTGCTTCGATCGCTGCATCCTTGCCGCGGATACTATCAATCGTTACGGGGTGCTTGGTTGGATCATCAGATTTGAGGAGTTTGTATGTCTCAAAGAAATGGGTGTATTCCTTGATCATATGTTTATTCAAATCATCGAGATCATGAATATTTTCAAATCGACGATCGTTGACCGGCACTGCAATAATCTTTGCATCACTCTCTCCTGAGTCAACCATATCCATGATTGCTACCGGGCGAACAGCGACGAGTATGCCGACTGCGAGTGGGTATGTTGAAAGTACAATCACATCGAGGGCATCGCCGTCTTCCCAGAGCGTCTGTGGAACGAATGCGTAGTCGAACGGATATGCTGCTGCATTGTAGTTTGCGCGGTCGAGTGCGATCATACCGGTTTCTTTGTCGATCTCGTATTTATTGTGAGAAAGTTTTGGGATCTCTACGATACAGTTGAATTCGTTTGGAACATTTTTTCCAATACTGATGTCATGCCAGAGGTTCATCATATTATTCTTTCCCTTCTATTTCATTGGTAATGATTTCGTCAGTGGTGATGCCTTCGAGATCTGCACTATTGTCAGTCTCAATTGGTGTTTCACTGCCTTGGGTTTCTTCGAGGGCCTCTGTTTCACTGAGCACTTCTTCGGTATTGGCGAGTGCGGGTTCTGCTTTGAATGCATCGAGTGAGACAAAGTCATCACCTTCGAGATTTGCGCCTTCAGTACTGACTTCTGCTTCAGTTCCCTTGATATCAATCTTCCAACCGGTGAGCTTTGCAGCGAGACGAACGTTTTGTCCACCTTTACCGATAGCGAGAGAGAGTTGATCAGGCGTTACTTCGATACTTGCTTTGTGTTCCTCATCATTGAGCTCAAGTCCGAGAACTTTTGCTGGAGAGAGAGCCTTGCGAACAAATTCTTCTGGATCTGCTGACCATTCGATGATATCGATCTTTTCGCCACCAAGTTCATTCATCACCGTTGATACACGCACACCTTTCTGTCCGACACATGAGCCAACTGGATCAATATTTGCGTCTTCGGTCCAGACTGCGATCTTGCTTCGTGACCCTGCCTCTCTCGCAATTGCCTTGATTTCTACAACACCACTTGCGATCTCAGGGGATTCGTATGAGAAGAGCTTCTCAATGAATTTTGGATGGGTGCGAGAGATACGAAGGGTGATACCGCGAGGTGTGTCTTCAACATGGTAGAGGTATCCGCGGATACGAGCACCACGAACGTAGCGTTCACCAGGGATTTGTTCATTTGGAGGAATGACACCGGTTGCACGGTTGAAGTCGACGTAGACCATGCCACGTTCTACCTTTTGGATATGACCAGAGACAATATCTCCTTCTTTTCCACCGAATTCATCCATGATAGAGGTGCGCTCTGCTTCACGAATACGCTGCATGATGACTTGCTTTGCAGTCTGTGCTGCAATACGGCCAAAGTCATCCTTTGGTTCGAGTGAAAAAACAATCTCGTCTCCAACTGCTGCATCACTCTTTATGATGCGGGCGTCGTCGAGGAGGATATGCTTTTCTTCATTGTAGTGCTCGCGCTCGTCCACCTCCGCTTCTTCGGCGCTCTGGCGTGACACGTCACCTTCTTGATTTTCTTCGTCAAAACGTACAAGTGTGTCATCTACAACAGTCTTTACCTGTTCGAAGTTCACGGTGCCAGCATTGAGGTCGATTGCCGCACGGACTACCTGGCCTTTTTTACCATATTCTTTCTTGTACGCTGCAGCGAGAGACTGCTCGATAGCGTCCACGAGAGTGGAGCGTGCGATGCGTCGCTCGAGTTCTAATTGTTCAATTGCTAATTTTAATGCTTTGATGTCTAACATATATTTTATTGTTTATTCTTTTGTAACCCTTTTAAAAGCAATGCCCGACCTTGTGGGGCGGACAGCTGTGTACCTCCACCATACCATATATAGTATGCAGTATCAACAGGTTGTGATCCTTTTTCCTTGCGCCGTTGTTCTATAGTGTTCTATACTTGATACAACATATTATGCGAACCATTGCACAAAAAATCCTCGCTGTTTTCCTCGCAACTTTTTTTGTTGTATCGGTAGCGTATGCAGCGACAAGTAATCTCTCGGGATATGGATGGGCCGGACAAAAAGATGCTGCCGGAAATACTGTCGGTGTTGGATGGGTTAATTTTAGTGGTGTCACAATGGCTGACGTGGCAGGTAATGGGGTTCTGGTAGGTATGGCTGATTCAGAAAATATCGGCCCGATTAACTTTGCTGCCGCAGGATGTCCTACTGCTGATGTTCCTGGTTGTGTAGCAGGAGCTTTTGCTGACTGGTCTAACCCCAACACTGATGGGTCTATTAATGTAAAAGGTTGGGCACGGGCATGCTCAGTTTATGCATCAGGATGTTCAGGCGTTCTTGCAGACGATGCATATCGTGGTACGTGGGATGGATGGATTGCACTATCCAATCCGAGTGGAACAAATTGGTCAGGTACCAACAGTGTTCGTTTTAATCCTACAACAGGGGAATTTTCAGGTTATGCATGGGGGGATCAAGTCGTCGGACGGCTTGATTTTACAGGGGTAAAAGTGACACTTGACCCATCAGATACCTCAATCAAGCTTATTCCAACAAAGACGATTCCTGCACAAGGCACGATTGGCTCACTCTCAAACTCTATAACAGTCCCAAGTACTACAACCACTATTGTTCTGTCGTGGTATAAAGCAGAGGCTTCTACTATCTATACGAGCTGTACAGTGACATCGAGCAAGACTGCAACTACATGGACCCAAAAGATCATTAATTCTGGAGCTGGAAATCTTGTATTCGGTCCCACTGCTCACACTTCACTTTCTGGTGTTTCATATACATCTTCAAACCAAACATATACACTCAGCTGCGTTAAAACAGATGGCACTACTGATACTGCAATTGCAACTGTTACAGATGAGTCTAATCCTCCGCCACCACAATGTACTGCATCAACAACTCTTGCAGAAAATAAAACCTGTTACTGTCAGAATCATGCAGCTGATACAGCAAACTGCAGTACTAATCCTCCGCCACCACAATGTACTGCATCAACAACTCTTGCAGAAAATAGAGCTTGTTACTGTCAGAATCATGCAGCTGATACAGCAAACTGCAGCACCGTTCCTCCATACTGTACGAACCTTCCTCGCTATACCCAAATTACTGCTCCATTCGGTGTCATTCGTACCTCAGACGGCAAATGCAGCTGTCCAGTCGGCAAGGTTATGAAGCTGGTCAATGGCAGATATGACTGTACGACATCTCATTATGAAGAGCATTAATCAATAATTATGGAAAACCAACCACTACAACCAACATCACCTACTCCGCCGAACACAGGACCTCTGTCGCAGAAATTGCGAAGTCATAGCGGGTTGGTTATTGGCGCAGTACTTGCGCTCGTAGTTATCGTGGCACTCGTAGTATTACTGCCGAAAAAGCGCACCCCACTTGAAAATTTACAATTACTTGAAAAAGTTTCTGATCCTGTTACACAAACACCAGCAGAGAGACTTGAGAAGCTCTCTCTCTATGCACAAGATTCTCGTGGTACTAAAGCTACTACCCCTGACGCACAGAAAGATGCAAACAGTGATACACTACAAGCATTAGATGAGATGAGTACAAAACAATAATTATGAATAAACCTCTTACTATTATTACAATAACACTCTCATGCGTTTTGTGTGCTGCAGTGGTCAGTGCGTACAAAAATCCTACCAGTGCATTTCCGACTGATACTGATGTTGTGCCGGTCACTATCGGTAGAGCAAATCAAATAAAGGCAGGAGGGTTGTCAGTCCATGCATTTACTGCAAATAATGCTGAATTTAAAGACATTACTATTGTAGAAAAAAACGTTCGCGGTGGAACAATCGGAACACTAGGGAACTCAACTGTTGAATTTGGTGATTGGGACACCAAAACACCTGCTGTCTCAGTAGTCGTCCAAGATGACACAAAAACAAATGATGTCCTTTCTTCTGATCTATTAAAAGGAACCGGCCAGCGTCCAGTGTGTGCAGATGCGAGCGGTATGGTATTTGAATGTATATAAGTATATGAAAGTAATTTTAAATACACTAAAAACAATTGTTATTCTCGGGGCTATCTGTATCGGTGCAAGCTATGCCTATGCGCAAGTTGGTTCTGGTATGCCACTTCCTATTCATACCGGCTTTGACCAAATAAAAAATGGCAGTCTTGCAGTTGATGGATTTGTTTCCCATGGAATCGCTTCATTTGATGGATCACCGACGAGTGTGTGGTTTTCTGGAATCATTCGAGGGGATAGTCCGCTGAAAAAAGAGTTGGCTTCAATCGTCCGTATTGGAGGCACCGATGCTATTACAGGTACTACCTACAACACGGTCGCCCAGGCAACTGATGAAATTCGTGCCGCACAGCGACTCTACGCACAAAATATAAAGAATACGTATGATGGCGCACTTTGTGCTGATGCGGAAGGGTATGTAGTATTGTGTTCAAATGCAATACCTTCTATTACATTGCAAAGTATTGATTTTAAAAATGATACGTCTTGTAGTGCAGTTCTCGCTCTTTCTCCAGAAGTAGCAAATCCAATAAGAAACAGTCGAGATCCAAATGATCAAAGTAAAAATTTTTATACGGTAGGTGTCGCAGGAGATTATACGTACCAAGGTCAGGCTAATGGTTGTGGAACTGTTGGAGGTGGTGGGTATGATAGTAATGGTGATATTGATAGTGGTGCCACCGATCAATGTGGTCCAGGAACTCGACAAGTAGGGTATAGTTCATGTAATGCGGTCTTCACTGGAGCAGATATCAGCCGCGCGAATCAGAGTTCAGATGGAAACTTTTATGTTACAGGATATGGGAACAGTACAACGGGTGGTGAGCTTAGTGTTGCTCCCGCACTTGCATCTTATTACTCGCAGTCTGCTCCCACTATATGTACCCCTGATGATCGAACACGAATTTCTCCGACTGGGATCATAGCTCCGTATACGCAAGACTATATAATAGCGGCAGGTATTCCTACCTGTGCTGTGGTAGAAGGCAACTAAAAAATACCTAGATTATTATGAATACAAAAAACATACAAAAATATTTCACTAGTACAACAATCGGACTCATTCTTTTGTTTACTGTCTCTACCGTTGTATTTGCCGGAACTTTTTATCGCAATACTGCAACTCCACCAGCAAATAATACTGATACTCCTATAGACGTTGGTAGTGCACAACTTCAAAAAACAGGTTCTCTTGGTGTTGGACAGAGTAGACTTCTCAAAAATGACTACAAGGGTGTCTTTCAGGCGCTCCAAGGTGCAGGATTTACTGGTGAGGTGTACTTCAACAGAGGAAATGATGGCGATGTACACAACAAGCAGCGAGCAATGCTCGTCGGCCCTGATACTGACGGGATTCTTGTATTTGGGACAACTCCATCCGGCAAGGTTGGAATTCGTGCAACCGGCTATATTGCTGCAAAACGAATACAGTCAGATACATTAAAAAATAATGAAATGAAGCGAGTCTGTGCTGATAGTAAAGGAACGCTGGTATTGTGTGGAGCTTCAAATGGTATGTGTGGATCTGCAACCAGTACTTCGCTTTCTAGTGCACCAACTACAAATCTTTGCAGCTCAGGAACAGTAGGGACGGTATCAGGAAATGGTCCATGGAGCTGGACATGTGAAGGTTCTGGTTTCCAGGCAGCAGATGCATCATGTACAACTCAGAAAACATCATGTGGAAGCGCCCAGACTGTCGCGTCCGAGAGTGCTCCTACTTCCAGTTTGTGTGGTGCGGGTGCCACTGCAACTACTGTCGGTATCTCTGGCGCCAACTGGGCGTGGAGTTGTACCGGAGGTGATAGTGCGAGTGTGAGTTGTCAGGCACCGATAAAGATTTCGGGAGCAATCACCCAACTCCTTCCACGTACGGCTGAAAATGTAGATAGTAATGAAAACTATAAATTTGTATTTACCAAACCAACACCAATACCCCTCAAGGCACTGATCGGAGAGATTTATACTGGATGTAGTGCACCTGCTACAAACTATGATGTGGCATATGGATGGCAGTTATTCCCAGATCTGCCGGGGCTCACTCATACAGTAGGTACATCGATATCTGGTGCATATGGAGATTCGTCATATCCTCTCTATATTGAAATACCGGCAGGGGTGACAACATTCAAGTCAAACATTGGTGTAGACTATGTGTACGGAAGGTCTAACATAAAAGAGTATAATCTTGATACAAATCAAGTGGTGAGAATTGGACATGGATGGTATGGACAGTATTTCAATTGTCAGCATACACGAGATACATTTGTTGATTTACTCGACGGTGTAGTTGTAAATTTCTCTATCACCAATCCTGGTATTACAATACATAACGTAAATAATTAACAAAAAGTACTTACAATATCAGAAATTCTCTGTGATATACTGGCACTATGATACTTCTCGTCGGAAATTGGAAAATGGCTCCTGAAAAACCTCTTGCAGCACTCACTCTTTTCAAGGCTACTGCTGTCCTTGCTCGTACTCACAAGAAAACACTCCATATCGCAGTTTGTCCATCTGCACTTCATCTTGCCTCATTTACAAAAATAAAGAGTTCTCTTTCGATGGGTACTCAACATGTCGCCCCTACTGATGCTATTGCTTCGACTGGGCTTGTCAGTGCAGCTCAAGCAAAAGCAAGTGGTGCAACCTATGCACTCGTCGGGCACTCTGAATGCCGTACTCGCGGAGAAGGAAATGAAACAGTTGCGGCTCAAGTAGGGCAGGCGTTGAAAGCAAAACTGATCCCAATACTGTGTGTTGGAGAACAGTCTCGTGATGCTCAAGGATGGTATCTATCAGTGGTGAAAGAACAGATTGAGACTGCATGCAAGGATATACCAAAAGCAGCACTCAAGCGTATGGTCATTGCGTACGAACCTGTATGGGCGATTGGATCAGCTGCCACTCGTCAGGCGACGCCATTGGAATGCAGAGAAATGGTTATCTTCATTAGAAAGACACTCGCTGATTTGTATGATGAAAAAGTTGCGTCTCTTGTACCGATACTCTACGGTGGCTCAGTTGATGAAAGTAATGCATGTACATTTATTGGACAAGGCGGCGCACAAGGACTACTCGTTGGTCGCGTCAGTCTCGATGCAAAGCGATTCAAGAAACTCGCTGATGCACTTGCAGTAAAATAATATATGCAATCTCTCATAAAACTTCCAAAACTCAACGGTGCTCGTGTAATTGTCCGTGTCGACTACAACGTGCCACTTGTTGGTACTCGTATCGCCGATGCACGCCGTATTGAAGCGAGCTACAAGACGATTGACACTATTTTAAAAAAAGGAGGAACTCCGGTTCTCCTCGCACACCTTGGAGACGGTACAATCTCACTTGCGCCGATTGCAAAATTTTTGAAAAAGAAATACTCAATTGTATTTATTACTGATGATTTGAAAGACAAGAAAAATATTGAGAAACAGCTTGCTGGAGTAAAGAAGGGCACTGTTGTATTGTTCGAAAATATCCGTCGCTATAAGGAAGAAGAGAAAAATACCGTATCGTTTGGGAAACTTCTCGCGTCATTTGGCTCGTACTATATCAATGACGCATTCTCTGTATCTCATCGCACGCACGCATCCGTTGTTGGTATTGCAAAGCACCTCCCTTCATATGCAGGTGCGCAGTTGAGTGCTGAGGTTGCCTTCCTTGCACCAGTTGTAAAGAATCCAAAGCATCCATTTGTGTTCATTCTCGGAGGTGCAAAATTTGCAACAAAGATTCCACTGATTGCGCGATTTATCGATACTGCTGACAGTATCGTGATCGGAGGAGCTATTTTAAATAATTTTTACAAGGTTGCGGGATTTGAAGTGGGAAACTCTGTCGTTGAAAAAGGATATGATAAACAACTCGCATCGTTGATTGATCAACCGAATCTCCTCCTTCCGATTGATGTACTGGTAACTCGTGCTGGAAAAACCATTGCGGTCACTGCTGATGAAGTGATACCAGGAGACACAATCGTTGATATTGGTCCGCAGAGTATTGCACTGATTGCACAAAAGATATCGAAGGCAAAGCTTGTCGTATGGAACGGCCCGATGGGATGGTATGAAAAAGGATTTACGAAGGGAACCATTGGACTTGCAAAGGCAATAGGTACAAGCAAAGCTCATGCAGTCATCGGTGGGGGAGATACTGGTGCTGCTTTGGAAAAGATATTGAAAAAAAGTACCAATACAAAAGTATTTGTCTCAACTGGTGGAGGAGCCACACTCGACTATCTCGCACACGGCAGTTTGCCTGGTATTGAAGCGCTTTCATAGCGTATTCCCTATACTTTTTTGCTATACTAGTGTCATATGTCACGCCCTGGCACATCCTTTTTGATATTCCACAAACGCACCCTCCTTGCGCTTATCTTTCTCTCTGCCTTCTCCCTCACTATCGTCTACGCTGCCCCTCGTATCACTCAATATACTCCCGGAGAAACCCTTGATCCTGACTGTGCACCAGGAGAGAGTAATTGTTCGGTGGAGATAGTAACTGGGGGTACTAGCCAATGGGATGATGTAACCAATGGTATCAACTATGCAGGAGGGAGAGTGGGGATTGGAGATACGACACCAACTCAAACACTCGGACTTGCCGTTGGAAGCAAGATAGGTATTGGGGATACACAGGTGTTGTATCTTCCGGATCAGACAGATTTTACGGGGACACTGATTGTGGGCAGTGGCGGCGCGAGTCTGAGTCACACTGCAGGACAGGAAGGGCAATATAATACATATGTTGGTCGTGGAGCGGGCTACTTCGTGACTACGGGAAAAGCTAACACAGTGATTGGCTCAAATGCTTTCGCTAGCAACACAACAGGAGAAAATAATACTGTATTTGGAACTACTTCACTATCAGGTAATATAACAGGTTCATATAATGCGGTATTTGGTGCACGAGCAGGAGGATCTAATGATGGCTCAGGTAATGTCTTTCTTGGGTATGAGGCCGGATTCAATGAAACTGGTTCTAATACACTCTATATATCAAATTCAAATACTGTAACCCCGCTTATCTATGGTGATTTTTCCGATCCTGCAATAACGATCAATGGGGATTTAACAGTCACGGGAACTTGCACGGGGTGCGGTTCTCCAATTGAAATCATAAATACCAGCTCACTGTTTTCAACAGGACTTGTCGGAACAGGAGATGGGTCAACTGTAACGAATGCAATTTTCCTTGGTACCAATGCAGGGTATAGTGCAACTACATCAGATGGTGCTGTTATTCTAGGAAATAACGCAGGATATAATATTTCACGCGGAGGCAATGCAGTGATCATTGGTGCGAATGCGGGATACGGATTTGCACAGACCGGCTATTACAACAATAGTGGCACCCCAGTATTTATTGGATCTTCTGCGGGGTATGGTGCAACCAATGCATACCATAGTGTATTACTCGGAGAGAGTGCAGGATATAATGCAACCGATGCTGTAGATTCAAACTTTATCGGTTATGCTTCAGGGTATGGCGCGACAAACGCATCAGCCTCAAATTTTATAGGAAATAGTGCGGGAACTAGTGCAACATCTGCTACGTATTCTAATTTTTTCGGAAACCAAGCTGGATATGAAGCAACAAACGCTCGCGATTCCAACTTTTTCGGAAACCAAGCTGGATATGGAGCAACAAATAGTTCGTACTCCAACTTTTTCGGATCAGCAGCAGGACGGACTGCAACTGATGCTACTCGATCTAACTTCTTTGGAGACCAGGCTGGATATAATGCAAACAATGCTTCGTACTCAAACATCTTTGGATATCGTGCAGGACTTAGATCTGGTACAGACAACATCGGCTCCAACAACATCATCATCGGTACAAACATCTCCCTTCCAAATGCCACAGCAAATGCTATCAATATTGGAGGTGTCCTCTTCGGTACTGGCACGCATAGTAGTGTAGGTGGCGACCCCTCCATCACCTCAATCTCCGGAGGTCGTATTGGTATCGGCGTCGTCTCACCTGCGTATACGCTCGATGTGGATGGTTCCGCACAAGTAAGTGGTGATTTGATTATCGGTGGTACTTGTACTGGTTGTTTACCAAGTCAGACAGGTAATAATGGATTGTTTTTGACGACTGATGGTACGGTAGCATCATGGGGGACCCTTGCATCTTCTGCTGTTAATGTAGTCAATAGTTCATCATTGTTTTCAACGGGACTTGCGCAAACAGGTGAAAGTTCTGTTGCTAGCAATGCAGTCTTTCTCGGATATTCAACAGGCTATCACGCAACAAATGCAATCGGTTCAAATTTCATTGGTTCAGGAGCTGGATACGAAGCCTCCAACGCCTCATATTCAAACCTCTTCGGAACGAAAGCAGGATATTCATTCTCTGGCAACAACATCGGCTCCAACAACATCATCATCGGTACTAATATCTCGCTTCCCAATGCTGCTGCAAACAGTATTAATATTGGAGGAGTATTATTCGGAACAGGTACACATAGCGATACTGTTAGTGATGATCCCTCCATCACCCCTGTCTCCGGAGGTCGCATCGGTATTGGTGTGGTCTCTCCGTCATACACCCTCCAAGTCGGAAACTCTGGTGTCTCAGGTATCGTCGCTCGTTTCGAGAACTCTGCAGGTACCTGTGATATCAACCCAACCTCAGCATCACTCTCATGTTCATCAGATGAAACACTCAAGAAAGATATCATCGCAGTTGATGATGACATGCTTGAGAAGATTCTCTCCCTTCAACCCGTAACGTATCACTGGAACAGTGAAGATGAATCATCAGATACTCACATCGGATTTATTGCACAACAAGTCGAAGAAGTATTTCCTGATCTCGTCACTACTGATCGACAGACTGGATTGAAGTCATTGAACTATACGGGACTTATTCCGTATACGGTGAAAGCGGTGCAGGAACTTGATCTGAAAGTTGCTGATATCAACTCGCTCCCAGGTGGGGAAGAGAGTGCAACATTTGCCGATAAACTCACTGCCTGGCTTGCAAATGCGAGCAATCATATCACTCGCATATTTACTGGTGAGGTATGTCTCACTGACAGTGACGGTAGTTCTGAATGTCTCAACAAGGTAGAACTCACACAGTTGAAGGCATTACTTAATCAGTCTTCATCATCTGGACCTTCGACACCGAGTGATCCAGAACCAGCCCCAGAAGATCCAACTGATCCTGTAGTTACAGAACCAATAGAGGAAACTCCGCCAGAAGTAGTTCCAGAGGAGGCACCTGAAGCTCCTTCAGAACCGTCTGAACCGATTAGTGAAGTCCAGAGCTAATCTTTTGGGCGTACGATACAGCTTCTCCATCCTCATATTTTTTATATTCAGATTCAGGGATATGTTCACTTTCCATACGAGGTATCAAGTGGATATGAAAATGATCAGGAAGATCTTTTCCTACGATTTCCAACTGCACATAGTCACAGGGGATAGTCTTTTTCATTGCGATAATAAGCTCCTTTGCTTTTAGTATGAGATACTGGAGGAGTTCATTGGGGACATATTCGATACGTCCAACCTGTTCTTTTGGAATAAGGAGTACGTGACCTTTTGACTGGGGATTGATATCCAGGAATGCGAGGCATGTGTCATCTTCGTAGACTTTGGTGCAAGGGATTTCTCCTCGGATAATCTTGCCGAATATAGTGTCGTTTTGCATAGGGGTAGTATACCGTATAGAGAACTAGAGGTGGAACCCTGATTTGTTTCTTCTGAATATTAGAGAATGTTCGAACTAAATTAGTTTACGAAAACAACTAGTCTTTCTTTTTTGGAAATCCCCACTGCCAGCGTGGCTTTTCTCCTTTCTTGTAAGCAATAAAAATAAGAAGAACCGTCAGCACAATGATGGGTAATGCAAATATTAAGAAATTACTTCCAGAATCAGGATTTCCTGGAATAGATTCTTCTTTCGTTCGTACGAGAATCAAGACAAGTACTATATATACAAGAACAACAAACCATCCTTGCCATCTTGCTGGTGTCCATCCCCAGCCATAAGGTTTTGCTTTAAACCAATAGCCTTGGGGATTATCCTTAATGTATGCGATATATTTTGTTACAAAGCTCATATAATCAGTATAGCGTAAGTTGGCTTATTCCGAACCTTGGAGGATGCTCCCGTTTTCTTAGACCAAAGGTTTGTTGAAAACGCAGTCCCTTTAGGGGTTCGAATTAGTTTGGGGTAATAAAAATGGCTATCCCTCTGTTTAGGATAGCCATTACATAAGCCTTAGTTTGTCACTTATTTTTCTTCATCAAAAGTGATACCCATTTTCCAATCTTTAAAAAATTTTACACTTTTTACTTTTTGGAAATAAGTACTGTACAGCATTTTTTCAGCTGATAAGATTACTAACTTTTTAACAAAGAGTTCGTCCCCACACAGACATTCAAAGTTAGAAGGAGAGTCTGCATTTTTTGTTTTTGCTAAAACCTTTGAGCATAAGATACAAAGTCGTTTAATTTCATCAGTTGCTTCATAAATTCTATCAAAATTGTTATCTTTTGGAATTTCCTCAGCAGGTTCCTTTGTATCTATTTCTTCCTGTGTTATTTCGCTGAGTGCTTTTGCGATCTCAGAAATAAAGCTTTGTCCAAATGTATCCATGGTTATAAATTTTCCTTCACCATACCTCCTCGCCTTGACTTTGTCAATGGAAAGGGCTAGAGTGGGGGAAATTAAAACAGATAAACATGAGTACCGTTACAAAAAAGCATGAGCCGAAATTCCTCCATGAAGATTATGTACCTATAAGGACAATACCGATCAAGGGGGTTTCAAGAAAAAAACGTAAAGAATCTTTTTCAGTTTTTTGGTTAGGTGGTAATTTCAAAAATCACATACTCCCATTAATGACTGATAAAAAAACATCTTCAGAGGTTCTTCGTCAGGATGAACTTCAGTGTGGTACAACATTTTGGGCACACAAAGCAGATCCATCGAAAGGTGAGTATGTATCATCAGTTGGTCATTCTAAGAACAGAAAAAATGATTCTCAGATTATTAAAGATCTGAACATTTCAATGATCGATGCGGATACTCTTGGTGAAAGAATTTTGCAAGTACTGAAAGATCAGATGGACGGCAAGAAAGGTATCATTTCCAATACCAATGCTACTGTTATTGGATATATCACAGTGTCTCTTGGTAAGAAAGATACCATCTATACAGTAGTAGCAGGATTTCTTGGACCTGAGTATGACAATAGATGGGGAATAGACGCCCAGATTAATATTCCATGGGTTAGTGAGTTACAGATCTTGAGTAGAAATAAATAATCTGTTTTTACTTTATTTGATTAAGCTATTTCGAAAGAGATAGCTTTTTTATTTACTCCGAACCTTGGAGGAAGTTCGAACTTATTTAGGGGAATAAAAAATGACCTCCCTATAATAAAGTGAGGCCATTAAAGCGATTTTAGGAAGGCTGATAGAGTATCTGTCTGGGGATACGTGCAATAACAATATCCCCCTTACTTATTGCTCCAGAACAAAATACGCCTCCGACAACTCCTCGTTTTCCAAGAGCATGTTTTACAAATAACGTTTTTAATTTGTCTGCAGCATGATACTTTTCCTGGATAGATTGTCCTGCGATAACACAAGGAGTGTTTTCGCCAGAAATAATAAGAACAGCTATTTGAGGGATTCCATTCTTTTTAAAGAACAGCTTTGTTCCAATAGGGAGCTGAGTGAAGTTTGGGATACCACTGATGATCAGATTTTCCCCGATGCTACCTATAGGAATTTCAGGTATTCCCATTGCCTTAGCAACTTCCCCCATCTCTTCAATTGAAACAGCTGAGAATTCTCTCAAATTAACGATCTCTGTACGTTTTGGTAAACCAAATTTAAGGAAATCATTTTCTCTGACATCGGCGGTGCGACGACCACTATGGTTGTCACCTTTAATACCTTCACGAATATACACGTTTATTTTATCGACAGGAGTGCTGATGTGCGTGCCAAAGGTATGAGCAATAAGAACCTCTTCAACCTTTCCTATCACTTCAAAAGATTCAATACTGTTTAACTTTTGCATATGTTTTAATTTTATTTCACCATACCTCCTCGCCTTGACTTTGTCAAATAGAGAGGGTAGAGTAGAGAAAAATTATTGTTATGGAAAAAATAATCTATTTAGTGAGTGCTCTTTTAGTTTCTTTCATTATTCATAAAATATCTTTTCGTGCTGGATTAAAAAGAGGATTGAGGTCAAATGCATCAACAATACCTGTTGCTAAGATTCACTGTATGTTTAAGCCAAAAAAGTTTTGGAAAGTAATTAAGGTAAATCAATCCCTAGGTACAAAAACATATGAAATAGTACCAGCAGGAGAAGGGTTTACTTGCCTCAAACCTCTCATTGTTGATCATGCACACGTCAGTCAGCATAACTATAGTGATGAACCTATAGAAGAAGGTGCTACTTATTCAATAGTCTTAAAAAGAGACAGGAAGTATTTTCTTGATGGTCATGAAAAAGATTACGGCATACACCTTTTATTTAAAAGAGCTTAACAAAAACCCTGAACAAAAATGTTCAGGGTTTTTTATGTAGCTGTTGATAACTCCCTCTAATATTCAAGGTAGTATTATTAAGCATAATCAGGTTTGAACTTCTAAAAGAGATTAAAACCAAATGTTATAAATAATTTTTAAACAATTGCTCCCCCAGTTAGATTCGAACATTCCCCATTATGCTACAATCCCTCCTATGCAAGTTACCATCCCGACGCCTGATCAGCTCAAAACACTTCTCCTTGAGCATCGTGGCATTCCACTCGAAACGGCACAAGAATTCCTCGTTCCCAACTATGATCTCGCTGATCCATTTCTGTTTGCTGATATGGACAAGGCGGTTGAGCGTATTCGGACTGCGGTAACTGGTGGGGAACATATTGGTATTTATGCGGACTATGACTGCGATGGTATTCCTGCAGCGGTGATACTCGTCGATCTATTTAAGAAAATCGGTGTGGCAGAACGGATGCATGTCTATATTCCTGATCGTCATGACGAAGGGTACGGGCTCAATAGCAAAGGTATTGAGGAGCTCCAGGCAGCAGGGGTGACAGTGATGATCACGGTGGATGTTGGTATCACTGCAGTGGTAGAGGTCGCTGATGCGCAGTCTCGTGGTATCGATGTTATCCTCACTGACCACCATGCGCCGCTTGCGATACTTCCTGACAGCTACGCGCTCGTGCATCCGTGCAATGGCACCTATCCCAATACAGAGCCATGCGGTGCCGGTATGGCATTTCATCTCGCGCGTGCATATCTTTTGAAATATGGAAAAGATCATGATGTTGCGCCGGGTTGGGAAAAATGGCTGCTTGATATGGCGGGGTTTGCGACGCTCTCTGATATGGTGCCACTCGTCGGGGAGAATCGTGTGCTTGCCGGGTATGGTATGGCAGTGATGAAGAAGACTCGCCGACCGGGACTCCTCGCACTCTTTCAGAAAAATAATCTCAATCTCGCATATCTGACCGAGACTGATCTGACATTTACAGTTGCTCCACGCCTCAATGCTGCATCTCGCATGGATACACCAATGCTCGCATTTGAATTGCTCTCAACTGATGATGTCGCACGCGCTACTGCGATCGTGAATCGCCTCGAAGAGATCAATGCAGAGCGTAAGACGCTTGTAGCGCGTATTGTGAAGGCGGCTCACGCGTCACTCGAACACCGCGAGCTTCCCGCTGTTGTCGTTGTTGGCAATCCCGAATGGCGCCCCGCAGTGCTCGGACTCGTTGCCAATAAACTCCAGGAAACATACAACCGGAGCTTCTTTGTCTGGGGTGAAGCAGGGGATGGGACACTCAAAGGTTCATGTCGCATGCTCGATGAACATCATGCAGCGCATTTGCTTCAAGCATTACCCAAAGGAATACTGTTGCACTTTGGTGGGCATCAGGCAGCGGGAGGGTTTTGTGTCAGTCGAGATCAGGTACATTTTTTTGAACAAGCATTGAACGATGCGATTGAAAAAGTCGGCCACATTGCCGAAGAGAAAAATATTCATGACGCACTGAGTTTGCCATTTGCAGCAACGACGACGCGCCACCTTGGTATTGTCAGGCAGTTCGCACCATTTGGTGTCGGCAATCCGGAACCACTTTTTTTATTCGAAGACGTAACTATTGTGAGTGTGAAAATGTTTGGGAAAGCAAAAGAGCACATTGAATGTGTGGTGCGAGATATAACTGGTACTGCGACAGCGTTTACCTTTTTTGCACATGAAAAAACAATAGAGCAACTTGCTCCTGGCGCAGCCGTTTCATTTATTGGGACATTGGAAGCTGGATGGAGAGGGGGAGTGCGAGTACGTATAAAGGAGGTTGTGTAATAAAATACTTTTTATTTCTCCTCTAACAATTTCAAAATCTTATTAAGTTTATTTTCTTCGATATCATCGAGGCGGCGCATGAGTCCTTCGATTTCTTCTTTTGCGGCGAGGTTGGTATCAAAGTCTTGTTGTGCTTGGTAGTGGTCGCGATCACTCTGACGTTTTTCACTGATAAGAATGAAGGTAGAAAGGAAGATTGCTTCAAGGGAGACAATCATCGTGAGAAGTCCATAGGGAAATGGTTCAACTTTAAATATAATCCACACAAAGAACCATACTGCGTGAATAATGAGAAACATCCATGAGCCTGCTGCTTGGGAGACAGCATCAGCAATGCGCTGGCCTCGTGTACGACTTTCTTGATGGTGTTTGTGCCAGTTGGTGACGGCGCGAGATTTTGTTTGCTCCATATCCTTAAGTATACCGTGCATTTGCTATACTGCACGCATGAAAAAACTGACGATCTATACTGATGGTGCATCGCGTGGCAATCCAGGACCTGGGGGCTGGGCCGCAATACTGATGACTGACAAAGAGGTTATTGAACTTGCTGGCGCAAAAGACCCTGCAACAAACAATCAGATGGAGCTCGAAGGGGTAATCCAGGGACTCACCTATGCGGCAAAACATTTTGACGGCTATAGTATTGCACTCCATGCAGACTCGATGTATGTCATCAATGGTATTGAGAAATGGCTCGACGGCTGGGTACGAAAGGGTTGGATCACAATGGCAAAGAAGCCGGTTGAGAACAAGGCGCAATGGATCAAGCTTCTCGCATTGCGTGATCATTTCGGTGAGCAGCTTACGCTCGTGAAAGTCGCTGGTCACAGTGGACATCAGTTCAATGATCGATGTGACGAGCTTGCAGTTGCCGCAGCGCTCAAGAATAATCCGAAACTTTTTAAAGGGTCTTTTATGGAATATGAGCAACAACTCATCGATACCCCACCAAAATCTCCGGTGAAAAAATCTTCATCATCAAGTTCTACAGACAAGGGCCCAGCGTATTCGTATATCTCAATGGTAGGTGGCAAGGTGTATACAGACAAGACATGGGCAGCGTGTGAGAAACGAGTGAAAGGGACAAAAGGCGCGAAGTATAAAAAAGTATTTTCAAAAGGAGAAGAGACAGGTTTGATCCAGGATTATACACTGACCACCCTTCTCGGCTAATTTCTTTACAAAATATTTATCTCATATTCGTACACTGTATGGATGATTGAATTGGTTGCGATCGCTATCACGCTCGGTGCAGTGCTCTATCACTCATGTGGTTTTGGTATTGCCGAGATTGGTATTGTAGGGGGAGCACTAACGGTGCTCACGTTTATGATTATCCGATCGCGACGTGGGGTGTTGCTCGGACTGTTGCTTGCAGGTGCATGCATGCTTGGTGGTATTGCAGTATGGAATGCTGATGCACCAGTGCCGACTGAGCTGTATGGCAAGCGTGCATTTGAGGCAAAGGTCATCAGTGTGAATCGACAACTGGAGAAAACCAGTATTATCGTCAAAGACAAAGAATTTGGTGAACGTATACAGGTTGGTACGACTGAGAAAGGATTGTTGCCGGGCGATAGTATTACGGTGCGTGCAGATGTTGAGCCACCGGAGGACTTTGTGACTCAGACGGGGCGATTGTTTGGCTATACGGATTATTTGAAAAGCAAAGGAATTTCAGGGCTTGCGAAGAATGCAATTGTCGTTGTGGTCAAAGATGGAGGATTTAGTCTTGCGCGTATTGCGACTATTATTAGATTCAAGATTGCAGACATTTTTGCTGACCGTATTGTATTTCCATTTGATGGTGTACTTGCAGGAATGATTGTCGGATACCAAGGAGGTATTCCATCGTCGATACAGGATTTGTTTAAAAATACCGGTGTGCTCCATGTGCTCGTACTCTCTGGCTACAACATCACCATGCTTGCAGGATTCCTCGCAATCCTGCTCAAAGGCTTACCAATGAAAGTTCGTATCGGTATCACAATCACACTCATCGTGCTCCTCGTACTGATCAGTGGGAGTGGGGTGGCAAGTGTACGTGCGGGTATCATGGGATCGATTGCACTCGTTGGTAGTTTAAGTCTGAGGACATATCAGCCGATGCGGGCACTTGTATTGTCGTATCTTTTATTCTTTTTTATTTCACCGGGGACAATATTTGCCGATCCGGGCTTCCATCTGTCATTTCTTGCGACGATGTTTATGATACTCGTACTTCCAAAAGTCGAGCTGTTGTTCCGATTCATTCCAAAAACCAATCATATTGATCTTCGCGAGCTCATCATGCTCGCACTCTCAGCTCCGATATTTATGTTGCCGTATACGATGTATTTCTCTGGCAATTTCCCCTTGGCGTCTCCTGTCGCAAATATCGTCATGGCAGTGGTGACACCCGTATTGAGCATTGTTGGCATCCTCCTTATCGCACTATGCTGGCTTGGGCCAGTGGCTGCATTTATCGGTACTACTATTTCCTGGATCGGTGTACTCATTTTGCGATCACTTGAATGGTCTTCCCACATGCCCATGTGGAATACACCGTTTCTTGCGAGTGGTTGGACGGTACTGTTTTATGCAGCACTTGTGTTTCTATTATTTAAAAAAGAAATTATTTTGTACCTAGTGCAGCTGCGAAGTTCGTTTCAGCGACAGACCAGTTGAGGCTCGCAAAGAAGTCCTCGATGTATTGCTTCTTGCCACTTGGCTGATAGTCAGCAACATATGAGTGCTCCCACATGTCCAGTGCAATGATGAGTGTGCAGTCAGCGAGCTGTCCAATGTGCTGCTCATCAACCCATGCTGGCAGAAGCATGTCGGTCTTCTTGTCATAATAGAGCATTGCCCAGCCGATACCGCGTGTCATGGCAGCCATTTTCATGCGAGTGATGAAGTTCTCGATACTGTCCCATTGCTTAATGATTCTCTGATAGAGTGTTGATTCTGAGTTTGGAGCAACAGCACCACCTTCGAGGAGTTTGAAATACACCTCATGGTTTCTGATGCCACACCATTCAAATGAAAATCGTCGCTGTAATTCACCGAGTTCGTATGCGTATTTCTCAGCATCTTTTGAAAGTTCGACGCCGTGCTCCATGATCAGGTTGGCATTCTTTACATAACCAGCATAGAGCTTTTTGTGTTCGTCGTGGGTTTGAGTTGTGATGCGCCCGAAAGGGTCGGGGGAAAGTGATTGTTCGGTAAACATAGGATTTAAAAATATTTTATTACTAATAGGTATACTACAGTATACATGAATTACCGCAGTCGAACGCTCCTCTTTATGACACTTACTATCGCCGTACTTGGTGTATATGCGTATACAATGCAACCTGCAAAGGCTGATGGAAAAGCACATATGTATATGCTCGATGTGGGACAGGGTGATAGCATCCTCATTGTTGGAGCAAATGGCAAGAAAATACTCATTGATGGAGGGAAGGATGCGAGTGTACTGACTGAACTTTCAAAGGTCATGCCGGCGGGGGATCGGAATATTGATGTCATGCTTGCAACGCATCCTGACGCCGATCATATAGGGGGACTTCCTATTGTATTGGCGCGATACGATGTCGGACTCTTTCTCACCTCTGGTGTAAAAGGAGAGAGTGATATGTACAAGACTCTCATGAAAACATTGGCTGATAAAAAAATTCCTTCATATTTTGTACGACGAGGCATGACGGTGCATCTCGATGAAAATCCAATACTTCCGAGTAGTTTTGCTATACTCTTTCCTGATCGCGATACGACGAATTGGGAGACCAATACCGCATCAGTGGTCGGACGGCTCGATATAGGAAAAGTGAGCGCACTCCTCAACGGTGACTCGCCGTCCTCCATCGAACACTATATGATCCAAAAGCATCCACAGGAGCTCGATGTTGATTTGCTCAAGCTTGGTCATCACGGATCAAAGACATCAAGTAGTGAGGAATATCTCCGTGCGACATCTCCCGACCTTGCACTCATTTCAGCAGGTTTTCATAACTCATACGGTCACCCCGCAAAGGAAGTCGTCGCACTGCTCAAGAAGCTCAAGATCCCGTCAGTCAGTACGATTGATAACGGGGCTGTTACGTTTACGACTGATGGTACGAAGTGGATGGAGAAAGATGAAAAATAAAATAAACAAAAAATCCTCCCGACACTGGAGGATTTTTTATATATCGGCGTTGTCCGTTACTTACATTGAGCTCTTCGCTCCGTGAGCACAGCACTTGCATCGTGAACCGAAGAGTTTCATGATCCCGATGAGGATGATGAATGACGGCCAGAGGATGTTCGCAAGCATTGGTGAAATGACACCGAAGTTTGCGAGGAGGAATGTTGCTCCGAAGAGGATGATGAAGACAGATACTGTCTTGTGGCATCCGCATTTGCAAACAGGTCCGATTGTTGTTGTTTCCATCAAAATAAATTATTGCTGATAATGTGTAAAGTATAGCATTAAAAAAAGCTGATGGCGTATTATGTGCTACCAGCTTTATTCGATACGGATCATTCCTGCACCGTTTTGTTCTTCAAATTCCTTGCGTTGTTTTGCTTGGCTGTCTCTCGGGAGATTGTTGATGACATTTTCCTGTTTGATCAATTTTTTCATATACGATATTTGTCCGTACACAGCCCATGCCATCGTTTTTTCACCTTGTCTTCTATATGCTTCAAGGTTGAGATTTTTTTCTTCCGCATAACTTTTAGGGTCAAAGTCACTTCCCTCAAGTTCTTTGTATAGGCGACAAAGATATCCAAAGCTGTATGTCTTTTCGATAGTTTCTCTTGCAGGAGATTCTGATGATCCAACTACGATTGAAATACAAACCAATATCCTCCGTCTATTTTTTGGAAGGGTACGACGTTGAAAAAGAAAAAATAAAATATTGCAAAGATTTTTTGAACAATCCATGTGTCCGTCTCTGTCGAGAATCGGGCCGTACTCGGTTGAGTCGATTGGGGGACTTTCTTTTGGTTTCACTCAGATGATTTTTCATCACTCTATCCTTTTCCTAGGAAAAAGCAAGAAAACAAAAAGCCTCCCATCGGGAGGCTTCTCATTTTGAGATTATTTCAAAACACCAGCTTTCTTGAGTGTTGCGTATGCACCATTCTTTGCGATGGTCTTGAGACCACGAGTAGAAACGGTGAGAGTAACGGTCTTGTTGAGTTCTGGTACAAAAATACGCTTCTTTTGGAGGTTCGCATACTTGCGGACGCTGCCAGTCGGGGTAAAGACGGTCGCACGAGTACGGTTGGCATAGTTGCCGCCGACTTGTGAGCTCTTATTGGTGATTGCACATGCTTTTGCCATAGTGGAAGGCATGGTACCATAGGGGATACTCGTATGCAAGGCCCGATTTCCATCTTTTATTTCCTTATCCTTATCTTCTCAATCATCGTGCATGAGGTTGCCCATGGCATCGCTGCTGAGCGAGAAGGGGACTCAACTGCCCGCATGTTGGGCCGTATTACACTCAACCCACTGAAACACCTCGACTGGCTTGGTTCGGTGATTTTACCTGCCATCCTTATATTGTCAGGGACAGGTATTGTTGTTGGTTGGGCAAAGCCAGTGCCATATAACCCTGACAATCTCAAGAATGGAAATCGTAGTGTGGCAAAGGTCGCCATTGCTGGCATCATCGTCAATCTGGGTATTGCCCTCGTATTTGGACTCTTTGTTCGCGCAATGATTCTATCCGGAACCATATCCCCAGGAGTTATCGAGATTACGAGCATTATTGTGCTCGTTAATATCGTCCTTGCACTATTCAATGCAATTCCTCTTGCCCCGCTTGATGGATTCAGATTTCTCTCAGCAGTATTGCCGGTTCGAGCTCAATCCTTCATGCGCATTGTCGAACAGTATAGCCTGCCGCTTCTCCTTGTATTTGTCTTATTCGGCTGGAAATTCGTCGCTCCATTGGCGTACACCCTCTATTCTGTACTGACCGGTATCCATGTATAGATAATCAATAGTGGCAGGCTTGCGTTTCATACGTCCGTGTAGTAGTATAGCTTCCACATGGCAACTATAAACCAGCTTATAAAGAAACCCCGCAAGACAGTGCTCCGCAAAACAAAGACTGTTGCGCTTTCTCGTGGGTTCAATGCGATCCACAACAAGCCTATCTTCTACCCGTCTCCATTCAAGCGTGGTGTGTGTACAAAGGTTTCAACAACTACTCCAAAAAAGCCAAACTCAGCGATCCGAAAGATTGCCCGTGTACGTCTCACCAACGGTCAGACTGTGACTGCGTATATTCCCGGTGAAGGTCACAACCTCCAGGAACACTCAGTGGTTATGCTTCGTGGTGGTCGTGTAAAGGACTTGATCGGAGTCCGATACC
>JACCDG011412285.1_pt1 | contig 28126 bp, 25 predicted proteins | sample 7442471 | NCBI WGS metagenome assembly JACCDG01 (sample SAMN15323444, study PRJNA562643) | freshwater metagenome | isolation source: river surface water | place: USA:Blue River Watershed | collected 2017-08-17 | reverse complement strand
CAAATGGTGGGGGTGGGGTTGGGGACGGTTAACTACGGCAGCATTGGGCGCACACAAAAACATCCAAATTTATGTAAACAAATTAACGCTAGTATTCTACCCAGTGCCACCCACCATGAAACCGTGTTAGGTTTACAGTCCTACGTCACGCACTGGGGTACGACATGAACGGCACCAAACCCACCGGCAAAGGTCGAGCGCATCCCCTGTTCCCTGATCGTGTAGGCATTGCACCGGCTGAGGAAGTATCTAACCCTGAGTGCTGGTTACCCCATGCTGTTGGTCGTGCTGTGTCTGAGCGTGTGTGGCGTAATGCTGGCGGGGAATATCAGGACGATGGTGTGTTGGTTGTCGAACCGGGTGTGAACCTGGATGACGTCGAATTGGATTTGCTGGGGTATGTTGAAGGGGCGAAGCCGGAGCACGATGCCAAGGGTGTATAGGTGCCGTGGTTTACTGGCACGAGAACACCCCTGTGCTTACTCCGTCCCCCCGTAGCTGACTGCCCGCCCAATCCAGTACAAGTCGCCTTCCCTGCTCGCTGCACAGGTTCGACAGTGCCCGGTACTAATCAAGGGTTGTGCAGTTGTCGTGCTCGATGGATGTGGCAGGGGCACTATATATAATAGTGTGCTGATATGGTTGGGTGGCAAAAAACCCGCCGAAGTGGGCGGGGTGGGGTGGGTGTTGCGGGGTTTGGGTTGGTGGGTTAGTAGTGACCGGGTCTGCGCTGTGTGGTGGTCACTGGTGCGCTGTTAAATCCTGTCGCGGCCCAAGCATCGGCGGCCTTCTGGCACGCCAGCAAACTGTCGAACCATCCGTGTACGCCGTCGTGCCCGTTGGCGCGATAGAACAGCTTGCCGCTTGCGGCCGCTTTGATCGTAACCATAACGCCCTGGTAATAACGGTAGTGACCGTCGCCCTTTTTGTTCGCCGCCCAATCGGTGTGCTTCGGGCCTTGTTTGGCTGGTTTGATGGGTCGAGCACTGGCCGGCAGACCTTCATCGTCAGTTTGCAATACTCGTGCGATGCCTTCGGCGGCTGTCTCTGTTACTCCCAAAATATAGCGGTCGGCATAAATAACGCGAAACCCATCGTCGCACGGGGCGACTTGTGCCGGCATGTCTCGCCGGTCGCTGTACCCATAATAAAAGCCAGCACGATAGTATCCGCCGCGCTTGGTGCACTTCCATTCGAGTGATTCGTAGCCGTGCGGAGCTTCGTTGCAGTCGTCCCAGTGGGCTTGTGCTTCGTCTGCGGCGTCGATGAGTTCGACAGCTTTGCGGTCGTACCACGAAGGTTCAGGTTCGGGGTTGGGCTGGGGTTTGTCTGCTGTTGCTGGTGCTGGTGCGACTTTTTCCAGCAGGGCATCGACGGCAATGAACAGGTCTTCTTCTGCTTGCGTAAACATGCGGGTTCTCCTTTATTTAACTGATTTGCCATTGGCCGATGGGTGCAGCCAAAAACGGGTCTGTGGTCTTGTCGAACCGTGAGCACGGTGTTTTGTGAAACCGAGTTGCCACATTGCCCGCCCGATGGTGTTTGGCGCGAGCCGGGTATTCTTTTTGCCCTGCGCAGCCAGGGTGTGTGCGACGGCAATGCGAATTTCTTCCAGATAGAAGGGTTGACACAGGCGATGTGGTGGTAATGAAGCCGTCCACTGTTCGATGGCTGCCTTGGCAGCAGTTACAACGCGGGGGGTATTAAACGGCGTGAGCTTCGACAGTAAGCGGATATCTTCGGCTTCGCGTTGTTGCCGTTGTAGTTCGATCTGTTCGACTTGCTTGGCATGTTCGGCGGCGGGGTCGCGCATGCCGAGTTTTTTTATCACGTGGGCCATGAATCGGGCCGGTTTGTTGTCATCGTTCGACATTGGTCGGTTCCTTTCTTGTTAGCTTTACACTGCGGTTGCGCTGCCTTCCTACTGCGGCGGCACCTAAAAACTGGCTTTTTGGCACGAATTAGTGGCGCGAGTGGCGCAACTTGGGCGTTTTTCTAAAACTTCCCTATAGAATTTTTCTAGAAAAAGTTTGTAAAAACAGTCATATTGCGCCACTCGCGCCACTCGCCCGGTCGTTCACAAATGCAACGCGGTGATGCGCAAGCGCAGGCCGCGACGAAGTCGCGCTCCCCCGGTTCCCTTGTCGCTGGGGTACCCACGCTCGTCGAGCAGCGCACCAAAACGACGACCGCCAAGCGGGGTGATACCGTTTCGTTGCGCCCACATGCGATAGCTCGGATACACCTGCCCCACTGGCACCACGGCATCCGCTGCCATCTCACAGCACTCGGCCAGGAACTCCCCAATCGAATCAGACTCATCGCGATAAGTCGCTGTCGCGCCTTTCACTGCCGCCGGGGTTTTCAGACCGTCACGAAGCCAGCGCCCGCAGGCGGCAACCAGCTTCGCTAGTATCCCAGGTGCCTCGGCACGCAGCTTTGCAGGCAATTCCGGGTCGCGGGCTGCTTCGTCGATCTGAACCGAGAACGGCACAAGGTGGATGCGGCGCCAGATTCCGTGATCCTGGCCGCGAATGGCAGGGCGATAGTTGCCACTCAACAGCAGCTTGTGGCTTGGCTTCCAACTCACGGGCGCGGCATAGAGATCGCGGGCCGTCAGCGTGTCGCCCCCGGTCAGCCACTTCAACCGGCTTTCAGCGAACGCTGCACCGTCGCTGGTTTCCGTGGCGAAGGCCAAACGCAGGCCACGCAGGCGCAGCAATTCAGGGTTTGCACCGCCAGCAGGGGCGCGGGATTCCATCAGCAACGACGTGTCGACTGGAGCAGCGTAATCGCCCATAATCTGAGCAAGCAGTTCAACGAGTGTGGACTTGCCGTTGCAGCCAGTGCCGTGCAGAAATGCCAGAATCTGCTCGCGAGTCGAGCCGGTGAGGATGTACCCCATCAGGCGCAGCCCGTATTCAACAAGCTCGTCGTTGCCGCCGAATACCGTCGCAAAAAACCTGTCGAATACCGGCGTCGGCATCGCCCAATCCGGGCCGACATTTGTGATTTTTGTGCAAAGCTGCTCGGGGTCGTGCGGGTGGACGGTTCCGGTTTTCAAGTCAACGAACCCCGCAGGGGTGTTTAGCCCGAATTCGTCGGCATCAAGCTGTTCGCCTGCCACCAGCAAACGCGGGTCTGTTGCTGCGATTTTCAGCATGGCCTCAAGCCGTCCTGCCGAATTGGTCGCCAGCGCGTGCTGGACAGCAGCTTTTCGCGCGCTCTCGTCGTCGATCTTCACCGCCTCGTCGAGCATGTCTCGCGCCAGCGCCACACCGCACTGCATCGCGATTGCGCCATCTTGCCGCCACCGGCTACCCGTCCACGCCATCCATACCCCGCCAGCCAGCACGCGCAAGCGGTGGCCGTTCACGTCAACAAAACGTGCCGCGTTGCCAGTGTCTGCCCGGATGTAGTTGCCCGCCGGTTTGGTGCCTTCGCCGTTTGCTTGTACAGCCGCTGTCGGTTTCCATCCACCTGCACGCGCCAGTTCAATCGCCTTTGCGAGCCCTTTATTTCCCGCGTTGCCACGGTTGCCAAGTGCAAGGTCTACCGTTTTGTTGAAGTTCTTCGCGTTGTACTTGCTGCCTTTTTCGAAGTGCTCGCGCAGCACCGGCACGGCCTCTGCCCCGATGTCCTCAATTGCGCCAAATACGACATCTAACCAATCCCCGTGCTCAATGTCGTCCTCGCCGGGTTTGGGCTTTATGAACGGCAGCAACTCTGCCAGTGCTTCGGGTGTGGTTACGTATTTGCGCGACTCAACGCCCGCCGATAAATCGCCATTCAGTGCTGCACCCACACGCGCCGGCATTCCGGCAGGCAAGGCGACTTCGGCGGGGCAATACTTGGCATATGCTGCGTCGATGTCAGCAAACAGCGCCGCTTTCGGCACTGGGTCGCCAAGGCGCTTAATAGAAACTAGGCGCGGGGGGTCGTATTTGTAGTTGTGGGTTCCCGGAAAACGCAGGATTCGGGCTGCGTCGGCGGTGGGTTTTGGGTCGAGCTTGAAGCTCAGAGCTTTGGCGATGGCATTGATTTTGCCGCCGTATTCTTTGATCTCTGCTGTGCTGATCGCATCTGTGGTGAACCAGTAGCAGTGTCTCCCACCACCCGAATCAACGCTGGTCGGTACTATCCCGGTGAGCGACGACAGAAAAAGTTTAGCCTCTGCCATTGCCAATTCAGGGGATTCAAAGTCCTTGAAATCAACGTCGATCCACAGCGCATGAGCGCCACAAGTGTTGTTCGCCGAGCGATTCGCGGCGCTGCTGTAGAGGCTGCATCCGTGGTAAACATTAATGCCCGGCTGATCCAGTTCGGCGCCCTCGGCGATGGCTCCCGCGTTAGTCTCGAAGAAGTGGGGCACCGAGATGGTGATCGGTTTGCCGTCCTTGTCAGTGCCTAGCGACAGCGTATTAATGCAGCGAAATCCGGGCTGCGATTCCGGCCATAGTCGCTCGTAAAACTTGTTAACTTGTTGACAAATATCATCTTTTTGCATAACATTAACCTTGGTTTTCAATCGCTTAATTCGGCCCGCCTTCGAGCGGGTTTATTTTTTGTGCTGGTGCTTGGGTTACTGCGCCGCGCCCGTTACCCGGTTCAGGTCACCGCCCCGCCAACGAAGTTGCCCACGGCAAATCCGCACTGGCTTAATCGGCCCCGATTCATAACAAGCCCAACGGCGCAGCGTTTGCGGGCTCAGCCGAAGAATTTCGGCGGCTTCTTTGGTGGTGAAAAGTTTCCCAGCGTCGAGCATCGCCTTATGCCTCATCGTTGATAGATGTGCCAAGCATGCCTTGGAGAAATCACTCAATTGCCATATTTCCAAAAACTGAAACCAGAATGGAAAAACCCCCGGCATTGCTGCGCGGGGGCTTCGGTGGTCGGTGTGCTGTCCGGGTGTGGCTAGTAGGTGATGTGCTCTGCAACCAGTTCGGCTAGCTCGTCGTCCGTCATGTATTCGTTTTTCAGTAGCTGGCCCAAGCCGTCTTTAATAATGGTTTCGTACTGCTTGCGCAGCGTTTCCGCTGGTTCGTTCAAGTCATGCAGCCAATGTACCCAAGGTACTCGGTTAGCCACCACATGCGCGGCGCTGTTGATACTGCGCCCTTTGTCGATTAGCGGTTGCATGGAGTGGTACAAGGCACGTTTGCTGTGCAGATTCCACCGCTCCGCCTGCTTTTTGTTGGCGAACTTAAACCCCGGTTCGTGTTTCATCGCTAGCGCCAAAGCCAAGCACCGCCACCCCTCCGGGTGTTCTAGGTCGATCCCTATTTCGTTAGCTAGTAGGTGTAGTTTTGCCTTTGCCTCTTGAGCGCACAGCGCCCATTCTTGCTCACCTTCTGGCGTGGTGCCGCGAAGCAGCCCGAAAGATGGCCGGGGCAATTTTGTTTTCAGCGGGTCATTGCTGAACTTGTCGGCCATTACGCAAGTTTCCTCAATGCTACAACTTTACCGCCTGTGCTTTGCCCACTGGTGCTGAACTCAACCCCGGCCTGCTCCAGAATCCAAGCCTCGTACTTGCCATGCCAGATTGCCAGCAGTTCGAGCGGTCTATTGGTGTAGTGTTTTTCTGCCGTGGCACTGGGCTTGTGGCCCATGATCTGAGCAACTACGCCAACAGGCATTTCTACCCATTCCGAGATACTTTTGAAGGTGCGGCGCAAACCGTGAATCGTTACGTGCGGCAGGCCAGCCACCGCCAGCGCCCGGTTATGGGGCACGATGGGTTCTTGAATCCGCCCGGACTTTGCCCCTGTGCTGGAAAATACCCACTCATTGCGCCGGGGCAGGGCGTCCAACAGCGTGGCGACGTATGGGGTTAGCGGCACCTTGCGCCCGTCGGCTTCTACTTTGTCGTCCAGCCACATCACGTTCCATCTGAAATCCACATCCTCCCAGCGCAGCCCCGCCAGTTCTTCACGACGTGCGCCAGTCAGCAGCAAGGTTTGCAGATAGGCCGATGCCACGGGGTTGGATAGCTTACGCACCGCGTCGAACCACGGCGCAAGGTGTGCCCGTTCCATAACGTCGAACTTCTTTGATTTGCGACTCGGCACTTCGCTGCGCACCGCCTGTGCTTCTACGGCCTGTGGGTCGATGATTGCCCGATATTCGTTGTGGCTGGCACACCAGCGCCAGAAGGCGCGGAACATCGAGAACCCTTGTCTGGCTTTGTTCGCTCGAACTGCCGCTTCCTTGCGTTGCCACTTGGTAAGCACAGCGGCGTTAACGTCGGCCAGCCGCATTTGCAGTACCGGATAAAGTACACCCTGAACAGTTAACCCCTTGCCGCGTTTCTTTTGTTGCCCGCCGGGTTGCGCCGCGTCGATGTGGTCGGCCAGATGCCGCTCTCCCCACTTTTTACCGGGTTCGATGTGGTCTAGGCGCATGTATTCGCGTTGATAGTCTATATACGCTTGCCAAGCATCAGCCACCCGTAAGGCGTTCCGCGCAGCAGCCAAGCGTTCAGCTTCTCGCGCAGCCTCCCGTGCTTCCCTTGCAGCCTTATCCTTGGCTTGTTGCTCTGCCTTCTGTTCTCGCGGGTCTACGCCTTGATCTATTAGCTGCTGCAAGCGCCGTGCTTCTAAGCGGGCCTCTGGCACCCCCCGTGCATCAGGGCTACCAATAGTAATTCGAATAGTTTTACCAGCATGCACGCTCTGGAAAATGTAAGATTTGGCCCCGTTTGCCGTGGCTCGCACACCTAGCCCCGTTTGGCCGGAATCCCATAGGAACGACTGCTGTTTGCCCGCTTCACACGCGAATTCTGAAACTCGGTTTGCGGTTAGGTTTTGTTTGTTCATTTGCAGGCCATTTTCCATGTAACAGTCCATGTAACAGGATTTTAGGCATACAGACGAATACAAAGCAACAGACGGAAAAATAAATTTTCCTTATTTGTTAACAAGTTAACTAGATTCGGTGGGTTTTGGGTATGCTCGTCAACGCTGGAAAACACCCCATCGCTAGGGCCAAAAGCCCGGTTTTTTATTGTGTTTGAGAGCTGCATATGGACACCTTGCAACAACTGCGTGCCGGCACATTGCGCGGCACCAGGTATCTGAAGCAGAGCGAGGGCTTGCGGCAGTTTCCGCATGAAATTCTTGAGCTGGCCGATACGCTGGAAGTGCTCGATTTGTCGGGTAATGCCTTGACCGAACTACCGGATGATTTGCCGCGCCTGCGGCATTTGCGTGTCCTGTTTTGCTCCAATAACCCGTTTCGCCAGTTGCCGCCTGTGCTGGGCCAATGTGCGCAGCTGAGCATGATCGGTTTCAAGGCCTGTGCCATCGAATCGGTGCCCGCCACCTCGCTGCCAGCCAATCTGCGCTGGCTGATCCTCACTGACAACCGCATTGAGGTCTTGCCCGATGAAATCGGCCAATGCCGGCAACTGCAAAAGCTGATGCTGGCCGGCAATCGTTTGCAGGCGCTGCCTGAGTCGCTGGCCGATTGTCACAATCTGGAGCTGTTGCGCATTGCCGCCAACCACTTGCCGCAATTGCCCGACTGGCTGGCAAGGATGCCGCGCCTGGCGTGGCTGGCTTATGCCGGCAATCCATTCTCTGCCGCTCAGGAGCAGTATGCAGCGCAGTTGCCGATTCCGGCGATTGCCTGGCCACAGTTGTTGCTGGGTGAAAAACTCGGTGAGGGCGCCTCCGGGCAGATTTTTCGGGCACAACTACAGGACGGAGATGCGCTGCGCCCATTGGCGCTGAAGCTGTTCAAGGGTGAGGTGACCAGCGATGGTCTGGCAGCCACCGAGATGGCGGCGTGCATGGCCGCCGGCGTGCATCCGCAACTGATTACGGTATTGGGCCGCCTCACTGGCCATCCGCAGCAAGTACCAGGCTTGCTGCTGGCGCTGATTGACCCGGCTTTCAGGGTGCTGGCCAGACCACCCAGCCTTGAGTCGTGTACACGTGACTGTTATCCCTCTGGATTGCAGTTCAGCTTGCGGCACGTGTTGTTGATGCTGCAGGGTGTTGCGTCGGTTGTCTGCCATTTGCATCAGCGCCAGATCATGCATGGTGATCTGTACGCCCACAATATTCACTTTCAGCCGGATGGCCAGGTCTTGCTCGGCGATTTTGGCGCAGCCTCTTTGCTGGCTGGGCCGGCAGAGCCCTTGCAACGGCTGGAGGTGCGGGCCTTCGGTTTGTTGATGCAGGAGTTGTTGCAGCGTTGCCAGCATCAATCAAATCAGGCCGCTGTGCATGCCTCGCTGGCCGGCTTGCAACAACGCTGTTGCAACGAAATCGTGGCACAGCGCCCCTTGTTTGCCGAAATTCAAGCGTTGCTGGCGCAATGCAGCGCGGCAATGGCCTGATTCAGGCCCGATTCAGGCGGAGCCGGGGATAATCGTAGCCATACAAATACGTGTATCGGCGGGAGAAAAGGCATGAACAAATCGATGATGATTGGTGCGGCACTGGGCGCCGTGGCGGTAGTGGGTGGCGGTGCGGTGGCGGGCTACAAGTACATGACCCCGCCTGAGCCACAATACGCCGAAGTGCTGAGCGTGATGCCGGCGGTGGAGAAAATCCAGACTCCGGAAAAACAATGCCGCGCTGTACAGGTGAGCCATCGTCGCGCTGTGCAGGATGAGCACCGGATTGCCGGCAGTGTTATCGGAGCCACCCTGGGCGGTGTGCTGGGGCATCAGGTTGGCAGCGGACGCGGCAACGATGTGGCCACTGCCGCAGGCGCCATTGCAGGCGGTTATGCCGGCAATCAGGTGCAGAAAAACATGCAGAACAGTGATCGTTACACCACCACCGAACAGCGTTGCAAAACCGTAAGCAAAACGGTGGAGAAGCAGCTGGGTTACGATGTGAAATACACCTTCAATGGCCAGGTGGGCACGGTGCGTGCAGATTACATTCCGGTGGGCCGTATTCCGGTTGTGAATGGCCAGCTGCAGCTGGCCGCAGCCAACCCGTCACAGGGGCTGGTGGCGGGCAACAAATAAATGTGCAGACAAAAAATGGCCGGCATTTGCCGGCCATTTTTTGTCTGGAGGCAGCCCCGGTTTTTGTCTGCATCGCTGCAAGCCGCTCTGGTATTGGCCTGCAGCCCTGGCTGCAGGCCAATAGGGATGCGGTACGCAGCTCGGTGCCTCAGGTGTTGTAACCCAGATTCGGCGCCAGATCGCGTTCTGCCTGCTCGATACTGACGCCACGGCGTGTGGCGTAAGCCTCAACCTGATCCTTGTCGATTTTGCCAACGGCGAAATAGCGGCTGTCCGGGTGTGAGAAGTAGAAGCCGCTCACCGCCGCGGTCGGCAGCATCGCATAACCTTCGGTCAGCAACATGCCGATCGATTCCGCATCAAGGATGCGGAACAGGCCGGTTTTGGCCGTGTGATCCGGGCAGGCCGGGTAGCCGGGAGCAGGGCGGATGCCGACGTATTTCTCGTCGATCATGTCGTCATTGCTCAATGTCTCGTTGCCCGCGTAGCCCCACAGCTCGGTACGGATTTTCGCGTGCATCAGTTCGGCAAAGGCTTCGGCAAAACGGTCGGCCAGTGCCTTGAGCATGATTGCGTTATAGTCGTCGTGGGCTGCTTCAAAACGTTTCACGTGTGGCTCGATGCCGAGGCCGCCAGTCACCGCAAAGGCGCCGATGTAGTCCTGCGTGCCGCTGTCTTTCGGCAATACAAAGTCGGACAGGCAGTAATTCGGCTTGCCGTCGGCTTTCTGGTTCTGCTGGCGCAGACCGTGCCAGTGCATCAACACCTCGCCGCTGGCCGGGTTGCGAATCTCGATATCTTCACCGTTGACCTGATTGGCCGGGAACAGGCCGATTACGCCGCTGGCTGTCAGCCATTTTTCGTCGATGATCTGTTTCAGCATGGCCTGTGCTTCGGCAAACAGCTTGCGCGCTTCTTCTCCGACGGTTTTGTCGTCGAGAATACGCGGGTATTTGCCAAACATTTCCCAAGCGTTGAAGAACGGGCTCCAGTCGATGTATTTTGCAATCTCGGCCAGATCGTAGTTTTCGAACTTGATCACGCCCAGTTGTTTTGGCTTGGGCGGCTGGTAACCGGCTTCGATCTTGAAGCTGTTGGCGCGTGCCTGTAGCAGTGGCAGCAATGGCGCTTTTTCGCGGTTGGCGTGGATGGTGCGGATGTTTTCATACTCCGCCGCTACCTTGTTGACAAAATCAGTCTTGAGATCATCCGACAACAGGTTGGAGCACACGCCCACTGCGCGCGAGGCATCCGGCACGTATACCACCGGCCCTTCGTAGTTGGGGTCGATCTTGACTGCTGTGTGCACCTTGGAGGTGGTGGCGCCGCCGATCATCAGCGGGATGTCGAAGCCCTGACGCTGCATTTCCTTGGCGACGTGGCTCATTTCTTCCAGCGACGGCGTGATCAGCCCGGACAGGCCGATGATGTCGGCGCCGACTTCGCGTGCCTTGTCGAGAATGGTCTGGCACGGCACCATCACGCCCAGGTCGAATACCTGGTAGTTGTTGCAACGCAGCACCACGCCGACGATGTTTTTGCCGATGTCGTGCACGTCGCCCTTCACCGTGGCCATGATCATCTTGCCCTTGGCCGGCGCGTCCTGCAGCCCGAGGCGGATTTTTTCTTCCTCGATGAACGGCTCCAGATGCGCCACGGCAGCTTTCATCACCCGCGCTGATTTCACCACTTGCGGCAGGAACATCTTGCCCGCGCCGAACAGGTCGCCAACGTGGTTCATGCCATTCATCAGCGGGCCTTCGATCACGTGGATCGGGCGCTCTGCCTGCTGACGTGCTTCTTCGGTGTCTTCGACGATATAGGTGGTGATGCCTTTCACCAGCGCGTGGGTGATGCGCTCCTGCAGCGTGCCCTGGCGCCAGCTCAGGTCTTCGGCCTGGGTCTGGGTGGCGTCGCCCTTGAATTTCTCTGCCAGCGCAATCAGGTGTTCGGTGGCGTCGCCGCCGTCTTGCGGCGTGTGATTCAGCACCACATCCTCGATGCGTTGACGCAGCTCGGCCGGCACTTCTTCGTACACTTCCAGCGCGCCGGCGTTGACGATGCCCATCGTCATGCCCTGCTTGATCGCGTGATACAGGAACACCGCGTGGATGGCTTCGCGCACCTTGTTGTTGCCTCGGAACGAGAACGACACGTTGGACACGCCGCCGGAAATCTTCGCGTGTGGCAGGTTCTGCTTGATCCAGCCGGTGGCGTTGATGAAGTCGACGCCGTACAGCGCGTGTTCTTCAATGCCGGTGGCGACGGCAAAAATGTTCGGGTCAAAGATGATGTCTTCTGGCGGGAAGCCGACCTCGTTGACCAGAATGTCGTAGCTGCGTTTGCAGATATCGGTCTTGCGCGCAAAGGTGTCGGCCTGGCCGGTTTCGTCGAACGCCATCACGATCACCGCTGCGCCGTAACGGCGCACCAGCTTGGCGTGTTTGACGAACTCGTCGTAACCCTCTTTCAGCGAAATCGAGTTGACGATGCCTTTGCCCTGCACACATTTCAGGCCGGCTTCGATCACGCTCCATTTCGAGCTGTCGATCATGATCGGCACGCGCGAAATATCCGGTTCGGCGGCAATCAGGTTGAGGAAGGTGGTCATCGCCTTGTGGGCGTCGAGCATGCCTTCGTCCATATTGATGTCGATCACCTGCGCGCCGTTTTCCACCTGCTGCCGTGCCACATCCAGCGCGGTCGGGTAGTCGCCGTTGAGAATCAGCTTGGCGAAGGCTTTCGAGCCGGTAACGTTGGTACGCTCGCCAACATTGACGAACAGATCGCTGTCGCCGATGTTGAACGGCTCCAGCCCCGACAGGCGGCATTTCGGTTCGATTTGCGGCAACGGGCGCGGGGCCACGGTCGACACGGCCTGCGCCATCGCGGCGATGTGATCTGGCGTGGTGCCGCAGCAGCCGCCAACGATATTGACCAGACCGGATTCGGCCCATTCTTTCACCTGTACCGCCATGTCGGCCGGGGTCAGATCGTAGCCGCCAAACGCATTCGGCAGGCCGGCGTTGGCGTGTACCGAAACATAGGTTTCCGATACCCGCGCCATTTCTTCCACATAGGGGCGCAGCAGATCCGGGCCCAGTGCGCAGTTGAGGCCGAAGCTCAAAGGCCGGGCGTGGCGCAGCGAGTTGTAGAACGCTTCGGTGGTCTGGCCGGTGAGGGTACGGCCGGACTGGTCGGTGATGGTGCCGGAGATCATCACCGGCAGGCGCATCTGGTGATCGTCGAAGAATTGCTCGATGGCGAACAACGCGGCTTTGGCGTTGAGCGTATCGAAAATGGTTTCCACCAGCAGCAGATCGGCGCCGCCATCGACCAGCCCCTGAATCGCTTCGGTGTAGGCAAGCACCAGTTCGTCGAAGCTGACGTTGCGGTAGCCAGGGTCGTTCACATCCGGGCTGATCGAGCAGGTGCGGTTGGTCGGGCCGAGCACGCCGGCGCAATAACGCGGCTTATTCGGTGTTTTTGTGCTTTGCGCCACACACAGATCCTTGACCAGCCTGGCTGCGGCGACATTCAGCTCGTACACCAGCGACTGCATGTCATAATCCGCCATCGCAATGCTGGTGGCGTTGAAGCTGTTGGTTTCGATGATGTCGGCGCCAGCGTCGAGGTAGGCCTGGTGGATGCCGCCGATCACATCGGGGCGAGTCAGAACCAGCAGATCGTTATTGCCTTTCAGGTCGGACGGCCAATCCTTGAAGCGTTCACCGCGATAATCCGCTTCGGTCAGATTGTGGCGCTGGATCATCGTACCCATGCCGCCATCCAGGATCAGGATGCGTTGCTGGAGCAGGGTTTGCAGTTCGGTGCTTCGGTTATTGGCCATGATGCTGTCCGCTATTGGGGCAAGTTGCTGAAAAAGCCGATGATTCTAGCATGTGCGGCCCTCAACTGAGCGGCTGGCAATCGCGGTTTTGATAGCCTTAAATGAGAGGGTGCCAGGCGGTTATTGCTGGCCGACAGGTGACATTGTTGTTTGCGGCCATTGGCGCCAAGCTTGCAACACATTCGGCCCGGAAAGGAACTGAGCATGATTGACTCACTATATCTGATGGCTGGCGCGGGTTTGGCCGGTCTGGCGGCGGGTGGATTTATTGCCTGGCGCAAGCGCAAGACGCAGCAATTGCGCCAGCGCAGCAGCAAAATCGATCCGGTGGCGGAGGCAGAGGTGTTCATGGCTTACGATCAGGATGCCAAGGCGCGCGATGTGCTGGAGGCAGCGCTGCAACAGGAGCCGGATAACGTGAATGCCCGTTTGCTGCTGATCAAGATCTACGGCAAGGAAAACAATAAGGCCGCCTACGAACGCACTGCGCGGGCGCTTTACCCCAGCCTGATCGATACGCAGCTGATCCTGTGGGAGAAAATTGCCCGTCTCGGGCGCAAGATGGACCCGCAGAATCCACTGTATCAGCCGACTGCAACCCAGTTGCAGATGCAGCAACAGGCATGATTGTTTACCTGCACGGTTTTATCAGCAGCCCCTTCTCGCACAAGGCCACGCTGCTGCGTGATTCCCTGAATCGTCAGGGGCGCGGCGCCGAATGGCTGGCACCGGCGATTCCGCCTTATCCGGCTGAAGCCGCCACGTTTCTGGTGGATTTTCTCGCGCCGTTTGCCGGTGATGGCTTGTGCCTGGTAGGCAGTTCGCTGGGCGGTTATTACGCGCTGTGGCTGGCAGAGCGCCTGGGGTGCGCGGCCGTGCTGGTGAACCCGGCGATTCGCCCTTACGAATTGCTGCAGCAGTATTATGGCGACAATCTCAACCCCTACAACCATACCCGCTTTACGCTCGGCCCGGCCCACATGCAGCAGTTGCAGGCCTTGGAGGTGTCACGGCTGACACACCCCGAACGTTATTGGTTGCTGACGCAAACCGGTGACGAGGTGCTGGACGCGCAACAGGGAATCGACAAGCTGGCGGGCGCGCGGCAAACGGTGATTGCCGGGGGAGATCATTCCTTCGTCGGCTTCGAGCAACATCTGGCCGGGATTATTGCCTTTGCCGACAGTCATGCCGCCCGTATCGGATCATCAGCCTGAAATCCAATACCAGAGCGGCCTGCAGCCTTGCCTGCAGGCCAATCCAGATGCGCTTTGCAGGGCTGCCGTGAATAACACTCAACGCAAGCGTAGTGCCAGCCAGATGCACAGCAGGGTAAAACCACACGCGGCATAACCAACCAGATCATAGCCCTGCAGCGCGCCTGTGGCGTCCTTGTGCAGCATCAGCCCGCCCCCGAACGCGGCTAGCCCCGCCGCCAGTTGCTGGGTGGCACTGTTGAAACTCATGAAACTGCCGCGATGCTGCGGCGCCACCGCCCCCGTGACGATGGCCATTGCTGGCACCAGCCGTCCGGATACGAACACCATGAAATACGTCGTGACACTCAATGTCAGCGCCAGCGGTGCCGTTTGCCAGTGGGTGAGCAGCAGGATTGCCGGCAGCGACAATACCGCCACAATCACAAACATGCGTACCTTGCCGATGTGATCAGCCAGCCAGCCGATCAGGCGCGCGCTGAACAGCGTGGCTAGCCCGCCGCACAGGTAGATGTATTTCAGATCGGCCTCGCCAATGCCAACGGTGGCCACCATGTAGGGGCTGAGAAATGGAATTACCGAAAAGCCGGCAAACATCAGGCTCGCCATCAGGGCAAAAGCGCGCAGGTGCAAAGCTTGACCGTACATGAAACGAAGTTGCTGCCAGGCTGTCCGGCTGCGATGTGGCTGCACATGCCCGCGCAGTGGCGGGATGACTACGTTTGCCGCCAGCCAGAGTGGCACCGCCACGGCGGCAATAAACAGGAACGGCCCCTGCCAGCCAAAATGCTCGGCCAGCAACAAGCCACCCGGCACCCCCGCCACGGCGGATAACGAGAAGGCCGACATGACCGTGCCCATGGCCGTGCCACGGCGTTTGGCCGGAATCACATCACCGACTATTGCCAGCACCGTGGCGCCAACGATACCGCCAAAACCACCAGCCACGGCCCGTGCCAGCAACAGCATCCAGTAGCTATCCGCCAGCGCGCAGCTTAAGGTTGCCAGGGCAAAACCCGCATACAGAAACAGCAGTGTGTGTTTGCGGTCGAAACGATCAACCCAGAATGCCGAGACAAAGCCGGCCGCCGCCGCAGAAAAGGTGTAGGTGGACACCAGCATGCCGAATTGCTGCGGTGTGATATGAAACAGACGCATGAACTGCGGTCCGAGCGGCATCATCATCATGAAATCCATGATGTGGGTAAAATTGATCGCCAGCAGTGTCAGCAATAAAAACCATTCGTGGCGGCGGCTGAGGGTTCGGGCTGTGATATCGGGCACTTGTTCTGGATTAATGCAGCAAAGGGTCTCGCATCTTACTCTGGTTGCCTGTTTGCAATGAGGAAAATACCGATGGAATTGTCCCGCTTGTTTGCCGCCGCGCCTGGCATTGCGCTGCATGACCCCTTGGCGGCTGTTCTTGGTTCTGCGCCCGATGGTCTGTTGCAATATGGTTTTGCCGATGCCGTGCAATTGTGTGGCCACGCATGTCCGACCGTGGCGGGCGCCTATCTGATGACACTGCACGGATTGCGGCAATTGTATCCCGAGCAGTTGCCCCAACGCGGCGGGGTGATGGTGCGCATGCGGCAGGCGGCATCTGATGGAACTACCGGGGTTATTGCCCAGGTGGCGGGGTTGATAACCGGTGCGGCAGGAGAGGGTGGGTTCGGCGGGCTGGCAGGGCAATTCCGGCGTCGTGGCTTGCTGCAATTCAGCCAGGATATTTCATCACTGATGCAACTGGTGCGCCTGGACAGTGGCGCGGCAGTAAATCTTGACTTCGATTCGTCTCGTGCGCCTGCCGCAGCGGAAATCGGTGAATTATTGCCGCGCCTGCTGGCTGCAGAGGCCACGCCGGAAGAGGTTGAGCGATTTCAGGCCTGCTGGCGCCAGCGTTTGTACGATTTGCTGGTTACGCATGCCGACGATCCCTTGCTGGTGCGTGTACAGCCTCAGCCTGCCATCACCTGATTGCGGCCCTGCTGCTTGGCGGCATAAACCAGTTTGTCGGCGCGTTGCAGTAGCTGCTCGAAAGCTTCGCCCTTGTTGCGCAGCACTACGCCCATGCTGGCGGTTACACGCAGGCCGGCTGGGCGTAGTGTTTCCAGCCGGTGGCGCATGCCTTCGGCGCGCATGGCGCCGCGCACCAGATCGACATCCGGCTGTAGCAACATGAATTCTTCTCCGCCCAGGCGTGCTGCAATTGCGTCTTTGCGACCCGAGTCCAGAATCACCTGTGCGACGGCTTCCAGTACCTGATCACCGACATGGTGGCCCTGGCTATCGTTGATTTGCTTGAAGTGGTCGATGTCGATGGCGATGACCGCAATGCTCCGGCCATGTTGATCACAATCGGCAAACAGCTCGGGAATCCGCTTGTCGAGATAATGCCGGTTGTACAGCCCGGTGAGCTGGTCGTGTAACGCCAGTTCCCGCATATGCTGAAACTGCATTTCCAGCCGGCGCAGCAACATCTGTGTCTTGAAGAGATTGCGCACGCGCAGTTCGAGCTCTTCTGTCAGAACCGGCTTGGCAACAAAGTCATTGGCGCCGGCGCGCAGGATGTCGATCTTGCGCTTTGGCTCCTCAAATCCGGAAACTGCCAGAATCGGAATGCCTGCATTTTGCCCCTTCGACTCACGCAGCTTGCGCACCAGCCACAAGCCGGTTTTTTCTCCTTCCAGCATGAAATCGGTAATCACCAGATCGTATTGCCGGTTGGATAACACCTGCAGCGCTTCTTCTGCAGTCTTGAAGTGATCCACCGTGAGCCCCATGCCTGCCAGCACTTCCCGGTAGTGTTCTGATGCCACAAAGCTGTCTTCGACCAGCAACACCCTGCCGTGCAGCTTTTCCTGCGCTTCACGCGCCATCTGTTCGATCAATCGTTCCGAACTGGCCATGTCGGATTTGAGCAGGCAATCGGTGACGCCCATGTTCTGTGCCAGCAGCCGCTGCCTCGGGTCAAGCCCGGAGGTGATCATGAACGCGGGGAAATGTCCCACCAGCCCCTGCATTTTTGCTTTGAGAAAAAAATCGTTGCCGCTCATGCTGCCCAAGGCAAAGGCAAAACACATCAGATCGTAAGGGTGGGCACTCAAGGCTTCCAGTCCTGCCTCGCCGTCGTTGACGACGTCAGCCTCAAAGCCGTATTTCAGTAGCATGCTGCTGAGAACAGAGGCAAAGAAACGTGACGGCTCAACAATCAGGGCTTTCATTTCTGCTTTCGTGCGGGATTGTGCGAAATCGAATAGTGGGTGTCTGTGTAATCCATTGTTGACTATCCGCTGCGCCAAATCAAAGTTGTTTGTCGCTGGGCTTGTTGCGCTGAAACAGCGCCAGCGCCTGTTCACGAGCCACTGCGTGATCCACGATCGGTAGCGGATAATGTTTGCCGGGCACAAAATCAAGTTGCTGCTGCAACAAGGGCGGCAGCAACCACGGTGCATGCAGATAACGATCCGGCAACCTGGCCAGTTCCGGCAGATAACGACGAATGAAGCTGCCTTTGGGGTCGAATTTTTCCGACTGGGTGATCGGGTTGAAAATTCGGAAATACGGCTGCGCGTCGCACCCGGTTGAGGCCGCCCATTGCCAGCCACCATTGTTGGCGGATAAATCGAAATCCAGCAGTTTTTCGGCGAAATAGGCTTCGCCCCAGCGCCAGTCGATCAGCAGATCCTTGACCAGAAACGAGGCAACAATCATGCGCAGCCGGTTGTGCATATAACCGGAATGGTTGAGCTGATGCATCGCCGCATCCACGATCGGATAGCCGGTACGCGCTTCGCACCAGGCGGCGAAGCGCGCGCGGTCGTTGGGAAATGCCAGATTGGCGTAATCCGCCTTGAAGCTGTGGCCAACCACATGGGGAAAGTGCCAGAGAATCTGCTGATAAAAGTCGCGCCAGATCAGTTCGTTCAACCAGCAATCATGGCCCGCCCCGGCCGCTGGCTGGGTGCCGCTCCACGCTTGGGCCGCGAGATGGCGGATGGAAGTGGTGCCAAAGCGCAGATGCACTGACAGATAAGAGACACCTTTTACCCCCGGAAAATCGCGGCTTTGATGATAGAGCCCGATGCGCGGCAGAAAGTCTTGTAACAGCTGGCTGGCGCCGCTCATGCCGGGCGTAATGTTCAATTGCTGCAAATTGCTGGCTTCAAAGCCCAGTTGTGCCAGCGTGGGCAATGGCTGTGCCGGAGTCGAAGCCAGTGCGTGTGCATAACGGTCGACGGGGTAAGGTTTCACGTGAAACGCGGTGATTTTCTTCAGCCAGGCATTTTTGTAGGGCGTGAATACGGAGAAAGGCTTGTTGGCCTGCGTCAGCACTTCGTCCTGTTCAAAAATCACCTGATCCTTGTATTGAAGGAAGTCGATGCCTGTTTGCTGCAATTGCCCGGCTACCGCCGCATCGCGGGCAATCGCGGCTGGCTCGTAGTCGCGATTGCAAAAAACGGCCGCCACCTGCAATTGCTTTGCCAGTAGTGGTATCCGTTCACGCGCTACATCGTGAACGACCAGCAGTTCTCCGCCATGTTGGCGCAGTGCCGTTTGTAATTGCGCCACAGTGCCCAGCAGAAATTCCACTCGCCGGTCCTGGCGGGGCAGGGTGTCGAGAATCTCCCGGTCAAACACAAAAACGCAAAACACCTGCCTGCTGTATTTGAGCGCATGGAACAGTGCTGCATGGTCGAAGTCGCGCAAGTCGCGGCGAAACCAGAGCAGCGATTTTTCATAGGATTTGCGTGGCGAATTCATTGTCGGCTGGCCGCTTCCATCAGTTGGGGTGAAAACCGGGTTGTGCAATAATAGTCGGATGCAAAGTGTAAACCTTACCAACCATTTTCTGATTGCCATGCCGAACATGGCAGACCCCTATTTTGCCAAATCACTGACCTATATCTGCGATCACAACGAAAATGGTGCGTTGGGCATTGTCGTTAATCGCCCGATTGAATTGACCATGGCCGGTTTGTTCGAACAGATCGGCGTCGAGTTGTATCACGAAGACATTGCCGACCTGCCGGTTTATTTTGGCGGCCCGGTGCAGATGGATCGGGGCTTTGTGCTGCATCAGCCGCTCGGTGAATGGCAGTCGACACTGGCGATGAACGATATTTTTGGCCTGACGACATCCAAGGATATTCTGGTGGCTGTTGGCGAAGGTCGCGGTCCGGACAAAATGATGGTGACACTCGGCTACGCTGGCTGGGAAGCCGGCCAGCTGGAAAACGAAATTGCCCAGAACGCCTGGCTTACGGTTGAAGCCTCGCCGGATATCATTTTTGGGATGGCGCCGGAGCTGCGTTACGACGCCGCCATGCACATGCTTGGTTTTGATCCGGGTAATCTTTCCGGTGAAGCCGGGCATGCCTGATGTTCTTGTTCTGCCCGAGCGCGGCTCGGTGCTGTGTTTCGATTATGGCGAAAAGCGTATCGGTGTTGCCGTGGGTGATTTTTCGGTAAAACTGGCCACGCCTTTGCAAACCATCAGTGGCGAAGCCAATGACGTAAAATTCGCTGCAATCGAAAAATTGCTGCGCGAATGGACGCCGGTATTGCTGCTGACGGGCTTGCCCGCGCATCTGGATGGTCAGGCTCACGACATGACACGTTTGGCGCGCAAGTTTGCCAATCGGCTGCATGGCCGTTTTGGTTTGCCGGTGCGGCTGATGGATGAACGTTTGAGCTCGGCCCAGGCCGACAGCATGCTGGCGGAAACCGGATTGCGTGCCAGGAAGCGCAAGCCGGCACTGGATCAGGTGGCCGCGCAGCAGATACTGCAACAATTCTTCGATTCACCGGCCCAGAGCATCGCCCACGATGCGCCGGATGAATTTTCTGTTAACTCCTAGCTGGATGAGAAGATGGCACTCCATCACCCGCAACTCAATTCGCACGGCGAGCTGCAGCATCTGCTGACGGTCGAAGGCCTGCCGGAGCCGATTCTGACCCAGATTCTCGACAAGGCCGAAAGCTTTGTTTCGATGTCGGATCACGACGTGAAAAAACTGCCGATTCTCAACGGCAAGTCGGTGTTCAACCTGTTCTTCGAGAACTCAACGCGTACCCGCACCACGTTTGAAATTGCCGCCAAGCGCCTGTCGGCGGATGTGGTCAATCTGAATATCAACGCGTCGTCGACCAGCAAGGGCGAAACCCTGCTGGATACCATCCATAATCTGGAAGCGATGCACGCCGACATGTTTGTGGTGCGCCATGCCGAAAGCGGCGCGCCATTCCTGATCGCCAAACACGTGGCGCCGGATGTGCATGTGATCAACGCCGGTGATGGCCGCCATGCGCACCCGACGCAGGCGTTGCTGGATATGTATACCATTCGCCATTACAAGCAGGATTTCAGCAATCTGCGCGTGGCGATTGTTGGCGACATCCTGCATTCGCGTGTGGCACGTTCGCAAATCCACGCGTTGACCACACTCGGCGTGCCGGAAGTGCGCGTGATTGGCCCGAAAACCCTGATGCCGACCAGCGTCGAAAAGCTCGGTGTGCATGTGTATCACGACATGAATCAGGGGCTGAAAGACGTTGATGTGGTGATCATGCTGCGTTTGCAGAACGAGCGCATGAACGGCGCCTTGCTGCCCTCGGCGCAGGAGTTCTTCAAATATTACGGCCTGACGCTGGATAAGCTGGCACATGCCAAGCCGGACGCAATTGTGATGCACCCGGGCCCGATGAATCGTGGTGTGGAAATCGACTCGGCGGTAGCGGATGGGGCGCAGTCGGTGATTTTGCCGCAGGTGACATTTGGTATTGCAGTGCGGATGGCGGTCATGGCCATTCTTGCTGGCAACCGCTAAGGCTTGGAGTAGGGCACTCATGAATATTGAAATCAAAAATGGCCGTCTGATCGATCCTGCCAGTGGCCTGGATAAGGTTGCCAATCTGTTTGTTGCCGATGGCCGGATTGTGGCGATTGGCGATGCGCCGGAAGATTTTTACGTTGAGCAGGTGATCGACGCTACTGGCCTGGTTGTGGCGCCGGGTCTGGTTGATTTGTCGGCACGCCTGCGCGAACCGGGCTTTGAATACAAGGCGACCCTGGAGTCGGAAATGGAAGCCGCTGTCGCAGGTGGCGTGACCAGCCTTGCCTGTCCGCCCGATACCGATCCGCCGCTGGACGAGCCGGGCCTGGTGGAAATGCTGAAACACCGTGCCCGCCAGTTGAATCAGGCCAATGTTTACCCGATTGGCGCGTTGACCCAGCAATTGCAGGGCAAAAAGCTGACCGAAATGGCCGAGTTGCACGACGCCGGCTGTGTCGCGTTTTCGCAGGCGGATATCCCGTTCGAAAACAATCTGGCCTTAATGCGCTCGCTGCAATACGCAGCAACTTTTGATTTTCCGGTCTGGCTGCGTCCGCGCGATCATGGCCTGGTAGCTGGCGGTGTGGCACATGATGGCGAGATCGCCACGCGTCTGGGCTTGCCGGGTATTCCGGTGATTGCCGAAACGGTAGCCTTGTCGACCATGCTGCTGCTGGTCAAGTCCACCGGCGCACGGGTGCATTTCTGCCGTATTTCCAGCGCTTCCGGGCTGGATATGATCCGCGCTGCAAAACAACAAGGTTTGCCGGTGTCGTGTGATGTGGCAATCAACCACATCCACCTGACAGATATGGATATCGGCTTCTTCGATGCCCATTACCATCTGATCCCGCCGCTGCGCAGTCAGCGTGATCGCGAAGCAATTCGTGCGGCTTTGTTTGATGGCACCATTGACGCCATTTGCTCCGACCACACGCCAGTCGACGACGACGGTAAATTGCTGCCGTTTGCCGAATCCGAACCCGGTGCCACCGGACTGGAATTGTTGTTGCCTTTAACCCTGAAATGGGCCGAGGAGGCCGGTTTATCGTTGACACAGGCACTGCAGAAAATTACCTGCGACTCGGCGCGTGTGCTGGGTATCGATGCCGGCAAACTGGCAGTCGGCGCGCCTGCTGATTTGTGTCTGTTCGACCCGGAAGCGGAATGGCGAGTAGAGCCGAAACAGCTGAAAAGCCAAGGCAAGAATACCCCGTTTGCCGGAAGCCAAATGCGTGGTAAAGTGCGCCACACGCTGGTTAATGGTCAACCGGTGTACCACACCCTTTGACCCAATAAGAATTTCATACGCTGTTTGAGGAAAACTGTCATGTCGGATATCAAAGCCCAATTCGAGCAAGCCCAGATCGATGTTAAGACCCTGAGCGAGCGCCCAGACAACCAAACCATGCTGAAGCTGTACTCCTTCTTCAAGCAGGCCAGCGAAGGCGACGTAACAGGTAGCCGTCCGGGCATGATGGATTTTGTCAATCGCGCCAAATACGATGCCTGGGCCGAGCTGAAAGGCAAATCGCAAGAGCAGGCCATGCAGGACTACACCAATCTGGTAAATCGCCTGCTGGGCCGCTAATTCAGGTCTGGATGTACAGAAAAAAGGGCAGCTGCGGCTGCCCTTTTTGTTTGGGGTGATTCGGTCTATTCGGCAAACAGCCTGGTATTGTCGGCAATTTCGGTCTGGTTGATGCCGCTCGACTGTGCTCGACGCATCGCGTGGTCGGCACGCAGCAGCAGGTTTGGCGCCTGTTCTTCATCTGCCAGCTGGGCAATCCCGGCAGAAAAGGTCGCATCCAGACGTTTGTTCTTGTAGATCACCGGATTCTTCTGGAATACCTGCCGCAGGCGTTCCAGCAGATAACGGCAGCCGCCGATTTCGGTATCCGGCAACACCAGCAGGAATTCCTCATTGCTGTAGCGCACCAGATAATCCTGTTGCCGCAGCACCGCCTTGGCGAGGTTGGCGATGTGGATCAGCACCCGGTCAGCGGCGCCTTCGCCGTGTTGTTTGTTGATCTGACCGATGTTGTCGAGATCAATCAGCGCAATCGACAAACGGCCATCATAGCTGCTGGCGCGTTTGACCTCTCTTGTCAGCAGGTCATCCAGGCTCTGGCGGTTTTGGGCACCGGTCAGTTTGTCCTGTTCCTGAATTCGCCGGGTCGCTGCCATGTCTTCACGCATTTCCTGCAGGGCAGAGGCCAGCCGGCTGAGGTTGTCGCGTGATTCGGATACGCTGCCGTGCATGGCGGTCGCGGTATCGATGATGTTGCCCAGCAGATGGGTGATATCGTCTTTTTGCTGCGCCCGGTGCAGATGATCCAGCGATTGGCGGATGTCAGCGTTGTGATCCTGAATCAGATCGGCCAGGCTGGCCGTGGTCTGCGCGGCATCCTTAACGGCATGCTGGGCTTCGGCTACCACCTTGGCGGATGCGGGGTCGGGATTGGCTGGGCCAGCGCTGTCACTGGCAGTTTGATTCACGCCGGCAATGTCGTAATAAAAGCGCACATAGTTTTCCGGCGTCGGCGGCAGGCCAAGCTCGGCAAGCCTTTTTAGCGCCGTGCGCGCAATTTCTGCGGGTGCGGATGTTCTGGGGACCATAATGCAATTCGCGGTGTCATAGATCTATTATCGTGAAAGCCGCGACAGTGGCCGGTTTCATGGCAATCTGGCGGCTCTACTGCTATTGTAGTTGCGGATGGCGGCTTTTGCCGGATAATTCCGTTCGATATTGGCGTGCCGTAGCTGCGGCGCGCGCTAATGCGCTTTAATTTCTGGTTGATCATGCACATTCATATTCTTGGTATCTGCGGTACCTTCATGGGCGGCATTGCCGTCATCGCCAAACAGGCAGGTTTTCGTGTGACAGGCTGTGATGCCAATGTTTATCCACCGATGAGCACGCAGTTGGAGGCGCAGGGCATCGAGCTGATTCAAGGCTTTGGTGTCGAGCAGCTTGAACTCAAACCGGATGTATTCGTGATCGGCAACGTGGTGACACGCAGTAATCCGCTGATGGAGGAAATCCTCAATCGCGGCTTGCCATATATCTCCGGGCCGCAATGGCTGGCCGAGCAAGTGCTGCAAGACAAGTGGGTGCTGGCGGTGGCCGGCACGCATGGCAAAACCACTACTACCTCGATGCTGGCGTGGATTCTCGAATATGCCGGCCTGGCGCCGGGCTTTCTGATTGGCGGCATCCCGGAAAACTTTGGCCTGTCGGCGCGTTTGCCCGGCGCACCGCGGCAGGAGCCAAGCGGCAAGAGCCCGTTTTTCGTGATCGAGGCCGACGAATACGACACCGCATTTTTCGACAAACGTTCCAAGTTTGTGCACTACCATCCGCGTACCGCGATTCTCAATAATCTGGAATTTGACCACGCGGATATTTTCCCCGATTTGCAGGCAATCGAAACCCAGTTCCATCACTTGGTACGTACCGTGCCGGGTCAAGGTCTGATCGTGGCCAATGGCCGCGAACAGAGCATGGATCGGGTATTGCAGCGTGGCTGCTGGACACCGGTTGAACGTTTTGGCGGCGACAGTGGCTGGGGCATTGGCGCAACTTACGACGACGGTTTCGAAGTGTTGCTGAATGGCAAATCGCAAGGCCGTTTGCGCTGGGAAATGCTAGGCACCCACAACCAGCTGAATGCGCTGGCGGCGCTGGCCGCGGCGCGCCATGTGGGTGTGGCCGTCGAAACCGGCATTGCCGCACTGGCTGAATTCAAGAACGTCAAACGCCGTATGGAAGTGCGGGGAGTGGAAAATGGCGTGACGGTTTACGACGATTTTGCGCATCACCCGACTGCGATCCGGACTACGGTGGACGGCTTGCGGCGCAAGGTCGGTTCGGCGCGCATTCTGGCAGTGCTGGAGCCACGTTCCAACACCATGAAGCTGGGCACCATGAAACAACAGCTGCCAGACAGCCTGACGGATGCGGACCGGGTGTTCTGTTTTGGCGCCAATCTTGGCTGGGATGCGGCCGACGCCTTGGCGCCGCTCGGTGATAAGGCTGCCAGCTTTGACAATCTCGATACGCTGGTTGAAGCGGTATGCGCCGCAGCTCAACCGGGTGATCACGTTCTGGTAATGAGCAACGGTGGCTTTGGTGGCGTGCATGGCAAGCTTTTGCAGCGTTTAAAGCCATAACTTGCCGCTGGCATATCGGCAGCCTAAACTAAAGTTCCACGTGAAACGCCACCGAGTTTTCGCATGCCATCCTGTCGTTATCACATTGTTAATGTTCACTCCGAAAGCCCGTTGAGCGGCTTGCCGGTGGCGGTGTTTGATCAGGCGCCGGCACTGGATGAAGCCACCATGCTGGCGTTGTCGCAGCAGGTGCAAACCGCGCTGAGTGTTTTCCTGCTGCCGTCGGCGCGCGGTCATGCGCGACTCGCCATTTTTACCCCCGAACGCAGTCTTGCGTTTTCTCCCGATGCCCTGTTTGCCGCCGCCTCCGTGGTGCGTGAACGCCTTGGCGAAGCGATGCTGACGCTGGAAACCGCCGTGATGATTGCGCCGCTGTGGCTGGAGCAGGATCGCTGGTTTTATCAGGTGCAGGTTCCGTTGCAGCGCGAGCTGAGTGTGCGGCAGCGTCATCTGGCCGCCATGCTTAATCTCAACGAGCGAGACCTGGACGAACCGCCGCTTTTTATCGATTGTGGTGATGAATGGCTGGTATTGCCGCTGACACATCCGGATGCGGTCAAGGATTGTGTGCCCAAGCTGGAAGACATGTCGCTGCACGCGGTTAATTCACGTGGCTTGCCACAACTGCTGGTGTGGCATCGCTCGATGGACAGTGTGGCCGCACGCAGTTTTGTGGTGCGGTTTGGCTCGCTGCGCGAAGAACCCGCCAGCGGTGCGGCGATTGCCGCATTGGCCGGTTATCTGCTGAATACCCGTGCGCCGTTGCCAATCAGCCTGCGGGTGAGGCAGGGCGATTATCTGGAGCGGCCGGCACGCATGGCGCTGCAGATTGACGACAACCGTCGCATCTTGCTGGGTGGGCAAACGCGCATCCAGTCCAGCGTCGAATTGAACTGGTAAAGCGCCATGCCTTCTTTCCGTTATCAGATCGTCAATGTGTTTGCCGAAAGCAGTTTGTCGGGCAACCCGCTGTGTGTGTTCGAATCCGGGTTGCCGTTTGACGACGCTGCTATGCAGTCGATTGCGCGGCAGATGAATCACCCGGAAACTGCATTTGTCTTGCCCAGCCGCGTGGCCGACGCGCAGATTCGCATTTTTACCCCGGCTTACGAAATGCCGTTCGCCGGGCATCCGTTGCTGGGCGCGGCACATGTGATCCGCCAGCTGCAGCAAACCGAAAACGCGCTGAAAATCGAAACCAAAGCCGGCGTGGTGCAGGTGTGGGCGGAAGAAGATGTCTGGTCGTTCCAGTGCAAAACGCCCACCTACCGCGCGCCGGAAGCCAATATCCAGCAACTGGCCACATTGCTGGGCATCCGCGAAAGCGATATCGGCCCGTCGCCGCTGTTTGTGAATACCGGCACCGAACAGCTGGTGATCCAGCTTACCAATCGTGACGGCTTGATGTATTGCCGCCCTCGTGCGGCCGCCTTGCAGCAATATGCCGCCAATCGCAATGGCGTCGCGCAGGTGTTCATCTGGGTGCGCGATGGCGCATTGGTACACGGCCGCTTTTTTTACGTGGATCGGGGCACGGTGGTCGAAGATTACGGCACCGGCTCGGCCTGTGCTAACCTTGGCGGCTGGTTTCTTGCCAATGGCGCGCCACGGCCCTTGTCGGTGGAAATGCGCCAGGGGCACATGATCAAACGCTTCAGCAACCTCAAACTCGATATCAACGCCGCCCGGCAGATTTTTGTTGCTGGCAAGGTGGTGGCCGTAGGAACCGGACTACTCTCGCTGTGACCGCAAAACCCACGTTGTACTGGCACGATTACGAAACTTTCGGTGCCGATCCGCGCCGCGACCGCGCCGCCCAGTTTGCCGGTGTACGCACCGACGAAGACCTGAACATCATCGGTGAACCGCTCAATATCCATTGCCGCCCGGCCGACGATTTTCTGCCCCAACCGCTGGCGGTGCTGATCACCGGCATCACGCCGCAGCAGTGTCTGCAGCAAGGGCTGCCGGAGGTCGAATTCATCGGTAGCATCCATGAGCAACTGGCGTTGCCCGGCACTTGCGGCGTGGGTTACAACACGCTGCGTTTCGACGATGAAGTCACGCGTAATCTGCTCTACCGCAATTTCTACGACCCGTATGCGCGTGAATGGCAAAACGGCAACTCCCGTTGGGACATCCTCGACATGATGCGGCTGATGCGTGCGGTGCGCCCGGAAGGTATCAACTGGCCGAATCACGATGACGGCAAGCCCAGTTTCAAGCTGGAACACCTGACCGCCGCCAATGGCCTGCAACACGCCGCCGCACACGACGCGCTGTCGGATGTGCTGGCAACGATTGCCGTAGCCAAGCTGGTGAAACAGGCGCAGCCCAAGTTGTATGAGTACGTCTACCAGTTACGTGATAAACGCAAGGTGGCGGAACAACTGGATGTGGTCAGCAAGAAGCCGGTGCTGCATATCTCCGGCATGTATCCCGCCGAGCGCGGCTGCCTGGCACTGGTGGCGCCGATTGGCCGGCATCCGGTAAACCAGAACGAAATTGTCGTGTTTGACCTGAGCGCCGACCCGGCCCCGCTGTTTGAACTGAGTGCCGAGCAGCTGCGTCAGCGCGTATTCACCCGCGCCCAGGATTTGCCCGAAGGCGTGACTCGCCTGCCGCTGAAAACCATCCACATTAACAAATGCCCGATTGTTGCCTCGACCAAATTACTGACGCCGGAGCTGGCGGAAAAATGGCAGGTGGACCTGGCAACGGCACGGCAGAACTGGCTCAAGCTGTGCGCCCACGAGCTACAGCCGAAGCTGGATGCGCTGTTCAAAACGCCCGAGCGCGAGGCCATTAGCGACCCGGATCTGCTGATCTACAGCGGCGGCTTTTTCTCCGGCCGCGACAAGGCGGCGATTGCCAAGGTGCGCACCACCGCGCCGCAGGACTTGCCACGCACTCGTTTCGATTTTGATGATCCGCGCTTGCCGGAGATGTTGTTCCGCTACCGCGCGCGCAATTATCCCGAAACCTTGAGCCTTGAAGAACGTGGCACCTGGGACGAATACCGCAACTGGCGCCTGACCGATCCGGCAGGCGGTGCCAGCATTGTGCT
>JACCDG010220002.1_pt1 | contig 28127 bp, 28 predicted proteins | sample 7442471 | NCBI WGS metagenome assembly JACCDG01 (sample SAMN15323444, study PRJNA562643) | freshwater metagenome | isolation source: river surface water | place: USA:Blue River Watershed | collected 2017-08-17 | reverse complement strand
TTGGTTGAAGACGGTGACACCATCGAAATCGATATCCCCAATCGCAGCATCAATCTGGCCATCAGTGCAGACGAATTGGCCGCGCGTCGTGCCGCCATGGAAGCCAAGGGTGCACAAGCCTGGAAGCCTGTCAACCGCGAGCGTGTGGTCTCGGCAGCGCTGCAGGCTTACGCTTTGCTGACCACATCGGCTGACACTGGTGCTGTGCGCGACCTGAGCCAAATCCAGCAGCGTTGATCATCGTTTGACTCGACATCAAAAAGGCCCGCAGTGATGCGGGCCTTTTTCATGGGCAGATCAGATCGAGTGGGTCATAGCAGCTTGAAGCACAGCAGCGCGACGGCGGTGGGCGCCAAAGCAGCCACAAACAAGCCGCCCGCGTGAATCGACTGATCATCAAATTCACTTTTGAGAATCGACGCACCCGCTGGGTTGGGCGCATTGGCGATGATGGTCAAGCCACCGCCGGTCACCGCGCCTGCCACCAACGCGTATTTGAATTCATCACTCAGGCCTTGCACCAGCGAACCCAAATAGGTCAGGGCCGCGTTATCTGTGATGGCTGTTAGCGCTGTTGCGCCAAAGAACACCGCGTCCGCATCCATTTTCAGCAGCAAAGGTTCCAGCCACCACTGCTGCTGGCCACCCAGCACGACCAGTCCGGCCAAAAAGAAGGCGACCAACAGCCCTTCGCGCAAGATCAGGGGAGACTGATAACGTTCATAGGCGGCCGTAAAGCCCAAGAAGAACATGAACAGGCCCAGAAACACCGATGGGTGGTGAGCAAACACCACGATACCTGCCAGGAACACCAGATGGATCGCCGTCACCAGGACCGGCGGCTGTACTTCAACCTGGGTCTTCATTGGTGGCAGGGCCTTCAGTTCAGACCTGAACAGCGTGATCAGCCCGACGGCATTGATCAAAACAGCCAAGGCAGCTTTGTCGCCAAAGTTCAAAAACATGAAGCGCAGGTCCCAGCCCCAGGCGCTCGCCACCATCAGCACAGGCGGCGCCGCATACGGTGTCAAGGTGCCGCCAATTGACACATTGACGAACAGAACACCCAGCACGGCGTACTTCAATCGGGTTGAAATGGCCTGTCGGTAAAGGCCGTCACGCAGCAGCAAGGCGGCCAAGGTCATCGCAGCAGGTTCGGTGATGAATGATCCCATCAAGGGCACCAGCGTCAACACCACCAGAACAAACGATAGGCCCGGAGCCAATGGCAACGATCGGGTCAAGCCACGGGTGAGTGCGCCTGCGGCTTGCAATATCGGCTTGCTGGCCGCTGCCACCATGATGGCAAACACAAACAGGGGTTCCGTGAAATTTCGGGTGTCCAGATAGTGCAACGCAACGGCTTTGCCTTCTGTCGCAAACATGGCCACCACCAGCACAAAGGCCCAAAAGCCAAACACCACTTCGACCTCGCCCAACAAATGCCACAACCCGGCATGAGTGGGGCGCGTGTGTGCCAGCCGCTCAAAAAATTTGGTTGAAAAGGTGTGCAGCAGCGCCACCGCAAACAGTCCGGCGCCGATCAGTTGGATGGTTGTAGGGTTCATGGTCAGATCCTAGCAGCCTGTATCGACACAATCTTCGGTTATCGTTCGCGCCATGCTGATCCATCCACATATCAATCCGATCGCCATCGAGTTGGGCCCCTTGAAGGTGCACTGGTATGGCCTGACCTACTTGGCTGCCTTTGCGGCGTTTTACTTATTGGCAACCTGGCGTGCCAAGCGTCCTCCTTTTGCCCAAGCTGGGTGGGATCGTCAAAAAGTCGAAGACCTCCTCTTCTTTGGCGTCATGGGCGTCGTCTTGGGCGGGCGTTTGGGCTATGTCCTGTTTTACAAGCCCGAGTATTACTTGGCCCACCCCGCTGAAATCTTGGCCGTCTGGCAAGGTGGCATGGCCTTTCATGGCGGCTTGCTCGGTGTGATTGGGGCCATGTATTTGTATGCCCGGTCTCAGGGCAAGCACTTCTTCGAAGTGGCTGATTTGGTCGCCCCGTGTGTGCCCTTGGGCCTGGCTTTTGGTCGCATCGGCAACTTCATCAATGGTGAGCTGTGGGGCAGGGCAGCCGATCCAACTTTGCCCTGGGCCATGGTCTTCCCGGGTTCCGGTAGCGACATCGCTCGTCACCCCTCCCAGATCTACCAATTTGGTCTGGAGGGTGTGCTCTTGTTTGTGGTTCTGTGGCTTTACGCGCGTCAACCACGCAAGCAAGGCGCCGTTGCCGGCGTCTTCCTCTTGGGATATGGCCTGATGCGCTTTACGGCTGAATACTTCCGTGAGCCAGATAGCTTTTTGGGCCTGCTTGCACTGAATATGAGCATGGGCCAATGGTTGTGCGTGCCGATGATCGTTTTGGGTGCATTGTTTTACGTTCTGGCAAAAAAAGACGCCTTCCAGTCGCAAGACCGGAAGGCGTGAAGAGGTCGGTGGAGCTTTCGCGGACCCACTAACCCCCGCTGAGGAAGACTACCTGGCTCTGGCGAATCAGGTAGTCATGTACTCATAAGCAAGGGGTGCGCCAGTTTCGGCTCCTGACCTCTGTTTGCTCCTCGTTGACCGGTTTTGCTGCCCTCGCTATCAAGCCGCTTGCTTGTGGGCCACGCCGTGGCGGGTGTACAAAAAGTCCAGCACCGCTTTGCGGCAGGCGATGTAGGTCGGGTCTTCTGCCAGCTCGACCCGGTTGCGTGGGCGGGCCAGGGGCACGCTCAACACTTCACCAATCGTGGCCGCTGGGCCATTGGTCATCATCACAATCCGGTCAGACAACAGCACAGCTTCATCCACATCGTGCGTCACCATGACCACGGTTGATTTGGTCCGGGCCACGATCTTCAGCAACTCATCTTGCAGGTGTGCGCGGGTCAGTGCATCCAAAGCGCCAAAGGGTTCGTCCATCAACAGGACTTTGGGCTCCATCGCCAGCGCGCGAGCAATGCCCACGCGTTGCTTCATGCCGCCCGATATTTCATTGGGTCGCTTGTGTGTAGCGTGGCTCATGCCCACCAACTCCAGCGCGTCCAGGGTGCGCTTTTTGAGTTGCTCCTTGCTTTCCTTGGATGCAAACACACGCTCTACAGCCAGATAGACGTTTTGATAACACGTCAGCCATGGCAGCAGGGAGTGGTTTTGAAACACCACGGCACGTTCAGGGCCGGGGCCAGCAATCTCGCGGTTGTCGCAAATCAGGCCGCCGCTTGATGGCATCAGCAAACCGGCAATCAAGTTCAACAAAGTCGATTTGCCGCAGCCCGAGTGCCCAATCAATGCGATGAACTCGCCCTTTTCAATGCCCAGGTTGATCTCACGCAGTGCGTGGAATTGACCCTTTTTGGTGTTGAACACCATTTCAGCCTGGCTGATCTCGATGAAGTGAGACATGAAGTACTCCTGAAATTGGTGGGGTGTTTATTCAAAGCTGAAGCGCTTGGCGATCGATACCAGTGCCTGTTCCAGCAGCAAGCCAACGATACCGATCACAAAAATGGCGATCAGGATGTGGGCCACGTTCAGGTTGTTCCATTCGTCCCAGACCCAAAAGCCAATACCCACGCCACCAGTCAACATTTCAGCCGCGACGATCACCAGCCAGGCTGTGCCCACAGACAAGCGCACGCCAGTCAACATGTACGGCAGCACGGATGGGAACAGGATCTTGGTCACGATCTTCCATTCCGACAGATTCAGCACCTTGGCCACATTCAGGTAGTCCTCTGGAACGCGTTGCACGCCCACTGCCGTGTTGATGATCATGGGCCAGATCGAGCAGATGAAAATCGTCCAGATGGCGGCAGGATCGGCGGACTGGAACACCAGCAAGCCGATCGGCAACCAGGCCAGCGGCGAAACAGGGCGCAGCAGGCTGATGATCGGGTTGAGCATGGCGCCTGCAATCTTGGATCGGCCAATCAAAAAGCCCATGGGGATACCCACAATCGCAGCCAGCCCGAAACCGATTGCCACGCGTTTGAGCGAAAACAAAATGTTCCAACCCAATCCTTGGTCATTGGGGCCGTTGCTGTAAAACGGGTCAGAGAACAGTTTGACGGCCTCTTGCCATGTCGCCAAAGGTGTGGGGAACGTGGTGCTTTTCATCGTCAACAAAGCCCAGATGGCGATCAGCAAAGCAATGCCAGCCAATCGGGCCAAAGTCGATAGAGCCATTGCTGCCCAATCAACGGGTGGCTTGCTGGGCGCAGGGGTGTTCGCGGGAGTTGCAACTGCAGTGGAAGTCATGGAATTCGGTGTGGGCTTGGCGGATGCCTTGCTGGCGCGAATGGCGTCGCTGGCATCGGATGGGCTGTGGAAGACGGCGCTGACCATGGGGTGCTCCTGTTCAGTGTCTGAAGAGTGAAGGCATGCGCATGGCCTGCCTGATTCGATGTCTGCAAAAAGTGGCCGTCGGGACCATCCATCTAGTGGATGACCTGGTCAATCGATCTTTCGATCGCTTCACCGGTGCCTTGAATATTGATCAGGCGCCCCGGTTGGGCTGGTCTCAGCGGGACTCAGTGGAAATCGCGAAACGCTCGAATCAGGCAGGGTGCACAAAACTTAGGCATGAGATCAAACCTTGATCTTGAAACCGTCGGCATATTTCTTGGGGTCCTTGCCATCCCAAACCGTGCCGTCGATCAGCTTGCTGGTGCGAATCAACTCCTTGGGAACACTCACACCCATGGCGCTGGCCGCTTCCTTGTACAAATCAACCTTGTTGACCTGCTTGGCGATGGCCATGTAGTCAGGGTGATCTTTCAGCAAGCCCCAGCGTTTGTGCTGGGTCAGGAACCATGTGCCATCACTCAAATACGGGAAGTTGACCTTGCCGTCATTGAAGAACTTCATGTGATTGGGGTCGTCCCAGGTCTTGCCCAAACCATTTTGATAACGACCCAAGATGCGTTGGTTGATGGCATCAACGCCCGTGTTGACGTACGACTTGGCGGCGATGGTTTCAGCCATCTTCAGCTTGCTTTGCAAACCGGCGTCAATCCATCGGCTCGCTTCCAATACCGCCATGATCACGGCGCGTGCCGTGTTGGGATACTTCTTGGTGAACTCATCGGTGCAGCCCAAAACCTTCTCAGGGTGGTCCTTCCAGATGTCTTGGGTTGTCGCTGCGGTGATGCCGATGCCATCCATGATGGCGCGATGGCCCCAGGGTTCGCCCACGCAAAAACCGTCCATGTTGCCCACGCGCATGTTGGCAACCATCTGAGGTGGGGGTACTGTAATCGCCTTGGCATCTTGGAAGGGATTAATGCCAGCCGATGCCAACCAGTAGTACAACCACATGGCGTGTGTGCCGGTTGGGAAGGTTTGCGCGAAGGTGTACTCGCGCTTTTCTCTTGCCATGAGCTTTGCCAGCGTTGGGCCATCCACTGCGCCTTTGTCCGCAAGCTTTTTTGACAGGGTGATGGCTTGACCGTTGTGGTTCAAATTCATCAAAACGGCCATGTCCTTCTTGGGTCCGCCAACACCCATTTGTACGCCATAAATCAGGCCGTACAACACATGCGCCATGTGCAGGTCGCCGTTCACCAATTTGTCGCGCACGCCAGCCCACGATGCCTCCTTGGAGGGCACGATCTTGATGCCGTACTTTTTATCAAAGCCCAAAACAGATGCCATCACGATGGATGCGCAATCGGTCAGGGGGATGAAGCCGATCTTGACTTCTTCCAGTTCCGGTTTGTCAGAGCCAGCGGCCCAAACCGTATGCTGGAGACCTGGTACAGCGCCGGCGGCACTGGCGGCAGCTGCAGATTTCAAGATGGTGCGGCGGGTCATTTTCAGATCCTGCGAGTTCATGGTGCAAAGCTTTCCTGTTTGAAAAACAAAAAAGGCGTCGTCGTCGCTGTCACCGTTTTGAAAACGGATCCACGCTTCGATGACACCTTTGTCGGAAGCTCGGGCCCCAACGTTGGGGCCCAAGGCACGCAAAGTCGCCATTGACTTTGCTTGTCATGGGTAATGCAAACGGTGTGCCAGTTTTTTGCACCGCATTGGCGCCCTATCTGGCGCGCGGTAGAGATGATGTTGATCTCAGCCTAGAAGATCGGCCGCATCAATCAATCGCTGGGCTATTTCGGACAGCTTGATGCCTTTGTCCATGGCCGCTTTACGAAGGCGCGCGTAAGCCTCTGGTTCGGTGAGCCCTTGCCGAGTCATCAGCAAGCCCTTGGCACGGTCGATCACCTTGCGGTCTTCCAGTTGTGTGCGAGCATCCGCCAGTTCCGCGCGTAGCTTTTCTTCGTGCTCAAAGCGGGCCAATGCGACCTCGATCACGGGCTTGATGCTCTCCGATGGCAAGCCGGCCGCCACGTAAGCAGACACGCCGGCGGCAATGGCTCGCCTGACGTGACTGGTGTCTTCTTCTGCAGAGAACAAGACAATCGGGCGTCGCTCGTCACGTGTCGCAATGACCACATGCTCCAAGATATCCCGTCCTTGCGACTCGGCATCCACCACGATCATGTCAGGCTGAATCTGAGCAATCCGATCTGGCAAAAAGGCATCGCCAGGCAGGGTTGCCACGACGTTGTATCCCGCTTCCAGCAGGGCAAGACGCAGCACCCGCGTGCGCTCAACCTCTGCCACCTCGTCATCATCCATTTCCGTTGACAAGGTCACGGGTAGAACGATGACAACTTTCAGATGTGCTGCGGGCTTCATGGCCGCCATCATGCAACAACTACGCCCGCCACTACACTTGCAACATGTCCGATGTTGCTCAATTGAACGTTTCTGACCGCCTCATCTTGGGGGTGGAGTCATCCTGCGATGAAACTGGCGTGGCCTTGGTGTCTGTTCCCGCTGATGGTGCGGTGCGCTTGCTATCGCACGCCTTGCACAGTCAGATTGATATGCACCAGGCCTACGGCGGTGTGGTGCCGGAATTGGCTTCGCGCGACCACATCCGCCGCGTGGTGCCATTGGCGCGACAGGTCATGGCTGAGGCCGGGCGATCGTTGGCTGATGTCGATGTGATCGCCTTTACTCAGGGCCCCGGTTTGGCTGGCGCCTTGTTGGTTGGCTCAGGCGTGGCCTGCGCATTGGGTGTGGCCTTGAACAAACCCTTGCTGGGTGTGCATCACCTTGAAGGGCATTTGTTGTCCCCATTTCTGTCGCAAGACCCCCCCGAGTTTCCCTTTGTGGCCCTCTTGGTCTCCGGTGGGCACACCCAGCTCATGCGCGTTGATGGAGTAGGGCGCTACGAAATCTTGGGCGAAACGGTGGATGACGCGGCGGGTGAGGCTTTTGATAAATCGGCCAAATTGATGGGCTTGCCCTACCCGGGTGGGCCACATCTGGCCAAATTGGCCCTTCAGGGCCGATCAGATGCGTTCGAATTACCCAGACCCATGCTCCACAGTGGCAACCTGGATTTCTCCTTTGCGGGGCTCAAAACTGCCGTGCGCACACATTTGGTGCGCTTGGGGTGGCTCGATGCGCTGCCTGACGTGACTGACACGCATGCACAATCGGTCTTGGCTGATCTGGCGGCCTCGACACAAGCAGCCATCGTCGACGTTTTGGTCAAAAAAACCTTGGCAGCCCTGAAAAGCACCGGTTTGAAACGCGTTGTGGTGGCTGGTGGTGTGGGCGCCAACTCGGATTTGCGCGCCCAACTCAACCAGGCATGCCAGCGTCGGGGGATTCGGGTGCATTACCCTGAGCTGCATCTGTGCACCGACAACGGCGCCATGATTGCCTTGGCGGCAGGTATGCGCTTGCAGGCTGGTCTGGCCCATGCGACGCATGATCCCGTGTTCAACGTCAAGCCGCGCTGGGATTTGGCGGCCATCTAAATTTGCGGGTTGAACGCAAAATTTGATATACTCGGCGGCTTACCCTCTTGGGGTATCTCGCACGGCCCGGGTAGGTTTCACCTGGTGCCGCAAGTCAAACGCAGGAACCTGAGCGCTGTTTTCAAGCGTCCAGTCTGCATTTCTTACTGGAAACACCATGTCCGTCGCAGACATCAACACAGCAGCCATTGTTAAAGACAACGCACGTAGCGCCAACGACACTGGCTCTCCTGAAGTGCAAGTCGCTTTGCTGACTTCCCGCATCAACGAACTGACCCCTCACTTCAAGGCCAACAAGAAGGACCACCACGGTCGTCGCGGTCTGCTGCGTATGGTTAGCCGTCGCCGTAAGCTGTTGGACTATCTCAAGTCCAAGGACTTCGCTCGTTACACAGCTCTGATCCAGAAGCTGGGCCTGCGTAAGTAAGCACTCCATGATGACAAAAAGCCTGTCTGGAACCCTCCAGCACAGGCTTTTTGTTTTTTGACGCCAATCACTCGACTCATGCGAACGCTGTGTCATTCCAACGGGATCGCATCCCACGGTTTCGCTGGAATGGCATCGCGATTGAGTGACGGCACCACGAAGAGCGGCATGTGTCGCTCGACAAACCGGAGATCACATCCATGACCATGTTCAATAAAGTTACCAAGACCTTCCAATGGGGTAAGCACTCCGTCACCATGGAAACGGGCGAAATCGCGCGTCAATCTACCGGTGCCGTGCTGGTTGACATCGAAGGCACCGTCGTTTTGGCAACCGTTGTTTGCGCCAAAACAGCCAAAGCCGGTCAAGACTTCTTCCCGCTGACCGTTGACTACATCGAAAAGACATACGCTGCAGGCAAGATCCCCGGTAGCTTCTTCAAGCGCGAAGCCAAGCCTTCCGAGTTTGAAACGCTGACCTCGCGTCTGATCGACCGTCCAATCCGTCCCCTGTTCCCAGAAGGCTTCTACAACGAAGTGCAACTGGTGATCCATGTGGTGTCCTTGAACCCAGAAGTGTCGGCTGACATTGCAGCCATGATCGCTTCCAGCGCTGCGCTGTCGATCTCGGGTATCCCATTCAACGGCCCAATCGGTGCAGCTCGCGTGGGCTACATCAACGGTGAATACGTGCTGAACCCCAGCATCACCGAGTTGGCTGACTCCAAGATGGACTTGATCGTTGCCGGCACTGAAACCGCCGTGCTGATGGTTGAATCCGAAGCCGATCAACTGTCCGAAGACGTGATGTTGGGTGGCGTGGTGTTTGGTCACGAGCAAGGCAACATCGCCATCAACGCCATCCATGATCTGGTGCGTGACGCTGGCAAGCCTTCTTGGGATTGGCAAGCTCCAGCCAAGGACGAAGATTTCATCACCAAGGTTGGTGCCTTGGCTGAAGAAAAGCTCCGCGCTGCTTACCAGATCCGTTCCAAGCAAGCCCGTACGCAAGCCACTCGCGCAGCTTACGCTGACGTGAAGGCCGCCTTGACTGCTGAAGGCGTTGCCTTTGATGGCGTCAAGGTTGAAGGCTTGTTGTTTGACATCGAAGCCAAGATCGTTCGCGGTCAAATTCTGGCTGGTGAGCCCCGTATTGACGGTCGCGATACACGCACTGTTCGCCCGATCGAAATCCGTACAGGCGTGCTGCCGCGCGTTCACGGCTCTGCCTTGTTCACACGTGGTGAAACACAGGCTTTGGTTGTGGCCACACTGGGCACAGAGCAAGATGCGCAACGCATCGATGCGCTGACTGGTGACTTCCGCGACACCTTCCTGTTCCACTACAACATGCCTCCGTTCGCCACTGGCGAAACAGGTCGCGTGGGCACCCCTAAGCGTCGCGAAATCGGTCACGGCCGTTTGGCTAAGCGCTCTTTGGTGCCTTTGCTGCCTGCTAAGGAAGATTTCGCCTACACCGTTCGCGTTGTGTCTGAAATCACTGAATCCAACGGCTCGTCGTCGATGGCGTCCGTTTGCGGTGGTTGCTTGGCCATGATGGATGCAGGCGTCCCAATGAAGGCTCACGTGGCAGGTATTGCCATGGGTCTGATCAAAGAGGGCAACAAGTTTGCGGTCTTGACTGACATCCTGGGTGACGAAGATCACTTGGGCGACATGGACTTCAAGGTGGCTGGCACCACGGGTGGTATCACTGCTTTGCAGATGGACATCAAGATCCAAGGTATCACCAAGGAAATCATGCAGGTCGCACTGGCGCAAGCCAAGGAAGCCCGTCTGCACATCCTGGGCAAGATGGTTGAAGCCATGGGCTCGGCCAACACAGAAGTGTCCGAATTCGCGCCTCGCCTGTACACGCTCAAGATCAATCCAGAAAAGATCCGTGACGTCATTGGTAAGGGTGGTGCAACCATCCGTGGTCTGTGTGAAGAAACTGGCTGCCAGATCAACATCGCTGAAGACGGTGTCATCACCATCGCTTCGACTGACGGCGCCAAGGCTGATTTCGCCATCAAGCGCATCAACGAAATCACAGCTGAAGTTGAAATCGGCAAGACCTACGAAGGCGCGGTCACCAAGCTGTTCGACTTCGGTGCATTGGTCAACCTGATGCCTGGTAAGGACGGTCTGCTGCACATCAGCCAGATCGCTCACGAGCGCGTCGAGAAGGTCTCTGACTACCTGCAAGAAGGTCAAGTCGTCAAAGTCAAGGTTCTGGAAACAGACGAAAAGGGCCGCGTCAAGCTGTCCATGAAGGCCTTGGTTGAGCGTCCAGAAGGTATGCCTGAGCGTGAAGAGCGTGGCGACCGTGGTGATCGCGGCCCTCGTGGCGACCGTGGTCCTCGTGGTGATCGCGGCGACCGTGGTGATCGTCGTGAGCGTGCTCCACGTGCTGAGCAATCGTCGTATGAGCAGGGCGCTCAAGACGATCAAGCGCAACAACAGCAACAGTGATTCTCATGAAGAAGCTCGTCGTCGGAAACTGGAAGATGCACGGCACTCGTGCATCCAACGCCGAATTGCTGCAAGGTTTGTTGTCGGCGGACTTGCCGACAACAGCGCCTCGCGCTGATGTGGCTGTTTGTGCGCCGTTTGTGTACCTGGCTGATGTCGCTGCCGCCTTGGCTGGCAGTGCCATCGCTTATGGTTCGCAAGATGTGTCCTGCCAAAAGCAAGGTGCCTACACCGGTGAGGTGTCGGGTGCCATGCTCAAGGAGTTTGGCGTCAAGTACGCCATCGTGGGGCACTCTGAGCGTCGCAGCTACCACGCTGAAAGCAATCAGTTGGTGGCGGATAAGGCTAAAACTGCTTTGGCTGAGGGTTTGACTCCCATCGTTTGTGTGGGTGAGACCTTGGCTGAGCGTGAGGCCAATCAAACCGAGTTCGTCGTGGCGGCGCAACTCAAGGCGGTCATCGACACCTTGGGTGCGCAACTGGCGTCGATCGTGGTGGCCTATGAGCCCGTGTGGGCCATTGGTACAGGTAAAACGGCAACGCCGGAGCAGGCTCAGGCCGTGCATGCATTCTTGCGCGCACAGCTGAAGGCAGCTCTGCCGGCAGCTGCTTCTGTGCCTTTGCTGTACGGTGGCAGTGTCAAGCCTGACAATGCGGTCGAGCTGTTTGCTCAGGCTGACATCGATGGTGGCTTGATTGGCGGTGCTTCTTTGAAGGCGTCTGATTTCGTGGCCATTGCCCGAGCAGCGGCCTGATTGAGTGATCTAAGGTTTTGAGGAGTTTGGTTTCATGCAAACGGCAATGATGACGGTGGTCCTCTTGCTCCAGATCGTGTCAGCGCTGGCCATGATTGGCCTGGTTCTGGTTCAACACGGTAAGGGAGCGGATATGGGTGCCTCCTTTGGTAGTGGTGCGTCCGGTAGTCTGTTTGGCGCAACAGGAAGTGCAAACTTTTTGTCGCGTTCTACAGCGGTGGCTGCCACGGTGTTTTTTGCCTCGACGCTGCTTTTGGCTTACTTCGGTAACCATCGTGGTGGCGCAGCCGAAGAATCCAGTCTGCTGGAAAAGGCGCCTGTTGCTGCTTCGGCGGCCTCGGTTGCTGGGCCGGCATCGGCTGCGGCATCCGGCGCGGCATTGATCCCTGTTAAGTAAAGGCTTCAAACATGGCGGGCAATGCCTACATTGTGTCGCCATGTATCGGAAACCTTCAATTTTCAGTTTAGAATCTGAGTCTTCGGTGAGCAATCCTCAAGCGAGCTGAAGACAAAAGGCTTAGGCCTGATGCCGACGTGGTGAAATTGGTAGACACGCTATCTTGAGGGGGTAGTGGCGAAAGCTGTGCGAGTTCGAGTCTCGCCGTCGGCACCAATCAAATTTCAACTGAGTCTTCGTGCGTGTATCTCATGTTCAGCCCAGGTCAAAGAATCCAAGCTGATCAAGTGATCCAATATGCGAAGCGCTCCGGTGGGCGCGCTGTAGGTCAATGTTCAAGTGGGATCGGTGATTCGCTTGTCATGAGCCTGGCGCGCTTTTTTGTTGTCTGAGTGTGGTCCAATCACGCGAGCTGTTCCATCTGAAAGCCAGAAGCAATGATGAACATTGAGCAATACCTTCCCGTCATCCTGTTCATTTTGGTCGGCGTTGGCGTCGGCGTGGCTCCGCAGGCCCTGGGTTTCCTATTAGGCCCACGTCGTCCTGACGAGCAAAAGAACTCCCCTTACGAGTGTGGCTTCGAGGCTTTCGAAGACGCCCGTATGAAATTCGACGTGCGTTACTACCTCGTCGCCATTCTTTTCATCCTGTTCGATCTGGAAATCGCCTTTTTGTTCCCTTGGGCTGTGGCTCTGAAGGAAGTGGGCATGGCTGGGTTCGCAGCGATCATGTTGTTCCTGGGTATTTTGGTCGTGGGCTTTGTCTACGAATGGAAAAAGGGCGCCCTGGATTGGGAATGAGCTCGCTCAGGAAACTCGAGAGGTAAATTCAAATGGGTATCGAAGGCGTCTTCAAAGAGGGCTTCATCACCACATCGGCTGACACGCTGATCAACTGGTCCAAGACTGGTTCCCTGTGGCCGATGACGTTTGGTCTGGCTTGCTGTGCGGTTGAAATGATGCATGCGGGCGCGGCTCGTTATGACATCGACCGCTTCGGCATGTTGTTCCGTCCAAGTCCTCGTCAGTCTGACCTGATGATCGTGGCAGGCACCTTGTGCAACAAGATGGCACCGGCCTTGCGCAAGGTGTATGACCAGATGGCTGAGCCCCGTTGGGTTTTGTCCATGGGTTCTTGCGCGAACGGTGGCGGCTACTACCACTACAGCTACTCGGTCGTGCGTGGTTGCGATCGCATCGTGCCTGTTGATGTTTACGTGCCAGGTTGCCCGCCAACGGCAGAGGCTTTGTTGTACGGCATCTTGCAGCTGCAAGCCAAGATCCGCCGCGAAAACACCATCGCACGCTGATCGGGAATCGTCATGAGCCAAAAACTCGCTAATTTGCAAGCCACCCTGGAAACCATCCTGGGTGACAAAATCAAGCGTCTCGATAGCGTCAAGGGTGAATTGACCCTGACCGTGACGGCTGCTGACTATCTGGCCATTTGTCAGACTTTACGTGACCACGCTGAGTTGCGCTTCGAGCAGTTGATCGACTTGTGCGGCATGGACTACTCCACCTACAAGGACGGCGCTGAAAGCATTTACTCTGAAGGTCCTCGTTTTTGCGTGGTCAGCCATTTGCTGTCCGTCAGCAAGAACTGGCGTCTGCGTTTGAAGGTGTTTGCGCCGAACGACGATCTGCCGATCGTGGCTTCGGTCAACGACATCTGGAACAGCGCCAACTGGTTTGAGCGCGAAGCATTCGACCTGTATGGCATCGTGTTCGATGGCCACGTCGACCTGCGTCGCATCCTGACCGATTACGGTTTCATCGGTCACCCATTCCGCAAGGACTTCCCCACTTCGGGTCACGTTGAAATGCGTTACGACCCTGAGCAAAAACGTGTGATTTATCAGCCGGTCTCGATCGAGCCGCGCGAAATCACCCCGCGCATCATCCGCGAAGACAACTACGGTGGTCTCCACTGATGCTGGAAGGTTGAGTCATGGCAGAAATCAAGAACTACACCCTGAACTTCGGTCCACAACACCCAGCCGCGCACGGTGTGCTGCGCCTGGTGTTGGAGTTGGACGGTGAAGTCATTCAGCGCGCTGATCCTCACATCGGTCTGCTGCACCGCGCCACTGAAAAGCTGGCCGAATCCAAGACATTCATCCAGTCGCTGCCCTACATGGACCGACTGGATTACGTGTCCATGATGTCCAACGAGCACGCTTACTGCTTGGCAATTGAAAAGTTGCTGGGTGTGGATGTGCCTGTTCGCGCTCAGTACATCCGCGTGATGTTCTCTGAAATCACGCGTGTTCTGAACCACCTGTTGTGGTTGGGCTGTCACGGTTTTGACTGTGGCGCGATGAACATCCTGATTTATTGCTTCCGCGAACGTGAAGACCTCTTCGATATGTACGAAGCGGTTTCTGGCGCGCGTATGCACGCGGCGTATTTCCGTCCAGGTGGTGTCTATCGTGACCTGCCAGACACCATGCCGCAGTACAAAGTCAGCAAGATCAAGAACGCCAAGACGATTGCTCGTATGAACGAGAACCGTCAAGGCTCCTTGCTGGACTTCATTGACGACTTCACACAACGCTTCCCCAAGCTGGTTGATGAGTACGAAACTCTGCTGACTGACAACCGTATCTGGAAGCAGCGTACCGTTGGCATTGGTGTGGTCTCACCTGAGCGTGCTCTGCAAATGGGCATGACCGGTGCGATGTTGCGTGGTTCTGGCATCGTCTGGGACTTGCGCAAGCATCAGCCTTACGACGTCTACGACAAGTTGGACTTCGACATCCCCGTCGGTACCAACGGCGACTGTTATGACCGCTATGTGGTCCGCGTTGAAGAGCTGCGCCAATCCAACCGCATCATCAAGCAATGCGTGGACTGGTTGCGTGCCAACCCAGGTCCCGTCATCACGAACAACCACAAGGTGGCGCCGCCATCTCGTGTCGAGATGAAGTCTTCGATGGAAGAGCTGATCCACCACTTCAAGCTCTTCACTGAAGGTTTCCACGTGCCCGAAGGCGAGGCGTATGCCGCCGTTGAGCACCCCAAGGGCGAGTTCGGTATTTACTTGGCATCCGACGGTGCCAACAAGCCTTACCGCCTCAAGATCCGCGCCCCCGGCTTCCCACACTTGGCTGCACTGGACGAAATGTCTCGTGGCCACATGTTGGCTGACGCCGTGGCCATCATCGGCACGATGGACATCGTGTTCGGTGAAATCGACCGCTAAGTGATCGACCTATGTTGAGCGAACAAACCAAAGCGCGCTTCGACCGCGAACTGGCCAAGTACCCAGCTGACCAACGTCAGTCTGCCGTCATGGCCTGCCTGTCCATCATCCAGCAAGAACGTGGCTGGGTTTCGCCTGAGAGCGAGCAGGAAGTGGCTGACTACATCGGCATGCCAGCCATTGCTGTGCATGAAGTGGTCACCTTCTACAACATGTACAACCAACAGCCCACAGGCCAGTTCAAACTGAACGTTTGCACCAACCTGCCTTGCCAGTTGCGTAACGGTCAGCAAGCGCTGCAGTACCTGTGCGACAAACTCGGCGTGGAAGCCGGCGGTACAACTCCAGACGGCCTGTTCACCGTGCAGCAATGCGAGTGCCTGGGTGCATGCGCTGATGCTCCCGTGATGCTGGTCAACGACCGCGACATGGTCAGCTACATGAGCAATGACAAGCTGGATCAGCTGGTTGATGTGCTCAAGACTCAGGCCAAGTGAGGTAAAGACAAGATGCTTGACCTTTCCCAATTCAAGGCGACCGGCACGGAAACTGTTTTCCACGGTCGTCACATCAATCCACAAATTTACGCAGGCATTGACGGCACCAACTGGGGCCTGAAAGACTACGAAGCACGTGGTGGTTACGCTGCTTTGCGCAAGATCCTGGGTAAGGACGGTGGTCCTGGCATGACCCAGGATGAAGTCATTGCAGAAGTCAAAGCGTCCGCACTGCGCGGTCGTGGCGGCGCAGGCTTCCCAACCGGGCTCAAGTGGAGCTTCATGCCCCGTGCGTTCCCTGGTCAGAAGTACCTGGTCTGTAATTCGGACGAAGGTGAACCGGGTACATGCAAGGACCGTGAAATCCTGCGCTTCAATCCGCATACCGTGATCGAAGGTATGGCCATTGCGGCTTACGCCATGGGCATCACGGTGGGCTACAACTACATCCACGGCGAAATTTTCGAGGTGTACGAACGCTTCGAAGCCGCCTTGGAAGAGGCTCGCGCTGCAGGCTTGTTGGGCAACAACATCTTGGGTAGCAACTTCAGCTTCCAACTGCATGCGCACCATGGTTTTGGCGCCTACATCTGTGGCGAAGAAACGGCTTTGCTGGAGTCGATCGAAGGCAAGAAGGGCCAACCGCGCTTCAAACCGCCATTCCCAGCCAGCTTTGGTCTGTATGGCAAGCCCACCACGATCAACAACACTGAAACCTTTGCAGCGGTCCCTTGGATCATTCGCAACGGTGGTGAAGCCTTCTTGAACGTTGGCAAGCCAAACAACGGTGGCACCAAGCTGTTTTCGATTTCCGGTGACGTGGAGCGTCCCGGTAACTACGAAATCCCGATGGGTACGCCATTTCCCACCTTGCTGGAACTGGCTGGTGGCGTGCGCGGTGGTCGCAAGCTCAAGGCCGTGATCCCTGGTGGCTCATCGATGCCTGTGCTGCCAGCGAACATCATGATGGATTGCACGATGGACTATGACTCCATCGCCAAAGCCGGCTCGATGCTGGGCTCTGGTGCGGTCATCGTGATGGACGAAACCCGCTGCATGGTCAAGAGCCTGCTGCGCCTGTCGTACTTCTACATGCATGAATCATGCGGCCAATGCACACCTTGCCGTGAAGGTACAGGTTGGCTGTGGCGTGTGATGGATCGCATCGAGAACGGCAAGGGCCGTCCCGAGGACATCGACATGCTGAACTCTGTGGCTGACAACATCCAAGGTCGCACCATCTGTGCCTTGGGTGACGCGGCTGCTATGCCGGTGCGCGCATTCATCAAGCACTATCGCGATGAATTCGTTCATCACATCGAACACAAGACCTGTATGGTCCCGGCCTACATCTGAGCGGGGCAAAACCCATGGTTGAAATCGAACTCGACGGAAAAAAGGTCCAGGTATCTGAAGGCTGCATGGTCATGCATGCCGCAGAGCAATCTGGCACTTACATCCCACACTTTTGCTACCACAAGAAGCTCTCCATCGCGGCGAACTGCCGCATGTGCTTGGTAGACATTGAAAAGGCTCCCAAGCCGATGCCTGCCTGTGCCACGCCCGTGACGCAAGGCATGATCGTGCGCACCAAGAGCGAGAAAGCCATCAAGGCCCAGCAAGGCGTGATGGAATTTTTGCTGATCAACCACCCGCTTGATTGCCCGATCTGCGACCAAGGCGGTGAATGCCAGTTGCAAGACGTGGCGGTGGGCTACGGTGGCTCTGCCTCTCGTTACGCTGAAGAAAAGCGCGTCGTCTTCCACAAGGAAGTTGGCCCGTTGATCTCGATGGAAGAAATGAGCCGTTGCATTCACTGCACGCGCTGTGTTCGCTTCGGTCAAGAAATCGCTGGCGTGATGGAACTGGGTATGGCTCACCGCGGTGAGCACTCCGAAATCACGACTTTCGTTGGCCAGACTGTTGACTCGGAATTGTCCGGCAACATGATCGACCTGTGCCCCGTCGGCGCATTGACCAGCAAGCCTTTCCGTTACAGCGCCCGTACTTGGGAGCTGTCACGTCGCAAGAGCGTCAGCCCTCACGACTCGACCGGTTCCAACCTGATTGTTCAGGTCAAGAACGGCAAAGTGATGCGCGTTGTTCCTTTTGAGAACGAGTCCATCAACGAATGCTGGTTGGCTGACCGTGATCGCTTCAGCTACGAAGCACTGAACAGCGAACAACGTCTGACCAAGCCCATGCTCAAGCAGGGTGGTCAATGGCGTGAAGTCGACTGGACCACTGCGCTCGAGTACGTAGCCAATGGTCTGAAGGGTGTCAGGAACGATCATGGCTCGGCCGCGATCGGTGCTTTGGCTACCGAGCACAGCACCGTCGAAGAGTTGTTCCTGTTGGGCCAACTGGTTCGTGGTCTGGGCAGTGACAACATTGACACTCGCCTGCGTCAAGCTGACTTTGCCGTGGGGCAGGGCGCTCGTTGGTTGGGTCTGCCGATTGCTGATCTGTCGACACTGGACCGCGCCTTGGTTGTGGGCTCGTTCTTGCGCAAAGATCACCCGTTGTTTGCCTCGCGTCTGCGTCAGGCCGCCAAACGTGGTGCACAAATTTCTGCCATCGGTGCAGCCAATGATGATTGGTTGCTGACGGTTGCCAATCGTGTCACCGTTGCCCCTAGCGCTTGGCTGCAAGCTCTGGCTGATGTGGCTGCAGCGATTGCCGCTCAAACCGGTGCAACTGCTCCCGTCCAAGGTCAGGCAACCGATGCAGCACGTGCAGTGGCTGCTTCGCTGTTGTCGGGCGATCGCAAGGCGGTCTTGCTGGGTAACGCGGCTGCTCAACATCCACAGGCCTCTGGCTTGCAAGCTCTGGCTCAATGGATTGCTGAACAAACCGGTGCCAAGTTGGGCTTCCTGACTGAATCGGCCAACACCGTTGGTGCTCAGTTGGTCGGTGCTCAGCCACAAAATGGCGGCTTCAATGCGGGCCAAATGTTGAGTGGCAATGGCCTGAAGGCTGTGCTGCTGCTGAACGTTGAGCCTGAACTTGATGCCGCCAATCCCGCTGCAGCTCGTGCAGCATTGGCCGGAGCCGAAATGGTGGTCGCTATGTCTGCATTCAAGACCGCGGCCATGGATTACGCCGATGTGTTGTTGCCGGTTGCGCCGTTCAGCGAAACATCGGGCACCTTCGTGAACGCTGAAGGTCGTGCACAAAGCTTCCACGGTGTGGTCAAGCCTCTGGGTGACACCCGTCCTGCCTGGAAGGTCCTGCGCGTATTGGGCAACCTCCTGAGCGTGGACGGTTTCGAATTTGAAACCTCAGAAGAAGTTCGCAGCCGCGCCTTGGGTGACATCGCTGCATTGGGTGCACGTTTGAACAACCAAACACAAGCTGCCGTGGCCTTTGCCGGTCAAACGGGTGGCTTGGAGCGGTTGTCTGACGTGCCGATTTACAGCGCTGATGCACTGGTTCGCCGTGCTGAGTCCTTGCAACAAACCGCTGACGCTGCTGCGCCAGTGGCAAGCTTGCCTCAAGCCCTGTGGGCTGAGCTGGGCTTGAGCGATGGCGCTCAAGTCAAGGTCAGTCAAGACGGTGGTTCTGCGGTGCTGCCAGCTGTGCTGGATGCGTCGTTGCCTGCCAATGTTGTGCGTGTGCCTGCTGGTCACGCTGCTACCTCGACGCTGGGTGCCATGTTTGGTGCCATCCGCGTTGAGAAAGCCTGAGTGCAGGGAAGGGAATACACATGATTGATGCCCTGTATACAGCTGGAGCCGGAGCCCTGGGTGGCGCATGGCCCGTGGTCTGGTCTCTGATCAAGATCGTGGCTTTGCTGCTGCCCTTGCTGGGTTGCGTGGCTTATCTGACCTTGTGGGAACGCAAGGCCATCGCTTGGACGCAAATCCGTCCGGGTCCAAACCGCACAGGTCCTTATGGTCTGCTGCAACCCATTGCTGACGCGGTCAAGCTGATTTTCAAAGAAATCATCATCCCGTCTGCTGCGCACAAAGGCCTGTTCTTCCTCGGCCCGATCATGACGATCATGCCTGCCTTGGCAGCTTGGGCTGTGGTGCCATTCGGTCCTGAAGTGGCTTTGGCCAACGTGAACGCAGGTTTGTTGTTCCTGATGGCCATCACTTCTTTGGAAGTCTATGGCGTGATCATCGCTGGCTGGTCTTCTAACTCCAAGTACGCATTCTTGGGTGCCATTCGTGCTTCGGCACAGATGGTGTCTTATGAAATCGCGATGGGGTTCTGCTTGGTGATCGTGTTGATGACTTCCGGTTCGCTGAACATGACTGACATCGTGTTGAGCCAAGGCAAGGGTCAGTTTGCCGACATGGGCATGAGCTTCCTGTCTTGGAACTGGTTGCCTTTGCTGCCTGTGACCATCGTCTACTTCATCTCTGGCTTGGCCGAGACAAACCGTCACCCATTTGACGTGGTGGAAGGCGAGTCGGAAATCGTGGCCGGTCACATGATCGAGTACTCGGGTATGTCGTTCGCCATGTTCTTCTTGGCTGAATACGCCAACATGATCCTGGTGTCGACATTGGCCGCGATCATGTTCTTCGGTGGCTGGTTGGCACCGATCGATGCACTCAGCTTCATTCCAGGCTGGATCTGGTTGGGCTTGAAGGCATTCATCATCGTCACTCTGTTCTTGTGGGTTCGCGCATCTTTCCCTCGCTTCCGCTATGACCAGATCATGCGTTTGGGTTGGAAGATCTTCATCCCAATCACCTTGATCTGGCTGGTGCTGGTCGGTGGCTGGATGATGTCGCCCTGGAACATCTGGAAATAAGGGGCTCATCACATGTCTACGTCCCTCAAGGATTTCGTATCGAGCTTCTTCCTCTTGGAATTGTTCAAGGGGATGGCTCTGACTGGTCGTCACTTCCTCAAACCGTACATCACTGTGCAGTTTCCTGAGGAAAAGACACCGATGTCGCCACGCTTCCGTGGTCTGCACGCGCAACGTCGCTACGAAAGTGGTGAAGAGCGTTGCATCGCCTGCAAACTGTGCGAAGCCATTTGCCCAGCCATGGCCATCACGATCGAGTCAGATGTGCGCGCAGACGGCCAACGCCGTACGACCCGCTATGACATCGACCTGACCAAGTGCATCTTCTGCGGTTTCTGCGAAGAGAGCTGCCCGGTCGACGCAATCGTCGAAACCCACATTTTTGAATACCACGGCGAAAAGCGTGGCGATCTGTACTTCACCAAGGACATGCTCCTGGCTGTTGGCGACCGCTACGAAAAAGAAATCGCAGCCAACAAGGAGGCGGACGCGAAATACCGCTGATCAGCAGAGGTACTCGCAAGTTAAACCATGGATACTCTTACCGCTTTGTTCTACGTCTTCTCTTTTGTCTTGGTGTTCGCGGCTTTTCGCGTCATCACAGCAAAGAGTCCCGTCTCGGCTGCGCTTCACCTGGTGCTGGCTTTTGCCACCGCATCTTGCTTGTGGATGCTGTTGAAAGCTGAATTCCTGGCCATTGCCTTGGTGCTGGTCTACGTGGGTGCCGTGATGGTGCTGTTCCTGTTCGTGGTGATGATGTTGGACATCAACATCGATTCCATCCGCCAGGGCTTTTGGAAGCATTTCCCAGTTGCTGGTTTGATCGGTGCCGTCATCGCTGTTGAGATGGCCTTTGTGCTGTTGCGCGGTTTTGATAGCGTGGATGCCAAACCGATGGCGCCTGATGTTGCCAAGTTGGCCAATACCAAGGCACTTGGCATTGATCTGTATACCAACTATCTGTTCCCCGTGCAGATCGCGGCGGTCATTTTGCTGGTGGCGATCATCGCTGCCATTGCGCTGACCCTGCGTCGCCGCAAGGACTCGCATCACCAAGATCCGTCGCAACAGGTTCGCGTCAAGAAGGCCGATCGTCTGCGCATCATCAAGGTTGCCGCTCAGGTCGAAGTGCCTGCCGCTGCTGATACATCGAACAACGGAGGCCAAGCATGAGCGCGATTTCTCTCGGCCACTATCTGTCGCTGGGCGGGATTCTGTTTGCCATGTCGGTACTCGGGATCTTCCTCAACCGCAAAAACCTCATCGTGTTGTTGATGGCCATCGAGCTGATGCTCCTGGCTGTGAACCTGAACTTTGTGGCCTTCTCCCACTACCTGGGTGACATGGCAGGGCAGGTGTTTGTGTTCTTCATTCTGACGGTGGCGGCTGCCGAATCGGCAATTGGCTTGGCCATCTTGGTGGTGTTGTTCCGCAATCGCCAGTCGATCAACGTGGATGAGCTCGATACCCTCAAGGGTTGATCGACGCGCAAGGAGAACCACAATAATGTCTGAGCTTTCTCTCAACTCGCTGCTGGCGGTCCCTTTGGCCCCGCTGGTCGGCTCGATTGCCGCCGGTTTGTTCGGTAAGGTAATTGGCCGTCGCGGTGCGCACGTCCTGACCATTCTGGGTGTGTTGATCTCGTTCATCATCTCCGCCATGACCTTGCAGGCCGTGGCTGTTGACGGTGCACGTTTCAACGCGACGGTCTATGAGTGGATGACGCTGGGTTCGCTGAAGATGGAAGTCGGCTTCATGGTCGACGGCCTGACGGCGATGATGATGTGCGTCGTGACCTTCGTGTCGCTGATGGTTCACATCTACACCATTGGCTACATGGAAGAAGATCCTGGTTACCAGCGCTTCTTCAGCTACATCTCGCTGTTTACCTTCTCGATGTTGATGCTCGTGATGAGCAACAACATGTTGCAGTTGTTCTTCGGCTGGGAAGCTGTGGGCTTGGTGTCCTACCTGCTGATTGGTTTCTGGTTCAAAAAGCCGACGGCCACTTTTGCCAACATGAAGGCCTTCCTGGTCAACCGTGTGGGTGACTTTGGCTTCATTTTGGGCATCGGCCTGATCCTGGCTTACACCGGCACCTTGAACTACAACGAAATTTTTGCCAAAAGCAACGAGCTGGCTGCCTTGACTTTGCCTAAGACAGATTGGGCGCTGATCACGGTCATCTGTATTTGCTTGTTCATCGGCGCGATGGGTAAGTCTGCACAGTTCCCGTTGCACGTGTGGCTGCCTGATTCGATGGAAGGTCCTACTCCGATTTCCGCGCTGATCCACGCCGCCACCATGGTGACGGCTGGTATCTTCATGGTCACTCGGATGTCACCTTTGTTTGAATTGTCGGACGCCGCGCTGAACTTCATTGTGATCATCGGTTCGATCACCGCTTTGTTCATGGGCTTTTTGGGCATCATCCAAAACGACATCAAGCGCGTGGTGGCCTATTCGACGCTGTCGCAACTCGGTTACATGACTGTTGCCCTGGGCGTGTCGGCTTACAGCGTGGGCATGTTCCACGTGATGACCCACGCTTTCTTCAAGGCTTTGTTGTTCCTGGGGGCGGGCTCGGTGATCATCGGTATGCACCATGACCAAGACATCCGCAACATGGGTGGCCTGTGGAAACGCATGCCGATCACCTGGATCACCTTCCTGTTGGCCAACTTGGCATTGATCGGTACACCATTCTTCTCGGGTTTCTACTCCAAGGATTCGATCATTGAAGCGGTTCATGCCAGCACCTTGCCTGCAGCCGGTTTTGCGAATTTCGCCGTACTGGCCGGTGTGTTTGTGACAGCTTTCTATAGCTTCCGTGTGTACTTCCTGGTCTTCCATGGCAAGGAACATTTCCATCACAAACCATTCCCCGGTGAGCATGATCACCATGACGATGATCATGGCCACGCCCATGAACCGCACGAGTCGCCTTGGGTTGTGACCTTGCCGCTGGTTCTGTTGGCGGTGCCTTCGGTCATCATCGGCTTCCTGACCATCGAGCCTTTGCTGTTCGGTGACTTCCTGAAGTCCGCAGTGTTTGTTGATGCTGTCAAGCATCCAGCGATGGCTGACTTGGCTCATCACTTCCACGGTGCGAGCGCGATGGCCTTGCATGCGTTCAGCACGCTGCCTTTCTTCCTGGCGCTGGGCGGTGTCGTGACGGCTTTCGTCTTCTACATGGTGGCGCCACAGATTCCGGCCATGTTTGCCAAGATCTTGCGTCCGCTGATCGTCATCGGTGAGAACAAGTATTTCCTGGACTGGTTCAATGAGAACGTGCTGGCCGCTGGCGCGCGTTTGCTGGGCCGTGGTCTGTGGAAGGTTGGCGACGTGGCCATCATTGACGGCTTCATCGTCAATGGTTCGGCCAAGTTGGTCGGCCTGATCGGCTCGCTTGTTCGTCTGTTCCAGACGGGTTACCTCTATCACTACGCGCTGGTCATGATCTTGGGGGTCTTTGCCCTCATGACCTGGTTCGTCTTCTTGCACCACTGAGCGCGGGGACCAGCACATGCAAACCATGTCTAATATTCTTTCTCTGGCCATCTGGATCCCGGTGGCGTTCGGGATCCTCTTGCTGGCAGTTGGCCGCCAGGAGAACGCGACCGTTGCCAAATGGATCGCCCTGATCGGATCGATCATCGGCTTTGCCGTCACCATTCCGGTGATGACGCAGTTCGATGGCGGTACGGCTGCCATGCAGTTTGTCGAAAACGCATCCTGGATTGAGCGCTTCAATGTGTTCTATCACCTGGGTGTTGACGGTATCTCCATGTGGTTCGTGCCTCTGACCGCATTCATCACGATCATCGTCGTGCTGGCTGGATGGGAGGTCATCGAAGACCGTCCGCATCAGTACTATGGCTCTTTCCTGATTTTGTCCGGTCTGATGATCGGCGTGTTCTCGGCTCTGGACGGCTTGCTGTTCTACGTGTTCTTTGAAGCCACGCTGATCCCGATGTACATCATCATCGGTGTGTGGGGCGGTCCTCGTCGCGTCTATGCAGCGTTCAAGTTCTTCTTGTACACATTGCTGGGCTCGCTGTTGATGCTGGTCGCTCTGGTCTATCTGTACTACAAGTCCGGCGGCAGTTTCGACATCCTGACTTGGCACAAGTTGCCTTTGCCTGCTACGCCTCAAGCCTTGTTGTTCGGTGCGTTCTTTGCAGCGTTTGCGGTGAAGGTGCCGATGTGGCCCGTGCACACCTGGTTGCCAGATGCTCACGTGGAAGCGCCTACAGGTGGCTCCGTCGTGCTGGCTGCGATCATGTTGAAGTTGGGTTGCTACGGTTTCCTGCGTTTCGTGCTGCCGATCGTGCCTGATGCGGCCCATGAGTTCGCCCCAGTCGTGATCACCTTGTCTCTGATTGGTGTGATCTACATTGGTCTGGTGGCGATGGTTCAGCAGGACATGAAGAAGCTGGTGGCGTATTCGTCCATCGCCCACATGGGTTTTGTGACCTTGGGTTTCTTCATCTTCAATGAGCTGGGTATCGCTGGCGGTCTGGTTCAGATGATCGCCCACGGTTTTGTCTCCGGCGCCATGTTCTTGAGCATTGGCGTGTTGTACGACCGTGTTCACTCGCGTGAAATCTCCAGCTACGGCGGTGTGGTCAACACCATGCCCAAGTTTGCGGCCTTTGCCTTGCTGTTCTCGATGGCCAACTGCGGTTTGCCAGGTACAGCCGGTTTTGTGGGCGAGTGGATGGTGATCTTGGGTGCTGTGCAGTTTGACTTCGCCATCGGCTTGTTGGCTGCGACTGCCCTGATCTTTGGTGCTGCATACACCTTGTGGATGTACAAGCGCGTTTACTTCGGTGACGTGACCAATGACCACGTTCGTGAGTTGCAAGACATCAACGCCCGTGAATTCCTGATCTTGGCTGTTTTGGCTGCGGCCGTGTTGTGGATGGGCATTCAGCCCAAGCCATTTACCGATGCGATGCACGTGTCTGTGGTCGAGTTGATCAAGCACGTCTCGATTAGCAAGTTGAACTGAAGGCCGATACCAAATGAATAACTTGAATTGGCTGGCGGTCACGCCTGAGATTGTTCTGTTGGGGATGGCCTGTTTGGTCGCCTTGGCAGACTTGTTTGTGACGTGCGAACGCCGTCGCCCCACCTACTGGTTGACCATGTTGTCGCTGGCTGGCGTGGCGGCTTTGCATCTGTGTCACATCGACAACCCTGCATCGTCTTATGCGATGCAAGGCATGGTGGTGACCGACCCGATGTCGCACCTGTTGTCCTTCTGTGCCACTTTGGCCGTGATGGGTAGCTTGGTGTACGCCCAGTCTTATGCTGGTGACCGAGAAATGCTGCAAGGTGAGCTGTTCACATTGAGCATGCTGTCCTTGTTGGGCATCTCGATCATGATCATTGGCAACAACTTCCTGACCATTTATTTGGGCCTGGAGTTGATGTCTCTGTCGCTGTATGCCTTGGTCGCGCTGCGTCGTGACAATGCGCAAGCGACCGAAGCGGCCATGAAGTACTTCGTGCTGGGCGCTTTGGCCAGCGGCTTCTTGCTGTATGGCTTGTCGATGATGTACGGCGCCACAGGTTCTTTGGACCTGGGCGAGGTCTACAAGGCCACGCTGACCGGTCAGATCAACAAGCAAGTGCTGGCGTTTGGTTTGGTGTTCATCGTGTCCGGCTTGGCTTTCAAGCTGGGTGTGGTGCCATTCCACATGTGGGTGCCTGACGTTTATCAAGGTGCACCAACAGCTGCAACCTTGTTGGTGGCCGGTGCGCCCAAGTTGGCTGCGTTTGCCATCACCATTCGTTTGCTGGTTGAAGCTTTGATCAACACTGCAACGGACTGGCAGCAAATGCTGATGATCCTGGCCGTGTTGTCCATGACTATCGGTAACTTGGCTGCGATTGCGCAAACCAACCTCAAGCGCATGCTGGCTTACTCCGGTATCGCTCAGTTGGGCTTCATGCTGTTGGGTTTTGTGCCCAGCGTGGTGTCTGGCAACACCGTGTCGGCTGGCAACGGTTACGGTTCGTCGCTGTTTTATGTGCTGATCTACGTGTTGACGACCTTGGGTACCTTCGGTCTGATCATGTTGTTGGCTCGCCCCGGTTTCGAATCTGAACAGATCTCGGATCTGGCTGGCTTGAACAAGCGTAGCCCTCTGTTGGCCGGTGTCATGGCTGTGTTCATGTTCTCGCTGGCTGGTATCCCACCGACAGCGGGTTTCTATGCCAAGCTGGCTGTGCTTCAAGCGCTGATCACCACCAACTCGCCACTGCTGTTGCAGGTGTCGATCGTGGCGGTGCTGCTGTCGCTGGCGGGTGCTTTCTACTACCTGCGCATTGTCAAGGTCATGTACTTTGATGAGCCTGCAGATCCGACCCCGCTGACACAGGGCAGCCAGGCTCGTGTGTTGTTGTCGGTCAATGCGCTGGCTGTCTTGGTGCTGGGTATCTTGCCTGGTGGCTTGATGGCGCTGTGCGCACGTGCCATCACGCAGTCTTTGGCTGGTTGATTTTCAGCTCATGCCTGGACTGGTTCCTTCTTGGTCAGTAGCAGTGGTCCTTCTGGTGGCCCTGTTGCTGGCCAATTTGCCTTTTGTGAACGAGCGATTGTTCGTTTTGGGCCCTCGACGTGATCCCAAGTCTGTGGGGTGGCGTTTGATCGAGTTGCTTGTTTTCACCGCCGTGACGGCTGTGTTGGGCCGCGCGATTGAAGGACACCTTGGGCAGGTCAGCCCTTTGCGTTGGGAGTTTGTGGCGGTGTGGGTTTGCGTATTTGCGACCTTTGCCTTCCCGGGCTTCACGTGGCGATATCTGCGTCGACAGTGATGGCGGTTTGATGGCTGACTCCAACTTGACTCCCTCGGATGACAAGCACCTGATTGAGACGACTGTGTCGTCTCAAACTGTTTATCGGGGGCACTTTCTTGAATTGCGGCGCGACGAAGTTGCTTTGCCCGATGGGGCTGTGGCGGCTCGTGAGTATGTGATTCACCCTGGTGCGGTGATGATCGTGGCGGTTTTGCCGGATGGTCGTCTGGTGATGGAGCGCCAGTACCGGTATCCCGTGCGTCAGACGATGATTGAATTCCCTGCCGGTAAGCTGGATGCAGGTGAGGGCGGTCTGGCCTGCGCCCAGCGAGAGTTGTGGGAAGAAACCGGCTACAAAGCACGCCGTTGGGCCAAAGCCGGTGTGATGCACCCAGTCATTGGCTATGCCACCGAGGTGATCGAGATCTGGTTCGCCCAGGATCTGACCTTGGGGGAGCGGCATCTGGATGCCGGCGAGTTTCTGGATGTGTTTGCAGCCTCGCAAGACGAATTGGAGTCCTGGATGCAGGCAGGCCAATTGACCGATGCCAAGACCATTGTTGGCATGATGTGGCTGCAACGTTGGCGTGCCGGGCATTGCCAATTGGCTTGGCAAACGGTGGCCTGAAGCAGTGCAGGGTATGGCGACATGTTAGTGGTCGATCTGGTTTGCGCCCATGGGCATACGTTTGAGGGCTGGTTTCAGTCATCGGATGACCTGGCCTCTCAACAAGCGCGTGGTTTGTTGACTTGTCCCGTCTGTGGGCATGCCGAAATTCAGCGCCGGCCCTCGGCGACTCGGTACAACCGTTCGGGTGTGGGCGATGCCGTTGCGCCGACGCGTTTGGCGCAGCCCGAACAGCCTTCCCGCAGCACTGGTTTGTCAAACGATGCCAAGCAGGTGGTACAAGAACTGCAAAGTGCCTACTTGCATGCCGTCAGGCAGGTGATCCAGTCGACCGAAGACGTGGG
>JACCDG010801935.1_pt1 | contig 28132 bp, 32 predicted proteins | sample 7442471 | NCBI WGS metagenome assembly JACCDG01 (sample SAMN15323444, study PRJNA562643) | freshwater metagenome | isolation source: river surface water | place: USA:Blue River Watershed | collected 2017-08-17 | reverse complement strand
ATTGAAATTTTTTATTTTTATTTTTTGGGATTTTAGATTGAAAGAGCTTCTGGAATTTTTATTTCTGCCCCCACCCTTCTTTTCTTACAATATATACATAATATACATATATTTGACATAATTGTACCACGATAGACCAAAAATGTGATACTTAGGCATCCTAGACCAGGTGTTGTTTAATGGGATCTGTGGAACCGGGGGTGGCCTCTGCAAACTGCCCCCACCCTTGTTATGTCCGAATAACATTGGTGCATCTTAACTATCGGACTGGAGATTGTTATGTCTACTTATAACCGTGCAATGTACAATGCAGCTAAAAATAATGCAGAGTACGTAGCTATGCAACTACTTGTCATTGAGTGTGTACACCCCTCTCAATTCACATGTCTTCCTCCCTCTCCTAAGGAGATTGAGCGTAAGGCACTACTACTAGGCATTGAGCGTAAGAAGTATAGCTTCTAATACTCATACCTACATACACCTGCATGTGTATAAACTGCATCTATGTGTGTTCTACAAGAGAGCATACATAGAGGTACTGAGTGTATACCTAATACATTCATAACAAGCACTACATGTACGTACCATACGAGTAACGTGTGTAGTGTGCACTAGGAGAACAACATGGAACGCACTGACTATGGCAACGTGGTCCTTCATGTGGTAGATAACTTCGGTAATCTATCACAGAAGCTAGTGGTAAGGGAAGAAGAAGGTGATAACAACACCATCCTTGTGCCCATAGTGGCATACGACTGCCCTAACCCAGAGTTCAAGTACTACTACTGGGTAACTAAGTAGTAGCACAACAACACCTAAGCATGTGTATAAAAGGCTTATTCTATGTGCATTAGTGATAGTGCATATAGAGGTTAAGTGTATACCTAATACACTACCAGTACGTGGTACATAGCATCATCTTGCTATGCTGCGTACACAGGAGAATAGATCATGAAAACAGTTATTCAAAACATCGTTGGTGTGGTTGTAGTAGCGGTACTTGTGTATGGGTTCTTGGTGTATGGGGTTGAAAACTCCATGTACCGCACCCCTACCCCTGTAATGGAGACTGAGCAGGACCGTCTTAATAAGGCGGCTGTCATTATCGCTACCTATACGGAGGGTAAGGAAAACATCTCTATGGAGGACTACGTAAAGATGATGCAGGAATTAAGCTGCGTAGAGGAAACTCCACGTATCCGTTACTACCAAGGCAAGGAGATTAAGTGTAATAGATAAGAGAGGTAACACCTGAGCAGGTGTATAAAAGGCTCTTTATATAAGGCTTCTATGTGAGGTCTTATATAGGGTATACGAGAGCGCCCTTAAAGCTTTCTTGGCAACTGGAGAAAAGATATGAAACGCAACCAAGTTATTGCAACGTTCTACACAGTGTTGGGTCTTGTGCTCACATATTGTTTGGCGTCAAGTCTAGACATGGCCTTAAATGGCCCTTTCAATCTGGCAACTACGATGAATGGGGTGCTTTTTGCCTTGTTTACTGTAGGTAACGTTGCGGTGTATTGCGCGGCGTTGTTCTGTGTTAAACACCCTGAGCAATTCAACTAATCTTCAACAGACCGAAATGTCTTTAAACTATTCTATAAGGCTTTTGTATAAGGTCTTATAGAAGGTATTGGAGAGCGCCTTTAAGGCTTTCCGTTGGCATATGGAGAAAGAAATGAGTGACGAACTAGCGTTCTTCGTTATCATTGGGATTCTGATCCTGATGGGTAGCGTTGGATGTATGTTGTATAGCGAACATGTGGCCACTTTTGGCTGCATGTCCTATCACAACTGCAAATAATTAACCCAAGACCGAAACGTCTATAAACTATTTCTATAACACTTCTAAAAGAGGTGTTATAGAGGGTCTGAGAGCGCCTTAATGCTCTTATTCCTTGGGATCCACCCAATCCTGGTGGTACCTCATCGCCGTTGTATGCCGTCGACCAACGTATGGCTGCAACTTTTTCAATCCATAGAAATATAGTCGTGGAGGCTATTATGGAATTTTTGGCAATTGTGGTCGTAATGATCACAGCCTTGTTCTCGGTGGACAACACCTTGAACGAGGTATGCTTTACCCTTAGTAAAGGTGAAGCAAAAGCGGCTCGCAAGGCAATGCGTAGCCTAAAAGGGCATGAAGCCCACAAGAACCGCTGTGCAAAGGTATGTGCAGCCCGTAAGGCCCGTAAGGATGCAATGGGTCACATTTCTTCTGCTAATCGGATGGCGGAAGCTAAAGCAAAAGCTTGTTCGTTCATGACAGGTAAGTCATGGCAGCAGGCCATTGCCATCAAGGGCTCGAATAGTGGTGTTAAAGCTGCTAAACGTGCCATGTTGGCAAGCAAAAACACCATCCGCAAGGGTGGTTCTTCTAAGGCTGTACCGAAAGTGTATGGCTTTATGGTCGTGATGGGCAAAAGTAAATCAATTGCTCAGTTGGATGCGGAATGGAAAGCTGCACATGATCCAGTGAAGGACACGTCAAGACATACTGCTCCTACTTGGAGTATGTATCAAAAAGTGGTGGTCCTGAAACGTAAGACTGCCGCTCCTATTGTAGAACTAAAGGCGGCTGCTTAGTATGCCAAAGTTCTATAAAAGTAGCTGCTCAGAAATGGACAGCCGTAAAAATTTAATGAATATCATCAATGATGGTATTCGTGAATGGGGCGATGATCGTAGTTATTACGAAGGCCGCCCTGATCACGACTTCACTGGTATCTATAAGATACTAGCGTTGCCTGATGACCTGTACAATAAAGGGGCTAAGCGGACATGGGAGGATTTAGGTCCTGCTATATTCCGTATCGCATTAGCTCTTGGGTATGATTTCGGTAGCTTCTATGACCACAATCGTAAAGAATGGGAGCCTGTCTTGAACGCTGAACATATCAAGGATGTATATGTTATTGCCGATTGCGTTCGCCATATCAAGGCAGAGATGAAGAAGCAACGTGCTCGTTCTCATGCTCGTGAGATTGGGTTAACGTATTGGCCTGCTCTCATTGACTGGAAGGGAGACTTTGATTCTATGGCATTAGTATATGCTGAGGATTATTTGTCCCGTAAACACGGACTGTGGGGAACCAAGGATGCCAATGGTGTGAAGAACACTGGTGGCTGGGATTCTTATGGCCATCATGGCATCAGCATGAATGATGTCAAGCTCTATTGGTTTGCGGCTGGGTGTAAGAATACGCCTAAGTTCCATGCCCAATTAAGAACGCATACTCTCGCTAAGAAAGGGGAGTCTGCCGACGAGTTCATGAATTATGCTCGTGGGCGCAAGTGGTTAGATGCTCGTACCATCTATCTTGGCAGTATTAGATTCTCAAGGAAGGCTGTTATTGCCTTGGGAAGAATACCTTCATACCTTAGAGGGTATGTTGTTGAAGGTTTGCGTGCTGACAACAAAGTAGTGCGTATTCGCCATCTAAATTGGGCCTTAGTAGATAAGATGCAGAAGGCTGTTGCTAGATGCACTGAGCCCGAGCTATCTAAGGCATTGGCGTGTCTACGTATCAGTGTCGAATATACCAACGACTTCCCGTCTGTAGGTTATGGCCTTGTTGTTCACGGCGCAAAGGAGTGCTTGAATCACTTAAATACTATTGCTTATGGTGATAGCTATTCGGTGATGTTGAAGAGTGATGCCTTGCGCTTGCATCAGTTGCTTAAGCAAGGGCGTCTCATAGAGTTCATGAATGAGATTTATATCTCTGAGGAGCTCTATGCTGTAGGTGATGATACTCCCCTGCAAGCTGTATTGGATATGCCTATATCTAGGGATATTCTATACCATGTCATCGACAAAAAGGGCGACACCTTCTTGGATAGCGGAATCATCTGCTTTCAAGACGTTGTACGCAATGTCAGTAGTATTACGTGGATTAAATTCAATACCTCTCGTGAAGATTGCTTGCATTATATTCTCAGGCTTAACACTGAGGGGCTTCAGAATATAGCAGAAGCTTCTTGTCTCTTGGATTATTATCAGGATGCAAGATATTCAACTATTGTTCCAAACGATATTGGATATGCTAAGGCAGCAGCTATTCATCCTTTGTTGGGATTTGCGTCTGTACGACCTTATTACAATGAGGAAGGATGTGTTACTGATCTGGGCGTAGACTATGAGACTGACTTGTATAATCAGGTCAAGGCTCTCATAGAAGTAGGTCATATGCGTAAGGCTGCTGCATTGCCTGGTGTTCCTGCTATATATGGACTCAGTCTTAGTCTTGCTGGCAAGATGAGTGTTCTTGGTGTTAATGGTGTTTACAAATTTAGATCTTTTAATCTAAAGGCGATTAATGCTTTGCACGCAAGAGATCCTCATGCCAATGTTACGGACGTTCTAAATATGTCCAACGCCCTTGGTATGGAGTGTGTCAAGTGTCTTAATGATGCTCGGGATGCTGATACTGGCAATGATGTCAACTACTTTGGTGGTTCATGTCATAGCTTTACTAACGATCATGCCATGCCAAGTGTGTATGATGCGTTGAGTCAGCAATGGAACCAGTTCTTCGCTAGAAACCTGGACTGCATTAAATATGCAGGTCACGTGAATAGTGAAATGAAGATTCCTAAGTCCAAGGAGGCATTTATAGCTGAGATGGCCAAGCATCGCTATACAAATGGCCATTTGGCTACTGCTGCGTTGCTGGAGCTTTCTGCTCGCGTAAATATGTCTCAGGATACCTTTGATCTGTATCTTGAAGCAGTTACGGAAATTGTTCCAAAGACATATGAAATGTTGCCATTCATTCGTATTGATGGTTCCAAATACGAAGCTATTGGGCATGAATATGTTCTTGAGAAGTTGGATTATGATGATCCGACAATGCTATCAGTAGGGCTTGAGACAGCCTGTTGCCAGCATCTTGAGGGTGTTGGTAATGCTTCGGCGGAACATTCATATACTCATCCATCGAGTGCTGTGTATGTTCTTCGCAAGAATGGTTCTATTGTTGCAGAGTCTTGGGTATGGCGAAATGATGATGATGGGGTTGTGTTTGACTCTATTGAAGGTCGTAGTAGCGTTCCCGATGAGGTAGTAGCAGCCGCATTTATGGAGCTAGCCAAGCAACTTATTGGCAAGCTTTGTATTGAGAAGGTATATGTTGGAGCTACTTCATATGGCTTCACTGGTGAGTTTGTATCTATCAATGGTATTAGGTTGCACAGGATGCAAACTAGTATTATTGAACCATGCTCTTATATGGATGGTAGATATCATTATCTTGTTGTTAGTGCAGAAGAAGGAGATGAGTCATGATCAGATTAGATAAAGTTGGCAACGAAATGTTTGATGCTGTTTTGTCAAACGTCAAACGCATTGAGGCTTCTGCGTACCCTTGGCACATGCAAATGATTCAAGATGTTGATTGTCTTGATGATGTGCTGGAGTATGTTGAGGCTCGTAAGGTCTTTGTTTTTAGTTGTGATAAGTTTTATATTATTGCAACTAAGAATGAGGTATGTGACTTTGCTGCTGTTGGGTCACTAAGCCTTAAGGATATATTCTTTATTGCCGATATGCTGTATGACCATTTCGGTAATAAAAGATTTAGCATGGATGCTAGATGTAGTACGTCCTATAAGTTGATCAGATTCTTTGAGAGACGAGGGCGTGTAGTGGTGCATTCTAGGAAGGAATGGGAATGGGATGGAGAGCTCATGGTTGAGCTTGTTGTCTCTGCCAGTAAGCCTGTGACCTCTGATGAGGTTAGGTTGTCATCTTATGCAATGATGAAAGTTATTGCTCAGGTGATATTGTCTGATGTATGTGCGCCGTAGCACATCGCAAAGCAGATAACCTGCTGTAACACGGCCCAAGAGGGTCGTATGTGTATGATTTTTACTGGAGAGAGTGCTATGAAAATGAGATCGAAAGATATCATTGCTAAGGCGGAAGAGTTCCGTGAAGCAGCAATGAGTGCGTCAGTCAAAGTGGATGCAATCGCATCTTCTCTTGGCTGCAGCGAGGCTGTAAAAGATCGCATGATGGATGCATGCGTTGCTCCTAAGCTTATTGGCTTATGCAAATTCTTAGAGGGCTTTCCACAACCTGTACCTCATGAGTACAAGAAGGCGGTTGCTGCTGCATGGGCAATATACTGGGAGATTGATAAAATCTTCGAATAACTTTTCATCCCGAAACACAGTCTCTTAAGGAGAGGCTGTGTCATGTGCAGTTGGTAACTGTGCGTCTGATGATGGGAAACCGATCTGGTCTACTACTCAGTTAATATTTCTATTGGAGAAATACATCATGGCTAAATTTATCAACAACTCTGTTATTTCCACCATTGCTCGTCGTGCTTATGCAGAAGGCATGTCAATGGAAACTGTTATTGCAGCTATTCGTAAAGTTTCTGATGTGCATGCTCATACTGCTGGTCTGTATGGTGCTAATGGCAGTATGCTTACCAATCATGGTATGGCAAATGAGGTATCAGAAGTGGCTTCTTATCATGGGGGATATATGTATGTTGGCGGGTTCATTCTCACTAGTGATGGTACTAAATTTGATCACAGACATCACAGCGTAAGAGATTATGATCGTAGAAGTGTTGAAGATTTCTATGATAATAATCTTGCTAAAGTAAGAGATATGAAAGATGGCTCTACAATTACTATCGGCAATGAATGCAATGATACATCCTGGAACGTATACACACGCACAATCAATACATGTCCGCATACTGAATCATATGATAGTGCAGAAAGATATAATGCACTGGCTTCTGTTAAAACAGTTGGCTACGTCTTATATAGTGGTATTCGTGGTGATGTTGCAAGGGAATGTGAATATGATCTCAATGATGGATTTCATTGGGTATTTGACCAAGCAATTGAAGCCATGAATAACGCTTCTTAACCCCGAAACATGCCCTCTTAATCGAGGGTGTGTCTACATAGACTGGTAATCTGTGTACTGACGATGGGAAACCGATCTGGTCTACTACTCAGTTAATATTTCTATTGGAGAAATACCATGAAGTTAATGACGTATGCGCACAACTACTGCATCACTTGCCGGACTCATGATTCTCGTTGTGATTGTCCCCAAGTCCTTCTATCTAAGAGCTTTACACAGGTATACAGTAGACGGACAGATGTGTTCGATAATGCCGTTAAACATACCATTCTTGGCATTAAGTACATCTACGCTAAGGGAGGTAAGATTATTGGTAAGCCATCTCGCAAGGCCCTACGCATATTCAATGACGGTCGCATGTCTGTTGTTGTTGATGGTAAGGCTATAAATGATTGGAGGGAGTTGTTGACCTTCTTTCGTCAATTTGATTGTCCAGTTGATGGATTCCATGATCTTATTAGTGGAATGTTGGGCAAGACTGGTGGTGATAATAGATCAAATGAGATGCTAGATCTATATTACAAGTCCAGAAATAGCCTATTAAAGGACCTGGGATTGGCTTCTACAGCCGCGTTCTTTGGTGCCATCAAGGGAAATGAAAGAGCCAAGGTGTATTACCACACCAAGAAACATGGTTCAAAAGCTGGTAGGGCTGTTCTCGCTGGTTGCAAGACCAAGAAGTTACAGAGGATTGTTATTGATAATCTTAGATGCAGAGACTCTGTTATCGAGATGATTAAGCTGTATGGTGTGACTGAGGATCAAATTGTCCATAGAGTCAATACATGCCAAGAGCATATCAGCGTATGGGATGATGCTGGTTCATTTATTAGGTCTATGCATTATACACTAAGACTTGGATTCTCTATTAAGACCGCTATTAATGTACCACATGCTGTTGGTATGTCTTGTAGAGATACGCTCACTATGTTGGGTGAACTATATGTCCATGATCCTAGTTATGTGGCTGAGATCACTACACCTAGGGAGATGCATGATAAGGTAATGAGGGATTATCGCAGAATGCAATCGGGTCTTAATGAGGCAATGATGTTGACTGCCTTACCAGAGCATAGATATCCTGATATGGGTCTTGGTGGCTGCACTATAGAATCTGCTAAGACTATTGGTGAGCTTATTGAATGTGGCAACGAGCTCAGCATCTGTGTTGGTAGTTATTGGAGACGTGTACTTGAGGGCATGAAAGAGATATATTTTGTGCGCCAAAATGGTATGTTTGTGGCTTGTTTAGAGGTTGCTGGTGACAATCTTGTACAGGCTAAGTTGAGATTCAATAAGGAGGTGCAGTATGTTCCAGAAATGAAGAGTATTGTTGAGGAGTGGGCTTGTATTATGGATGTCTATATCAATACCAATGATATGGGTGACGAGGTTGAGATTAGAAAGATTCTACCATTTGCTAATCCAGTTCTTGCTCAACGTCCTCCTGTTGTGCCTATTCAATTTCCTCGTCTCGATATGCCGTTTGTGCCACCAGCAGTTCGGCATTATGACCTGGACTACGATCTGCCATTCTAATCGAATGGTATGCAGGCAACTTGCTGTAACATGGCCTGAAAGGGTCATATGTGTATGATTTTTATTTAACTTTTATTGATTTTTGGAGATTTATCATGGCTATGCCTACAACTGTAGCAGAAGCAATCCACACTAAAACAACTGCTCCACTACAGGAGCTACAAGCTGCATCTAAGATTCTATGGGCTGAGGCTCAAGAGTGGGATGAGGCGTTCCCTGAGGGTGATTGTCCTCATATATGCAATTACATCTCTGTATGTATGCATATGTCTATGGCATACGACGAGATATCAGACGTACTCAGGGAACAAATGGCTGAGTATAATGACAGATGGTATCCAGAAGAACATGACGTCTACGCTCAAAATGATAGATGTCTTGCTATGCTTGGTGATACATGCGTAGTGGATTCAGCCAGGATAGATATTGACGATATCCCGTTCTAACGTAAGACAAGACCCAAGGATGGGTCTATCTCTACTACTTAGCTATAGGTATCCCAATGGGATCGTGCCTCTAAGAGGTATTAGAGAAGGTTTGAGAGTGCCTTTAAAGCTCTCGTAGTGCGGTTAGTGTGGGCAAAACACTAATCACTTTATCCATCTAGACAAACCTTTGGAGGGTTCTATGTCTAATCTCGTAATGCCAGAAATCTTGGCATCCATTCGTGACATTGCTAACGATACGCGTATCCCTTTGGAACAACGCATGCTACAGATGACAGCTATGACTGTTATTACATCGCGTAATCCACAGAAGAAAGTGTTCGTTGGCTCTGGTACTGGTATCAATACTGGTATCAAGATGTCTCTTGCACCATCGGGTAAGTCCATCATCCTAGAGAGTATTTGGGATGAGCGCAAAAATACCATTCTTCCTCATTTCTTGGGGACTAGTGGTGGTGAGCGCAGCACTTACGTTCCTCTGATGTGGTTAACTGAACGTGGTTTCAATGCCATGATTAATCAGGTAGCCATTATCAAAACTGTGTTACCTGAAGAGAAGGAAGAGGTTTTCTTTCCAGTCAAGGCACTGGTTGTATGGTCTACGTCTAAACTACGTGAACTATACACAAAAGCTTACTTGGACCGTTGGTTGATGTTCTACGTTAACTACGATGATCGTCTTGGTATCAATTTGGCTGAGTACGACATTGCTCAAAATCTAGGTCCTGTTCGTCCTGAGCAGGCTACCAAGGGATTGAGAGGTGTTCGCTTCCCTACTAATAAACGTTCTCATTGTTCTTATTATGATGGCGTTAATGTGGGACTCTGGCTATTTGAGGCTGAGAACAAGTTTAACGAACGCTTCACTAAAATCTACGGTAATACCGATGGGATTAGTTTAGGTGTTTGGGACAATATAGTGATGCTTGACAAGCCTGTTGTTGAGGGCAAAGCTAAGTATCAAAAGGAAGTTGATAAGGCGTTCGTATCTGGTACTGCATATTGTACTGGCATGTGGCGTTTTATCGGTGGTATGCGTGGGGTGGGGCGTAGTTTAGGTAAGAAATTTACCATTGGGTCTCCATCTCTGTTTCGTGGTGGTGATGTTAATGAAATGGATTTCGTTAGCAACTTGTCCGTAGATAAGGGTGGGCTTAATATGCTGCTCTCACATACGGGCGTAGTTGATCGTGCTACTCAGGTTAAGTTCTGTGTTGATAATCCTGATATGACGGATGAGCAATTAACAGAATGGGCTATGGGCAAGCTCAGAGACGCTGGTATGATTCAGGTCATTACCACCTATTATCGCGGGAATAAGGTCACCTTCAATGCAGTTAAATGCAAAGAAGAGATGTATGCTACCAATATATATGTTTTATATGGTAAGCAATACGCTGCTGATCTCAAAACTCTAGATGATGAGGAGGATGATGGTTACGATGAAGATCAACAAATGTCCTCTTCTTACTACTTGGATAGCCAAGAGTGGATTAAAGAGGTGGTGAGTCGTGGTGAGCAATCAACCATGTCTTTACCTGAGCGTGTGTATAATGATCTTGATGCTAAGGTCATTGTACATAAGAATCCTATTACGTCTGTCAGTGTGCGTGATATGACAAATATCCTATTCTCTTATTGTATTACTGAGAAGGATGGGAAGTTTGATGTTGACCGCAAAATGCTGTTCCATGCTATGAAGCAGACAGTAATGGATAACCACAAGAATGCATCCAAGACTCATCGTGCAATGCACAAGATGGTGAATGAAGGTGCTAAGGACTTACCTCATATCAATAAGGATGTTCTTGAGGAACTTGTGAGAGACATATTCACTATCACTGAGTCAGTAGCTGTTCCTGGCTTCATAGACGAGATGGAGGATACTGTTCATCATATCTATGTGGACACTAAATGCTGGAGTCGTGCTAGTGCTCGTTATACCAAGTTCAGCGAGGAACAATTCGTAGAACGTTGGAATAAGCTAATCAAAGGATATGATACGTCTGCTGGCTATTGGCCTGGTCTTAAGACTGGTATGGTTATCAGCATCGAAGGATATGATTTCTTAATACCACCTTTGGACTTCATGAAGTCATCTTTGATGCCCATTGATAAAGATACAACGGATATGGAAACTAATCCTGAGTATATGTTCTCTGGAGCTATGGAAACTATCTTCATGTTGTTTGGTGCGATCTCTACGGATCATGCTAAGCAACGTGCTGGTAAAGAGGCTACTACAAACTGGTCCTTTAATGCTGCACAACATCTTGTACGGATGAATGCGGCTATGTTTGAGGATCGCCTTAATCGTATGATGGTTAAGGGTGGTTACTTCACTATTGCTCCTTTGTTTTGGAAGGTTGATGAGGCTGGGTATAGTCATCAAGTTGTAGCTGTGGCTGCGAAGAAAGGGCACATGTCTTATTCTAAAGAGCCTGTGATCTTCGATAAGGGGATTACTGGTGTTATGAATAGTCATGACTTACCAGAGGATGTATTCGGTAAGTTGTCTAAGGTTGATATGTTTGCGTTGCGTAGTATCTGCTTCGTGAATACTGATCTTCTTATCAACCAAGAGAATGATAGTGATGGTGATATGTGTTGTATTCGTTTCAACATTCAATTACCTCTTTATACTTCTCAATTCCGTTTCATGAGTAATCGTGTTGATACTTATGTGAAGGGTGAGCTTAAGTACGCTATGAAGTTTAAACGTTGGAAATTATCTGACCTTCATGCGCTTAAGTTGGGTATCCACGGCAACAAAACAGCCAAGGAGAATATTGGGTTAATGTCTGCCAGTATGTATCAACATGCTATGTTACTAGAGCAAGCTGTAACTGCTGGTAGTATGGATCCGTTCTGGGCCAAGATTCTTTGGAATTTATATGGATATATCGTACAGGATGAGGCAATGAGACAGGTTAAGTCTACTACTTCAAGTAGTGATTTGGCTCAATCTCATTTCTTTCATAGTACAGCTATCAGTCGCGTGTTTAAGTCTCGTACACCCGTGAGTGATATGTTGTATGGTTTACCTGATCGTGATATTCGGGATAAGCCAGATGATGAAACTCGTTATGATGGCTTCTTGGATAAACTTCCTATTTATTGGGAAGGCTTTGATCGTAAGGTCTATGAGGCTCCACTCAAGGAAGCTATTGCTGCATATGTATCTCATTCTCGTAAATGGGTTGAGATTACATATAATCCAGCTAATTATCCTACCAAGAATGGTAAGGCCAAGACTGTCTATCCTGTAGGTGGTCAAACAACAGGTCGTATTACTGGTATGGGCAAGCGTGTAGAGTCTATTCAAATGGCCCTGCATATCCAGTCCAAGATTGCTGGTGTACATACTGGCTACAAGTGGTTCAACGTTCTTCAACGTGGTTATTTCACACATCTTGAAGAGTCACGTCCTGGTCCTGCTCGTGCTAATAACGCTCGTAGAGTATTGGAGGCTAATGGTGTTCGTGTAACTGATGGTGCCTCTGTATTCTTTGGTCGTATGCACTTAGAGGAGGTTATGATTCCTGCCATTGATGTATTCTCATTAGCTTATGAGGTAGATGGTAAGGTACAACAAGGATGGAGATCACAGCATCTATATGCAGGTAAGAACTTTGCTAAAGCCCTTAAAAAGGATGGAAGTATTGTTTGGCAATGGATGTATATGATTCATTTGTCTCATGCTGCTAATGTGGAGTCTCGTTCTACTCCAGAGGAAAAAGAACAAAAACGCTTAGAGGCTGAGTTCAATGCGGCTGATCGGGTATATACACCGGAAGAGATCTTGAAAGAGATGTCTGTTATTCGTCCTGTTGTATTCCCTGATGCAAGCAAGCACTAAGGACTGCGTGCACAAGGATGTGTACTGTTCAGGTATGTATGATTACTCCGTAGCGTCAATTACTGGAGACCTTCTCCGTGTATGGATGCTGCAAAATGCAAAGTTGTTACAAATTTAGTGGTGCTGTAATCCTATAGCATCACCTTTCTTTCTATGCCTGTGGAGGGCCTGCATCATGTTAAATTTAGATATCAACGCACCTATCGGTGCAAACGGCCTCGCAAACACCTTTAAAGCTATGCAAGATCATTATGTCTGCAAAGTGCTTATAACCCAGAAAGGTGTCGTGAAGTTATATACTTCGTATCGTGCCTTGTTCTGGACCATCGCTGAACTTGAGGTGAAGACGTATGGTGAAGTCCGCGTCATCCTTAATAAGGCCGTTAAGACCCTCAGTCTCTCGCGTCGTAATCTGAATAAGTCGGTAGGCAATGCCGCGATTGAGAATATGCGTGCCATCTTAAATGGTGAAGTTGTGCCGTCTACTCCAAAGGAATTGGTGGATGCAGGTGGTCACTTCACTAACGATGAAGATGATGGCCGTTTCAATGGATTGTTTGGAGGCGAAGAGGTTGCTGCTCCGGAACAAGAAGCTGCTCCTGTGGCCAAGAAACGTGCTCCTGCGCGTGCCAAGGAAGTTATCGCTGCGGAAAAAGAGGCAAAGGCTGCCCGCAAGGCTGCTAAGTTGGCTAAGGCTGCTTAGTTCTCCGTGGCATGGATCATCGAGTGTATAGAAGGGCTTTCTATGCATTCGGTGATTCAAAGTTGTTATAATTTTGTTGGCTAGTTGTATTGGCGAGCCCTCTAATGGTCGGGGGTAAGTGTTAACAGCTACTCCGGACACGGAAGTGATGACTGGACGTCAAGGATATGTAAAAGTTGTTATAATTTTGTTGAGTATTAATTAATAATCCTGTGGAGGGATATATGTATAGTCCTACTCTTGAGCAAACGATAGCTGCTCTAACGTCTATTGGTTTCGTTCCTGTTGGTGATGATGATCCGCGATTTATGAATCATGAATCGTATTTCGAGTCTGAATCCGACATCCACTATGGTATTCCATGCCAAGGATATATCTATGACAGTAATGCGGGCTACTGCTGCGTGGATCTGGACGGTGGATATAAAGCTCCATGCTCCAATGAAGAGGAAGCAAGGGATCTGCTACAGTGGTTGGAAACTCATTACATCAAGAAGGAGAAATAGTCATGAAAGTATATGTGTGGCCAGATGGTAGTGCTCGTTCTTCTCCTGCTTCTGATATGAGTGATGATTATATCGTCATTGATTCAGAGTCGGGATTTGGCGAAGTGGTAATGAAGATCTGGGATCATTTCGATGATTCTCAGGCAAATCAAGTGCTCCGTGAAGTAGCGGAGTGTATCTTAAGCGAGTAAACCAAAGAGCAGTGCTTAATAAGTGCTGCTTGAGCTTCAAACCTACGTCAGCAAGTTGTTACAACTTAGTTGACATCAACCAACAATGCCTTTGGAGGGCAATATCATGTCGCAACAATTAGCTTTACATGCAGCAACAGTAGCACACACAATGGTACAAATGGCCAATCGCATCAGTGATGAAGTCAAGCGTGCTATCGCCTTGATCGAAGGCGAAAATGTATTTGTGGATTTAGTACAAGACAGTAGCGCGTTTCAAGAAAACGGTGTCAATAAAATCTGGACTGCTGCTATTGTTGGTGTATCCCAAGAAGGATTGGTTAAGTTCGCCAATATGCAACTCCGTGGCGCTACCAAGAATGAAGAAACAGGATGCGGTATATGTCCTGAATGCATAGCAAAAGGTATTAAGCCACCCAAAGGTTTCAAAGAGGCACTGGAACTATTAATGGGCCTAGAAGGTGTAGAAGTACACTTTATGGATATTAGCTCCTTAAAACCTAAAATGCATTAAGTATTGGTTTTGGCTCACACGGATGTGGGCTTCGTAGCATAGGATATGCAAATTTGTTACAACTTATTTGACGATAATGGTTTCGTCATTTCTTTTTTCTCAATGTGAGTGAGTGTATATTATGAAAGATTTATCAACCGGTACTGTAAGTATCAAAGGCTTCTCTTTTTCCGTTGAAACAAGCCGCCCTGCTGTTGAACACTACGGCAAGCCACCAGAAGGCTACGTGCCACAAATGTGTACTTCGAAACGTACCATCAGCCTTGATGAGCACAAAGTTGAGTTTCAAAATAACGTGGACATGTCGGAAGACGAGTTCAAAAACGTTAACAAAGTGGTGGCAGAAATGCTCACTGGCCTCGTAAGTTCAGGTGCTTCTATGATGTTCTCGATGAATGCAGAACGCGCCGCAGAACGTAGCCATCAAATGGAAATGAAACGTCTCGAAGATGAATTGGATGCAAAGAAGCATCAACGCATTAATGAAAACCTCGCTATGCGTGAAGCTGCCACCATTCGTCCTCGTTAATTAGTAATGGGGTTATAGCATTAATTTGTTATAACTCCATTGAACAGAACCCTCCAACGCTGGTATGCCGTTAGTATACCCTCAAACAGAGACAACTTAATTGCCCTAAAGTTGTTACAACCTGTTTGAGCACTCCAACCAACCCAAGAGGTATTTAAGATGACAGCTCATAGAATGAAAAGATGGCCAGTACAAGCACAAAGAGATGTAGCCGCATTGGTTATTAAGGCTATTCAAGGGGATAGGGAACAGGTCACAGAAGATGAGATATCGAAGTTATTCTTCAAATTGCAACGTAATGTATTAACTAATCCCGAAGATTTTCGTGGCATAGGTAATTGGCCTAGTATCCGCAATTGGTTGGTTCCAGCGGTACGTCATGATAAACCCATAGGCAAGATGCCAAAAGAGGTCAAGGAAGCCAAAGAAGATTATTTTAAATATGGTGTAATGCGAACACGCATTGCTAAGCTGGAGCAATCAAATGCAAGACTACAAGAGACACTAGATCTCATTCTTAAGGAGGGTATTCATGCGTTACTACCTATATATGGTGTCAATATCATTCGGAATGGTGGGATTGTTATTGATAATGTCGATATTGTATTGGCTGAACAGCCTAAGGTGGTAGAGGTTGTTGCATCTGCTAGCGAAGAAGAAGAGGCAGATCGCAAAGCTTTAGCTAAGGCTAATACGATTCCTCCTATACCTGCATATAAAACAGGTCAATTCATTAAACCTTCTGCTCCAGTAAGCATGTCTCGTAAAGAGATGGCTCAAGAGGTTAATGACTTCAGGCCTCCAGTTGTACAAACTCCAAAGGAAATTGTTCCTCCTCGTGAACGTGAACAGATAACTATTGTAGGGCTTATTCAGGCTCATGCAGCAGAACTTAAACGTGAATACGATGGCGTAGCTAACTTAAAAATCTTTGATCAACGCGACACTGTTGTTAAGATTGCCAACTACTGCAAAGACAAAGAAGTGCTTATAGTAACTGCACATGTGAATCAAGGTATCTTAAAGACCCTTAAGAATGCTCCAGGTTGCAAGGTGCACTTGATTAAGTCTTCGTCTATCAAAGTCCTCAAAGAAAAGATTGATGAGCTATTAAAAAAACGTTCATCGCAATAACAAGGATCTAAGAGGCTCTCAAGGATGGGAGTCTCTTTTTGGAGATTAAAAAGTTGTTATAATACTATTGATGCAATCCAGCATCGCAATAAGGATTATGGAGTATTGATATGATTAGTGATGTGGCTCTAGTGTTATTGATGTATAGCATAATAACAGGTATAGAGTTGGGCAAAGCATGCGCTAAACAGTACACGGACGATATAATAACAGCCTGCATAGCATGTGCGGGATTAATATTTATCTTATTTTTTAAGAATCCAGGACAAGAGGGGATAGAGTATATGGCAGCTTGGGTCATATCTCTTGTGGTTGTTGGTATGGTATCTATTAGTACAGATGTCATAATCAAAGAAAGAGTGCAATTTCGTAAAGAGTTAAGGAAATATGAAGATGAGCAGCAACGATTTAGACAAAAAGTCGATGTTGTGGGGCTATGTAGCGCATCTGAACTGTCTAGACAAGTATTGTTTGGACAAGAAGGTTGCGAAACAGGTCATAGCAATGGAAAGAAAGAGTTTTCTCGATAATTTCAAGGAATTGAGAGACTTCGGGGAATATCTCTGGACAGCTATTGTGCACAGCAGAGACCCTGAAAGGTGTTGGGATCTATATGAGGACATTGCTCCTGATTAGGTATCAACTATTGTAACCGTATGCTTGTAATATCTTTAGAAACTTAAAGTTGTTATAAGCATCTTGACCAAAACTAGGAGGCTATAATGAGCCACGCAATGATAGTAGTGCTTCCCGCAGAAAACGTAGAAGATATAAATGGCCCGATGACTGCTGTTTATACACAATACGTACAGCACAAGGAAGCGTTTACAGGTTTCCCATTCATTCAGGATGAGGAAATCAAAGTAAGCATTAACAGTTCTATGTCGGTTGAAACGTTTCAATCAATCAGCAAAGATCTCCACGAAACCGGTTTGGTACGTGATGTCCACATCGACATTAATGATGCGCATATGCCAAACTTTGAAGAGGAAGAGTGTCATGGCTAAACCGAAGCAGGTTGTCAAAAAGTTTGACATCAACGTTATGGAAAGAATCACCAAACATACTAAAACAGTTGGTGAATTACTAAAGGAACATTTAAGTAAAACTCAAGCACAACAGATTAAACATACGCGTGAAAAGTTGCGTACTGAAGTGTGGGCGGCGTGTGGTTTCATCGCAGAAGCTATGCGTCAAGGCAAACTGCAATCAGACCCAACAGGTTTCATTACTGCTTGTTCTGATTATGATGAACCTGTTAACACCATCTGCAAAGAATGGTTAGCAGCATACTCCAAGGCTAATCCTAATCCAGTAATGGACGAGGCAGCTAAGTTGATGATGCAGGATGCTCATGGGGGCGGATTAATGGCTAAGATTGTATTCTATACCAAAACAGGTATTCAATTTATCTGGAATGGTATTAAGAAAACAGTTGAGTTCATTTGGAATGGTGTTAAGCGCATCTATAATTGGGCCAAAGATATTATCGTCTCGTTTTGGGATTGGTTCTGCGATAAGCTGAATATATTCCAGTCTGACGCCCATAAAGAACGTGTTGCCCATCGTAGCCAAGTTAAACAACAGGCTGCTGTAGAAAAAGCACGTGTCGATGAAGCCAAGGATACCGAAACTCCAGTCATTGACGTTAACCAAATCCTAAAAGAAGGAGCGGAAAGCCTTGAAGAAAACAAGTCCAACTCTAATGCAGGAAATAGCAAGATTAACAACGAAGTTAAAGAAGCTATCCCTGCCTAAGAATGTAGTGTATTGCGATGCCGCCTACGAAGCAAAAACTCGTAAGGCTTGTATTGGATACGTAACCGAGGATTTAAAGGATATGGGCTATGAATTTGTAGTAGTTGAGAATATCAACGAGGCAGAGAAACGAGCCGTCCAATTAGCCTTAGCCAAGTATCCAGATGCGTTAATATGCACTGATAGTAAATATGCCGAGGCCTCGTTTCCTAGTGGAATGGTTAAATATGTTCCGCGAAGAATGAACTTGGCAAATATTGTGGTTCGCTCTGCTGTCGAAATGACACGTAGTCGAGTGCCACATAAATAGTGATAAGCCTCTAGCAATAGGGGCAAGTCACACCCTCCGTCTTTGTATTTCGAATTATTATTTCGAGATATGAAGTTGTTATAACTTAGTTGGCCATTATTCCTTATCAGGCCAAATTCCCTTTATTAAACGAGATCATATATCATGACAACACCAGTACAAACTCCTCCTATCGCTGAAGGATTAACATTAGCGCGCTTTAACATCAACCCAGCTCGTCCAGCAGTTGAACCCATCCGCTATAAAACAGGCGGCACAATGGAAGTTATGTTGATGAATAAGGCGGAGCACATCAGTGTTCCTCTTTATTTAAAGAATTCGAGCGGTAAAATTCGTCGTTATTGCTTAATGAAAGCTAATTACGTCGATGAGCGTACCAAAGCAACTTCACGTAGCCTGATTCCAATTTGGCTATTGATGAGTGCTGATCCGAAATGTTCAGGTGCCAATGAACGTTACATTGGTAATTCTAACGCGGGCCGTCTCCGTGAATTAGAAGAGAACATCATCGCTAATGCAGAAAACCCAGAGAAATTCCCTCTGCGTTATAATGCAGCGAAGGTAACAGGCGGCTTTGTACCAATGGATATTGTGCCAAACAATGCCTTTGGACGTGATGCTACTGGTAAAATTCAGTGGATAACCAACATCTACAACATTGTAACCAAGCTCAGTAATGAGAACTTGCTAGGCAAACGTGTAGGTACAGGAATAAATGACTTCACCTTCTTGGATCCAGAGTCCAAAGAGTATCAGTCCTTTATCGAAAAACAACACGATACAACGGAAAAAATCCTCCGTAATCTTGTGAAGAAAGGAATGGCAGAGCACAACAATGTATTCTACGTAGAGGATAATGAATTCATCCCCTGTACTGGTACATTCCATAATATGACTTATGGCCAAGCTCTCCTCTCTAAACCGGAATACCGTATCGCTACGTTTGGTAGTGGCGGTCTCTTCAGCGGTCTTATTCGTGTCCACAAAGATACTAATCAAGACGTAACTGCAGACGGTCAGAAATTGGAATTCGGTCTCCGTGTCATTGGTGCTCAGCGTAACGCAGAACGTTATAAATTTGAACGTACTGGTAGCACCTTCGATTCCTTTGGCCAAGTAGTTAATGCGCGATTATCTTTAACCGATGCGTTAACGATACGTTATCTTCAAGAACGTGCTAATGCAAAGGCGTTACAACAAGTAGCTCCTGATGCAGAAAAGGTAATTGATGATGAAAACACCAGTACGGATAATGCTGTGTTACCCGGCAGCCGTGCAGCGCGTTTAGAGTTCATTGCCCAAACCCGTAGTTGCCATTTGCAGTTCAAAAATGCAGGTGTCCGCATCTATAGCAACGCCAAGCGCGATACTCAATCCATGCAAATCAACATCGAATATGTTTTAGACGAAGGTAGCGAATACTACATCGTAGAAGATAAATCTCGTATGGCGAATGTTGCGCAGGTTGATGCGTCTGGTTTGTTCTTAGATGAAACTGTAGTTGATGACGCAGAGTTGTCTCGGATACTTGAAGCCCAACAAGCCCAAGTAGTAGCTAAACAAGAACCGACTGCTGCTAAGGCGGAGAAGGCTAAGGAGAACATTCCTGTGCCAAGTGCATTGTTTGCTGACGATGATGAATTGGATGATGCCTCTGCTACTTAAGTAGTGATAGCACAAGGAAGTGCTCATCGGAAAAGTTAAACTTTTGATCTATGTGTCTTTGTGCAGGGCAAAGACACTTATATCTACAAGTTTAAAAGTACAAAAGCATTATACACATGGTCTAAAAACCTTGTCAAGAACTATTTTGGAGACAGTAATGAGTAATTACCTAAGAAATGCCGCTATACTTTCTATTCGTTGCTTAGCAATGGAAGGAATTTGGCCCACTGTTGAAGATTATGAAGGATTTGATCCTGTATTAGCCGTTGCTATTAAAGCAGAGGAGATACTAAACAAAGCCGATCTAGGCCACGTACAAGTAGATACGCGTAGATCAAAGATAACTATCAAGCATCCCGATATTAAAATTGAAATTCCCATTATCATAGACCAACGTGATCGTGAAGAAGGACAATTTGGCGGTACGTTGTTTATAATCCCTATGCAAAGTATAGGGGGACATGCCATCAACATAGTAACGGCGATGTGTGCGACATATGATATCGAATATGAAATCATAGCTCCGGAACAGTCACGTAACGACTAAAAGTTGTTATAAATCAGGTGTCTACAACGTGGAATCTTACGGCACGAGGAGCTTGTCTCCGAGTGCCATAAGTCCCTTAAGGTTTAAATTGGTCTGGATGACTAGACCTTGATTTTGACCTGATTGTGATATGTGTGTCTCAGCGTGTGTGTAACAGAGCGTGATTAAAAGTTGTTATAATTTTATTGACTGTATCTAAATTGGGAGTTATTCTGATGACCATTACTGTTATTGTAGTGGCATCTTTGTTTACTGCCTTCGAATTTCTTAGCATTATTGGTAAGATGAGTCCTTCTCTTCTTAGAAAGGTGCTTGGTTACGAATGGATTGTAGACTTAGTTATGTCATTTGGATTAATGTTATACTTTGGTATGACTGGTTCTATTACTGGCATGATTGTGGCTGCGATTACTGGCTTTATATTCTCTGTTGCTTTGTATTCTGCTAAGCATATGATTGGATATAGTAAGCTTCATCGTGTGCCTGGAACTTGGTTCAAGTTTAATTGGATTGAATATCCTGCTACTTGGAGTTCTGAATCTGCTGGTTCGTTTTTATCTCGTTTTGTTAAAGGTATTGGGAATTTTGTGATGAAATTCTTTGGTGGCTTTAAGCGTCAACAGCAAGTTAGTGATGTTGGTGTTGATAATTCTGTAGGAGCTTTATAAATGAGAATGCGTGTTTATAAGTTTCTGAACACAATTTATTGTTATTGTGTGTTATTTGTTTCCAAAATTGTTGATTTGGGAAGTGATTTGATGTCTTATATTAAATCTTTCTTCTCTAATTTGTGGACTCTTTGGAAATTGATTTGGTCTGGTGTTGAGTTCTCAACTATTTGGCAAGCTATTAAGTTATCTTTTGGTGCTATTATCGTTTCTGGACGTAATGCTGCACAATGTGTACGTCAAAAGTCTAACGAGCGTGCATTCTGTAGACAACAAAATGTTAATTTTGGGACTACTAATACTTGGTGTGAGCTTAGCTTGTTTTCCCTAGCCAATTCCCATTTGGCTAACTCGGCTAATCAGTAAGATAGGACATGGTTATTTAATCATGTTCTATTGGCTTCATTATGTCTTATTCTCCTCTAGGTTTAATCTCTCTACTATTAGAGTTTGTATTATGACCTTTCTCCTCTTTATCTTCCTCTTTATGTTCTTAGTATAGGGACTATTGTCTTATGTCTCTATGCTATTGATGGAGTATGTATTATGTCTTCTGGATCTGGTTTACCTGGTTTCCCTGATAATGGGGCTAATGTGTCTAAAGCTGGTAATGGTAGTATTATTGGCTTTATGTATCAAAATGGGGATGGTTCAATCTCCTTTGTGAAGGTTGGATTATTGGCTGCTGTTGTGGCCTATACTTGGTTTTATAATCCTATGTTCTTAATGGCTATGTTTGAGATCTTTATCATACTGTACTTGTTTGTATGTATGTGGAAGATTGCTACTGGTTTGTTGAGTCCTAAGCCTGTTGTGGCTTAATTGGTTATTGTTTTAAATTCTTTTTAGCTTTGAGGTGTATTGTCATGGATATGTTAAAAAAAGGTAATGGTACTATTACTGGTTATGCTGATACTTGTTTCTATACTGTATCTCCTGCTAATGGACAGAAGTCTTTGTCTATGTTGAAGTTAGCGGGTTGGTTTATTGTCCTTAGTGTTATTGGACATGTTTCTATGCTATTAAGTTTAATAGTATTTGCTGCTTTATTATTTATTGGTGTCCGAGGTACACCTGCCTCTACGGGGGCATTGAAGGATGTTACTGATAGTGGCTTAGCTGCTTAGTAATATCTGTTATCTCTTTCGGTGCAGTATTTATTATTGCGCCGAATGGGATATTGAAATGTGTTACGTTTTAGACAGTGAGTGTATGACTAGACGGTTTTTATTATGCCGAAGTAGAGTCATCTCTTTGCCTGTTCCCGTTAATTCTATTGGAGGGACTATCATGTCCTACGTACTTGTTCTTACTACCAAAGGGGACGGTTTTCAACCTATAACTATTACTCAGAATTCTTCATTTAAACGCGTTAAGGCGTGCACTATGGATTATTTGCAACACAAGGAAAAGTTAAAGCAACTTATATTAGGCATAAATTTGGATGGATTCGTCCCGGAGCTAGTAGAGTATGCTGTTATCGTTAAACAAACCGGTAACTCAGTTGGTAAAACTAGAGACGTTTACCAGTTACATTAACTTATGAGTATTGCCCAGTGCTGATTTTAGTATTGGGTGATACCTAGTTGGATATAGTAATTTGTTATAATTATGTTGTCTGATTATGTAAGGTGTATGACTATTGTTATGCGACTTATGTAGAAGAGGTTCAGACGGGCACTCTATCAATGATAGGTAGAGAATTTAAAATTGTTGACTCGTTAACTATAAAACAATCGAGATCAATTATCTAAGAAGGATTTGACTAATATGTCAAGCAACACTAATCGTAGTATTGTTATTTCCCAACCAGTAAAGTTATTGTCCTTCTCCGCGATTCCTACTCTCCCGGAATCCTTAAACAAAAATAATGTTATTGAATATCTTATCCCTAAAGGATTTGAAGAATGCTTTAGTGCCGAAATTGGTATTAATGGCGAATTAGAGTTAGTCTTTACCAACGCCGAGAATCAATATGATGATCGTGTCGTTATTCCTGAATATATATACAACCCATTAAAATATGGTGCAGTCTTTGCCAAATTTTTATTTCAAATTTCAACGATCTCTAAAGGTTTACGCCCAGACTATTTGGGTAAGGACAGACAGTGTATCTTGAACCAAAATCAGGTTCTTTATACGATTATACATCATCGAGCATCTTTGCTTCGTACATATAGTCGTCAGTACATTGGCCTGTTACGTGCAGATATTAGTCGTCTTCGTAATATGATTGACTTTGTTACTCCTAATACCTTCAATGCGAAGGCTAAGTTTAACAATGCTTATTGTATTATTAATGCGTTTGCTAGTAATAGCGTACCTAATGCTCCACGTTGGAAAACTGTTCCTGGTACAATTAATGAATATCCTCTTGGAGAAATTATTGATTGTAAAAATAGTATTCATAAACCTAGTGAGCAAGTATTGAAAGCCGTATTGGCTGATATACATATGCAACCTGGTTCTGATTCTATGTTACAGAAACAGGCTAAAGTTGTTATCTCTGATGACAATGGTCTCTATCAAGCTCCTGGTTATTGTATTAAGGAGATTAATGGTGCACCTCATGTTATTAGTATCTTTGATCGTAAGCAGAATATGCCTGCGCGATTAAAGACTCATTTGTTAACTGATGGCTTTCAAGCTGTTGATTACATTGAGAAGCCTGTTTACTTACAAGATATGATTCCTGGTGCTAATGGCTCTCTACGTGCTAAAGATTATTGTCTTCTTCCTGCTATTGTTGTATTCCATGATATGGATGTACACACAGGACGTTTTGTATTTGGCGAAATTGAACAATCTGAACGATTGGCTAGTCGTCATATTATTAAACGTGAAATTATTCATCAACAATTTATTGAGATTACCGCTAAAGTTGGTAGTCGATGTATTGATGGTGAATTGTATCTTGGTACTGATTTAGATGAACAACCCGTTGTCTTAAAGGGTTTGATTGATGCTATTGTAGTTGCTATTACTACTGATGACCTTAACCAGTCTGCAAAGATTGTTGTTAATTGTACATTGGAAGCTGGTAATGCTCGTATTCTTACGGCTACAGGTATGAAGGGCTTTACTAAGACAATTCCACAACTTGGTCACATTACTCTTGGTGACGGTACTCAATTACCTGTTGACTTAATTACTGGTATGAATGCAGTTAAGGCTAAGCAAAATACTATTGTATTGGCTCGTGCTGCGTTAGCTTGTAAATTAGGTATGTGTGGCGATAAACAATATCTTGATTCTTTAAAACCGAATCAGATTAATAACGCTGCTCGTAAAATTCAGAAAGTTGAATATACCGACATCTATGGTAATAAGTCAATGGTGTGGGCTGGTTATGTAGAGTATTACGTAACCGAAATTAGTTCCATGTATGCCAAATTTAAACCTCAGAACTTTATGTTCGAAGTTGGCAAATATCTTCAAATGCAAAACGATAAGTCTTTGTTTAATCACATTTGGGATGAATGCTTAGACGAACGTGCTGTTAGTATTGCCAAGGAACTTCACAAGGTTCTACAGGATACAACTGGTGTCTGTGCTGTTGCAGATGATTTACCAGTATATACTCCTGATCAGTTACGAGCTATCTTTGAGAAAAAAGATTTAGTTCTTGTTTCGCAAAGTCGTTGGGATACTGATTCTCGTCTCTTTGACCCTGAAATTAATAAAGGGTTTTATATCGACATGCGTGCTCTTAAGTCTGTCGATGGTGAAGGTATTTCCCATAATGGTCCGATGATTCGTATCTTGTCTGGTAAGACTTTAGCCTCTTTAAAAGGTCAACTCCCTAATGGTGAGTTTATCTATCCGAAGATTATTAGTGCTATTAGTCGTATCATGCAGGCTATACTTATTCGTGGCCAACATGGTTCGTATAATTTCGGATTTATCTGGAATACGAAAAATGATACTCACTTGTATAGTGGGTATATGAAAGAAGTTCTTGGAATGTTATATACCAATGATGAAAAAGGAATGACAATGGCTCAAAGCCTTATCAAGCCTCAAGTTATGGGTGTTAATATGAAACAGATTACGGATCATCTGGTTCCGTGGGATGTTGTGGTTATTTATGACCGCAATATTTATCATAACATGCAAGCTTATGTAATGAGTGATGAATACGAGAATAGACATCTCGGTGCAATCACTATGCATGGCAAAGAAATGTACGGTATGCCTATTCGTAATCCTTCGTTATGGAAGACTCAAATTCATCGTGCTCGTATTTGGGGCGAAGAAGAGTTTAATGCTTATCTACGTTCTATCGGAGTTGATCCGAAAAAACATATCTCTGGTAAGTATTGTCGTCACAGTATCCTCATTAGTCCATATATTACTCTTATTCAACATAGTGATAATGATTAACCAATGTGGTTATCTGTATGCTTGATATTCTTTTAGATTTATGTATAATGTATTTACATTGCGATTTAACGCTATAAGTGTAAATGAATATATTGTATATGAATAAATTGGAATTTTTAACACAAGCAAAAAGCAAATATAATGATAAGTTTGATTATTCAAATCTTAACTTTGTAAATGCTCAAACAAAAGGAACAATGACATGTAGTGTTCATAATTTTGAATTTCAGCAAACTCCATATCGTCATTTAAATGGCAATGGAGGTTGTTTAAAATGTCAATATGAATCTAATAGCCTAAAAAGAAGCAACTCTTTAGAGATGTTTCTTTTAAAAGCTAAAGAAATTCATGGTGATAAATATGATTATTCAAAATTTAATTACATCAGCAATAAAACAAAAGGAATTTTAAGATGCAATATGTGCAAAAAAGAATGGGAAGTTAGACCAGATTCGCATTTATTTGCTAAATCAGGATGTCCTATTTGTAATAAAGCACAAATATACACAAAGCAGTATTATCTTGCTAAAGGTATAGAAAATCACAAAGCTTATTTATACATAGCTTTATTCTCATCTGATAATGAACAATTTGTAAAAATTGGGATTACTAAACATGAAAATGTGAGGTGCAGATTTAGAGGGCATGCTTATTATAATATAAGAATTGTGACATCTTATGAAACTGATTTCTTTAATGCTTACGAAATTGAACAAATGTTATTGGAAAAATATTGTAAATATTCATATGTTCCATTGGAAGTTTTTTCTGGACATACTGAATGTTTTGCTATGGAAATTTATGATCAAGTAGTTGCAGATACTACATCAGTCCTAAACAATAGAAATATTGTTCTGAATCCTTCTAATTGACGGGAAGTTCCTTAGAGATTTGCATACCAAACAGTCATAGTGATATGATTGCGGCTGAAATAATTACTCAGGTATGGTAAAAAATGCAAATATTGGTTAACCCGCAGCCAAGCTTCTATTTAATAGAAGAAGGTTCAACGACTAGTAAATCCTGAATTAACTAATCAGGTCTAGAGCCAAATGGTGCCAGTAGGCTTAATTCGAAACGGAGGACACAACTAAGTATAGCTTAGTTCTTTTGGGATTTATCACCTAAAAGCCAAACGTAAAACGTGGGTGATAATATAGTCTTGTATCCTAGTGAAAGACTAGGGAAGTTTTTATAAAACTGCATGGAAATAATGCATCCATGTGAAAGTAACGGGGGATATCTTACCGATGTTTGTTCTTAAGGCTTCTGGTCAAGAGATATTGAGAGACTTTAAACTTGATAACGTCTCATACGAAGAAGCTAAATGGACTTTGGACTTTTACTTTGGTGAGTGTGAAGCGAATGATGATTTGCATGCTGAACCTATTTACCAGTTGTATGTAACACCTATGCAACATAGTAATCAGGATACACGTACTTATTCTGAGTTTTTGCTTAATGCTTCTATTGCTAAGTCTAATATTGGTAGTGCAACGTCTGATATTTGGGCGTTATATGCTATTCTGCAATTGTATAAAGCCTTCTGTGCTACTCGCAAGTCTGATGATCCCAGTCTATATGATGAGTTTATTCAGCCTTGGCGTAAGAAGTCTCCTAAAGCTCCATTGTCTGTTTCTGACGATGAGTTATCCCAAATTAGTTATGTATATACTCGTTTAGTAGAGGAATACGTGATTAATGCTATCAAGCATATGGAAGGGGGCTCTGCACACTTTAAGATTTATTATCTGCGTAATATGACCACTAATGAAAATATCAAAACTGTCTATAATAAGATGGTGCAAGAATTTGGTTTATCTCCAAGAGCTTGTTCTACCTTAATGGATATTATTGAGTGGGCTAAGCAGAACGGTGTGATGGCTGCCGTTAAAGACTTTATTCGTCTTTATAATAAAGGTGAAACTGCTACCGATGCGAACAGTCATAAACTGTTTAAACACATTGCTAATCATACTTTCTTTGGCTCTTTAGTCATGGACTTATATGATGTGTCTACTGTAATTGAAACTGCTAATATGAATGGTTTCAGTTATAGTAAATATGCCGAATTGAAAGATTATGGTATTAACAATGTTGTAGATGGTGTGGCTGATGCTGCTAAGGAAGCTGCTGATGAAGAATGGTTAAGCGGTCTATTTGGCTAGGACTGACTTGTTGAGGGTACACGGATGTACCCACGTATTTACATAAACAAAGTTTATATAGTTTGATTTGTTTTTAATAAATCTTGAATGTATTGTTTGGTTTTTTCAGCTTCTGATTTAGCTATTACTGCTACTTCTTCCTCTGTTACAATACCTTTTTCTACTAATATACGCTGTAAGATATTAATGCCTACAATTGATTGAAATATTGCTTGGTCATGTGTTTCTAATACTACGGAGATAGATTGTAAATCCTTTATTAATCCTTCTATCTCTGGTGATAAAGCTTCTGGCTTTTTCTTTACGGGTGTCATAAT
>JACCDG011157447.1_pt1 | contig 28140 bp, 16 predicted proteins | sample 7442471 | NCBI WGS metagenome assembly JACCDG01 (sample SAMN15323444, study PRJNA562643) | freshwater metagenome | isolation source: river surface water | place: USA:Blue River Watershed | collected 2017-08-17 | reverse complement strand
TCATCCCTTCATCCCTTCATCCCTTCATCCCTTCATCCCTTCATCCCTTCATCCCTTCATCCCTTCATCCCTTCATCCCTTCATCCCTTCATCCCTTCATCCCTTCATCTCCTTTTTACTCATACCTCAACGCCTCAATCGGATCGAGCTTGGCGGCTTGGGAGGACGGATACCATCCGCTGACAATGCCCACAACGGCGCAGATGACAAAACCCAAGGCGATCCACAACCAGGGAATCGTGAAAGGTGTTTCAAGAAATAGGGAAAGGATGTTGCCGACCCATATCCCGAGAAAAATACCGATCAATCCGCCTATCTGTCCAATGACAATGGACTCAATCAAAAATTGCATGCGAATTCTACGAGGTGTCGCTCCCAAAGCTTTACGAATGCCAATCTCTCTGGTGCGCTCGGTGACGCTGACGAGCATGATGTTCATCAAACCAATGGATGCACCGAGCAAAGTGATGATGCCAATGAAAATACCGCCGCTGGTAATGCCGGAAATCAATCCGGTCAACTCTTCCACCAAACCATTGCTCATTCTGACATCAAAAGAAGCTTCCTGACCGGGCTCGTCCGCACGAACAACTCTCATCGTATTCACAGCCTCTGACAACAACGTATTCAATAGCTTGGTGTCCGCGCTTTGAACCTGCACACTGTAGTTGATGTTGTCGGCGTTGAAACATTTTTTGACGTTCAACGTGGGAACCATGCATTGATTGTCGCCTGCAAATCCCATGGTGTTTCCCTTGCTCTTCAATATGCCAATAACCTGAAAGGCATGGCTACCAATGCGCACCATTTGATTGATGGGATCTTGGTTGTACAAAAATATTTTCTCCACAACATCTGCCCCCAAGATGATCACATTGGATCCCAATGACAATTCGGTTTCAGAGAAGATTCGGCCATTGGCCAGGGTATAGGAAGACAATTGAAAGTACTCCGCATCGCAGCCCAACACACTCACATTGGGATTGGTTTTCTCGGATTCAAATTGAACCGTTGTATTGAAACTGGCGTTGGCAGTGATTGAGACCAATCCTTGATTTTTAATTTGCTCTTTGAAGCGATAAGCTTGGTCAAAGGTGATATTGGGATAGGCCTTGGTCATTTGCCCATCACGACCGCCGTGGCGCATGCTTTCGCCTGCGATGAGTGTGAAACTATTGGATCCCAGACGAGAGAATTCATTTTTGATTTTGGCCTCAATGGCTGAAACAGCAGTGATCATTCCCACCAAGGCCATGATGCCTACCGCAATGATGCCGATGGTCAAAGAGGCGCGAAGCTTTTGACTCGTCAATGATTGCCAAGCAATGCGAATGTTTTCAACAGAGGTGGGGGAAATCCATGTCATGGTCAGCGAAAATAGGGATTATCTGCGGTGGGAAAAAGTCTTTGTGAATTCATAACAATGTTTGCTAATCCTATCGTAATTTCGGGGCTCAAAATTTTAACCATGAGTCAAGTATTCGATTTAGAAATGATCAAGGAAGTGTACCGTCGCTTTCCTGAGAGAATTGCCGCCGCTCGCGCAGTGACCAACAAGCCATTGACATTGGCTGAGAAAATATTGTATACCCACTTGTGGGAAGGAAATGCAACCGCTGCACAAGAGCGTGGGAAATCGTATGTTGACTTTGCTCCAGACCGTGTAGCAATGCAAGATGCAACGGCTCAAATGGCCTTGTTGCAGTTCATGCAAGCGGGTCGCAAGAAGGTGGCCGTTCCATCAACGGTGCATTGTGATCACTTGATTCAAGCCAAAGTGGAAAGCAAATCGGATTTGAGTGAAGCGGTGAACAAGAACAGCGAAGTGTACAACTTCCTTTCTTCTGTTTCCAACAAATATGGCATCGGATTTTGGAAGCCAGGTGCAGGGATCATTCACCAAGTGGTTTTGGAAAACTACGCTTTCCCCGGAGGTATGATGATTGGTACTGACTCTCACACCGTAAACGCGGGTGGTTTGGGTATGATCGCCATCGGTGTTGGTGGTGCTGACGCGATGGACGTTATGGCCGGCATGGCTTGGGAATTGAAATTCCCCAAATTGATTGGTATCAAATTGACCGGAAAATTAAACGGTTGGTGCTCTGCCAAAGACGTGATTTTGAAAGTAGCAGGTATCTTGACTGTAAAAGGGGGTACCGGTTGCATCGTTGAATATTTTGGTGAAGGTGCTCAGTCATTGTCTTGTACTGGAAAAGGCACCATCTGTAACATGGGGGCTGAAATCGGGGCTACTACTTCTACCTTCGGGTATGACGACAGCATGGAGCGTTACTTGCGCTCTACGGGTCGTTCTGAAGTAGCGGACTTGGCCAATGGTATTCGTGAACACTTGACTGGAGATGTTGAAGTTTATGCCAACCCAGAACAATATTTCGATCAAGTGATTGAGATCAATTTGGATGAGTTGGAACCTTACATCAATGGGCCTTTCACTCCTGACTTGGCAACGCCTATTTCTCAAATGAAAGAAGCGGCAGCCAAGAATGATTGGCCAACCAAAGTGGAGGTGGGGTTGATCGGTTCTTGTACCAACAGTTCTTACGAAGATATTTCTCGCTCGGCCAATTTGGCCAAGCAAGCCAATGATTTGGGCATCAAAGCAAAGGCTGAATTCAGCATCACGCCGGGTTCAGAGTTGGTGCGTTACACCATCGAGCGTGATGGTTTGACTGCTATTTTTGATCAAATGGGTGCCAAGGTGTTTGCCAATGCATGTGGTCCATGTATCGGTATGTGGGCGCGTGTGGGCGCTGAGAAAAAAGAACGCAATACCATCGTTCACTCTTTCAATAGAAACTTCTCCGCTCGTCAAGACGGAAACCCCAATACGTTGGCGTTTGTGGCTTCTCCAGAATTGACCACTGCTTTGGCTATCGCGGGTGATTTGACTTTCAACCCCATCACGGATACGTTGACCAACGAAAAAGGGGAGCAAGTAAAATTGATGCCACCTTCCGGTGAAGAGTTGCCAACCCAAGGTTTTGCAGTGGAAGACGCGGGATACCAAGCGCCAGCAGAAGACGGAAGCGGTGTAGAAGTGAGCGTGAGCGAAACTTCAGATCGCTTGCAATTGTTGGATCCATTTGCAGAATGGAACGGAAGCAACATTGAAAACGCGCGTGTGTTGATCAAAGCCAAAGGCAAGTGTACCACTGACCACATTTCAATGGCGGGCAAGTGGTTAACTTACCGCGGTCACTTGGACAATATTGCCAACAACACGTTGATTGGTGCTACCAATTTCTTTAACGGAGAGCAAAACAAAGTCAAGAATCAATTGACGGGTGAGTACGCTGAAGTTCCAGTTGTGCAACGTGCATACAAAGCAGCTGGAGTGCCTACGATTGTTGTGGGTGATACCAACTATGGTGAAGGTTCTTCTCGTGAGCACGCAGCGATGCAGCCTCGTCACTTGGGTGTTCGTGCAATTTTGGTAAAGAGCTTCGCTCGTATCCACGAAACCAATTTGAAAAAACAAGGCATGTTGGCGTTGACTTTCATCAACGAAGCCGACTATGATAAAATACGTGAGAACGATCAAATCGATTTTGTGGATTTGACTTCTTTCGCACCCGAAAAACCGTTGACATTGAACTTGAAACACGACGATGGAACTTCTGAAACCATCCAAGTGGGACATACTTACAATGCACAGCAAATCGAATGGTTCAAAGCCGGTGGTGCATTGAATTTGATTCGCAAGAGTTTGAACTAAAATTCAAAGGCTATCCTATGAAAAAGCCTCCCCAATGGGAGGCTTTTTTTATTGAATCACGGAAATATTACCGCAGATTTTTCCACTCTGCTCTTTGCCGCATTGCGTGGTGTATTCAAAGGTGAAGAAATAATCTCCGGTGCTCACATCCTCGGCGTTCCAATACGGTTGTGAGGGCGTGCTTTCAAATACCAAAGCTCCCCAACGATTGAAGACTTTCATGTTGTAAACTTTGAAATAAACATAGAAGTCCCAATCGGGATTGTACTTTAAAAAGGGACGCCATGTATCATTTTTGTTGTCTTTGTTCTGGGTGATGATATTGGGGAATTCCATGTCATCGGCATCAAAACCCAAATCGAGGGTTTCAGGGATGTATGTCGTAAAAGTCTGTGTGCATCCATTGTTGTTGTTGAGGACATTCACGGAATAACTACCGGCTGCTGTCACCATTGGGATTTCCCATGTTTCAGTACCGGATAAAAACTGCCCATCGGGGGTAGACCAATTCAGACTGTATTCACTGGTATTGACAATGGAGAAGTTTTGCAAAGTCACCGTGGGGTACCAACAACTCAAAGTATCGGGGTTACCAAAAACAAGTTCCGGCAATGCCGTATCGATACCGATTGAAATTTGTTCGGTATTGCTACACTGGGTAGCATTATCGGTACAAGTGAATTGGTATTGTCCGGCGTTATTCACAGCAAGTATCAACGGATTGGGCGATACGATATTGGGTTGCGTTGTGGAACTCCATTGTGTGGTAAAAGCGGCAGAATTGGTAGTAGCCGTAATCGTAGACGTTGGATGAGCACAGGTGATTATTCCATCGCTGATCAATGCCACAGTGGGCAATGGCAATACCGTTACGGCTATTTCATCCTCCAATGTACAGCCCACCCCAAAATGCAAAATGGCGTTCATGCTGAATACACCTACCGGGGGTGCAACAACCAAATAAACATCGTCTACAGTGCCATCCGCCCATTCCACCACTTGAGAAGAGGTGATATTGATATTTTCACCCAAGCATACTTCAAAGTCGTTGGGAAGATTCCAGTTGGGCAGTGGGTAGATGGTCATGGTCAAGTTGTCGGTGAAAGAACACTGACCCAGACCCAGTGTAGCGGATACATTGATGGTGCCAGTGTTTCCTGCGATTCCACTGAATTCTGACAATTGTGAATTGTCTTGCCAGATGACTTGATCATAGTTGACGCCATTGGGAATGGCAATCGTGAAGGCCGATTGCGGACACAGGCTGAAGTCATCACCCAAACTAAAAGTGGGAATGGGGTTGAGCACAACATCGACATCATCGGATGATTGACAACCATAGGAATTGGTAACCGTCATGGTGTATGTCCCTGAAGATCCAACGGTAATTAATGCATTGTCGGTAGGGCCGATGATGTTGCCATTGTTGGTCGTCCAAAGGATGTCGTAGGTTGGATTGGTGGTTCCACTGATATTGAGTGGATTGTTGGTGCAGACTTGTATATTGGTACCTGCATAGGGGGTGATGGCCGCAACACTTTGTACAATCAGCGTGTCATTTCCCCAACAACCGGCGCTCATGGCCTCAACGATGTAGGTGCCGCCAGAGGTAATGTTAAGGTTATTGTTATTGCCCAATGTTGTGCCTGCAAGATTGCTCCAAACGACACTCTCAAAATTGCCGGTGATGTTCAAGTTTGAAGTTGTGCCTGTGCACAAATAGTCATTGCCAATGATGCCAAATTCAGGGTTGTTGGTAAGTGTGATTTGTACGGTGTCGCTCAAAGAACAACCATTGGGATAGGATGCAGTTATCCAATAATTGCCACTGTTACTGATGGTCAATGATTGATCGGTAGCTACACCCACAATATTTCCATTGTTCGTTTGCCAATTGATGGAGGCATCGGAAGGATATTGCAATGAGGAGGCGGGTAATGTAAAATTGGTAATGCCGGTTGCAAGACATTGGACTGTATCATTTCCGGCAGACAATGGAGCGATGATAAATTCTTGGGCAGTAACGCTGACGGCCTCACCGGCATTGGGACAACTGGAATGAAAGGGAACCAAGGTATATTGTGCGTTGCCTGTTCCGGAAATCGAGGCGGCCCAAAGTGTGTCATTGGGATTGGTATTGTTTACCCAAGCCAAAGTGGTGTAATTGCCTCCACTCGGGGTAAGTGTCCATGTCTCGCCTTCACACACGGTGGTTGAAGTGGCGGTAACGGTTGGGGGGATATTGCTTACAATAAATAGTTTTTCAGTGAGCAAGCCGCATCCGTCTATATACCGAGCGGTGTAGTTCCCTGGCTGATAGGCTGTCACTGTCGTTCCGGTAGCTGAGGAAAGTCCAATGGACGGGGTCCATGTGACATTGGGTCCAACTTCCAAAGCATTCAATAGAACCTCTCCTGATTCGCAATTGCTGAATGTCTCGCTGGCCAAGGTGGTCACGCCAGTGTAATTGGGACATACCCAATGCACATTGCCGGTCCAGCCAGAGGCCGCAGTCCATCCAAAATAGGCTGTTGAGGAGTTCAATACCGTATTTAAGTTGACATTGAGATTGATGATATTGTTGCCATCGATCGTTACCGAAAATAGGCTGGCAAAAGGATCCCAATGAAATACCACATTGTGTGGCAATCCATCTTCCAATTGTCCGACAAAAACCGCGGGTGTTAATTCATTGGCGCTCCCATGTGCCAGAGAGCCTGCTTTGAATACTGAAACATGGTCGCCGGAAGCGCTGTTGGGATCCACGGGGTCGTTCTGCACTGAACTGCCTCCATTGGTGTAGGTGTCAAACTCCACTGCCATTGAATTGGCTGTAGGAGTAATGCTACTGGTATAACCCAACATGCCGCCATTTTGCGCGGTGAGTACGGCTCCCGCGCTGGCTTTTAAAACAAAACACATTCCGTCCGCTCCGGGGCCCCAGTAGCCCGTGCCTTCTGTGCCGAAATACATGGTGGTGTTCAACGTGAAGGGTCGTTGCAAATTCAAACAGGTAGAACTCCAAATCTGCCCGTAAGTACAGAAATTATTGGGTGAGTTGTTGGGATTGCTGGGACATGCGCTCAGACCACTCGGGGTTTGAATATTCGTCAATCGATAGCATCCTGCGGGTACTGATGCATTGGGGTATACGCAATTGTAACATGCGGATCCGTGTGTACTGAATGTGGTCTGACTTTGCAGGGTGAGGACCGCAAACATAAATATCAAAAGGCCAAGTGTTCTCATGAGATATGTCTAAGCGTTGGATTTGTGGGAAGTGAATTTGTAGCCGATGCCACGCACCGAATGGAAGTATTCAGGATGTCGACTGTCCTTTTCAAAGTGTTTTCTGAAGTTGGTGATGAAGTTGTCGATGGTGCGCGATGACGTAAAAATATCATACCCCCACACTTTGTCCATGATTTCTTCACGACTGATGGCCTCGCCTTCTCGGGTGATCAATAGTTTCAGCAACATCATTTCTTTTTTGGAAATGCTCTGCAACTGACCATGCTGATCGATGATTTCAAAGGCATCAAACTTCACTGTCCCTGATTCAAATGTATAAGCGGTGTTTTCTGCCAATGGCTTGATGCCGGATTCTTTTTGTGCGATGAGGTTTTTGGTTCGCAATAACAACTCTTCCAAATCAAAGGGCTTGGGTAGGTAATCATTGGCTCCGGCTTTCAGTCCTTCTATGCGTTCCTTGCTGCTGCCTTTGGCTGAGATGATCATCATGGGTGTTTTGTTGCCCTGTATGCGCAATGTGGAACACAAAGTCAATCCATCCATGCCGGGCAACATGATGTCTGAAATGATGAGATCAAACGCTTGTTCTTGGGCAATGTGCAAAGCTTGAAGTCCATTGCCTGAACTGACTACGGTATACCCATCGAGTTCCAAATTCATTTTGAGCATCTCGTTCAAATGAATCTCATCTTCAATCAGCAAAATTCTGTATCCGTTCATTTTTTCAAAATCAATTGCGCCACTCGCGCTGATGCTCCTGGACCGCCGAGTTTTTCTATTAATTCAAGACGGGTATTTTCTGCTTGACGTTGCCCGCCTTCACTCAGTAAAAGCCGCAACTCTTTTTCCAAGGCAGTTACTGTCATTTTTTCTTGAATAAACTCTTTTACTCTTTCTTCATTGAGTATCAAATTCACCAGGGATATCCAAGTCAACTTCACCAATCGCTTGGCAATCCATATGGACAATGGTTGTGCGCTGTAGCCCACCAAAATGGGCAGTCCGCGCAATGCGGCTTCCAGCGTAGCAGTGCCACTCGCAATCATCCCGGCTTTGGCGTTGCGCATGAGTTCCGGTGTCTGACCAAAAACCAACTGCACTTGATTTTCATACCCTTTCAAATAAGGGGCATAATGCACGGCTTCCAAACCGGGTGCGCCGGCGATGATGAATTTTTCGTTCGGGAATCGCGCAACAACCGTTAAAAACGCGGGAAGGATTCGCTTTAATTCTTGCTTTCGACTTCCGGGAGCCAAGACGATAAAATCTTTGGTAGGCGCTTGGTTAGCAGGCTGAGCGGCCCAATCGTCGAGCAAAGGATGTCCTACAAATTCTGCCTGATAGTGGTGCTTGGCATAAACAGCGGGCTCAAAGGGCAATATGCAGTACATGTGGTCGACATACTTTTTGATGTTTTCCACTCTGCCTTCTTTCCATGCCCAAATGGTGGGGGAGATGTAATAATGGGTTTCGATTCCTTGTGATTTTGCCCAATGGGTCAATCGCAAGTTAAATCCGGGGTAGTCAATAAAGACAATTTTATCAGGTGCAAATGCGGCAATTTGCTCTTTGATCAGGGCAAAGTTTTTTCGAATCGTGGAAATGTTCATCAACACTTCGACAAATCCCATGAAGGCCAATTCGCGGTAATGCTTCAAGAGGGTGACGCCTTGTTCCGCCATTTTATCGCCGCCCCATCCCTGAAGCGCAACGCCCGGATGTTGCATTTTCAATTCTTTGGCCAAATGGCTCCCATGCAAGTCACCCGAGGCTTCGCCTGCGATTAGAAATATTTTCATATCAATAAAAATAGAGGGCCACAGGTACACTGCATATCACCACGTACAAGATGCCGCGACTCATTTTGTACCATTCTTTTTTGATGAACCAATAGAACAAGGCCACATCTCCCAAAATGGAAATGGTGACAATCTTGTCTTGGTACATCGCTGTAATGCCATACAAGAGGTCGTGAAAAAAAGTGGCCAAATTGGTAGAAGTCCCAAAGGTGAATACCAATCCAAAAAGGATGAAACCCAAGGCGGCGCCTACCACACCAACGGCTATCCCCATGGGCACGGTGTCCAACTTATGTTTTGAAATATTACCCATTAAAAATCCCATTTTTGAAGGTGAGCAACGGCATGATGTGCGGTTAAATCAAATTGCACTGGAACCACGGAAACATAGTTGTTGTCCAAGGCATGTTGATCGGTATCTTCTCCTTTGTCTTTGATGACAAATTCTCCCGTCATCCAATAATAGTCTCTGTGGAATGGGTCTGTTCTTTTTTCAAATTGCTCCATCCACATGCCATTGGCCTGTCGACAGACCTTAATTCCTGCAATCGAATGGCCTTTGGGTATGTTAACATTGAGACAGACATTTTCAGGGAATTGTGCGTCATGCAATACCTGATTGACGATGGTTTGAGCCACTTGCATCGACACTTCGAAATCAGCGTCGGCATTGTAATCCAAAAGTGAAAAGCCAACGGAAGGAATGCCTTCGACAGCCGCTTCGACTGCTGCTGACATTGTTCCGGAATAAATCACATTGATGGAGGCATTCGAACCATGATTGATTCCGCTGACTACGATGTCTGGCTTTCTATCCAATACGGTGTACAAGGCGATCTTGACGCAATCCACGGGTGTGCCTGAACAGGCAAAGGCGACGTCGGCATATGGCATTTCTACGGGATGGATGCGTATGGGGTCATGTATCGTAACAGCATGCCCCATCCCACTCTGGGGCTTGTCTGGTGCAACAACCACTACTTTCCCAATGGTGGACATGGCCTTAACCAAAGATTGAATGCCTTTGGCTTGGTAACTGTCGTCATTGGTGACCAAAATCAAGGGTCTTTCTTTTTTCTCCATGTGTCAAAACTAATACGGATTTCTATCATCTTTGCAGGAAATAATATCGCATTATGAACGCTTTTATCGTGGAGGGTGTGCGCACCGCAATAGGAAATTTCGCAGGGTCTTTGGCTCCCGTGAGAACGGATGATTTGGCTGCTGTTGTTTTAAAGGGAATCCTTCAAAAACACCCGTCGTTGAACCCATCAGAAATCAACGATGTGATCATGGGTTGCGCCAACCAAGCGGGGGAGGACAATCGCAATGTTGCGCGTATGGCTTTGCTTTTGGCGGATTATCCCGTGTCGGTTCCCGGTGAAACGGTCAACCGTTTGTGTGCTTCGGGTATGAATGCGATCGCGCATGCCGCGCGGGCTGTCCATTGCGGAGAGGGCGATATTTTTGTGGCAGGTGGGGTTGAAAACATGACGCGTGGTCCTTGGGTGATTTCCAAAACGTCGTCTGCTTTTGGTCGCGATGCCCAAATGTTTGATTCGAGTTTCGGATGGCGTTTTGTGCATCCCAAAATGAAAGAGGTGTATGGGGTCGAAGCGATGGGAGAAACTGCAGAAAACCTAGCCGAAGAACACAACATCAGTCGCGAAGACCAAGATGCATTTGCATTGAACTCGCAATTGAAAGCCGCTCGTGCGCAAGCCGAGGGGCGCTGGTCGCGGGAGATTGTACCCGTGGAAATTCCACAAAAGAAAGGGGATCCCAAGGTTTTCCAAAACGACGAATTCATCAAGGCTTCCAGTAGCATCGAAGGTTTGTCCGCATTGAAACCCGCATTTAGAAAGGGCGGTAGTGTTACCGCTGGAAATGCTTCGGGCTTGAATGATGGCGCAGCCGCGGTGTTGATCATGAGCGAAGCGGGATTGAAGAAGACCGGTTGCCAACCCTTGGCGCGCATCGTTTCGACTGGTGTCAGCGGCGTTGAGCCCCGCATCATGGGCATCGGTCCCGTTGAAGCGTCCAAGTTGGCCTTGCAACGCGCCGGATTGACCTTGGATCAAATGGACATTATCGAAGTCAACGAGGCTTTTGCTGCGCAAGTATTGAGCTGCACCCGCGCGTTGGGCATGGCGGACAATGATCCCCGATTGAATGTGAATGGCGGTGCCATCGCATTGGGGCATCCCCTCGGAATGAGTGGTGCACGCATTGTGAATACCGCTGCGATTGAATTGAATTTGCGTCAAAAGAAATATGCCTTGTGCACCATGTGTATCGGTGTTGGACAAGGATTTGCCGTTGTTTTGGAGCGCGTATGATTTACTCCTTCAACGGATATATACCGGTAGTGCACGAGTCGAGTTACGTGCATCCCCAGGCGGTGGTCACCGGCAATGTCGTCATTGGCAAAAACGTGTACATCGGCCCAGGTGCCGCGATTCGCGGCGATTGGGGAATGATCGTGATCGAAGATGGTTGCAATGTGCAAGAGAATTGTACCATCCATCAATTTCCAGGCGTTACCTTGACCCTGAAATCAGGCGCCCACATTGGGCACGGCGCCATCATTCACGGTGCCAACATTGGCAGAGATACTTTGGTCGGCATGAATGCCGTGGTGATGGACCGAGTAGAGGTAGGCGATGAGTGCATCATTGGCGCATTGACTTTTGTTCCGGCCGATACCATTGTCCCTCCTCGATCCGTGATGGTGGGCAACCCCGGCAAAGTCGTGAAGCCCGTGAGTGATGAAATGTTGAAGTGGAAGCAAGAGGGGACAGGCTGGTATCAGCGTCTTCCGGCAGAATTGCACGAGACCTTGAAGCCCTGTGAGCCCCTTCGAGAAATCCCCGAAGACAGAAAGCCACAAGCAGGCGGATACGCCACATGGCAGGAGCGCAAAGCGGACCGCGATGTCTAAGCCCTTTCAGTTCAAACAATTTCAAGTTGCCCATGAACGCGCCGCCATGAAAGTCGGCACCGACGGCGTGCTGCTCGGCGCTTGGGCCTTGGCGGGGCAGCATCTCCAAAGCATTTTGGATGTAGGCACCGGAACCGGATTGATCGCCTTGATGCTGGCCCAGCGATTTGGCGAGGCCCAATTGATTGGCGTCGAGATGGACCCAGCGGCCTTTGAAGAGGCAACCGAAAATTTCAGTCGTTCCCCTTTTACAGAACGACTCGTTGCCTTACAGACCAATTTTTTGGAGTGGAGCACCGACCAACGATTTAATGCCATTGTGTGCAATCCCCCCTTTTATCAGGATGCGATATCGTCCTCCATTGAGCAAAGAAATTGGGCCAGGCAGGAGAAGTATTTGCCGCCCGAATTGTTTTTGGAGCGATGCCGCAACCACCTCACCACCAGCGGCAGATTGGCCGTTGTCATCCCCGTAGAGCGCATCCACCATTGGAAGGCCGAGGCCGAGCGGTTGCAATTTTTCTTGAATCGGCAATGTGCCATCAAAGGACATTCGGAGGCCGCAATATCCCGATATCTGCTGGAGTGGACATTTCAAGAAACGGCGTGTGAAGAAACCGAATTGATATTAGAGCAAAGTAGAGGCGTAAAGTCCACGGAATATTTGAAGTGGGTAGAAGCTTTTTATTTGTAGGGGTTTTGATTCCAATCATCGCGCGCAGGCCTTAGAGTAAGTTGAATGTGTTGATTTTATTCTATTTTTTTTCGTATTTGTATGTTTTAATAATTGGGTATTTCGGATTTGTATAACTACCAATAATTACGCCTTCTGGCGTATTGACAAGAAATTGCTTAAGTGAGACCTTTGCTTAACTGAATATATAATTTTAGTTAGATAGATTTATTATTTGAAAAACTAGAATATTAAAAAAATGTTGATCAATTTTTCATTTATTTAAATCCAAGTATAATGTGGTTGAAGTTTAAAGTTTGATATTTTATTGAGCAAACATGAATTTGTAATTATATCGAATTCAGAACTATTTAATCTAAAAATTATTCATTCAAAGTGTTATAATCAATGAGAAAAAGAAATAAAGAATTAGCCTAGAAAATTAATAAAAATGTTTTCTTTTATGTTGAGAGAAGAGTTGAATGATTTTAATATTACCCTCGAAGGTGAGATTAATTCGATTGATGTCAATATTTTGACCACGACACTACAAAATTTTAATATACTTATTCAAGAAATTAACAGGGAAGTCAACCCGGAGGTAGGAGTTTCGTTTCAAATCCAAACTTTTCGTTCTGGTAGTTTTGATATTTTTTGTTGTTTATTGGGAGATGAGAATGCACTGAGTACGCTTTTCAATATTTTAAAAGGCGATAATTTCGAAACAGCAGTACAAATTATTCAGACATTGGCAGATATACTTGCTATAAAGCAATTTCTTGGAGGTAAGAAACCTAAAAGTGTTGATGTTACAGGTGGTGATAGTATTATTATTACGAATCAAGATGGGCAAGTTAAATTGACGAGTCAGAAGGCGGGTGACATAATTTTCAATAATTCAACAGTTAATATTACAATAAATAAGACTTTTAGGATTCTTAAAGATATAGGGCATATAAAAGGTTTGGCTATAAAGGACAATCAAGGTAATCATAAATTCAGAGCTGATCGTGATCAATTTGAGAATTTATATAGCGCTACTGAAATTATAGAAGTGAATATTGATTCTCCGAAGACAATTTCAAAGTATTATGTTTCACTGAGCGTATTTAAAATTGTATTCAAAAAGAAGTATAAATGGGATTTTTATCATGAAGGTGTAAAGATTAGTGCGACTATTGAAGATTCTGATTTTTATGAGAAACTTTTATCTCGTCAAATTCAATTCATGAATGGTGATATTCTTGTTGTGGATTTGGATATTGTACAGGTTTTTAATCAAGTTGCAAATACATTTGAAAACAAAAAATATATTGTTAGAAAAATTCACGAAATACAGCATCAATCCAAACAAGCACAGTTTGATTTTGATAATGATTAGCGTATGAAATTATTGCTGATGCCAAGAATATTTCTTTGAATAAATTATTAATTAGTTCAATTGTAAAAGTTGCACCTTAATGTATAGCATTATAGTACTAAGAAATCACATAAGTAAATGAAACAGACTACGATCAATGTTTTCAATTTGTTAAATAATAATAAGTTACTCGCTGATTTATCCGAGTTCAAGGAAGTAAACCCCAATTTCTTGTACAATGAATTGTCAATTGAAGATTTGTTAGTGCAATTTGATAATGCAAAAGAGATTATTTTACAGGCAATAGATAAAAATTACTTTGAGGAACGATTGACATTCAATAAGAGATCACAAATTGAAAATTTACTAAAGTCAATCATGGTCCAACTTCAACAACTAGCTCCCTATAAATTTAATGCTTCTAATTTGCGCGCTGTACCTATGGCGCAAGCTTTATATAATGGGGTGTCCAATTTAGCGGAAATTGTTGGCAGCTCAAGGCTGGAATAACGGTTTAATCCAGTTTTCAATTATTCTCAAGAGATTAAGGAGTTATCAAAACAGAAACGAGAACTTTCGAAGCTTTCGTTTGATTTCATGAGAGCTAATGAGCTATACAATCAAGGGAAATCTCAAATTGCGGCATTAGATATTGACTTGAAAAAATTGAATCAAGAAAAGAAGCAAATTCAAGTTGAATTAGCAAGTATTCAAAAATTGCGCAATGAGATAGAGGATTATAACAGAAAAGCTTCAAGGGCAGATCAAGAAATAGAGAACAGAAAAGTTAAAATTGTGGCATTTCAAGAAGCTACTAACGGTTATACTCTTAGGTTAAAAGAATTGGAATCTGAGACTACAGCTATTGTTTCAAAAGGTGATAAAATTGATGAATTGGTATTTCAGGCAGAACGAGCACTTAATCTTCAATCGGCTGTGGGTATAAGTGCAGCTTTCTCTTCCTATTACGAAGCGGCAAAGGAGAATGCAACTTTTAAAATTTATAAGTTCAAATTTAATTGGTGGATTGTTGGAGCCTTCTTTTTTTTGTTGATGGCTCTTGGTGTAACAATTTGGATTGTAGGTGGATGGTATATTGAAAAGCCAGATTCTGTTAGTTCAATTGTGGGTCGAATTGTTGCAGTTTCCATTTCAATAACTGGTGCGACTTTCTGTGCTAGACAATACGTTGGGCAGAAGAATATTCAGGAAGATTATGCCTACAAGTCAGTACTTTCAAAATCAATAATTGCATTTAAGGAAGAGATAAGAAAAAGAGATGATGCAAAAGTAGTAGATTACTTGACAACTGTTTTGGCGGAGATTCATAAAGATCCTCTAAGGAATAGAAACGAATTAATGGATAAACGAACGCCTGAGCTTCTTGACAAGATTTTTGATATAGTAATGAAAAAACAATAAAAAGCAATAAAATGCCATAATATGAGAGCACAAGTTCAATACAATGATTTTGTCGGCAGTGCGGCTGCTGATATTACTGATCACAGTGATTTATCGAAATTCTTGGTTTCACGAGGAGTAGACATAGTGCGGTATGATCCGGTCGGAGTGAGTTTTTACTCGGGATACGCACATAGTTTTCATGCGTCAATTATTTGCATTGATCGAAATAGATCAAGTGGAGATATCCCTTTTTTGGTTAACATTAGTTTTGAAGGCGATTTTGATAAAACAGAGTTTTTTAACTTGTTCAAGAGGTTCAATGTAATAGTGACTTTTAAAATACCAGGTTATAATCAATTTGAAATTGAAGAAGAAATTATGTTCGATGATAGATCATCATCCGAGGGCAAAGAATAGAGTTGATTTGTTTTTTCGTTGCTTCATTGTAAAATCAACATGTAGAGTTATATTTGGGTGAAGTTCCCTAAATTTGCATCACCTTTATGATCAACGATTCTATCGCTTTGCAAAGAAATCTTCAGGTGCAGAAGATTGGAAATGCTATTGTTTACCTTTCTTCTCGTGTCAAGGATTTGTCTAAAACCAAGCTCCTCAAGCTAGTTTACTTGTTGGATGAGATTTCCATTCGTAGGAGCGGTATTCCTATTTTCAATTTAACCTACAAGGTATGGAAGTTTGGCCCCGTTTCAGCAGAGTTGTACATTGACCTTTCTGAGGATCTTCATTTGATGAAAAACTATATTCAATTGGATTCTGAATCAAAGGTGTTTCAACCTATAACGAGTTTCTGTGATGACGAATTCTCTGAAAACGAGATTGAATTTATGGATTTTGTTATTGAAAAGTATGGTAACAAAAGTGCCTCTGAGTTAGTGAATTTAACGCATCATGAACATTCTCCATGGCACACAACAGCATTGGCTAATAACGTGCTGGAGCCCTTAGAAAATGAAACTTTGAGCTATACTGATTTTGTCATTGATATGAAACAATTGATTGCTCATGATAGTATTCGTTTGGCTTTATATAATGATTATGTCGCTCAGAACGGATATGCTAACAGAGGGTAATATTCTTTATTTCGATCCTTTCTATTTTAAAAATGGCAATCTTTCTAAGTCCAAATATTTTGTCCTTTTAAAGATTGTTGACAGCAACCTAGTCATTGCCTCTTTACCGACGAGTGTAGATGCGATTCCTGAAAAGTACGAGTTTGAACAAGGATGTCTTGAGCTTCCTGATATCAATTTTCATTGTTACGTGATACAACCAAATTTTCCGATCACGGAATGTGGCAAGTCTTTCCCTCTGAGAACTTTGCTATATGGTCATCAACTGGATGATTATTCTATCAAGACTCTAAATGATGTATATCCCGTGGAAGGGGTAGATTATATGATTTGGGGAAAGTTAAAGCAAGAAATTTTTCAATCTCTTCTTTCTTGTTTTCGTAATTCTAAATCAGTAAAGCAAAAATTTAGAAAGATACTCTAGCTTCTTTTTGAGATTCTAATCAGTCTTTATTTTGCCTTTTAACACCATTTGAAAATACGTCTTTTGACGTATTGTTTTTTTTAATTCTTTTCTCTTGATTTGTTTGCGGGAGTATGGCATCAATTATTGCGCATTTTATGGTGTGATATAGTTACGGCGCTTTACTTGCCTCCATCGTTTACCTTAACTACTCGTACGATGTATGCAATGCGTTCAATTTTTTCTCATATAGGGAGTGTATTTACCCTCCTCTTATTTTCTTTTTATAGTTACGGACAATACCCTCCGATAACGCAGCGCTTGCAATATAATTTGATGTCGGGTGATGTGATTTTGGGATCGAGTGAGCAGGTGCAGCTACCAGGATTGAGTTCATCGCAAAGTGATATGGGGAGTTTGTTTACCTTGACTTTCGGGGTGGATTATTCGAGCAATGTGATGCCTTTGGGGGATAAGGTATATGAGGTAGATGTTAAAATAGAATACCATTCCAGTGGAGGAGGCGTTCTACAAACGCAGTATGAGACATTGTTGATCGATGGGAATTCTGGGAATGGAACGACGGTTTTGAATGTCGGGGTTGATAAGCGCACGGTGTTGTTGGGTAATGTGCGTGATGCGAAGGTGATTGTGCTTGCGCTTCGGGAGAATACGAGTGTTGTTGGAGTATTAAATCCCCGCTTGTATTTGGATTTGGAGTTATATCCGAATGTACATGTTGCTTTGACGAGTGTTTTGCCACCGGCTGCATCTGTTAGCGAGGTTGGCGTTGAAACTTGTGGCACAGGGAGTAGTTCGAGTAGTGAATTTTTGGTGAATTGGACACCGATATCTGGATCCGTTGAGTATCAGTTGGAGTATGTATTTGTGAATGACTATGGTGTAAGTTCAGGTAGTTATTTACCGATTGGATCATTGCATGTTGATTTTCGGCACAACAGTACTCGGGTAACGACTAAGGAGACGAGCTACCGTGTTTCGAATTTATTTGACCATGGATATGTTTGTTTTCGATATCGAGGGATAGGGGTAGATGGCGCTACGGGAGGAGTAGTTTATGGACCATGGAGTATGCCGGATGGTGATCATTTGTTGTCTGATGTATCGATTATGGGGGGATCTGTTTATGGTATAAGTGTGGGACATGAGCAGGGATTGAACTGGCAATCGACGCAGACTTATGCGGAAGGGGGAAAGAAGAAAGAGGTGGTGAGTTATGCCGACGGCAGTATGCGCAGTCGTCAGGTGGTAACGCGTCTTAATACGACAAATTCGGTTGTTGTTGGGGAGACATATTACGATTACCAGGGACGTGCAGCCTTGCAGATTTTGCCCTCACCTGTGAGTGAATTATTGGGGAGTTGCAGTGGTTCTGCGTCATCTGTAGGTTTGCGTGATGGCTTGCGTTTTTACCCTTTGTTTAATAAGGCCGCAGGCGGCTTACCGATTACGCCTTATTTGTTTGATCGGGATTTGAGTGAGACGGAGCGGTGTTCATCATTGGAATTGAAATTAGATAGTACCAGTGGTTCGGGAAAATATTATAGTTCGAATAATTTGCGCTATGGAAGTTCGGGATTGGCACGTGCTGAGGGTTATGCCTATAGTCGCGTTGCTTATACTCCGGATAATACGGGACGGATACGAGAGCAGGGTGGTGTAGGAGAAGCATTTCAGTTGGGAGGCGATCATACGACACGCACTTTTTATGGAGGGAGTTCCCAGGTTGAGTTGGACCGATTGTTTGGTAGTGAGGTGGGTTATAGTGAGCATTACCGCAAGGTATTGGTTTTGGATGGCAATGGTCAGGTGAGTGTGAGTTATATGAATCAGGAGGATCAGGTAATAGCGACTGCCTTGTCGGGTTCATCACCGGATAATTTAGAAGGACTAGGATCATCGGAGCAGTCCCCTGAATTGTTGCAAGAGGCGATGTTGCCACAGGTTTCTGGGAGTTCGATAAATAATGGATTGAGTGTCGACGGGCGGGAGCGTTCCTATATCACGACGCTAACCTTGAGTAGTCCGAGTGATTTGGTTTTGGAATATGATTTGGGCGTATTGCCATTGAGTGATGGATGCATGTCAACGTGGTGTGCGAGTTGTGTTTATGATTTGAGTATATCAGTACGGGATGCTTGTGGATCATATTTGGGGGGGACCTTAGAATCGGTTGTGGGTCATGTAGGAGCTGGCGAAGGGGGTGTTTTGACATTTTACAGTGATAGCATTTTCTATGACCTCAATGGCATTGGGCATTGGGTTTTGACTTTGCCATCGTTGCCTGTAGGAAGTTATGAGGTGAGTAAGGTATTGCGGGTGAATGATTCGGCATTGCAGCATTATGTTTCACAGTATATCGATCCTGATTATAACACTTGTATGCAGACGTACGAAGATTATTTATCGACGTATATGAGTGAGATCGATTCCAGTGGATGTGGCGGCCAGGAGACATGTGAGAGCTGCATGGCCTCATTGGGGACATTGGGTGAATATTTGAGTACGGGTCGCGGGAGTGCATCGGATTATGCCACAGAGTTGTCTTTTTGTTCAACGTTATGTGGGGATTTATCACCTTGTTCAGATGCTTTGACGATGCTACGGATGGATGTGTCTCCAGGAGGCCAGTATGGCGGATGTAGTGGCGATGTGTCCATGGAATTTTTATCTGTATTTAATGAGTCGAATCATTTGAGTCGGCACATGGGTATGGGAGGATTGGAGGGGACTTGGCGCCGTCCGTATTATTATGACAATTCGAGTGGGGGATTTGTTACGGGGTATTATTCACAATCAAGTACAGGGTCAATGGAGCGCGCTCGGATAGCGGTAACGAGTATGGGTGGCGGAGTTTACAGTCCACAGGTTGTTACGACGAGTTGTGTTTTTTTGGGGGAAGATGGTTTGTCTTATGTTTACCCGGAGGATTTGATGTTGTTGTCGGATTTTTTGATTTATTGGAGCAGTGATTGGAGTTTGAGTTTGGTTTTGAATCACCCCGAGTATGTTTATTATACGACGTGTTTGGAGATGGAACGCGGAGAGACGGGTACTGACGGAGTATATGTTTTTGATGGAGGCTTGTCACAACAGCAGACTCGTTCACAGGCGATATCTCAAGGATATTTGAGTAGCAGTGGCTTACCAACGAATTGGTTTTCTCCCAGTGGTGTATTGCAGGATTATTTTGTGAGTAGTGGTGATTACGGGTTTTATGGAGCCTCGTTGCAGCAGGAGTGGATGCATTATTATGTGAATACAGCGCTGGGTCTTGATTTGAGTATGGCGGAGTTTGCGGCATTGAGTGTCCGCGGTGCTGGGATGCTTGGATCCACGAATATACCTCCAGCGATGTATGCATTTGGTAGTGGCAGCAATGTAACGCATTTGGAGCATGAGTGGCTTTATTTGCGCACGTTGTATTTGAGTCGCAAGCGCCATTGGGTTTCGCAGTATATGGATTCCCAGGCGAGTATGTATGGTATTTCTGGTGTTAATGATTGTATCGGCAATTCCACATGGGTATGTCCCCTGGATTATATGGGGATTTACGGAGGGGGAGTTGCCTCATGTAGTAGTTTGAATCGGGATTATTATGTATCCAAGGTGGTTCATTTTGGGGGAGATGAAGATGCCACAGCGATGTTGACCACAAGTGGCGTTGGCACGGATTACAACACGGCGGTTTACCATACTTATGAGCAGACGGGATTGTGTCCAGTAGCCTCATCGTTTTCACAGGTTTTGCAGGATTTGGTGAGTACCGATCAGTTGTATTCGAGTAGTTCAGTTTCGATGCAGAGTTTGGGATCTTTTTTAGGCTTGTATTTGTCATTGCATGATGGTACGGCGAGTACTACGGATCCTTATAGCCAATACGATTGGATGTGGAATACGAGTTTGAGTGGCTTGGGGAGTAGTGTTTTAACGGCGAGTTTGTATCGATCGAGTTTGGGAGTAGGGGGAGGTTGGTCTGGCATGGTTACGTTGTCCAAGGATACTTGTAGTTGGCAATGGGATGAGGTAGTGAACATGGGAAATTTTCATTACTTGGGTGATTCATTGGGCTATGGTCGTTTTAGTGTAGATGTTTTGGTATTGTTGCCCACTGGGATAACGCGCGTGGATGAGTTGCAGGGCCTTACGGATTTGTTTGCCTTGGGGGGATGTCGTTTTGATAGCGAGTGTAGTTTGTCGAGTTATGGCAGTCAATTGCTCAATGTGTTGAATATTCAGCAAGGACAGTTGTCCTCCATTGGAGCAGGAGGCTTGGGCGGTTGTACGAGTTGTTCATCAGCGCATGCAGTTTCATCGTCCTATGTTCCCATGGGAATGGCGACGTGGTTGGGAGGAGGCGCAGTGGACACTGCGGGATATTATGTATGGTATTCATCCACGCTGGATGCCTTGCAGATTCAATCCGTAAGCGCCTCATATCCCCGAGTTAAGTTATCGCTAACAGGCAGCTCATCCCCCACAGGCGGCTTGGGACAATCTTTTGGTTCATTGCCATGGGATGCAGTGATTAAAAACTTGAATTGTGCGCATGGGCATTATTTTACGCTAGAGGTTTATGCGGGGGATACGTTATGGAATGTTTATACAGGTTCGAGTTTAATAGAGTTGTCTGCGACGGATCAGGATGCTGCACCGGTTTGTGAGTGTGGCAGTCCTGTATCAATCGGTTGTTTGGGCGCGGGTTATTCACTGGAGCGATCTGTGGGGTCATGGATGTCTTCGGTATTTACCAAGGATGGTCAGGGGAATAATTATTGGAATCGGATGGGTCAAGTTCCCTCTTTGGGTGCATTGGTTGTCTCCTCGTTGTTTTCCAGTCCATCGGATTATGGAGTGGTGGGTGTTGAGGAGGTGGATCCAACGAGTGGCGTGGATAGTTTGGTTTACGCTTTTTCTTCGTGTGATTTGGTGTTGTGGAGTGATGGTATTGATGGTGTATTGAGTACATGGGGAGGACTTCATGATGTGTTTTCTTTTCATGCCGATACGAGTTCCTCCACACCCTCAACGGTTCATTCATTTTCTTTTTCAGCGTTGAATGAGCAAGGGGATACTTTGCGTGTAAAGGGCAAGAGTTCATGTTTGTCATTGCAGCGTTGTATGAGTTGTGATACGGCGGTCACTCCGTTAGACACATTGTCGATGGGGACGCCATTTTGGGTTTCCGATACAACGCACTGGTCGGATGGAGCGGCAATGGAGTACAAGCAATATTTGGAGGCTTTGAATCAGTACAATGCGCATTACGGTTATGTGTTGGGTGATTCGGGTTATTTGGATTCAATATCATACCGGTCATTTTATGAGGCGGGATCTAAGTACACGCTATCGATGTATTTATCCAAGTTGTTGTTTTATATGGGGGTTGACACGACGTATGATCGTGGTGTATTGGGAGATTTGGCGACTTTTTCTACGTCTTATGGCAATTACATCGATGGGATGAAGGAGTATTTGATGTATTCGGATTTGATGATGGATTACAACGCGCAGCGTTTGTCATTGGATCTGAGTTTGTTGGCACCAGAGGGAGAGATGCATTTTTTGAAATCGTCTTATGGCCGCTATGTACAGGACTATTTGGTTTATTTGGGAGAGGTAGTATCAACGGATGCTGGAGCATTGCCATTGGGTAGTTGGATATTGGGCTTGGAAAGTGCGGATTCTTTGAGTGCTACTTTTGGTATGTTGTATAGAGCTTATGTAGAGGCTTACATGGCTTGGGATTCTGTTCAGGTGTCTCGTATTGCGGAGGGTACAGATTTGGTTTGTTCAGAATACAAGATGCGTTCTCTTTATTTACAGATGGATTTTGAGAAATTGGGCTATAGTGGTAGTTTGGGAGGCCAACAGGCGATGCAGTCTTACATTACGGAGATTTTGGAATCTGTGGAGTCTGGGGATTGTATCAGCTTGTTAAAGAGCTATATGTTTGTAACGGATGCGGATTATGAGGCATTGCGTGCTACAGATAAATCCTGTCAGCGTGTTTATTTACACTATTTATCATCGGTACGGCAATACAACTCGAGTGTTTATGCGATGTTTTCGCTTGACCGTCAGTTGCAGGATCCTGTCTTGAGTTATGTGGATTTTATGACCTATGATTTGTGTGGGTGTGTAGAATCGTACATTCAATATTTGGATGTTTATTCGGGTTATGGGAGCCATGCCGTGGGTGTAACGCCAGCGGTTGATATTTTGCATTATGGTGGCTGTGGCATAACGCTTCCGCGTGATTATGAAACGGGCATGGATTGTTATAAAAGGTATTTGGATGCCTATTATACCTACAACACATGGGCTATCCGCAATGAGGGCTTGGTGATAGTTGGTGATGTTGTAGATTCTCGTGTTTTTATGAATGCGTCGTTGTGTTCTTGTGTGGATGATTATACGGCATATTTGCATCAGATTTCTGAAGGTGTAGTAAGGCTGGAAGATGGTGAGCACGGTCCGAAGAGTTTGTTGGATTTTTGTGGCAGTGGCTTACCGGGGTGTGTAATTGGCGGAGACGTTGTTTTGAGTTTACCGGCTTTGGATAGCTTGCCGTATGTAGATCCTTGCATGGCCGCGTTGATAGCCCAGGCGGAGGCCAATGCGGAGTGGTCTTATGCGCATGCTTTGGATTCATTGACGTCGGTATTTTCGTCATCGTATATCGCGCATTGTATGGGATCTGTGGACGAGTCATTTGACCGGAGTTGGTCGGATCAGGAGTATCATTATACATTATACTATTATGATCAGTCGGGGAATTTAATCAAGACGATACCACCAGCGGGTGTAGAGCGGTTACCGATTAGCAGTTCAAGTGATGCATTGAGTGATGCGATAGCCGACGATAGGGCTTCTGGGGAACGCAGCGTATATACGCATCACGGCATGGCGACGCATTATTATTACAATAGTTTAAATCAGTTGGTGGGTCAGCGTTTACCGGATCATGCGGCGATGGATTTAAGTACAATAGAGGAAGTTCAGGGATTGGGTTATACAAGTGGCAGTAGTGCCGGAGGTAGTTGTGTTCAGTTGGTGGATGGCCATTTGGGTTATGGGGTGATGGATGAAGGAAGGCGTTTGTACCGGACGCAAGATGGTGGCTTGACATGGTCTGAGGACAAGGGGGTAAGTGGAGCGGATATTTGGGATGTAGTTATGGATAGTGGGGGAGAAAAGGGTTATATGGTTGGGGATGGGGGTCAAATTTATGGCACGCAAGATGGGGGTACGCATTGGGAGGAGGTTGTTTTACCGGACAATGCGGAGTATACATCATGGCGAGGAGTTGGGCTGCGTTCGTCGTTGGTATCGAGTGGCGTTGAAGTGGTTGTGGTAGGCGAGCATCGCGTGGCTTATTTAACAACGACTGGAGTGTGGCATGTGGAAAGTCCCGTTGTTTTTTCGGATGTTGAATTAGAGCAGGTGGTGAATGATGGGAACAATCATTTTTATGTGATAGGCAATCGCACACAGGTTTTGGGGACCAAGAGTTATCGCACGGGTGTTATTTATAAGGGAAGCTTTGGTTCAACATTTACCTGGACACCGGTGGAAGCATTGCCACCGTTGAGTGGCATGGGCAATGCCTATGGCGGGTTATTGAGCAGTGGTGTTTTGGGTGTTTTGCATCTGGGCAGTAGCGATGGCGCTATCCGTCGTGTTTCGGGTTCCTATGCGGTGAGCGAGTACAGTGGCTTAAGCCATGTAGAGGTGTTGGAGGCCATTACGTTAAATGCTTCTGGGGCTCAGGTGGCCTTGCTACGCAGCGCATCGGGTGTTGTTTCTATGCATTACCGCACCAGTGATTCCGATAGTGTATGGCAGGCCGTTCCGGGTGCACCCCAAGGCGTGAGTTCCCTTACCTCGCTTCGGATGTTGTCCAGTGGTGTTTCTCAGTTTTTGGGTGTTTGCTCTGGGCTGATTAATACGGGCAAGGTGTATTTGTTTTCTTACGGCTCTCAGTGGAGTGTTTATGCGCTAGGGGTATCAGATGCCAAGCAGGTAGCAGTAGTACGCAAGGATGTTTCTGGTGTTGGATCCCAGGCGATGGCATATGTTTCAACATCGCATAATATTTATTTAACGCCCAATGTACAGGTACCAGTAACCGCGATGGTTTTTTCCAAGAGTTGGACGGGAGGCCTTTATTCGGGAGTTGGTTTGTGTGATTTGGGTAGTGGGGGTGTTCTTGTTGCGCGCGTGGGTACATCAGGAAGTTTGAGTGCAGTGCGCGTAAGTCCCAACAATACAGAAACGGTCATCACAATGCCAACGGGATTAATCGGAGGAGGAGTTGTGTGGAAGCAGGTGTTGTTTGGCAAGGTGGGATCGCAAAACTACATGTATGTTTATGGGGTGGATGGCACGGGTAACTGGAAGGTTCGGCGGGCGAGTGTATCGTCCACCACGGGGAGTTTATTTTCCTTGAGTTCAGCGGTAAGTGTCATGGGCAATGCCCGCATTGGATTTGGGGAGGATCGCTTGTGGATGGGTGACAGCAGTGGGATAACGGTCTACATTGATTTTTCAACGGGCATGATGGTTCGCGCGTCTTATTTGCCGCAGGCATTGCGCGCAGCAGATGGTTATACTACGGGTGGTATTTTGGTAGGGGGCAGTGATGGGGATGTGTATGATGTGTTTTCATCTTCAACGGTATCCCCCATGGCCAGACAATTGAATACCCAAACGAGTCACGACATCGTGGGATTGAGTGTGGTAGATGGGGGCACATATTTTTATAGTTCAGGCCGCAATGGCAAGTTGAGTGGTTCAAAATACGAGTTGAATGCAACGTCAGGTTCGGTGTTGCATGTAGTGAGTAACAGCATTGCGTTGCCGAATGTTGGGCATACTTGTTTGTGGGATGTCGCGGGGGCTTATAGTACCACCACGGGCTATTCGTATTATGTAGTAGGGAGTGGCGGTAAGAGCTGGTATAAGTCTTATGGCAGTGATGCTTTGGGCATGCCGCAGCAGATGTCAGGTGCAAGTGGGGAGATTTTGCGGAGTATTGTCCGCAAAGGCAATGGCGATGTTTATTTTACGGCGGGTGCAGGGGCAACAATGCGCACGTATTCCAATGGCAGTTCATTGTCGGAATCGCGTATTGTTCCTTTTACGATGAACGGGGTTTATTTCTCAAATGCATCAGAGGGAGTAGTTGTGGGAGAACGCAGTATGATTCGTTATACGTTGGATGGTGGGGCTCATTGGCGCATTTTGAAACTGGCCCCGGGTGAGTTGCGCACACAAAGGAACTTGCTTTCAGCAGCGAGCGATGGCGATGGTGTGGGTGTAGTGGGAGGCGATTTGAATAAGTTGTGGCGTTTTCAATTGCAACAGGGCACGTATTCCAATGCGGGAGTCTCTGGGACTACCGCGGTAGGGATTGCCCAGGTGAGTGATGTTTATATTGATGTGTCCAGTGGCAAGGGATATGCCGTTGGTCGTAACAGTTCGGGTCAGGGTTTGGTGCTGCACACCACCAATGGCGGCATTAGCTTTAGTATGGTGAGTGGCGCCGCGATGCATGCGGGGTATAGCAGTGTATCTCCACTGTGGGCAGCGCAAGGGGGGACGGTGATGCTGGGCTGCGGCGATGGTAAGATGTATTTGGCTAGCGCCAGTGGTGTTGGTTCTGTGGGTGTGGATATCACGGGTTCCACCACGCAAGGGGTAAAGGATTTGGTGTTCACCGATGCCTTTACGTGCTATGCTGTAGGAGCATCAGGGGTATTGAAGAAAGGGGTGTATGTGGGTCCGGCCAGCGCTACCATGCCATTGACTTATTCGTTAACGAGCACCGATTGGCAATGGGTTGATGCTGTTGTTGGGGGTAGTGGTACGAGTTCGACAATCAAGAGCATTGCCATGGGCAATAATCACGAAGGCGTTGTGGTTGGCGAGGGTGCGCATTACGTTCGCTTTTTAACCAACTATGCAGGGGTTTACTCGCAACGTTTTTGGTATGATAAACTGGGACGAATTGTTCTTAGTCAAAATACAAAGCAGCATGACAATGGGACGTATAGTTACAGTTTATACGATGCACAGGGTCGAGTGGAGGAGGCGGGAGTTAAGCATGAGAACACGAGCAGCACGGGCTTGCACATGCGAGATATACAGGGCGCCGATGTGGGCGGAGCGTTTAATCCGCTGGCCATAGAAGTTAGTTCAAGCAGTGGAAGCAGCAGCACTGCGCCATTTATGCAATGGATAGCGCAAGGCTTGAATCCAAGCACGGGTGTTAACACCACGCGGACAGAGGTGACGCGTACAAAGTATGATGCACCGCTGGTGAGTGGAATTCCTTCGTTTACGCAAAACAACTTGCGCAAGCGCGTGAGCTCGGTGGTGTATCAAAAGATGTATCACAGCGATGCATCGCAGGGGTATGCGCACGCCACGCATTACAGCTATGATATTCACGGCAACGTGAATGAACTGGTGCAGGACAACCCCGAGATGGCCGTAACGAGTAGCTTGTCGGATCAGCGTTACAAGCGCTTGGAGTATGATTATGATTTAATATCGGGAAATGTCAATAGGGTAAGTTACCAGCGCGGCCAGCTTGATGCTTGGCACCATTGGTACGATTACGATGCCGATAACCGCATTACGCAGGTGTACACCTCCACGCATCCTGATCCGATGGCCATGGCCGGTGAGCGCATCACGGATCCAACGGTGGTGAGTGCGCTATGGGAAGCGGATAGTAAGTATTTTTATTACGCGCATGGGCCGCTCATGCGACAGGAGTTGGGCAGCAACCAGGTGCAAGGAGTGGACTATGCCTATACCTTGCAAGGATGGATAAAAGGCATCAATAGCAACGCGCTAGACGCCACAAGAGACATGGGACACGATGGCTCGGGCACGGGGCTAAACGGACGCTTTGGGCGCGATGTGGCCAGTTTTAGTTTAAGTTATTACGAAGGCGACTTTAGCAGTGTGTCTTCCACAGGAGCGTTTAGCAGTGTGGTGGGCAGTGATTTAGAGGCGGAGAGCCGTAATTTATACAACGGCAACATCCGCATTATGCAAACAACGTTGATGGAAAACAACGGGTCGGGTGGACTTACACCGAGTAATTTGGGCATGGCGTACAAATACGATCAGTTGAACCGACTCAAACAGGCCAAAGGGTTTACGCAGTACGCTCCGTCAACCAATAGTTGGTCAGCGGCGAGTGGAGCCGCGGGAGAGTACAACAATTTCTTTACCTTTGATGCAAACGGCAATATTCTAACGCAACAGCGTTATGAAGGAAGCACGTTGGTAGACAACCTCAGTTATCAGTATGCAACCAACAGCACAGGAGACTTGTTAAGCAACCGATTGTATAGCGTAGATGATGCGGTAACGAATGCTACGTTATCGGCAACGGATATGGAGGACATGCCGCTGTATAATAATACAACGCCCAATGCG